>WLWD01000404.1_pt1 | contig 63852 bp, 49 predicted proteins | sample 6712731 | NCBI WGS metagenome assembly WLWD01 (sample SAMN12718690, study PRJNA576275) | sponge metagenome | isolation source: marine sponge | host: Mycale hentscheli | place: New Zealand: South Island, Marlborough, Capsize Point | collected 2014-11-01
AGGCAATTATTATAATTAACAAACAACCTTCCCTCCAACCTCCCAAACCCCCGCTAACTACTATTGAAAGCAGCATACTAATTTTAACAGAAGTATGGGTAAGTTTGTTCACATGCAAATATGCCTAAAAATGCTTTTTGAATCGAACTCGACAATCTGCTATAAGTGTGACCAATCCTACCACCACACGTTTAGCTACTTTCATTGTTTTGTTTTTCCAATTTAAATCCACCAATGGCCAACTGCGACAAACTATTATGACCCTGACCCTATTCGTACCTTGAAGACAACTGAGATAAAAGGGACAAGCTAATCACGCATTTACACACTATATCATCCTCTACTACAAACCTACCTCTTCTTTCTTGCTCGACTCCTTGTGGCCACTCGCTGGGTGTTTCGTGCGTGCCTCTATAATTGCTGTAAAACACAAAACAAAAGTCAAAACTATTTGAGCCATTCAAAATGATTCAGCAAACAAATGGCAAAGATACTAATAGTTAAGTTTCTACTGGCATAGTGATTGACCTAATATGAAAATTTCATAATTTGTTGATCCGGATGGATCAAATATACAAGTAGTTTCACGAACATTTACTTGTGCGAATATTTAATAGAGTGACACATTTCGATTTCCAAACTGTAAATTAAATCACACCAATTGTTGCAATAGAATATGATACCAAATAGACTTATTTATAAATTAAATGAAGTTTAATGCACGGCATTAAACTAAGTTAGCATGGGAATTGGCCCGCTTGGGCGCGTCTATTAAAGGGGGCGCAGTAATTGGGAGAAGGCGGGCTAACCAAGCAACACGTGGCAGACTGTACCAAGGCACCAGCCACGAAAGTGAACTGTCCCCCACCCACCCACATCCTAATGACTAAGGGGAGGGAGAACACGGCACAGTAAGCTAGAGCGGAGAAAAAGCTCCACAGCTTCACTCACTGGAACAGGGAGAAGAGCCAGTGACTGAGACCTCCACTGAGGAAAACAGTGAAGAGTTCCCCAGTGTGACAAGGACCAGGGGTAGGCTGGTGCAGCAAGCTGGAGAAGGCCACCAAAAAATAACAATTAGCAGATTACACTATGGGCTGCCAGCCTTCCCCCGTTTCCTGCGGCCAATCCATAGGACAATGATCCATGTTAATAAGAAATCTAGTCCAAGGTTAATGATTGTTGTATAAATAGTAAAATATATAGGAAGCTTATTTTTACCTTCTAAGAAATTGTAAATCTCAAACTGACGATATTCCAGAGCAATCTCTAGAGGTGTTTGCTGCCCTCTTTCAGCTGTAGGATCAGCACCACTCTGTACCAATAGCTTCACCATATCCAGGAAACCTGATTCTATAGCATCATGAAGTGGCCTGGTTTATACATACAATACAAAGTCAGCATGAAATCTGCCTCATCATGCTAATACACAAGACCACCAGTAGAATACCATAGAATTATAGCAATAATTGGTAGCTTCAAGTTTTGTGGCATTTACTGTATAATATTTTGATAAGGCTATACAAGTCTTCTCACCTAATCCCTTCATCCTTTGAAGCAATATTAGGATCTGCTCCACTTTTCAGCAAGCAATCAGCCATTGCTAGCCGGTTCTTCTGAGTGGCTTCATGAAGTGGAGTCCAGCCAGCATGGTCAGCATGATTCACAGCTACCTTTTGTACTACCATCATATACCTTGCAATTTCCTATAATAATAGCATTAAGTCATAACTAGTTTTGCACATAGTGTATTGGTGCAACTTACTATTTCTATATTAGCATATTTTCCAGACCTGCACAATCTATGAAGTGGTGTATCACCAGAGAATTTATGAAAGGAAAACTTTTTCGCACTAGCCACCACTTCTGCAAGTACAATGGATTAAAAATGGAAGAATAAAGACACGTAATATATAATATATATGTGACCGGTTTTGGGAAAATCGGCCTTAACGCGGCAAACATTTTTTTTCAGTATCCCCAGATAAAGCCTTATGTTTTTCGAATTTTTTTTTATGGCAGAATAGGATAGACACCAGTTAGCTCTAGCTTATGACGCAGTTGTAAGCTCTGGCGTGCTCTAGAACTCACACTAGGAGGCTAGAAACACTAGCCGGTTGGACTCGTGTACGGAGAGTTGCTCAGAAATTATTGGCGGGCTTTTCACTAACAGCGGGGAAAAAACTGTAGCTAACTAATTCACTTACTATTCTACATAATTCACGTACTCACGCAATTCTCGCCATCATAGTTTCTTAAGGAGCACTTCATTAAGCCTTTTAGACTTCTTTCAATCCGCCTGTAACCGGTTTATTCCATAGTGTCCCGGAGACACGCAGTAATAGTATACAGACACAAAGCACCCCCCCTGACCTTAGCAACGCCTTTACCCGGCGTTTTTTCAAAATCAGCAATAATAAGTTTAGCAAAAATACTGAAGTGTTGTAGTGCGTAGGGCGAAGACGGCTTGTGCTACAGCTTCCAAATTAGGAGGACGGCATCCCAAGGCCTCGTGCAGCCTACCGGTAGAATAAATTAGAAATATATATATATATATGTGACCGGTTTTGGGAAAATCGGCCTAAACGCGGCATCTAATGACCTTACAAACTGTTCTTAGTACATGATAGCTGGTCCAGGGGTTTAGGAAAGAAAAAAAAAGAGCTTATGGTTGATTTACTAGTGTTTTAGTGTGCTTTAAAAATCACAAATGCAAAGGGGAGTTTTTTCTGACTCCTATTGAAAGTGGAAAAGAGATACATTAGATCAATATTCTAAAACACTTCATTTGCCCTTGAGGTGTTCAGTTATCACCTCATTAGTCTCATCTCGCAAGTACAAACGACGCTTGTGCATGTAGCCTATAAAAATAAAGTTCCAGTATTCATTTTACTGGATGAATTTTGTTTTTAAAGGGTGCTGTCACACTCTTTGAGCACAAAAAAACCCACAGAATATGCCAAGGGCATGTTAAACGTACTTATGCTCACTCCTCCCCTCCCCGAGTCATTTTATTTATGTAGGCCAGCAAGTACTACTAGGAGAAAGCACCTACCAGGAATGAAGACTGGAAGTCGATTGCATCTCAAGAAACAGCCCTGTCACTGTACTGCAATACTGCACAGCTACCGCTGAAGTTTCGAAGCCAATTTTTTTGCATATCATTTTCTTATCCTTGCGTGTATGCCATAACAATTGAGTTTTTGTTGAATTCTATTTTAGTTTTCTATTTACTCACCGTACTGCGTGAACTATTGTTAAAAATATTTCATCATCCAACTGTGGCCCTAAGCCTTGGCAAAGTTTGAACCGTAGCCGTTTGTCCATTCCAGAGCAATACGAGAGAATAGAATTTGGATCCATACTTTTGTGCGTGAGGATTTTTTAAAATTGTAAGTTGACTCCACCCCGGCCCAACCATACGCGTGTAATAGTCAGCGAGGCACAGCTGCATTTCACGGGCACCAATTTGTTGCAAAGCAGGGCGTGACTTTGTGGTAGATAATGCACACTACTCAGCTGGAGTGTGCTACTTAAGGTGCCCAGGCGTTGCTATGTGACGGCACCCTTAATCCTTGACCAACTTAAGTGCAGTGCTCGTGAAAATCTAAAATTAAACAAAGCCTTCTTTTACGCTCTAAAGAGAACAAAGAAAGGTTCTGTCAACTGCACCATGCTTGAATCAACCATACAATGACCAAATAAAGTTAAATTGATTGGATAACGTAAGCAAGACAATCACAAATTAATCTAACCAAAGCAGGACTTGAACCTAATTATTGCTGGCAATAAAAACTCTATACAGTCAGTAACAACAGAATTCACGATTAGCCTGTAAATGATCTATACTTGTTTTTCTGCTTTTTTATGAAAACTTTGGCAATAATAAAAATAGCAACAATTAAATAAGAAGAAACAATAATGACAATAACAACAACTAATAATAGTAAACAATAACAACAACAATAATTAAGAAAACAACATGAACCATAGCTATTTTAGTACTGTAAGTAAATTAACTTGAGTGATTCTGAATAGACAAGAGTATATCAAAGTATCAAAGCCATTACAGGTAAAGTCTATTCATAAACAGCTTTCTCACACTCTGCCTATACAGGCCGTCTCTTAGCATTGCTCTCTGTAATAAATACCAATACTCACCTGGATCAAAGTCTTCTAAAGAAGAAAGCCTCTGAGAAGGATCTTCCACAACAGAAGATTGCATGCTACTACTAGTCACTGAAAAAGCAGATGAGTCATCAAAACTTTGATCTAGAGAATGGCTGACACTGGACGATGATTCTAAATCATCCTGAGGGTCTACTGCAGTTTGTAATCTCTCCAACTCATTCCTCTCAATCTCCTTTTCAAGATCTATCCTTCTTCTCAAGGTAGCTGTTTCAGTTCGGCTTCGGGTAGAAAGTACTTCAGGCTAATACAAAATAATTTCATAAGAATTTTAAAAATAATAAGGCAGCTAAATCCCAACAAGACAATGTGTCTGCTGTATATGCGCAACTAAGTTTAAATAAGCCCAAATTTAAATCTATACAATGTCTTGGGATTCGGGTGGTACTGCGAGATGACAACTCTTCCATTGATACAGATATCAGACCCAATGCACAATAGATGATACACATCATATCGTAGACACTTTATAAGCTGGCTAACTAACTGTATGCTCCTTCACTGTAATCAGGCATGACCATTGGATAAACATACTGTGCCTCAATGTATTCTCAAATAGTTAGTGTACAGTTAGATAACCAGACATTTTCAATATGAGAGAGAAACACAGGATTTTAAACCATCAGCGCACATGCGTGAGAGAGTTACAGTAGTTACTTTGTGTATGTGTCATTCATTCATTCATCAATTGTGTGTAGCTCTGAAATGATGTAGAGATAGAGAACTCTACAAAGTCCCTTTAATGTGCTAGACTTCTTTGTTTCGAATTAGTTTTCAAGAAAAAGCTAGTCAATTTTTAGCCGTACGATCGTTATGCTATTGCACTACTGATGACGTCCCTTTACCGACACGTTATAATCACGTGAGCTGAAAATTGCTAGTGGCCGACTGGCAGTGCTGTTCAATTGTCATGCTTCCCACGTGTAAGGAGGCTGGAGTTATACCGAAAGGCAATCACTTTGCTTTGTTGTTTGCTGTTTTTTTTTTGTATCTTTCTCAGCGGTTTACCGGAGTGCTTGGAGTTTCCCTTTGAAACTACTGGTGAGGTGAGTGTTGCTTCTATGTTAAGCTTCTCTTATGAAGACAGCATTAACGTCAGTTTCATTGCATGAGTTGCATATCGACTTGCTCGAGCTTTATATATCGACGTGTGCAAACATACATATTGGTATTATTCATATTGATACTACTCCAAATAATTATTCGTTCAGTCTTTGCAATAGCTACTTAGTGTATAGTAACACTGAGGATTCGCACCCTTGGTGCTTCATTTGAATTTGTAAATTTGGAATGACAAGCACAACTTTAACACACATGGCAAAAATGATTACCAAATTGGCAACATTCACCTACTTCAAAAAATGTTCTCTTTTGTCTTTTAGATCTTCTTTCATTTCCATCATTGGCTAACTGCAACATTACAATAATAGAACATACCAAAGTTATTTAGAATACTTTTGAAATATTCCTACAATACACAACTTGACATTTATGAGTACCATTAGCTAATTGTCAATCCAAATTATTAACAGCAAAGTTTACAGAAGTGATGTGGATAGCCCTAGTCCTGTACATTTCAGCTATTCTGTCTATGACAGCCTTAAAAGAAGTTAAATGGTTGGTTCAATGAGAATCTTTGTTGCTGCCTGACATTATTCCTGAAACCAGCAGCAAATAATATAGTAATAACAGTAATAGTAGTAATAACAATAATTACTATTAATAAGGAAATAAAATAATAATAATAATTCATAATCATGAAATAATGGTGTAATAAGCTATTTCTATGAAATATTCTAAATGCATCCTACATCTTTGATAGTGTTTTAAAACAAAGCTTTACAACACAACTACAAAAATATAAGTCTCAACATTGTCAAAACGGGTTGCTTAAATAACACCTCGCGAGGTGTTTGTCAGGAGGCGCTGCCTGGACACCCCACTTTGAGCCATTATAACTTCCACAGCACATACATACTTCACCAAGTGAGCATATATAATAATAGCTTATATCCTTTAGTTTCCCTATTTCAAATATCTTTTAGTTGTGACTACGGAAACAATATAAAGCTTTAAACTGGGGTGTCCACGCAGCACCTCCTATTTAACACCAAAACTAAGTTATCCAACACCCCATTTTAAACAGTGAACAAGTGAAAAAATAAAGTATCAAATGTATGGATTCCTCCTGGTATGGTTTAATTTGTTTCTAACTTATAAACCAGATGTGAGTAGCTCATAAATTTGATACTTAATATTAGCTGCACCACGTCAAGAACAACTCTTCAAAATCATACAAAAATTTTTTTTCTTCCTAATTTGCATTTAAAAATGATCAGTCGGCATTGCAAGTAATGCACCGATAATTCCTTCCTTAATTTCATTAATATACCCCCAAAATAAGCTAATTTCTTATTCTAACTCATCAATACTTTGATGAATTAGCCTCTCCATATGCAATTAACCCTTCCTGGACTGTTTTAGCTGCAGTCCACAGTCAAGACTGCCCAAAGAAACTAAAATCATGCTTATGCATTTTTTGGTCATACACAATATATATGTGTTCCGCCAAGGAATACGACTTTCAACAGATTACATTGTCCGGAATCTTGTGCTGGAAAAAGTTTGTAGTTATTTTAACTATACTTATGTAGTAAGATGAATACATTTTGACTGATTGATCATTACCAATTATTACATACCATTACCTCAGTCTCCTCAAACTGGTCTTCTGCAGAACTTGGCAATGACTTTTTTCTCTGTGCTCGTCTGGAATTCAATAGTCCACTTGAAAGTGTCTCTGTACTAGAAGATTCTGGATTGAAATCTGCACACCTATCACTTTCATCATCACCTGGTACCACACTAGTCCGCTGTTCATTTGATTCTGGGTTTGGTGCTTCAACCACAACCCTTCTTTGAAAATTTCTCCTCCTTTTTCTTTTAACATATCCTTTCATCAAGTTCCTATTCCTTGCTACTACTGGAGATGACTTTGAAGCATAAGTAGCTAGTTTAACTGGAGTGGATCTACCATTGATGCCTGTACCCATTCTGGTAGCATCCACTTTTGCCAAACGAAGTAGCTTGCCAAGGTCATTTTTCATGATAGCCCACTGAGGGGAACGAGATGATTCCTCATCCATGCTGGCTATTGAATGGGCAGGAGAATAATACATTTCATCTTCTGAACTACTTGGTTCTGAATCCAAATCAAGATCAAAATCATTCAAAGAAAATACTAATAGATTAAGGTTCTTCTCTTCACGCACAATCACTTCATCTACTCCCTTCTCTTTGTCAACACCCACACTGCCACCGCTAGTTTGCACTCTGTCAATTTCAGTGTTATCTTTCCTTACTCTATCCTCGATGGTTATTTCACTGGAATTGAGCCTGTCCAAACCCTCATGTTCCAGGCTTTGGTTATCCATACTCACCTCCTTAGGAACATTAGAAAGCAAGTTGGATCGTGATAGAATAGACCTGGGTCCAGTCTTGGGCAAAGCTAGTCTAGCTGATGGTAGTTGACTAGAAGAAGACTGACCTTCTTCTGACAACTTTAACCCAGTAGTCATTGAACTAAATTTTGACATAGAAAGTCTTGGTCTTTTTTCAACAACAGTCAGAAAAGAAGAAGCCAATGGAGTAGTTATCACTGTGGATGTATATCCACCCATGGAATCAAGAAAAGATATGTTTTCATTCTCATCAACCTCTGCTTTGCAATACCAATGGTCATGACTTACAACATCACACAAACTACTACCATGCTGCTGGATGTGATGTTTATGAACTGATTTTCTCAAGCGAGGATCTCGCATGTCACTAAAGTCTCCCGTCTCTCCCATGTGAGGTACAGAATTTCCCATTAATATGTCACTTTTAATCAAATCTGTAGCAGCATAGTCCCCACCTTTTCTCCTCGGATCTATCTGACCATGGCTAGCGTGCAAGATTGGTCCATTATCTCTGACAAGACCTCCGATTGTCTCATGAACTCTAGAATGATGGGTGTAGTTTTGCTGAGCTGGACTAGCCAACCTTCTCTGCATGTCTTCTATGTTGGCACCAAAAGAGTGAGGACTGCCCCTCCCTTTGAGATATGACTTGGCCAATGGGCTATCTGGAGAATCATAAGTAGGACTCCATGTAGATGAATCTGTGAAGTGCCACAACAATTATATAAACCTATACTTTGAATTCTAAACTAGTCTATAGTGTATTATGTCTACACTAATCTAATGTCAACCAAACAAGTCCTAACACTAGACTGTAAAAGAGGAAATCAAAAAATAAAGCAACACACATTATTATCAGATATCCTTATTTACTTAACTCTTTTTAAAGCCCATCATACATGTGATATCAAATTCTAATTTCTTTCCTTGGCAACTTGAGTTGATTCACATGGGAATATAAAATATCTCACAAGATGTACCACCCAGATTTGCGAATGCACTGGTCTGTGTTGGTACACTCTCTTAATGCACATGTCTTGTATATAATTTATACTACAAGTACACACCCATACCCATAAGGTGGAGATATCTTGATACATTAAGAATAAAACTATAATATGAAGATAGAATGATTTTGTAACTTTAGAAAAGTTGATGCAGCCATAGCATTTAGCATGTAAAGAAAGTGTTCCCAAGCTGATATGTTAATAAAACTAATTTCCACTAATTGACGTGTAAACATTGGGCTGTGCTCAATAAAGTGCTGAAAACTACCCAAAGTTTCAAGAAATTCCAGTGATTATCAAAGAAACCAGGTATTATCAGTTCACTGTATATTCACAACTGTCCCTGGTATTATTCTAATTCCTGAATAGAAGTAACAATAAACTGCTATTCAATTCATTTCTGCTAATGAAATAATACTACACCAGTGCTCCTCCTAATGTTAGCAAGTTGAGTTGAATAAAGAATTTATACCTCAGACCTCTATTGTTAGCAAGAAGGCGTAGCAAAGTTGTGTGAACATTTAATGGAAGCTGATGAGTGTGTTCTTCTGCCAGACTTGAGGGTATAGAATCAGAATCAGCTTAAATCATACAACGTTCTTGTTCCTGTACTATTTATTATTTAGAATGATCAATACTAAGCTCAATGGCATAGAAGAGTTTGCTTATCTATCACAATACAATGAAAAGACAAATGAGACTTTAGAAACTACTATTCCATAAAATTACAATTAACATGGGACTAACATCATAGCTATGTCAAATGTATCCAAAAATGCATGCACAAATGGCAAATACAGCAAATTTTACTATAAATGGCAAAGATAAAATGGTCAACTTATGTCTTAAACTAAGACTTGGAAGAGAAAGTCACACTCTTCAAACTACTGGTCCATATAAAAATTTCAAAATATGCTGTATATTCCCTCATGAAACTATGTCAAGTTATAGCTAAATGAATTGAGAGTTGAAATAGAAAATAAATTTCTCCTAATTAATTTTCCCGCAATGTCTACCTGCTGGTCTTAGAAGAACAAAGTTTAAATGTCTAAATCCCTTACACTGGTTTGATCTTTACACACAGCATTATGGCAAGCAAATACATCAACACAAATATATAAAAGCGGATGAATTTTCTATTAATGCACACCTTAATCTTAAAATGTACCCAATTTAGTCATTTTATAAGCTACACCCCGTTAATCTTATTCTAAGACCTCTGCATATTACAACCATCAGCTACAAGCAACTGATATCTATCTTCATCTGACACCATCCATTACTGACACATCTAAATATCTATATATCCATTCACATTTCACTCTGTTTCCATCAGTTACTCTATTCCTCTTTTGTAGCTAATCATAGTTGCAAGAATATTTGAATCATAACTTTGTTGCTTCTGGTCACAATATCAAAACTAATAATTTGATCTTCCCTCAACATATATAATACTGATTAAAGTGACTTACTCAGAATTGGTGACGAATAGGAATCATTGTATGGGTTATTTCTTGGGCTTTGAAAGGAAGGAGTACCCTTTCTATAAGTTATAGAAGTATAAGCAAAAACGTAGCCACTTTGTAAAGTTAATACACCAAAATAAAATGTATGTCATTACAGTTACCTGTCATCTCCTCGGGGAGAAGGGAATCCACGTGGTGGATAGATACCACGTTTTCCCTGGAAGCCCCTATGAAAGTGTTCTCTCCCTCTGATACTGTCATGTTCCTCACCCAGCAAGTCACCCTGGGTAGGCTCGTGTGCCCCATGATGGTAATCATAGTTAAAACCATCATTTAAGGGTGACTGATCATAGGAGCCTGGGATGCGGTCGATTTCAGGCACTCTGTCCTGCTGAGAGTATTGATCAAAATACCTGTGATAATTCCCTCGAGAATTTAATTCTCCTCTTCGTCTCCTACCACCAAACGGGGAACCTTTAATTGAAGGTGAGACCAGACTATCCTATATGTAATAAAGGTACACATGAGCAATTCAGTATTTGGTTTTGAACTTATTTCCATCACAATTACTATTAAATGAACTTATTAATTATAGCTATATACTAAGAAGACTTCACACATGAACATTTATTATGATACATTCTTTCACATGAAACCCCAATTGTACAGCTTTAATAAGTATATAAGAAAACTTCACATATGAACATACGTAATATTACACTTTTCAACATGAAACCCAAATTGTACCGCTTTAATAAGTATAGTCCAAGAATACCAATAATTATCAAAATTGAATATAATGTATGTACATTTATATAAGTGTATAAATATTATATGTATGATAGATGATAGGAACTATTAATCAATTTATATGTTGTTTTTAAATATATTCTACATGTGACAAATTTACCATCCTCCCATGTTCCGAGTCAGAAAGTCTTGGAGATCCATTACTATGGTCAGAGAATCTAGGAGAGTTGTTGCCATGATCTATCCACTTGTTGTAGGGTCCCCTAGGAGGTGGCTGAGTGACATCATTCTAGCTAAGCACAGCACAATAAAAAATATCAAAAACTCACTTCTGGTCTAAAATTGTTATTAAAGTATCCAGGATTCCATTTAGGTGGCCCAGAGCCAGGGCTGTATGGTGGCCTTTGGAAGTCCCTACAGTGAATGAATTGTAAGTGATGTAAGTTCAAATAAGCCATCAACATGGCTTTACTAAAAGTTTCATATGATTTAAACTTTAATTTTCTCACCTATTATGTCCATGAAAACCATGTGGTGGTCCAGCACCTCCATTAATCATTGGGTCTTCTAAATACCCCATATCAGAAAAATTATTGTTTTCTGGCACATGAGGCACAGGAGGAGCTTCTCTAAATCCCCTACCAGGGTCCGGCCAACGTCGAGGAGGAGAATATCCCGACATATTAATGATTAAACTCAGAATAACAAAGACCCACCACCACGGTCTCCCTGTTCCGCCATCATAATTAACTCGTTGTGGAAGGGCGTACTGTTTCGCGCAAATGAAAGTATCCGGCGCAAATAACAGTATCCGGTACCATGACACGGTGCTCAGTCACGGCTTTATCTTGGATACCTCCGTAATCTACAATAGCTATGACGCAACATCACATGACTCATTTCATGTTCATTTAAACGTACATAGAACTTTGGGGAGAAAGTCAGTATCTATTTACTGCTTGGATATTAACCCTTGCTTTCTGGTGAACTTAACAATGTCCCGCGTGTACGCTGCTATCCTAGTGACTTTGATAGGTAAGATATTAGCAGCGTGGTGTATAATTTTGACGTTGTATGCTTGTCTTGTAGTTGCTGTATGCTGCTTTAGTAATCCTAACTCTCAGGAATGGAGCATTCGAATGAGATACACAGTGAGTTCTTATTTTGTTAGAGCTATTCTTTACTTTGATTCTTTATAGGGGTCATCTAAATCACGCTTCTACGTACTTAATGACTGGCGAAATACATTTGTCCAAAACACAGACACACCTTTTCCTGCCTTGAAAACATCAGACATCATGCTAAAGACTATGGGTATTATGAAAGTAAGTTATAGAAGAGTGGGTGCTGGTGGGTTTCCATTCATTGGCACTCGTTTAGGCTGGGACAAGTTGGGCTGGAGTTCAAATGAAGAACATGTTCAGCCGGCCTCTTGCCACTGCTCTTTTTGTTGTGGATGGAATTTCTTCAGGTAATTTGTCTTGCTTAGTCAGTAATGGCTCATATACAGTGCGAGTTTGGTGCCAGTAAATAGTGAAGCTATAGATCACATGCTTAGCTTAGTTGCTTAGTTGCCCAGGTCCTATTGATTTGTAATGACCTTCACAGTAGCCCAATGAGCTAGCTGGTCATATCAGTGTACGTAATGGTGCAAAAAAAAATTTTTTTTTTTTTAATGTATCAATCTTTTTGTCTTAACTAATTAGATGTGCTAACTTATCTTCATTTGTAATTGTTATAGCACTTTCTTTCAATGATCTATCAAGTGTTTCGTTTCCGGTGGATCAGGTTAGTTCCTATGACGTCATCTATGAATAGTAGTCCATGTTTTGTGGTGAATTCCTCAGTCTGGTCTCACTGGCTGCTCATGTAATGATGCTCGCCAATTATTCCAAGACGGCCATGTGGCTACACACATGAGTGGCTTGTTTGATGGCACGTCGCAAACCAACAGTGTCTCTGCCAATGCCCAGGTAAGGGGGAAAAATACATAGTAAGTACCTTGAGCCGTATTACATTCATGTGTCTCCATTCAATCAGGTTGCTGTGACTACCTCTGCCAATGGTGGGCATGCCAGTGAGGAACAAGTGACTCAGTTGGTGAGTGAATGGAGTACTGTGTAGAGATGTTCTTCCGTTGTAAAAGTTTAGGTGTATCCATTGTTATCACCTCTGTGAAATGTTCTTGGCTCATGTTTTACAGGTTGATGACATAAAGAATGGCAAGCTTTCTCTTTCTAAGTATGGTCTTAGTGATGCGGCAGCTAAGTTAGATATAACTAATGAGGTATGCTTTTTTTTTTTTTTGTTCTTGTTTTATTTAATGTATACTGGATCTTCCATTTGTATTTGTGCTCTTAGGTGGATGCCAAGTTCTTTGCTGAGTTGGTTCTGGTAAAGCAAACACTCGAACAGGTACAGTAGCTGTGGAGTAGCAGGAATTGTGTAGAGTAGTAGGAAGATTTCATTGTGTTCGTGAGTATTGTGTGGGCCAGATAGAGTTCATGTACACATGCAAGCTACCATTTTAGGACTTTGTGTGGTAGTAATTCAGTATGAATAGCTTAACCAGACATTTTGACACAGAGAAATCCTGGAGTATTTTATTCAGCTGAATGGCTGGCCTTTTCTCTCTTCTGATTTAAGTTGGTGGCAATAAAGACATTGTGAAAATTGAATCTTGTCCTTGTATTAGGATGTGTTATAATTTACTAGCTTGGCTCTTTTCAAATTGCTGACATTTGGTAATTCCTTGGAAATTAATTTTAAGCTTGTGTAAATAAATGTATGATATTACTTGTTTTGCCAATTTTTTATCCTTTTTATCTTACCAAATTTTCCAGTTACATTTTTAGCACTTATCAGTAATTTTATTCTTTTGTTTTTTCTTTTGCTGTCTGAAATGTCTACACTTATTATTATTATTATTATTATTATTATTATTATCATCATCATCATTGTTGTTGTCATCATTGTTATACAACGTGCTTGTCCCCTTATAAATAGTTGACATAAAAATGTTTACTACTTGCATCACATTATTTCTTCCTGTCAGGTCGGTAAGAATATATTCTCACTGAAGTCACCATGAAACTTCATTCAATCAGGGCAATCCTTAGTATAATTTTAGTTTATTATAGTTGTCGTTTCTGTTTCATGTCATGCAGTCCATTTCTGCTCAATTTTTCTCAACCTGTTAATGCTGTTTCACCTTGTGCCTCCCACCCTCTCCCCCGTCTCTGCCTATACTGATAATACTGACTGAGTGATACAAGCCATCTCACATCCTAATATTTTCAACTCTTCAAATAAGCTAATAGCAACTACATATCAGGAAGTTGTATAGAGAGCAACACCACCATTATTACTGTCTGATCTACTTCCTCCTGACTCTTAGTTGTTAGAAGGAATAATGGACACCTTATACAAGGAGTCACTGGTAGTACCTTTGAGTTGGCTTGGATTTGGTCACTCCTATAGTGTCCTTATTAGGCTTAACAGTTCTATTCATGTAGACTAATATAATTAGTATTTCACAAGCTGACCTTTAGTGAGTGAGGTCATAGGAGACACATGGAGGTGTGAGGCAGAGTCTCTGGTGGTTAGTTGTGAATTAGGAATTACCTAAAGACTTTGAAGTGCAGTGTGGTTGGTTGCCTGCCTACCCAAGCATAGTGGGGCAAGATGTTGGAATGTATGTGGTATTATGTCTGCGGTGGCTGGCATTGCTTGGAACTGGCAGGAAGATGGGGAAGAACAAAATGTGTTTTTGTGGCTCTTATGACAGAATTAGATATGGTTGAGAGTGGTACCCTAGGGAGAATGGGGACTTTATATGGCTCCTTTGAGCATGTGCCAGTTAGCAGAGGGACACTATAGCTGGCATTAGATGGGACACCATAGACAGTGAGGACTTTTTTGTGACTTTTTTCAACCTTGTGATGCCAGAGTGACAATCTAACCAGCATTTGATAATCAGTGTGGGAGAAGATACCCTAGAGAGAGAGAGAGAGAGTGGAGACTCTTATCTAGTATGTGTTAGTCTGTGTTGTATTATCTGTCTTCTGAGGGTGTTTTCTTAAGGAGACCTCCAGTGTGGGTTTGGTTTTAAGGCATGAATGTGTAATATTTGATAGAAGTTATATATATATTATTTTGCAGCTGGAAGAATTGAGGGCATATGTGACTGACAGCACTCCTGATGTATTCATCTTCACCTTGTCTACTGTTGAGGTATGAGGGTATTGTTAGTTCTTATACTGAGTGGTGTGCTATCATTAATTATGGCTGGTATTGTTAGATTGGTGGACTGTTTTTATTATTGTTATTTATTATAATCATCATCATAATTATTAAAAATTTATTTTATTAATTCTTAAATTTAATTATTTATTCTTTATAACCCAGAGTATGGAAAAGAAATATGGAACATCACCCAAGATGGCCGTGGTTATGGAGTTGACAAAGAAGGTCATACAAGAAAGTACATCTACTCTAGTATCCCTTTATGATGGCAAAGTCCTAGTTCAAGCTCTTGTGCTTCAGTGGAACAAACCGTAAGATGTAGCTACTGAAATATCCAGTGATATCAGAATTGTTCAGTTATAATATCACCGTGTTATGACCTAATATGAAGTGCCATTGGATTATCAGCAAATGGCAGTCCTTCTATACTTGTTGAGTAGCCACTATGTGGTAATCCAGAGTGGGGATCTTATTCCTGGATAAATTATTATAAGTATTGAAGTACAGCGCATCTTCACTTTTCCAAACCCAGTAGTGCAAGCCAATTTCTGTAGTCATTCTAATAGGTGAAATTAAATGTGTTGTGCTACTTGTAATATGTGTGTACACTGTGCCCAAGAGGTAAAGCTATGTATTCATATTTTTATTTCACTTGTTTGCTATAAAAATATTTTCCTTTTTTTTTTTTTTTTTTTTTTTTTGTTGTTGTTGTTTGCTTTAACCAAGTATGTACAGCTTTGTCATGTCTAGTGTAACACCGCTAAAAAAAACCCTGACTGTCCGATATTTGATATATTACTATTTATGTGTGGAATGAATGGAATAGTCCTAGTCAGTCAGCAAAGCTCAACTATTGCTCTGGCATCACCATATAGTAGAACTTGCTACTCTCAATGCATTGGATCAACCACAAGGTCTAATTGTTATAATAAAGAAAAAGTGGAGTTTTCTACTTTATTCTTGCTGCATATGTCAAATCAGGCCTTATTATCATTCTATTTTGCCGGTGACTAATTAGTACACGTCAAACGCTTATAGCACTGCCAGAAAATTGGTATATTTGATATTATTCCCGATAACTGATATTGTTGTTGTTTTTTAACCTAACATCGGCCGTATACCAATAACAAATCCCAGTAGTGATGCAACACTAGTCATGTCTGACTGAGTACTGTCTAGAAACAGTAGTTGCTTGTGCTGGTAGTGCAAGTTAACCAGAGTCTCATAACTCAGTAAAACTGATATATAATTTTATAAGATGCATTCAGATAGAGAAAAAGAAATGAAGTAAGAGAATTTGAGCCAGCTAGTTAGTATATGTATGATGTGTGTGGACAACATAATCCATCAACTGTGTGGGGGACATGTGCATGAGATAGGGCTCCTGGAGTAAGTTCTTGAACGAATAGTATCTTCTATTTTGTAAGTAGTCTTGGTGACCCTTATTCTACTTCCAAGCTAAATTTAAGAGGGGGGAGGGGGGGACTTTTATAGAGCCCAAGCATGCCTTGAAAGACAATTTATTTTTTATTCTCTCTCATTCTCCAAATACAATGAACGATAATGGGCGGAGGCATAGCTTTGAGACTATTGCATGCACTCTAGGGCTTACCTCTGGCTCTAGGGCTTACCTCTGGCTGAAAGTTTACCACTATATCCCATAGAGTAGCCAAGGATTCCAACAAGACTGGCTGTGAGACACTGCAGAAGCTAAAAGAACTCCACACCAAACTCTGTTAGTCGCTGTAAAAAAGCTTCTGCAAGATTTAATTGTGTATCATTTGCTGTAAATTTACAGTGCTGAGTGATTTAAGAGAAAACTGGGACAATTGCTCGCTTTCTGGAGATATTACACAGCCATTGCTAAAATTTCATTTAATTTTTGTTCCAAGTCATTTGATCTCAAATAATCAGCGTGACTGAATTATTTTCCTCAGTTGTTTTCTTTGATATTAAATGGTTCTTGCCTCAGCGTTTGGTTGCCTGTCCTTTTCTTTGTCCCTCTACTTCTTGTTGTTACTCTTTTTTTTCTATAATATTATGTCTTCTTCCCCGATTCTCTTATTCTCTCTCTCTTATTTTTGTGACTTTTTTATTTTATTTTTTATTATTATTTCTCCAACTTCTTTTTCTCCTTCTTCCCTGTCTTCTCTACCATTGATGCTATTAAATTATTCAATTAGACTCAATATCCAACAGAATGATAATATTTGCCAACTCACTTTAACTCTGTGCATACTTTGCAACATTTTTATAAACTTCATAAATAAATAGGTCAAGTCACAAGTTTAAATTTAACAGGTCGCCTTTGGTAAGGGAACTTGGTGAACTTCAATATGTATAGAGTAGTTAAGCTATTCTCTGCATTTTGTTTGATTCTATTTTCTTCTTGTTTTTTGTTATTTAGATCTGTGGACAGGACTGCCAGTGAATTACAGGAGGTTTATAATTTTCTCCAACCATACCTTATTGAAGAGGTACATGGAAGTTAAGGATATTGTGTCATGGGTCATGGGGAGGGATGACTCAGTTTGCTTAAATGTGTAATTGAATGGTTAGTTTTGGCATGGCACATCATTCAACTGAATGAACCATTGGTAATGAGAAGAGAGTTCAGATTGACTGTATCTCAGGTACGCAGTGATGTTAGAAGAGTGCCCAGTTGATTTTGTGATGTCATAGGAAGTGTATGGGCCTAAACAAACCTTGCCATGGGCGTAACACTTTAACCAGCTTCATTGAATAAGCTTCATAGTGCAAATACGAATTTAATTGGTAGTGCAGCTAGGTGAAAATTGGTGGTAAAGAGGCGTGTATGTATATCAACAGAAGACAGACTGGTAGTTTCTAGCTAAGCAATCTCTTGAAGCTTTACCAAAAGGTGGACAATTAAAACATGCTCTCTAGTAGTTGACTATTTACTTGAAATCACGACATTATTTGGAATCACTATGTAGTTACTTTATTCTGGGATTCTTTGGTCGTCTACAGTTGATTGAATAGATTGGTGTTAATCCTGACCTTTAATTAGCGGTTGGATATGTGTTAATTTTTATAATTATCTTTGGTGCCACTTGGAAATGAAGAGCTGAAACATTCTTAAGTAAAAACAGCTACTCTGAGTACATACTGCATTACAATGAGAGCTAGCACTGGAGATCAAGGAGTGTGTTGTCAGTGAGGTTTTGAATAATGATGTATACACTGTGAAATGGACTATACTCCGTTTACTACACACTCCATAGATCTATTATCTAGCTACCATCCCCTTCTAGCTCTGCTGTCACACTCTTGTTGGTTGTTTTACATAACCAGAGTATTGTTATATTAGTTGGTATGGCTATTCATGTATTGCAGGATCAAGATTCCTTCTTAAGTTCCCTGCCAGAGATATCTCTGAAAGAAGGTTACAAGCAAGACAGTTACATTTGTTGGAGCATCAAGAACATGTTGGACAAAGGGAAGAAGTTGTATGCTGTGTGCCCACTGTCCAAAGCATGGCAGACACCTGCATCGGTAAGTCAGTCCACCGAGTACACAGCTAGAGGATTCATTTTTAAGTTGACATGCCAAATCCTGGACACTAGTTCTTCTATCAAGACTTCCTCTATTCTCAATATACAATTTTTTAGGGTTGTACAAGTTTTCAATTATAGCAAATTTTTCTCGTTTGAACAGCCTATATTATGTGAAAACTTAATCCAACTTTTTTACTTCTTGCCGAAGTCCTCAGGTGAAGTTTTTACATAATATTGTCTGTTAGAACGAGAAAAATTTGTTCTTATTGTAATTATTTCAGCTGAGAATGACTGAATCATCATTAAAAGTTTACAGTTGGGATATCATTTCATTATGAATGTGTGTAGGAGAATGATGGCTTGTTGAGAAAGAGGCGTTCATCAGAGGATGAGAGCCCAGTGAGGAGGAGAAGGAGAAACTCCGCTGTAGAGGAGTACAGCATAATGGATTTAGAAGCTGATGCTAACCTGACATTTGGTAATCTGACCGTCAACGTCACAGTTCCCTACATGGTTGAAAACAGGAGCAACCTGTTCTCTGCAATCTTTCTCATTGTGCTGTTTGTTACGCTGAGCTTAGGGCTGGCCATATTTGCTGCGAGTTGGGCTCTGTGGACCATGGACCCAGGAGACAGTATCATCTACAGAGAAGTGTCTGATCCCACAGGCAGAATGTGATGCAGAACTCGTTTCTCTTGAACGCAATAAATATTTTGTAGAATAATAACTAGAGTTGATTGTTATTATGTTGAATAGTATTTTGGAAATAAAGAATACTTAAAAAAAATTTTTTTTATGACAATTGAATGACTATTGGTGAGTTTGGCTGTTCAAATCATCATTGTGTCAGTTTTGAGTTGGCTCTCTTGTGGAGTAGACTTGGACTCCGTGAGGAAATTGGTAGACACAATGTGTCGAATACACTGTAGCATGATGTTCTGTTCCTGCCTCACTTCAGCTGCCAGCAACTACACAACACAATATATTGCAACTAGTTCATGCACTATTAATGATTATAATGACATGCCATTTCAGTGAACTTCATGATAGAAATGGCATTAGCAATTGTTAAATGTTGTCTCAAAAAAAGTGAGCGCCTTCATATCAAACTCTCCCCCCCCCCCGCCCAAAAATTGAACTAGATATATTGTTGAATGAAGGTTACATAATTATGGACTTCAAAAAACGGCTAAAAGAGGTCTACAACAATCACACCCATTTAAATAATAGAACAATACATCCATGCTATGGCTTTAGATGGCAATATTAGGCCAGCTGGAAACATTCTAGGAGGTAAACTGTTTTTAGTTGTTTTTTTACCAAGTGTAGCTAATTTTTTTTCTTCTTCAAAACTATACAGTGCAACAGGCTCAAAGAGTAAAATTTTGTTTTTCTTGTCCTTTTCTGAATGTTTTGTTATTATCTTCCAAAGTACAGGTTCTATTGGCTCTAAACTTGGTACAGACATGAAGACATCTCTACTCATCACACATGTGATTTTAAAAATTTCCCACCACATCATGTAGGTGTAGGGGCCAGTAAAGTAGTGGGGCACTGCTGATCTAACACACTTCAGGGAACCATTGCTTGATGGTGCTTTCAACAAACACTTTGACTAAACTTGTGCTCATACTTAGCCCATAAATTCACTGCTTGATAAGTATCTTTTAAGCACTAAGCACTTTTTGACGACCAGTTGGGTAACAAAAAATTTATGAATTTTTTATTTCTTTTTTTGTGAATATGTTCCAGCAAGAATTGAATTTTTAAAGCACATCAACACAAAACGATTTACTATTATGCAAAAAAAAGAAAGTATATTAGTCTGCATAGAGAGAGCTAAAAATTCAAACTTACCGTTAACGGTATATATAGCTGAAGCTCTATTTCTGACAGTCTCAGAACTGCTACGAGTTCAGACAGAGTGCATGGCTAATTCAACTTCTGGTTGCTGAATTCTGAATCCCATACTATAAAAATTTTCAGGCGGGCAGACGCTCAATGGTAAGCATTTCAGTAGCCATATTTAAAAACAAAAAAAAACAAAAAAACAAAACAAAATAAAGAAACAAACACCAGTGCACTCATTTCAATTATTAAGTACTACGTCAGAGCAATGTATAACAAAAATCGGAACATTATGTAAGATCATTGACTTCTTTTAAAATCAGAGAATCAAGAGACTGGAGCAATGCTGAGAATTCTTGGCTCCGACAGTCAAAGGGTTAACAAGCATGATAACAAAATCTAAACTGCACACTAGCACTCACTTCTGTGGAAAATAAGCATGGCCCTTTGCCCTACACTATGAATTCAAGTATCAGGCCTAAACGTGTCCGTTTGCAGTTTCCTTTCACTGAGAATGGCTCAAGTCCCAACTCCCAAGAATATAAAAATCATTTAAGTATTCAATTAAAAAATAGCCATGTTGCTGTAGTTCATAATAGAGTATCCAATGTGCTTGAATCCATCCTTGCATAAAGGTGGACTTTCTTTGCCATTAGGCAGAAAAGCATAGCCTCCCAGGATTGACACAAATCTTTAGTATTATTTCTCTTAGTTAATAATTCAGTTATTGGCGAGCGAGCGAGACACTATACAGTGGTGTCAAATTGAGAATCGGTGATATTTGTTTGTACATGTGTGGATGTATTTTTGACCCTTGAGTTTTTGTGTTTGCTTGGTGACTGACCCCGTCCCCATACTCCACTAAACGGAATCCTTTGGTTTATCGATCTTTATTCACATCATCAATTGTTAAAAACTGTTTGACAAGCTGCAAGAAGTTCACAGTAGGCATGCTACTGAAAAACTTAAACAACACAAGGCTTACACAGAAGGAGGGATCACTATGCCCAAAATAGGACTAGGACAGGTCAGTGAAGATAAGGAAGTAGAGAGGACACCAAATATATAAAGTACTGTCTTGCTCCTATTTTTATTATTATACTTATTGAAATTGAGAGTTCATGCATGCTGTTAGCTTCATCTGAATTCTGAAGCATACCTTTTCCAATAGAGTTGGCTTGCGAACTGGAATGTTTTGAAGACTGGTCTCCATCCGAGATATCTTCCTCTTTGCATTCTTCTGTCTATTTCTTTCCTTGTTCCATCTCTTTCTGCCTCCCCTCCCACTCTTACCTTCCTTTTCACTAGCAGGAATTTCTCCTTCTTCTTGCTCTCCAGTTACCTGTCCCACCTCATTTCCATTCTTGTTCGTTCCAACGTCACTTATTTGACTGGCCACATCAGCCATGATGGCTCCCACTAGGTTCTCACAAGCCTTCTCTCCTGCATCCATATCTCCATCTCTGACCAGGTCTTCATTTTTCTCTAATGACTCAACCTTTCCTGTTGAGCTTGTATTCTCCGATTCAGAATTAGTCACCTCTTGCTCCAAGTTTTTCATTTTAGAATTATCGCTGTTGCTGCAATCTGGACTGGTTTCTTCCACTGTCCCACTGCTCGTGCAATTTTTGTCTACTTCTATTACTTTGAGGTCGACATCTTTCTCACATTCTTTGTCAGCTCTTTGTGATTCTCCATTGTTCATCGATTCTATGTTTATTTCTTCTCTTCTACAGCCTCCATGGGCTTCATGTTCTTTATCAGTTTCCTCGACTCTTTCATCTCTTCTTCGGCCATTGCCCCGATGATTGTACCAGCCTCGCTTCCCTCTGTAATGGCCCCTCCCTCTCCCATGCCAACGTCTAGATCGAGTGTCTCCACCGTAACCACTCCCAGAATCCTCTCCTATTAATTGCTGCACATATCTAAGACCAGACAAACATGAATCAATAAATCCATAACAATACTTTACATAAGACTGTTTAATGTAGGTAACAAACTGTCAATTTCGTACTTACAATATAAAGAGATAAAATAGATATAATTTCACTGATATAAATTCCAGAGACATCAGTTATTTTCTGTTGGATCAATTGAGATAGAACCAATGTAGGCTAGACCAAACCCCTTCACTTTCACATGCAACTGTTTCAATGAAATAATTTAAATGAAAAGTTCAAAGAAGACAATGTTAGATGGCAAGAAATCTCTCACAACCAACTCTGACTAGAGTAGCTGACATTAGGTTCCCTACCACAATATGATAGTGTAAAAATATAGCAGTAAAATGAGCTAATAATTAAATAAATGTGAGTGGGTCTAGGAAAAGGGACCTTATGGCGCAAACCAAAAAAAATTGAGTTTTTTATGCTAATAAAATGCTACAATTTATCCCAACTTAGTGCTAAAATACTGGAGGGTAAAACCTTCGACGCGCAGAGAAACTGGCAGTTGAACTGGGCCGTATTCAGCAAAGCAATTGAACTAGAAATCGAGAAAACATAAATTGAATTTCCACTTCCGGTATAATTAACGTTTCCGTATACTTAACGGCGTGCTCCACATACGCAATTAAATCGTGCAGGCACTTTTTAACAGCGACAAACGAAGTTTGCATAGAGTTCTTTTTAGCTTTCAAAGCGTCTCACAGCCTGTCTTGTCGGAATCCTTGGCTACTCTATTCGATATAGTGGTAAACTTTCAGCCAGAGGTAAGCTATAGAGTGCATGCAATAGTCTCAAAGCTAAGCCGTTTTTTATTTTTAAAATTTTTTTATTTTTAATTTTTAAAATTTTTTTATTTTATTTTTTTTAAAGCTGCTTGTTTGAAACTCCGCCCATTCCCCGTTTATTGTACTTCGAGAACGAGAGAGAATAAAAAGTAGCTTGTCTTTTCACGGCACGCTTGGGGTCTTTTAAGTTGTTTTGACAATTGAAATTTGGCATAGACGTAGAATAAGGGTCACTAAGAGTAATTCTGCAAAAAAAAAAAAAATAGAAGAAAGAAAGAATTTTTCCGATGACTTGCTTCTGGAGCCTATATCTCAATTTCAATTTTTGCGCCGTAAGGTCCCTTTTCCCAGATCCGCTCACAAATGAATGAAACCTCATCTTAAACTGAACTAGAAACAGCACATGACATAAATGTCAATTATTTCCAGCAAGAAAATTTCATATAAGTTGTGCCTTAGCTACAACACAACAAAACCAGCTTTCTGACTGTATTAAGAAAACTTAGAAGCTGAATAGTTTCTCTGAAGGAAAACTCTAAGCATAGTACATTACATGGACGACATTTTTAGTTATGGACCTGAAATAATATCTATATAATATACGCTTGTGTGTCAGTAATGACAACGATGGTGTGTATTCATAATTCACTGGTAGGGGGTGTGGTTAGTAAAGCGTCATTAAAAGTCGCAGGTGAAATTATGGCAGAGTTTTAAAAAAAGTCCAAAGGGGAAGGCAATAGTTTGACGCAGTTGTAAGCTCTGGCGAGCTCTAGAACTCACGCTATGAGGCTAGAAACACTAGCAGTTAGAACATCGGGCGCCACTGTGAGGCTGGGTACTTGCTAGCTGTCACTTATCAGTTGCTTTCCCCCCAAACCTTTAATGCAAACATTAACTCAAGCATTATCATCATCGTTAGTAGTATAATAGCAGGTATTTAGTACATCATCTGTAATATAACAGCAGGCATTTAGTAATATAGCGAAAAATCTCTTCAAATTATAGTGCTACTCTAATTGTCAATACTGCCTAGCTTTAATTCTGCCGGATTTTTACACACATACATACACACAACCACACACACACGATATTTCCACGAGTTGCACATGACAATTGATCACATGTCAACACCAAACTACTCTGATACACTTGACTTCAACTCTGCACTTACCGATGTAAAGGTGTCTTGGCAGTCTCTCCACGAATGAGTTTATCTGCCTTCATCTTCTTCTTTTGTGCTATGTTTTCTTTAGTGGGGAAGTTCCTGTAATAATTAAAGTATTCACTACTTCATTCCTAACATTCCTCCTAATAGACGACAGTGTTAATCTGCACAAATTTAACTCATTTCTGGAGGAGGGAGGATCATGTCAGAATATGGTAAGGCACCAGAATATGGTAAGGCACCAGAATTGTCAAAACTCCAAAGTTGCCCAGTTGAAAGATAGTTTTGACCACCATTACCTCCTACTATAGTTATATATAGTACCAGGGTTTCATTTAGGGGGGGGGCGAAAGGGGGCATTTGCCCCCCCTTGGGTTCTAAATGCCCCCCCTTGGATTCTAAGTGCCCCCCACCCTTTTGAAAGAACCGATATTTATTAAGAGAAAAATGTAAACCAAATTAATAATAAACAATATTCACACAGCAATTCGTCTAGGTTTTTTGTTCCATACTGTAATAATGTCATTTAATTGTGTAGATGAGAGCGTCTCGGGTGTCTCCATGGCTATTTTCATCAAATAGGATAATTGTGATTGCCCAATTCGATTTCGAATTCGTGTTTTAATTAGTTTCATTTTGGAGAAGCTCCTTTCCACTGAAGCAGTGCTGACAGGGATAGATAGACATATGTTTGCCAGGGTGCTAATGTTTGGAAAAATTTCACTAAGCATATCACTTGTGGTGAGCTCTTTCAACTGCAAGTGCAGGTTACCTTTCGGCTTCTTCGATAAGTAGCTTCGAAATGTTTTCCACTCCTCTCGGGTTTCGCGGGAAATAAGAGCTTCTTTGGTGTATTCATCTCCACCAGCAGTCTTAGCAGGCAGCTCTGCACCATAGTGAGCTAATAGTACATCTATTAAGTCCTCACCATATGTATGGAAGTCAGAAGAGTCAGCAGCTGGCACTTTCTTCGGATCAAAGATGCCAAATGAGGAGACAATATCTTGTGAAATAAATCTGCTGGATATGTTTGCCTTCAGCATCCTGATAAACGGTTCAGCCACTTGTCCTTGGAATGTAGCAATGCTTTCCGTGGTTAACGTGATGTCAGTGACTTCTTCGATCTCATTCTTTGCATCCATCAGTTCTAATACCCAGTTAGCAGCAGGTAACATGGCATCATCAAGTGTATTGAGAGTGGCATCAACAAGAGGGGTGATAGCTGTCAAGTCTATTCTCTCAGTCTGGAGAGCTCTGCTCAACTTCGCCACTTGTGGCAGAACATAATCAAGGAGGTATATGGCCACTAAAGTTGAGGGCCTACATAAGGCTTTACTGATACCTAGAGCTTCAGGTGCATGTGTCTGCTCATAGATATTGTTTAGAGCAGTCACAATTGCACTGTAGCTAGCTTTGACTGCCTTCACACAGCGTTCATGGGACAGCCAGCGAGTATCTGATGGTTTCACAACTTTCAGCTCAGGTAAGTCAAGCACCTGCTGTACTGCTTTGAGACTCTCAGCTCGCTTAGGAGAATAGTGGAAAAATTTCCAGAGGGTGGTGAGTGTGATGTACACATGTTTTATCCCACTGGTAGCATTAGCTGCTTGAACGCATGCTAGCTGTAGCAAATGGCAATGGCAGTGTACGAAAAGTGCATGAGGTGAAATTTTCTTCAGGAGACTCTGCACACCATTGTGTTTCCCAGAGAAAGTAGCTGCTCCATCGAATCCCATACCCACCAGCTTGCTAATCTGTATGTTTTTATCTTTCATGAATTCAACAAGGGCAGAATAAATAGTCTTTGCATCAGTAGCTTTCAATGGAACTATATCCAAGAAGTGCTCAACAGGTTGACCGTCCATGTTCACCCAGCGGAAGAAAATTGAAAGCTCTTCTGTGGTCGTCACATCAGTGCACTCATCTGCCATTATGCTGAAATGGGAAGCTTGGCGAAGCCGTTTCAGTAAACATTCTTCAGCCCATAAGCCAACTGCCTCAACAAATTCAACAACAGCAACTTTAGATGTGTAGGTTGCATTTAATCTAGCTCTTTCAAGGAACCCCTTTAAATCTTCTGCACCACAACTTACGATTAGATCAATAAGTTCATCAAAATTTGTTGTGTGGGGAATGTGGCGACGAGCTAGAAAATGGGTGCAACGAATTAGAGCTTTAATGGCCATTCTGTTCTTCAACTTTTCCTCATCATTAATTTGTTGGAGTTGCTGAATGACTGACCCTTCTTGTAGTGCTGTAGCTGCAGCCATCTCTGCTTCACATGATAGGAGGTGAATATCACTCTTTGCATGAATTTTCATCTTCTCTATTGCCTTCTTCCAGTTCGTGAAAGGTTTTGAGATCCATGTTCCTCCTGTTCTTTGAAGAGAAATTCCTCTCTTCCTGCAAACCTTACAAAAAGCTCCTTGGAAATTTTTATCAAACATCAGCCAATTGAAGCTCTCTTCCCATTTTTTGTTGTATTTTCGACTGCTTGCAGTGATTTTCTTGCTTTTCTCATGTGTAGTTAATCTTTCCTTTGCATGCTTCTCATGGACAATTAATCTTTTCTTGGCAGGACTTGGCTCCAAAAACTCAGTATCAGATTGATTGCTGTCAATTTTATCTTCTGTGTCACTGCTACTTGAGTGGCCAGGTGACTTTGAAGAGCTTGCACCACAGAAGAAAGAGCGAATATCCATTTGAGACTATCTTAAGCTGTCAGGGACTACGAGTGCTTAGAGTTCTGGTTCTGGAAGTTGTAGAATCTGTATAGATCAAAACTCAACAACTGCTACGGTGAGCTGAGGGCTGGCCTTTTTATAGCCAGCCAGCAACCGTAAGTGTGAATCAACGTGTGATAAACCTAAGGGGAGGTGAGAGTCAGAGTTGAATAGTGTGTGAAAAGCATCTAAATAGTGAATGTCACAGTTGACTGAAAATTGCTAGACGGTGGAGGTGAAAATGAGTAGCTGAATTAACTTGTCAGGATCTGACATATGCAGACCTCATTAGATAAGATTATGTTTTTTTAATGTAGGACATAGGCCTTCCAATAATTCTATTTCACTCCCATGGTGACCAGTGCCGCCCGCCCCCCCTTACATTTTCAAAACTCTATTTTGCCCCCCCTTGCAAGAATGTCTGGATGAAACACTGAGTACTATAGCTAACATCAATAGCAATTGATGTAATTAGAACAAACATTGACTACGTGTTCTTCTGACCATATCCACAGCAGCGCAATTCTCTTTACTAGCTAATTTATTAATTATTGGATAGTTGCTGAAAATTGGAATATATTGATAAAAAAAATTCCGCTCAAGAAGGGTTACCCAAAAGCGTTTGCTATTCCGTACTGGCACCACCACACTTCCTACTATATATCATCTAATAGACCGCACACTTTCTATTTTTTTTCTCAAGCCATCAAACCGTGTGTGGTGTAATCGTTAGGGCACTCTCTATTTCGTTTTCGTTGAGTATGGTTAATGTTTCGCCAGATGGTGTTAGTAGCTGAACACTGACTGAGAGGATGGGTTGTTACGTGAGCTACTCTCTATCCATCACACCCTCTCCTCTTCCTATTTCTCCCGTTCAAGGTAAAGGGTCTACTTCATCTGTCACACCAGCATTGACAACGATGCTCATGCACTCTGTAATAAGTCTCCCTTTACCGACACAATTTTTTTTACTTCTGCTATAAAACTATTTTGTTTGGAACACCAGGCAATATTCGTCAGTGCCAAGTATTGTGGTTGCACTCGCAGATGAAGTGTCATCAATTTAACATCACATGCTGGGTAAGGGTCATCTCTTTTTCTTCTAATTTAAATTTAATTAGATAAATTGTATCCAGTCCATTCGAGGACATGAAGAAATTGAGGAAATTCAGTATTTGGTGTAACAGGAAAACATAAAGGTACGCGTGTTTACATCACTGAAACCTGCTGTACAAAAAATATGCAATTTCCTGTTCTATGCTTATCAATAAATAATAATAATAATAATAAAAGTAACTAGTGATGCGCTCTAATAGCACAAAATAGCGAAGCGATGCATGTTCCCTGTAATTGCAGCTATTCCATGCATGCTTGGTGTGGCTAGGAACATTTAATGGCTATTCAAAAAGAAAGGTTCTTTACTTTGCTACCTGTTTCTGTTTCGTTTTAGCTCTCCTCCTCCTTGCCCTGTCTTTTTCATTTCTTATCTCTCTCCTTACTAATTTTTCTTCTGGAGTTTCTAACGCCCTCAAAGCTCTTGACCGAGCGTTTCTAAGGTTTTGTCTCTCTTTCGCAGAATTTGTTTCACTGGGCATCGCTACTTCGTACGGCGGGTGAACAAAACAAAATGTTGCTAAGAAGGTTACCCGACCCGCGCAAGCGCGTAGGAGAAAAGGTGCACACGTACGCCCACGCAAGAACAAAAACAATTTCTAGATCTAAATATATATATATATCGCGAACTCATTAGAGAGTCAGCTCCGCTCGCTTCGCTGAATAATAATAATAATATTTACTAAAGCACTAAGAGTGCAAACCCTCAGCGCAAGTTAGTCTTCCATAATTTGCTAATGAAGTCACTTTTGTCGAATAAAAGTTTTTAAATTTTCAGCCTATAACAAAATTGATTAGCCCTACTTATGAATATCAATGTTAATGTACCTACCTAGCTCGCTGTGTAAGTAATTGTGCCAGCTAAGACTTAGTGTGGACAACTTCAGTCTTACAGAGTGAGCAAGTCACTAATGCAGCTGCAATAGTGTCCATGACCAATAACCACAGGAATATTATTCAGACTTTCTGACATGAATGTTACACGAACACTTAAGGCACACTTTCTCAAAAGTCACACCTCCAGCAGCAACAGAGACTTCCTTTCTTGCATAAGATACACCAGACGAAAAGAACGGAACTGGTTTAAAAAATTGTAATGCTTACATGAGCACACACGATTCTGAATGGCAAGTAAATGAACGAATTAGTATGGCCGTATAGCAGCACTCAGCATAGCGTATGTCTATTCTCTCATTTCTTAATTAAGCCAAAATTTAAAAAGTGGAAAATTAAAGGGACTTAAATTGTCATCTAGTCAGAGTTCTTCTCTCAAAGTATAAAAGTCCGCTGTCTTCAAGATCTGCTGTTGACAGAATGAATGAATGAATGACAAAGAAATAAATCTCACATGCATGCACTGAGGGTCAACAACATTACCAACAATAAGAAATTTTTCTTTTTAACAGCCAATATTTTAAATTATAACTTAACCCGACGCTGACTTCTTGCCGAAGTCCTCTTCAGGGGTCAACTGAGGTCGAACTCTCCGTGGTGATATAATAACACAAAGTAAACAGCAAGATTTCTGGAGGGCACGCTTACTGTTTATTATGTCCTGGAGGGTGAAAACTTAGTTGTTGACCCCTGAAGAGGACTTCGGCAAGAAGTCGAAACGTCGGGTTAAGTTATAATTTAAAATATTGGCTGTTAAAAAGAGAAAAATTTCATAATAGTAATAATAAATCTCACACACATGCACTGAGGGTCAACAACAATACCAACAATAATAACAATAGTAATAATAATAATAAAGAGATTACAAGTAAAATAAAACAATCAAGACTTCCACTTACTTGCGTCTTTGCTCTCTCCATTTCTCTATCTCTTCTTTGCTGGTTACATTCAGGAAATCTGGCAAGTTGTGGACCATTTGATGATCCCTTACCACTTTAGAAGATGCCTTGAACTCACAAGATGGACACTGCAACAACATTGGGATTTTACTGGGACTCCACCCACACACACATATACTCACTCACACACATACACACCAAGCACGCACTAATCAAGTGAACCTTAATGAACTTCCAGGAAGACATTGGAAACCTGTTGTTAATTATTCTTTAAAAACACCATCAGTGCAAACCCTCAGCACTATTAGCTACTTTTATAATTTTTCTGAGACAAAAATGCCACATCAAGACATTAAACAAGTGAGTGTGTGTGTGTGTGCGTGTGCATAAATTACATTCAAATGTCAAAATTTAAACACACATTAAAAAACTATTTCCTTGTAATATAGCAAGCAACTCCGTAAGATTCTAGTCTGTCACTTTTGAACACAAAGTTTAGAACCATTATTAAAGTCAAAGACGAAACAGCACACTGAACTTTAAGTGTATGCATCTCAACAGATCACTGAAGAGAGCCGTGTAGTTCAGAACAATAGGGTGAGATTATGGTCAATAGGGTGAGATAATGGTCACTAAGGTGCCACACTCTAAACACTTCCATCATTGGTAGCAATTGTGTTGGTAGTTCCCACCAATCAATACATGCCACAGAAAAGCCACATGGCACAGAAACTACAGGTATTTATTTACTTCAGGAGATATAATAGTATGTGACGTAAGCAGGATTAAAAGCATGAAGCCAAGTGAAAATTCTTGCCACACGAGTGTTGTACCCAGCACAACTCAGCTTTACGTGCTATCACATGACAGTTTCTTTCTGCAATTAAGAAATCTATCTTGTACAAATTGCAGTATTTTTTTGTCAAAAAAATCACTCATTCTGATCCTGCCATTATTCACTTTTCTTACTGTTACTGCAGTAGAATTACTCAGGAATCCCGCCGCGGTATTGCCCAGTGGAGTAAGTGTGACGAGGTCATGGATAAATCCTCAATGAAATCATTATAACAATAGTGGTATTTCAAAATCATACCACAGTTTTTTTGTACTGAAAATGACTCATCGATTATATTAAGTGTGACTGGTCCTGATCAGTGTACACAGCTCATGCCTACAAAACTCGCTCGTACGTATGCTAACACTACACGCTCATGCTATTCTCCAGTATCCAATGAGTATTACATTAACTTGAATAAGCACCACCAGACATTTCATCATCTCACACCCACACACACCAACAATACCCTTCCTCAACAATATTGGCCGAGCTCTAAACTGACCTTCTCGTGGGCCGCCATATGCAGCTGATAACTCTCTTCATTCTTATACACTTTGTCACAAGGCTTGCACTCAAAATGACTGCCACTTGCCATCTGTCTGTTCATATTTTTATCTCTTGTGCTCCCACCATTGCCACGCCCCCTACTCCACCCACGAGCAACTCTCGGCTGACTTCCAAAGTGAAGTCTTAGTTGTCCTCTTCCTCCAGGATTGAGAGGGACTGATGGATAAGGCTGAAACTGTCCTGGAGGTGGACGATGAGGAGATGGGTGAAATTGAGGAGGTGGTGGAAATTGAGGAGGTGGTGGAAATTGAGAATGTGGTGGAAATTGAGAATGTGGTGGAAATAGAGTCGGTGGGAAAGGCGCCGCCTGAGGTTGTCCCGGGTATACTAAAGTTTCCGCAGGGTAGAAGAAGGTTTGTTGAACTCCCAGTCCGTGGGAGAAACCTGGAGTAGCCCCAGGGTAAAAAGGCACTTGCTGCTGCTGCTGAGTAGCCATACCTCTCCTTAACTCTCCACTGTAAAAACACGTGCGCGAACGCGCGTGTTCGTGTGACCTAATTTTGCGGAGAGTGTGCGGGGACAGAAATTTTGAAGTTATATAAAAAAAAGAGTGATTCGCTAGAAAACACTACCTACAACCAACCGGCAGCAATTCTTCGCCGTTCTGCTCTGGGTCGGGATGGCTTTTTCTGCGGACCCCATGGGCTACGATGTGGTGCACGACTTTGCTCCCAAAGAGCTTCTGGGAGCAGTCTGGATATTGGGAAAGAACTATAACCTCCCTAAAGGTAATAGTCTCTTACAAAAGTACCAAGTAGGGAGGTATTGGGCCTTAGCAACATGTAAACCAGCTATGCTGTGTTATAACTGTCAGATAAAGAAGCTGCTATGGAGGACATTGGAAGTAAAATATGGTGTTCATACAGAAAGAACTTCAAGTGTATCAGTAAGTTAGAGATAATTCCAGTAGCAAGACGTGAAAATATGTTCTCTTCAAGTTAATTGTGTCACTAAGCACTTATAGCAGTCACATGCAGTGGTTAATGACTTTGTGTCAGCTGTAAATTCCTGGAATGCTGTGATTTGTCGCTTATCCTTGGTAGGTGGCACGAACTTGACTTCAGACGCAGGTTGGGGCTGTACATTGAGGTGTGGTCAAATGCTGCTGGCACAGACGCTCGTATGCAAGCACCTGGGTCGAGGTGAGTGTGGGTAGTAGAGGTGTCAGTCAATGGTCAGGAAGATGATGGTCAATGAAATCTCTAATGATCCAATCTCTCTCCTTCCTATTCTGACTTTAAGAATGAAGTCAATGAAATAATTTCGATTGTTGTTGTTGTTGTTTCACTTCTGTGTGAGTAGACTTCAAGTGGCCTCTGTCAGACGGTAGCAACTCTGAAGTGTACAATAAGATCCTTCATAAGTTTCTGGACGTGAGAGGTGGGGAGTATTCTATCCAGATGATCGCCTTGCAGGGACAGGACTTTGGCAGGCCAGTGGGACAATGGTTTGGCCCCAACAATGTGGCTCAGGCCATCAAGTAAGAGAAGGCGGGGCAGACCACTGGGGTGAAACAGGAGTGAGGGTGGGTGTGCACATCAGCATGCTGTAGGGGAAATTAGGAGAGGGTTAAGAGACTGGCAGATCATACATTGGGTAAGGGAGTGACATTAGAGAAACAACTGATTAGATATTTGGCATAGCTGCTTGTGTGTATTACTAAGATGTCTGGTTTATCACTTTTATGAAGATTTGGAGGGAAGTTGATGAGGACAATTTTGATACTGAAAGGGCACACTTGAAAGACATTGTGGTTAATGGAATGAAACCATTTGCATTGTGAAATATTTTGTTGTTTTTATATTCATTGGAAGTCTGAACAGGCTAATATTTTTGTCCTTGATTGCCTGCCCTTGCAAGGAAATGGTGATGATTGTTGTTTGTGAGTGTGTGTATGTATATATGTGTGTTTGTTTGTAGGAAGTTGTCTGCTCATGATGATTACTCTAAGCTGGCAGTACATGTATGCATGGACATGCTAGTCATTGTGGATGACCTCAGTGAGTTCACACATGTCATAAAACTGGGGTCTCACATGTCCTGGGAACTGGGTCTCACTGTCCCAGAACTGGGTCTCACATGTCCTGGGACTGGGTCTCACATGTCCTGGGACTGGGTCAACATGTCCCGGGACTGCTGTCCCAGAACTATAATGAAATTTTTAATTACCAATTTAAAGATGTTCCATATAATGTTTTAACATGCATGCTCGTCTTTTAGACCTCACACTTTATACATTTACAATAATGATACATATAGATTAAAAAACAAACCAAAAAAAACAACAACTATTGAATTAGTTGTTTTATTCTATGTTCAGTAGTTACCATAGCTTCATATTCCTGTAGAAGCCATAGCGAGAGAGCCCCACGGTCACGGCAACAGGGCAGAGGTGAAGGTGACTAACGAGAGAGGTGAGGACATACCTTTGCTGTCTCCCTCTGGCGTTCCTCAGCGTCCTCACTCCAAGACAGAGAGTGCCCCGTCCTCTTATCAGAAGAACATGTCTCCGCCCAGCGCAAACCGGTTTTCTTCTAGTGAGTATATCGGCCCCAGCTATGCACTATCTAATGAGAACGAAGTGTTAAGAGGGGATGTGGCGCTTCCTAATCCCATAGCCTCGAGCAGTCCCTTCAAACTCAAGACTTCCCCCTCCATTGAGGGCAATAAGACAGCATGTGAAGGCGGGGCTGCAGTCAACCCCTCCCTTCAATTTGGGGATACCAGACATTTGGTGATGGGAGAATCTCTGGACTTCATGAAGCTCAGCATACGGGAAAACCCGTGCGTGTCTGGGGGCGTGGCAGCTACTAACGCCGAACCTAGTCTGGAATCAGTGTTAGAAAATAGCTCTGGGGAGGAGGATGAGGAGCGGTGTACAGCTGGGAAGGCGGAGTCTGAGTTCAGGCCCATTCTGATCTTCATTCCTTTACGGCTGGGACAAGATCGCTTCAACGAGCAATACAAGGATTCTTTGAAGGTTTGTGTATGTGTGTTGCATCTGATGATCTCTATGTAGCCAGCTGTAGATGGTGATGTGTACTTTGTACTGTTGTATAGGATTGCTTGATGCTGCCACAGTCTGTAGGATTCATTGGAGGCAAGCCGAGACACGCCCTCTATTTCATAGGTTTTAATGGTAGGTGTCGAATGGCCTAATTTTAATTCAGAGCCTTACCTTTTTGCTGTTTTGCTTTTATTAATTATTCCTCTAACAGCATACAAATCATGCATGTGTACATACATACATACATACATACATGCATACATATGTGCAGAAAAATCATACTTATACTAATCCAATTAACTGTGGTATTTTGTCACCTTTGTGTGTGTATGTGTGAGTGTATTTATAGCTAGAGCATGTAGAGCAAGCAGCACATGCATGCTTCCTGACGTGAATAAGATTAGGAGAAGTCTATGAATATGTAACAGGGCTAGTGGATTGTTCGCTTTTGTAATTAGTAATCTAGAGCTTGATAATGGGTCATACCTAAATTGGTTTGATCTAAAACACAACCAGCTCTTAGCATCTACGAGCATTTCAGTTAAAGTTATTAAAACAACATTTGACACCCCAATGACTTAATTAAAGTTTACTTCTTTTTTCTTTTCTTTTAGAATAATTTTCCTATTTGAGTGTTAATGATCGACTGACCGACCCCACGTGAGCCCCTTTAGCTTTGGCAGTCTGGCTTCGGGTGGGGCCTTTGCAGCTGTAACTAGCCCCTCCCCCTTTCCCTGCACTTCGGGATGACTTCTGCTTGGGGAAAGTGGCTTGTGAGGGTTGAGCTAACTCCCTCACAGCCCCCCCCCCCCCCCCCCCGAGGGGAATCACATCTCCCACTCCCTAACTCTATACTCCCATTTTCTACCTCATGAGATGGGATGATCCTCCCCCAAGCACCCTTAACCTTCCCACCACCCACAACCCACCCCCCACATGCAACTGCCCTATCCTGCCCAAATCACCATTTTATGTGATTCAATCATGTGACTTATGACGAGCCATAACCACAATTACACACTACTGAGCACGTGCTGCTGGAGTCCTCGCTACTTTGCACAGAGTAGATGGTGGAGTACGAATGTAGGCAGTATAAGCTGAACTCTCCCACCGGCCCAGCGTCTTGATCAGTGAGTCTTGCAAACCTTGCCGGGCCGCTGTCGTCGCCGCTCCAATTCTGAAGCTATGGCCTGCATAGTTCATCGAATCCAGCCCGCCCTCTGCCAATGCCTGCCTCATGGCTGCCACGAATGCCTCTCTTGTCAGGTACCTGCCATCCTCCCACTGAAAGAGGTGGCCCTGCTTGGAGTTGCTTGATGCCATATGCCAGCACCGCCTTGACTGGACACAGTTCGTTCTCTGCACGCCCCACGTAGATGTCCACTCCCTGTCTGAAGGGGTCTGTCTTCGACGCCTTAATCCTGACTCTTAGAAATGACGGGTTCGCTCTATTGTCAACACACATGTCGTCAAAGCTGAGGTGACATCTGGGGTCATAATCCTTGACGGTTGGTGCCACTGCCTCCCCTGACCGCAGAAACCCAAAGAAACATAGACAACATGCAGCCCACAGCATCCTGGCCTCGTATGGCTTTGGACTGTGATTCCAGACTTCTCTCAGCTTCCAGAGGATCTCTGTGGGGTCACTGGTAGCCTCTTTCGCGCCTCCCTGGACGATTGCCTTTTGAGCCCTTTGACTACGTACTCCAGCTGTGGCATATTGCCGATGCCCGGATCCCCCAACCCGCTACTGATTTGCTCAAACCTTATGGCTGCCAGGTAACTTTTAGCAGTCGCCGGTGCCAGACCCTCTGTGTGAAGGTGCCCTAGAAAGAGCATCAGTACTCTCTCCTGGACTGGGAAAGGTGTGCAGCCTGACCTTTTGCAGAAATTCCGATATCTCCTTGCCCCTGACTCGTAGGTTCTTCTGGTTGATAGGGCCAGACCTACTGCAAAGAGCTGGTGAACAGCTGGGACCATGCTGGCGACATCCAGTCTGGCTGAGTTCGCACCAGTAGCTCTGTGAGCTTGGGTGGCACCTGCGTTGGCTGACTGTCCATCTCTGGAGCCTGCGAAAAGAAGAGAGGCAAATTATTCCTCGATATTGCATCAGCCCAAACATTCTGCTGCCCCGGGATATGACATGCTCTGATCTCTAAATCCCATTGGGCCTTCGCAAAAAACAAAACTCTGAGAAGTTGGGCTAGGGTCCCGTCCCTGCTATACCCTGAATTTACTACCTCCACCACTGCTGCATTGTCACAATGACTAGTCACACACTTCCCTCTCCAAACCTTTCCCCACAGAAAACATGCTAGCACTATTGGTAGAAGCTCCTGGTGTGCTATTGATGACAGCTTATGCCCCTGCGGCCACGGCAACTGAAACCAATGGGTATTCCACCAGGCTCCACATCCGAATCGGCCAGAGGCATCTGAGTAAAGGTGAGGGCCTGACTCCCACCTGACCGGGTCTGGCATTATTGCGGCACCGTTCCACTGGGTTATAAATGTATGCCACCACATCAGGTCTGACCTTGCTGCCACATTCAGCCTAACCTAACGCTGGCTCTTCCTGACCCCTTTCAGCAGCTCAAATAGACGTCGTCTCATGAATGATCTACCCGACCTGACTACGGTCGAGGCATGCTGAAGTTTCCCCACCAGTGACTCCAGCTCCTTCGCTGATGCGAACTTCTTACCCAACCAGCTTGCCACGAGCGATCTCAGTTCTGCTAACTTCTCCTGTGGAAGGTGCAATGACAGCGACTCTGTATCCAGAATGATGCCCAGGAACTTCAGCCTGGTCGCCGGTCCCTCGAGCTTCTCAGGCGCCACTGGGACTTTCATTCTGGCAAAAACAGAGAGAAGTTTGTGGAGGGCCTCTGTACCATTGACCAGTGATGCTTCCACCAATAGGAAGTCGTCCAAGTAATGTAAGACGGCTTGCACCCCTTCTCTTCTCACCTGCCATTCCAAGGCATCTGCAATAGCCGAAAATGTCTTGGGTGCTGACCGCAGCCCAAATGGAAGAGCTGTATCAATGTAGCATGCTCCCTCCCACATCATACCTAGTAAAGGCTGATCCTCTGGGTGTATTGGCACCATGCGATAAGCCTGCTTGATATCAACTTTGGCTAAGTGTGCCCCCCTGCCCGCTTTCAAGACTGCGTCATCAACCGGAGAATACGCCATCGTACACAGCTCTGGATCAATCCCGTCATTAACACTCTTCCCCTCCGGCGACGACAAGTTTATGATTAGTCGCCACTTTCCCGACTTTCCTTTTGGAATGGCCCCAAATCTGCTCACCTGGACATCTGGCCATTCCTCTACTGGTAACGGCCCTCGAATCCTGCCCTCCATGCACTCTTGGGCCAAGTATTCTCTGACCACCTCCGGATGGTCCCGAGCAGACTGCATGCATCCTTTCGAGGAACTAAGGCTGTGACTGCCATAGCTGAAACCAATCCTGAACCCGTCTCGAATGCCTCTAACCAGGTACTCAGCCAATGTCTGATCCAGGTGCTCCGCCAGTGCGATCTGCCAGGCCCTCCATTCCAGGGGGGACGACCTGGACCCCATCGGGCATGGTGTCTTCGTACTACTTTGCCTCCTGCATCTGTCCAGCCTCATCAGGTCATCCGTGTAGGCATACTCTATGGAGGGAAAATTATCAATTACCTTTCCAGCCTATCAACCCCCATGTCACTACCACCTGCCCCCCCGCGCCCACTCCTATCTACCCTCCCCCTCCCTGGTCCCTCCCCACCCAGTCCAGTACCCTACCCCCTCCGCTAGATAGACTTGGAACTTGCAACAACGCCTTTAATCAAAAACACATAGCATAAGTACGCAACTTGGCATAACCACGGTAGATTTGATAGTTAGTATGATCTGACAGTTAGACTGATTCGATAGTTAGTATGGTCCCCCCGTGGCTGGCCTCCGAGGCACATCGCTCCTGATGGGACCCGGTCCCCGTTCTACTCTTGCTCCGCACTCACATCCAGCATGAGAGCCCCCACACCATCTGCACGCATGGCGGTACTTGCAGCTCCTGAAATTGCACCTCTTCTCGTTGAATAGCCGACATAACTCCTGAGAGCGGCTGGTTCTAAATGGCATTCCCCCCTGCTGAGGTGACAGGGCTCGCAATGCTGATTCCACTGCTTTGAATCGCCCCGCCATGTCTTACTCCTCCTCCCCGAGTGCCACACACTCAGCCATCTTGTCTGCCGCACTAAGACGAACGTCACAGCGCTGGACTCTTTTCGCCTTCCCAGTAAAACAGATAGTGTACAATGATGAATCAATTTTTCCCCAGTCTTTCAGACCTCTAGCTGCTGCTGCTTGCCTCCTAAACGCCGTGTCATAGGCCACCCAGGCTGTACCATCATACTCTTACCCCATCATTCCAGGCACTGCTTCCGGGAATGATTTTGCCATGACCCCCACAAACACGGCAAAACACTGGAGCCAGACATTTATGTCTTGGATTCTCTTTCGGCCTCGGCCTCGGCTTAGTTGGCCATCCCTGCTTTCGTCGACCTTCACATCCGCCAATAGTTCAGGCAGGAGCTCAAACATTTCTATGAATTCCCACTTCCGGATCCGTTCTGCCAGCTTGTGAGGAATCGTCCTGCCGTGCCCGGAGGAACCGTGCCACTGTCCGCCATCTCCTCCCCCGAAGGAAGCCCCCCATCTAGGACTACATGACAAAACAAGATACCGTACAATATTATCCTCCACTTATACAAGTCCCCTGGATTGCCCTACCCTACAGGTTTAGTGCTTAGCTCTTGTCCCGCCCTAACCTCCCTTGCTATCCATGCCAATACACTAACAATCCCTTACCATCCGGTCGTTACCCGCCCCGTGGCCAAACTCTCCCGCCTGCTCCCCGACGATCAGTACCGACCCGCCTAGTCAGGCTAAACAAGTGAGAGCCAACCGGCTGCTCGTCATCCCCGCAGGGAGAGTGATCCCGTCGCTCTCATGCTGCTCTCCCCCCGGGAAGGATCCAGTTTGGCCAGCACTGCAGGTAAGTGACGCATCAGTGCCTTCTCGACCAGTTCCTCTATTCGTACGTCCTCTGCGGGACTCTCTCCTGACGACCCTGCCGACGACATCTCGCCGCCCACAGAAAACACCATCCGATGATTCAAGCCAAACAACTAGAAGCTCCTCTTGCCACCTTGCTATCGCTTAGCTGAATGCCTCTGCTCTACTGCGCATGCTTGGCCCTACCCCTGCCCCTCTTCTTCCGCCGCCGACCCTTTTCCAGTCATCATTAACCTCTGTTAAAACTCCGTTCTAACCTACCATGAGATACCATTTATTGAAGTCCACTTGAGTATGTTGTGATTGAAGTCTGGTAGATGATTGGTGGGTTGAAGTCTGGTAGATGGTTGGTGGTTGAAGTCTGGTAGATGGTTGGTGGTTGAAGTCTGGTAGATGGTTGGTGGTTGAAGTCTGGTAGATGGTTGGTGGGTAGAAGTCTGGTAGATGGTTGGTGGGTTGAAGTCTGGTAGATGGTTGGTGGGTTGAAGTCTGGTAGATGGTTGGTGGTTGAAGTCTGGTAGATGATTGGTGGTTGAAGTCTGGTAGATGATTGGTGGTTGAAGTCTGGTAGATGGTTGGTGGGTAGAAGTCTGGTAGATGGTTGGTGGGTTGAAGTCTGGTAGATGGTTGGTGGGTTGAAGTCTGGTAGATGATTGGTGGTTGAAGTCTGGTAGATGGTTGGTGGGTTGAAGTCTGGTAGATGGTTGGTGGGTTGAAGTCTGGTAGATGGTTGGTGGGTTGAAGTCTGGTAGATGATTGGTGGGTTGAAGTCTGGTAGATGGTTGGTGGGTAGAAGTCTGGTAGATGGTTGGTGGGTTGAAGTCTGGTAGATGGTTGGTGGGTAGAAGTCTGGTAGATGGTTGGTGGGTTGAAGTCTGGTAGATGGTTGGTGGGTTGAAGTCTGGTAGATGGTTGGTGGGTTGAAGTCTGGTAGATGGTTGGTGGGTTGAAGTCTGGTAGATGGTTGGTGGGTAGAAGTCTGGTAGATGGTTGGTGGGTTGAAGTCTGGTAGATGGTTGGTGGGTAGAAGTCTGGTAGATGGTTGGTGGGTTGAAGTCTGGTAGATGGTTGGTGGGTTGAAGTCTGGTAGATGGTTGGTGGGTTGAAGTCTGGTAGATGGTTGGTGGGTTGAAGTCTGGTAGATGGTTGGTGGTTGAAGTCTGGTAGATGATTGGTGGTTGAAGTCTGGTAGATGATTGGTGGGTAGAAGTCTGGTAGATGGTTGGTGGGTTGAAGTCTGGTAGATGATTGGTGGGTAGAAGTCTGGTAGATGGTTGGTGGGTTGAAGTCTGGTAGATGGTTGGTGGGTTGAAGTCTGGTAGATGATTGGTGGTTGAAGTCTGGTAGATGATTGGTGGTTGAAGTCTGGTAGATGGTCTGGTAGATGGTTGGTGGGTTGAAGTCTGGTAGATGATTGGTGGGTAGAAGTCTGGTAGATGGTTGGTGGGTTGAAGTCTGGTAGGTGGGTTGAAGTCTGGTAGATGGTTGGTGGGTTGCTAGCCAGAGCTGTAGGGCTAGCATGTTGAACTGATATATGTGAGATATAAGCCTACTCTCAAACCAATGAATATACTAGAGATTACCAACTGCATTGGCAGCAAGAGTGAGTTCCTGGATCTTTTAGTACTAGTGGTGTGCTTCAGCACAAATGGCGAGCGAGCTCGAATGTGATAAGTATGAGCTATGGCCCTTGGTACAATTTATATAGTTGTTGAAATTGAAATGTTTTAACTTGACCTCCCATTCAATGATGATGAAGAGATGATAGTGCTGTTGGGTCTGCTATGCTTTTACAAACATTCAGGCACTAAGTTCTGCTCCAAGATTACATGTAGCTTACTTTTCAAGGCCAGTAACTCATAAGGTTGACAAGTTCATTACTTTGTTATTTTATCAAGACCCTTTACCAACTTCGTAATTAGTAGTGTGAGCGAAAAAAGGGGTTACACATACCATATCAATAAGCAAAAAAAAATTTTTTTTTAATAAACGCCACAAAATTATTTAGCCTTCATGATGGCATTTGCCACAAAATTTTCATCAATTTTCATGGAAATGAAGGGAAAAACCTGAAGTTTTCAAATTAATGTTGATTTGACCTCCCTTTAGTTTGGTTCTATAAAGTTGTGTGTGTGTGTGTGTGTGTGTGTGTGTGTAGACAATGACTTGATCTATCTGGACCCCCACACCACCCAGCCTGTCGTCAGTGCCAGACCTGATGGTTCGGTACCTGACAGCACCTACCACACCTCTGCCTATGGCCGCATGCACATTTCTGGGCTGGACCCTTCAGTGGCTCTGGGTTTCTTTTGCAAGGATGAAGAAGACCTGGACAACCTCGTGCACAGACTCAAACAGGTACTAGGAGAGTTTGTGGAAGTTCCTTTAGGGGAACATTCATGTGATCAGTACAACTCTACACACTAGGCAATGTAATGCTAGATACTTCACTATAGCTCTGCTGAGAATACCTCTATTTCCCTCTCTCCCACCTTCATCTAGTGGCAGCACTAATAATGAGTGAACTGTTCTTGTTACAGTTAGTTGGTTATATACAGGTAGTTTAATGGGTGTGACACCCGAGGTTGGGTACTCACATCTATCATAACAAATGACTTGTTATTTTTGTAATTTTTTTTTTTTACCCCGAGGTGGTAGAGGTTTTAGTAAGGTGTTCTTTAGATTTTTTTTGTACTATCTTAGTATTGAATTTATTTGAAGTAAATTTAAGTCATTCTAGAGGCCAGTACAACCACCTGATATTACTTGGCTAGAGCTTTCTTTGTGGCTGACGCTTTCTCAAGATACTTTAATAACTATTTAAATAATTTTTTAAAATCCCTTGGTAATAAACTTACTTCAGTTTGCATGTTTTAGAGTATGGCACATACGCTATACACACACCTAAATAACATACCTGATTTCCACCATGTAAACCACACCTAAGTATGTCATTTGCTGATCACCTAAAATACACTTTGCCGGTTTACGCCGACTCCCACCCCCCACCTTGATGACAGTGTTGAATTTTGTACAACTTGTTTTGCATGTTAGTGACATGAATGACCTTGTGGGAGAGGTCAGCAGTAGTTGTTGCTTACAGTGTCTCAATAAGTTGCTCTGTGGGATCTTCCCAGATCTCTTGCTGCTTAAGATGAGAGGGTCACAACATCAGACTTGATGTTTATAAAGAATGAGAAGCCCGGGATATCTCCAACTATTTGATAAGGAATGTATAAAATAATGTACGTTCTAGAAACAGTATTTACATGTGCATGTTACATGTATGCTTGGAAACAGGATATTATATATATTTATATATATATAGTTCTATTCCCAAGTTTCTGTTTTTAGCTCAGCTATGTACCATAATGGTGAGTGTTGCTTTTCAACTCAAATCACTTGCTGAGTACTTTAAACAGACTTGTTTTGGGAAATAGTTTTTAGAAATGAAATTGAATACTTTCTGTGTGGACTTTCCAAGGTTCGGATTCAATGGCTGTATTTTCTGGTGTTTTATTGGGTGTGTACGTAGTTAATGGTAGCACATATGTAGTGAGTGTTCTATCACTGACATGAGGTGTAGGGGAATGCTTTGTGTTTGTGTACTTGTAGTCATATCAAATATACAATTGCCAAGGGGGTACAAGTGAGTGAGATCAGCACAGTTATAGTCTTGGTGAATGGGACACTCTAGTATTAGTGTATTTAAAGTTTGACATAATTTATATTATATCGGCTAATGGGAATAAGCTGATTGGAATGTGTCATTTTAGACGATTTAACCCTTATAAAAATAACTAGTGATGTGCTTGAGCACAAAGGGCAAGCGAGCCAGTGCACAAATAAAACACTTGAAAAGAATTGATCAGTCCATTTCTAAAAGTATAGCTAAGTACGTAGCCGTTGTGACCATTATATACATTAGCTAACAAATACAGAACTACTTTCTTACCTCAATTTCCCGAGTTCTAAAGAATTACTGCACAGTGTGGAGTCCAACTGTGAGTTTTTATGACCTAAGTGCGTCTTGTGGCATTCAGAAACAACCTAATACGAAGGGGTAAGTAATTGATAATTAATTTCCTTGTATGATACGAGATCGCTAAACAAAAAGATTCTGTTTAGTTGAGGTATGGGAAGGGGTAGACCATGAAGCAAATACAAAAATGTGAGGGTCAAAGTACAAAATGACATATGTATGTCCACACATATATATAAACAAACATCCCCGATTTTCAATTGTGTTACCCCTGAGAGTGTCTCGCTCACCAATGATAGAATAACAATAATATGTAGTGACTTTCTCATTGTGTCTGTCTGTCTGCTTGTGTATCTGTCTTGTATTGTATTGTATTGCCACAATGAGTCTATAGAATTTGTTTTGTTTGATAGCATTTACAGACGCAGTGTCCATGGCAACTCTTATTCTTGACTACTGGAAATTAATACCACTATAAAGCAAGGTCATTAGATGTGACTGTCCAGGGTTTCATACAGACTACAATTCCCCCCAACCACCTAAATTTAATTTCCCCCTAATTTTTTATGCAAAAAAAAAAATTAATGATCAGTGTGTTCGTTTGAAGGAAAAAAAAGTCTAATACTTTCTATTCCTGGTCCTTTCACTTTATGTGGTTTTAAGACACTCATTATGAAGTGCTGGTCAGTTCTTTGTGGCTCTACAAATCCTTTCCCTCCCTTCTTCCCCAGTGACATATCGTGTGTGACTCCCTGCTGTGTACATACAGGTAGTACTGAAGGACTCCAGATTGAACATGTTTGACCTCACAGAACACCGACCTTTCTATTGGGGAACTTCCAATAGATCACCTGATCACTCCACATCTAGAGAACGTAAGTTATTTACTCTATATCAGCTTTTTATCTGTAACTCTCTCTCTCTCTCTCTGCCCCTCCCACTGTGTCTCTAGCATTCCTACTGGTGGATGGCTACAGTGATGATGATGAAGAGTTTGAGATCATCAGCTGGCCTCCACTAACTCTGCCCGAGAAGGTTGGACCATCAAGTGTTCACTATCACAAGAAATAAGAATTGCATTTTCTGTTTCCTTTTGTTTGTTTGTTTGTGTGGTCAGGTCACACCACTGATATTCATTGTTGTCATACCGTTGTATCGTTCCGTCAATCATGTATTTTAACACTTAATTAAAATCTTGGTATACAATTGGTGCATCCTGTGTGACCTCTCTCGTACGCCACATCTCCAAGGATATTTAGACCCCATCCCTTCTCCCCACGAGTATTCATCATCTGGAGTGGTCAATGTAAAAGTTGCAAATTTTCTTTGTTTCATTCTTGTTCCTTGCACTTAATTAGTTGATTGGAGGAAGTGTTTTTATCATGAGCTGACCGGGAGGGAAGTCAAGTCTTAGGTTGGTGAACAGGTTGGTGTTAGTTACATGAGAGAGAGAGAGCTAGCTAACTTGGTAAGTGAATGTATTGTGTGGTGAAGATGATGTAGCATTTCAGAGTCTATGACTTCCCTTCTTCCATCTCCACCTTGTTCCTGATGGTCTCCCAGTCAATGGTCACCTATTTACATACATGACATGATTAGACTTGGCATGCAATCAGAGTGAAAGATGATGGGTGTATGTTGGAAGAGTCATTCTTGACTGGTACAGCTAATATAAAGTATTCAAGTAAGGACTACTTGTGTCTGGTTTAGTTTAATTCATGACGTTTTGATCATTGTTGCCTGATCTTTTTTAGGTAGTCCATAAATTTAATACTTAATATCAACAGGGGCTTAGACTGAAATATGTGATAATAGATACTTTATAGACTGTGTTAGTAATTAATAGAACAATTATTAGGACACTGTAGTCAGACGCTACTCAAGCACTGAAGGTCACCAACCTTGCCCGAGAGTTGCACAAAGTTCTGCAGACTTTCCTTGCTGCCTATGCTGCTGAGGTAATGTTCCCTGTAGGCCAATACCGTGTCCACGTGTGTCTTGTACTTCACTGCCAATTCCAGTGCTCTATAGATAATATAAACGCTATTATGACTAGATACTGATGAATACATCTATCTTCCCATTGCTTGCCATACGTTACAAGCTCTCCCATAGTGCACACACACACAAACTGGTGGCCACTGTTTCATAGGTAGATATTTGTTATGATGATACCAAAATGTCAAGAAAATTGAACCAACGGTATATTAGTATGCACATTAGTATTGTTGCTGTTTTGCTATAAATATTTCCATTTCTGGCTGCTACTACTACTACTACTACTATTAGTACTACTACTATTACTACTACTGCCGCCTTACCTCTCCCAGTTAAAGAGTTGAATGTTGAGTTGTATAGCTCTGAACACATGGTTGGACTGCAGGTAGATGCTCTCTGCTTGCTGGGGCTGCTGGCAGAACAATGCCAGCTCAGCCTTCTTCTTCTCTTCTGAATCAAGTCCATTGATGTAGGCCAGATACTGGACCTTATCCACCTGTGAGTGTATGTATGTGTGTGTGTGTACATGTGTAATGTATTACCATGGTTACCACTCCTTCAGTGTCACATGATCAGCACTGACCTCATTAATGGCTGCATATGCTACTTCTGCTGTAGTCAGTTGATGAGAACTGGCAGCCATTCCAGATAGACACGCCCACAAGGCAGGATCCTAAAGAGAAATACAAATTGAAGAATGGATTAACCCAGATACTACAATATTAGAGTTCATTGCTTGGTGATTACGTCACATTCAAAACCAATCCCAACAAACAGGTAGTGCACTCAGTAATGCACTGATGGGCAGGCTAGGTAAGAGATTAAAGAGTTTTGCTGCCAGCTTGTTTCATCACACCTCCATCACACCTCCATCACACCTCATCTGTTTTGTTCTTTATAGCTACACAGGCCAATCAAGTGACCCGTTTATTTACTCACACGACTGAGTAGAAAGAGAAACGTAGAATTATAAAACTGACGAATATTAATTTATACACTTCTCAAAATGATAAAATAGTTAGGTTGAAACTTTCTCACCTAATGGGGGTCTGGAAAAAAGCAAAGGAAAAATGTGAAACAATCTTAGTTGTCGCTGGGGATTCGAACCCAGGACCACTGGCTTTAGCCACCCAGCAACAACTAAGATTTTTTTCACATTTTTCCTTTGCTTTTTCCAGACCCCTTTAAGTGAGAAAGTTTCAATCTAGTTTTTATGAAGGGTCAGAACTTGATAACTTAATAGTTCTCGGTAAACTTTCTCCCAGTATTTGGCAACAAGAACCTCACTCGACCTTACCTGCACAAACCTGCAGAGCCTGAGTGCAGCGTCCCAGTTGTTGGTAGCCACGTGCTGATGCAGAAGGGCGGGGAACGGAGAGGTGGCGGTGGCAACTCTCGCACCGTCACTACGCCGCAGGTTGCAGTGGTGACCGGAGTAATGCAAAATCTGAGGACTCTTGGAGAACTCACTGAAATAAATATACACGCACATGTCAAATAGGAGCCCAGAGAGGTTTAAAGGAGTGCTGTACTTGGAAGTGACACGCATAAATTTCTAAATATTTTTAATTGTAATATTTTACACTAGAATGCTGCCTTTATTGTATAACTTTTAAGAATATGGAACTTTGTCACAATTCCTTACCTGCCTTCTTTCACCAACTTTGTGAGTGGTAGGAGATCTTTATCAGCATGTATGACTGCAGGGTAACACCATACCACAAACTTGCCATCTTGCATGGTAGCCAGCATGTTGCATGTCTCATTCCAATACATGCTAGACACCATGGAACCTGCATGATACAAATAACAACAACAACAACAACAACAATTGGGGATGGTCAGACATGCTGATGAACAGTGACGGACTCACCAAGAGGGAAGCCCTGCCTGTTTCCCCTGACGGAGGTGATGTAGAGGTCATTGTTTTTGTCCAGCAGAGCCATGAGTCTCTCCTGAGCAGACCCTGCCTGACTGAGGCTGATGGAAGACACTTCATTGTGATGTGTGTAGGAACCCAACTCCTTCCCAGTCAGTGCATCAAACAAGAATACAACTACACACACACACACACACAGACAGACAGACAGACACACACACAGACAGACAGACAGTCAGACACACACACAGACAGACAGACAGACAGACACACATACAGACAGACAGACAGTCAGACAGATGGACAGACAGACAGACAGTCAGACAGACAGACAGACAGTCAGACAGACAGACAGACATATCGAGATAGATTGGATTAAAGAAAGAGTAGACAATTAGTCAGTCAGAGAGACAGGTGGCAAACAAATATAAAAAGGCTTTATGAGGAATGGCTATGAGGGTGCAAAGCCCATACGACAAACTAATCATGAATGTTATTTGTAGTTATACCTTTTTCATCGTTCTTGCACTTGACAGCTACGGTATCTGGACACAAGCTGACAGACTGGATATTGAAGGCCAGCTGAGAAGAAGGGGAGTGGTTCTTGATGGTGCTGACATTACGACCCTAACACAGTCATATGACATCATTATCACCTCTATAAATACATGGATATAGTAGCATTACATCATAGGTCAGTAAGGTGAACCCTGTTACATCATCTGCTATCAGAAAGTGCCTGTAAGAATGGAACAAACAAAGCATAGTTGAAACTGGCAGAATTCTGGTGGGGGCTATTGTTATCCTACTTGCTAGCTTGCTTGATAACTGACACCGATCCATTCCTGATGTCTACGATGGTAGGTGTCAACCAATTAGTGGCACTGCACACAAACACATGCACACACATGTGCATACACATACACATGAGCACACACAAACACAATAATTTTTTCAGTGAACCAAAGGAAAAACTCTTTCAGAGAACATAACTAAGGTATGCAACTCTAGTTTTGGGAAGCTTTTCCAACATCACTAGGCAAAGTTGCTTGCTTGCTGTACTGAACTATTTATCATCATCATCATTATTATTATTATTATTATTACTATTACTACTACTATTACTACTACTACTACTACTACTACTACTATTCATCATCATCATCATTGTTAATTATTATTTTTAATAGAGAGTTCATATTTCCAGAATCTTTCAAATTGTTTGCTCACTTGAAGATATGGCACTGTGCGGTTGTAGTGACCACGAGGTAGCCCCACCCCAACGACACCTTGATGATGCGACTCTGAAGCTCCAGATGCTCTGACGCGGCCGCATTAGTTACATCACGCGTGTCTATACTGTTGTTCTCATTCACTGTCACCTCCAGATTACCCCACTCCAGCAACCTGCAAGGGACAGAAGAGGAAGTGGGAGGGGAGGAGAGAGAGAGAGGGGGGTAGGAGAGGGTAAAGGAGGGAAGGAGGAATGAAGTGGAAGTGAAGAGAGAGAGGGGGGCAGTGAGATAGTGTTCAACATTGCCATACAGACTGTAGTACTACCTGTCCACAAGCTGTGCAAATATAACTTTGCCATTCCCACAGGCTCCAGCAAGTTGAGTACCATCAGCTGTCCATGAGAGTTTGAAGATGGATCCAGTCGGTGGCTTCTCCAAGCTATAGGACCACTAGCAACACAAACAATAGAACTCCATGTAAATGAGTATAAGACACCAATGGCTGACTAACTCATGTAAATGAGTATAAGCCACCAATGGCTGACTACTCATGTAAATGAGCATAAGATGCCAATGGCTGACTACTCACCCCTTCTTTGTCACAGAGTCTGAGTGTGTTGAATGCTCCTATAGCGAATAGCTCCCCTACAACAAAAGCAAACAGCTAGTGACAGTCTAGTTCACACTCAGTTGTACACGCCTACCATCTGGAGCCCAGGCCACGGAAGTGATGGGAGAGTCATGAACATAAGAAACATACATATTCCGTCCGTAGCAGTCCCACACCTAATCAGTGACTAACATCAGTGGCACTGTGCTCGGCATAGCTAACTATAACTTGCCTTGTACTTGCTGTCTTCTCCAGCAGATACTATGAGGCCATTGACTGAGCTCCAGTCGAGACACAGCACCACACCGTCGTGAGCAGTCCACCGGCTCGTCTTCAAGCCTGACTTCACAGGCTTGATAACCAAACTCTTGCCCTCAGCGTAGATGACCTGGTCCGACTCGGGTGACCAGCAGCCACTGTATACTGCAGCTCCTGCAAGGACAAGTGTTGGAATTGTAGGTTCATGATAATAGTACAATAATCCTTCTTAACTAAACAACCTCTTGAGCTCGGGTGAGCACTAGACCTGCACACTATGGAGTTGCTCATTAACTGAACGATACAATTAGTAAGACGTGATTGTGGGCACAGCAGATCGAAATCAGTCCTAGCGAAATACAGTGAGTAAATTGAAAGGCGGTATTATTTTATCAGTGTGTGTGTGTGTGCTTGAATCAAGCTTGATTACTAAAATTTGAGTTCAATTTTTTTGTTGCACACACACACACATTACATACCTATGTATATGTGCATAAGTAAAATGAACAGAAATACATTGCACGCTGCGCTAAGTGTGTGGGTAAAAATTAATCTGCTTGAGGATAAATTTACTATCAGCACTAACCTGATTGGACCAGGATTGTCCTAAGCATCCCTGTTTTGGACCACACTTTGACAGCACCATCCTCCCCATCTAAGAGTAGTTAATTTTGTATTGATAGCTTCCATAAATTTAAGAATTGTGCATACATGTCAGCAAAGCATTTCCATCCGAGCTCCATTTTGCACCTAACACAGCCCCTTTGTGAGCCTCAACGGACTTCTCTACACGCCCTATTCTGGAGACCAGCAGGAATCTGCCATCTGTACATGCTAATACAAATACTTCAGACTGGCTTGCTTGCCTTCCGTGAGAGCCTGCTGCAGAGGGAAGCCAATTGATGTCAGTTGCAAAGGTTTCTTTTGGAAGGGATACAAGCTAAATAGAGTGAAAATAAACAGTCATGACATTTTTTGCAGAGCTAAATAATACTAGAAAACTTGGAAAATTAAAATTTTGGCTAAGGTTCTGGGCCAGATGAAGCCAAAGTAGAGAAATGTCATGCAATACACAATAACTAATGAATTTACAGGCCAAAGAATAGTTCTTGGTTCAGTACCTTCTTAGTGTCCCCAGCTTGTAAATCCCACATCATTATTACATGGTCGTCACTGTAAAACAGCCATTTATATCACACTGTCGGAGATAATAAATGGAGAAACCTCACCCGACGGAGAAAAGTTCGTTTACACTAGCCCAGTCCACACAGCTAACTAAGTCCGAATGCTCCGGCTTGTCCCGTAAACTTATCTTCAGCTTCATCTTTTCTTCACACAGTCGTGACCGTGTTTGTAATTCTATTGCTATGTAACCGACTTCAATATTACTTCTATTTAAACGCAAAAAACCGCGGGCTTCAAAACTGAAAGGTAAAATAATCATCAAATGTAATAATTTATAGCTCATCTTTCCATAACTCAGATATAGATTGTGATGAACAAGAGGAAATGACTTTTAAACTGTCAGCCAATATTTCACTATGAATGGAGTCAATGTTCTTGGAAGCATCAATGTCCAACCACTCTTCACCTCTGAGCTCTTCAAATTTCTGCTGCACTATTTTCTGGAAGGCCACCTTCTCATACCGCTCTTCACCAAACACTGCCCTTTCTCCTGCATCTTGTACAGGTAGTGTCAAGTAATACACTCTGTCTGGCCGAGGTAGCCCAACATCAGGAGCCTTGCACCACGACAATGACGCTACCTGAAAGAAGACAATGTTCAGTCCCTTGACATACCAAAACAGCACACATCAAATACTTCCTCCTCCAAAATCACAAAATTATCATTTTTTCAGTAATAATAATAATAACTAGTGGTGTGCTTGAGCACAAATGGCGAGCGAGCCTTAAACCACACTATTGTTAAATGATTGATTCTAACTACTAACACTCAAGCTACTAAAACTAGTGATGTGCTTGAGCACAAATGGCGAGCGAGCCTAAAGACTATACTATTTTTATATGAATGATTTTGACTTCTAACACTGAAGCTACTGAAAATAAGGTCCATTTTAAATTTACATACAGGGTAAAGGGATTGCAGTGCCATAGTAACAACTCTCTGCAACTGCTTGAATTGAAGGAAAAAACAACAACAAAACCTAACACGTTATTGAAAAGTTTTCTTTGTGATATTCTTTAGCTAAGTAGTGGTTGTAACACACAACAATGCTTTGACACAACTGGACATGCACCTACACAGACTTACCTTCGCAGTAGTCTAGTGGACAATGTATTTTCAAGTAAATACTGTTGCGCACGGCTTATAACCATGACAAAGAGCGCATTGGCTTACCACCGCCACTAACTCTAATAGAAAAACTGCACCCGCAAAAGAATTCAAACGGTAAACAATTCAATTTCTAGGGTGATACGGGTACTGATCGCTAAACCAGAGGATTCTGTTTAGTGCAATTTGGAACGGGGTCGACCACATAATTAACACAAAAACGCGATGACATACGTACGTCCATATATATAAATAAATAAATAAACTAGTGGTGTGCTTGAGCACAAATGGCATCGGCCTAAAGACTATACTATTTTTATATGAGATTTGACTTCTAACACTGAAGCTACTGATAAGGTCCAGTTTTTTAATTTCGCATACACGGTAAAGGGATTTCAGTGCCATAGTAACAACTCTCTGCAACTGCTTGAATTGAAGGAAAAAAACAACAACAACAAAACAATACACGTTATTTAAAAGTTTTCTTTGTGATATTCTTTAGCTAAGTAGTGGTTGTAACACACAATGCTTTGACACAACTGGAAATGCACTTACACAGACTTACCTTCGCAGTAGTCTAGTGGACAATGTATTTTCAAGTAAATACTGTTGCGCACGGCTTATAACCATGACAAAGAGCGCATTGACTTACCACCCCCACTAACTCGAATAGAAATGGAAGTCCCTTAAGTTTTCAAGTTTTAACTGCACCCGCAAAAGAATTCAAAACGGTAAACAATTCAATGTTTAGGGTGATACGGGTACTGATCGATAAACCAGAGGATTCTGTTTAGTGCAATTTGGGACGGGGTCGACCACATAACTAACACAAAAACGCGAGGGTCAAAGTACAAAATGACATACGTACGTCCAAACATATATACAAATAAACATCCCCGATTTTCAATTGTGTTACCCCTGTAAGTGTCTCACTCGCTACGCTCGCTCGCCAATAAACAAACATCCCCGATTTTTTCATTTTTACCCCTGTAAGTGTCTCGCTCGCCAAATAACGCTGTTACTGGGGGACGCACCAAGGGATTCCCCGAAAAATTTCCCTAATCCAGCCTCAATAAAACGACCTCCTTACGAAGGAGTTGTAGCAATACGTATCGCAATGACCCTGCAACTGACGGTCAGAACACTTACAGGATTAAACTTCTATGTCCAAGTTCCAAGTGTAAGTTTTTTCCATTAGCTATTATACCTAGCTAGCTCCTTTGTGTACGTTCACATAGCTAACTCTTTGCGGTCATTTTTATGGGGGAATTTCGATTTGTTTTAATGCAGCCTCCAGAAATTTTAATATTATGTAAGAGTTCAGTGAACTTATTTCTATGATATGGAACCCCCAATCCACTTGGACCGAGTTCAATAGTTTTTTTTTTTTTTGGCTACTTACTTTGTTGCTACAGTATAAATAAATGTTCTAAAGTTTTCAACACATCTAAAGTAATTTTATGTGCTTGAAGTGTTTTAAATGTAGCTAACCATAACAGTATAAAGTTCTTACGAATGCGAAAAAGTCATTTGGAGATCAAAATCATTACTGTACTATCAAGTGTATGACTAGATTAGAATAATGTATGGCTAAGTAAAACAAGTGTCTTGCAGTCAGTTACAGTGTTGGACTTGAAGAAAGCACTTCAAGAAAAAGATTCTTCACTTCTTCCCCATCTTCAGAGACTTGTGGGTGGACCCAAAAGGCAAGTACCTACCTAATAATTTTGGTGCTCTGTGTCATTTGTTTATATGTCTGTATATAATAGATCAAGGTTGAAGGACAACATCAAACTTAGTGAATATGACATAAAGAATGGAGCTACTATTAGCTTAGTCATCTTGCCTCCATTTCAACTGTATATACAGGGAGTGGATGGTAGAAAGCACACAGTCTCGGTGCAGTCAAGTGAACCTGAAGTAAGCCTTTTGTGATTTAATGATAAGTCCCCTTGAACTACAAATGATATTCATCAGTTCCAAAAAGTAGTGAATACTATTTCTAGTAATTAAACATAGATTGCTTAGACACTTATCAGTACATGATGAAGTCATTCCATTATCCTACTACTTGGTTTAATTAAAACCAGTCCCTTTTTTCACTTCATACCACAGTTGTAGCCATTCCTGATGATGTTTTACATTATGATGAAATCTTTATACTACAGACAGCAATTCCTAATTAGTTTCAGAGAATTTGTGTTTTATAACTTAACTAAGTATAAGCATAATTTTCATCTTTTTTCCTACTGTTTTTTTTTTCCAACTATAACATTACTGAAAAGGGAAATGAAAGATCCTAATATTATTTACTTTAGAGGGCTTTTTTTTTTTGTTGTTGTTGTTCCTTTTTAGTTACTTAGAATTAACTGCAGCTTGAAAAACATGCATATATTGACACCTTATGATTGGTTTTTATTATGGAATGCTAATTTCTTAGACCTCCACAGTATCTGAGTTGAGTCAGTTAGTGGCCTCTGCAGTCGGTCATAGTATGGATAACTTCCAGCTACTTCATCAAGGAAAGCCAGTACCAGAGCACAGACATGGCAGGTCTCTCACACTCTCTGACTGTGGCATTATTAAAGAAGCTACTATTGTGGTGGCTAAGGTTGGCTTAGTCATTGATGTTAGCAATCCACTGGTAAGTAAGATGTAATGTTGGAAATTAATTTGTGGTGTGGATATTCTAAGGATTAGCATGATTACGACTGTTTAAGTTCAACCAAACTGAAATATGAACTATTCAATTTTAATGAATAAAACAAAAACAAAACAGCAACTACAATTCTGTCCAGAAAAAAACAATGAAGACTAAAGGAAAGTGCCAATTTTCTCTTCTCTGACATACTGCGAGCTTAGTCTACTATTGCCAAAAGGATAAATTGTAAAATTTCTGACTCAGCACATTAACAATTTATTAATTAGACAGCAATAACTACAAGAGGACAAGAGAGAAAAATAATGATGAAAGTTATTGCTCTTATACTTACTTATTCTTCCAAGCTAATAAATAAAGAGGAGGGCGGAGGGGGCCATCCTAGATCTGTCCTCTGCACACACACATCTGCACATACATACACTTATCTGCTTCTCTAACCTTTATGTAGGTTGATGTTTGCTTTCTAGTAGACTGTACTGGTTCAATGGGAAGCTACATTGAAGCTGTAAAGTCAAGTATTACAGAATTAAGAACTAAACTTGTTTCAGAATACAAGGAGTGCAGATTATCATTTGCATTTGTCAGATATACTGACTATGATCTCAAGGATACCAGAACAACGGTCTTGAATTTTACCACGTATGTTACTACTCCAAGAAAAATATTATTTAAAATGTTACTCACTTGACATTGGTTTATTAGAACATTATTATAATGTATTGTCATCAATTTCAGTGATGCTCAAGAATTCCAATCGTTTGTCGGAATAATTCGAGCTAATGGAGGTGGTGATTCAGCAGAAGATGTACTAGGAGGGCTACAAGCTGTAACTGACCAGCTGAACTGGCGCAAAGATGCTAATAAGGTATAACCAAGATATGAGTCAGTGTGACGCTGACAGTAATTCCTCTTTTACTGTCAGTTTTTTTTTCATATTATTGATCATTTTATGCCATTTGTTTCAGATATTGATTCACATTGCTGATTGTCCTTGCCATGGAACTCAGTATCATGATAGCAATATTGATGATAATTATCCCAATGGAGATCAGTATGGGCTAAATCATGAAATGATGATGCAGAAAGTTGTGGAATTTGACCTTCAATATTGGTTTGGATACATCAACAAATCATACACTGATAAAATGATCTCTGTGTTTAACAGTACTCTGAGCATGCTTAGTAGACAGAAGTTGATTATCAGACAGTTTGATGCAAAACTACCAAGTGAAGTAGGCTTGGCTATCCAGAGGTAAAATTACAGTTGTATTAAATGTGTGTCTTTACTTGGACTTATAACATGAACTAGATGTATAAAAAAATATTCCTGTTTAAGTTTGCAAACATATTAGCTACATCATCAAATTCTTTACTTACTGACAAACACATGGAGTTAAATGACTTTTTGAAACTTTATTTGGATTTATTGGAATCCTCAATTTGTCAGAATGGAGGCAATTGATACCGTTGAATTTTTGGGACCACCTTTTGTACTCTTAGAATATTATAATATCTCAGCTTAATACTAAAATATATGTACGAGTAATAGCACAGGTTACCCGTGCTATCACTCACTAATAGTAGGCCTGCCTTTTTTTAAATCATTTACATTGTAGCTTCACTGTATCATTCACTCACTATTTCCATATTTCAGGATTAGCTTCCTCTATAACTCTGTTTTCAATCAATGGCTCCTCCTAATCTGCTAAAAAAAAGTTCTTCTAATACGAGTAGAACTTCTGCGCTAAAGAATAACGTTGTCTCCAACTATAAACTACTCAAACTGTAAACTTCCCAGGCTAAAACTGCACGCATGCACACTTACCTGTACTATTTCACTTAGCTACCATGCTATTTCACTTAGTTGCATGCTATGTCACTTTCTCCATGTGATTTCCATTGAACAGTGAATTTTCCCACACATTTTTGAATGGGTAATTTACACGCTATTCTATTAAAAAAAAAAAGGATAGATATTAGCTATTGAAATTGCTTGTGACAAGGCTTTAGTATTCTTAACACATAATGTGCTATAACTAAAGTATTCTTAACACATAATGTGCCATAATTAATTGAGTAGTACATTGCAATAAAACACCACTATTTTTTTAATTTGCAATGTATTAAGACAGGTTCCACTGGTTTTTATTTAGATCAGTTACAGCAAGTGTGTATGGGAACGAAGCTCTCAAACAAGGAGATGCTCAAAGCTTCACTTTGGATTTAACTTTGCCAGACTGGAACCATCCAAGTATTGTTCAACAAACAGCATTGAAAACCCCACCACCTCCTGTAACTATGCTCGCTGACCTCCAAAAGGGAGATCTCATTCTGGAAAAGCCAAGTGTCCCTTTCACTTTTAAAATAGCCCTCAATCCATTCGCAGAAGGGTCAGAGTGCCTTGTATATCATGCTAGTGATTTAACCAATTTCCGAAGGATAGTAATGAAAAAATACAAAAGGACAAACCCTGAGTGCAAATCTTTAGACAGCTACATGAAAGAGCTCAATGTCCGATACACTGCTGCCACTTACGCACGTGAATTCAATATTGACAAGACAAGACCAGCTGGTATTTGTGATGTTGAGTTTACCATGCTTGACATAGTTCAGAGTCAGCATTATGTATACATGTTAGAACCATTCCTTGAAGGTACAATTGTTAAATACAATAATAACAGGGGAGTAGTAACGAGTGGTTTACCCAACTCAGATATCTTGCAGGCATTCAGCCATTATACATGGGTCAAATCTGGCAAGACCCTCCTAGTGTGTGACTTGCAAGGATATCATGTTAATCATCTCAACAAAATAATTCTTACTGACCCTGCAATTCACTCTCGTGGAAGTCCTGGGAAGTATGGCACTATGGATGGTGGTGTTGATGGTATTAAAATATTCTTTCACACTCACACTTGTTCTTCCGTTTGCCACAAAATGAATCTAGTGGGACAGAAACTTTAATCTCTTAACTATTGTATGTTTACCATATTTTAGTCATATAGATCTGTTGTTTGTTTCTTTGTTTGTTTTTTATACTTGCTATTATTCTTTTGTAGCTATAGTCATTATGGTACTTTTATGAAGATTTTTTTAGTTAAATGTTGTGATGATCATTCTAGCTTTTGTTGAGGTAATATTTTTGGAAATAGACTTGAGCAACCATTCCAAATTATTTTGGTGAATGGTAAAGGCTGTTCTATTCCTGGGTAATCCAAGGTGCAGTGTAATAGCCTTATATATAATCAACTATGAATTAGTAACTGGTGGGAACACTCCATAATAATTATTGATATTTAAAATATAAAATATTCACAGTATAGAGCCAGAAAGATATTCAAATCTTTCCCAACAATTCCAGCAGTCAGTAAACTACTTTGCTGAGTTGACTGCTTTGCAATAAAATTTAAAAAAAAACCCAAAATAGTAATAAAAAATAAAAATAAAAATAAAAATATTATTCTAAATAAATTCAAATTTAGCTATTTATCAGCTAATTGTCAGTGATGTATGCTACTAACTAAAACCCTCTTGTGCTTGCACACTGAAGGAGTTAATTTGGTAATGAGACCCAGGGATCAACCAAGAAATTAGGCATCTATAAGGGTACTACGAAAGAGGCTTTCTGTTCCAATGATTGATTGCCTAAAGACAATTTTTTAGTTGAATACACTGTTAAGAATCAGAACAAAGACTCACATATCTTTCAGGCTTATCACTTCAGAGCCAAAAATAGGAGTACACTTCATTCTTTAGGTGCAGTTTGCTAATATAGGAGAAAAGCACAAAACAGGTGCTAAAACAGATCCTCCTCCCCCTCAAAAATATATACAATTTTTTTAAAATTCTATCTGCCTCTAGAATATTCTCAACTCTCTTATCCCACTAAATTGTCTCAACTCCCATAGAAGCAGGAATAGCGACATCATTTGTTGCATATAGGAACCTAGCTGTAAGAAACTTCTACAATTTTCACTAAGTAAAAAAGGTTTTTTTCTTCTTGAGGCAAATAACTTGACATGATGTGTGCTGTGTTTGTAAAACAACCTTAGACTCCTTTTTTATCAAGCATTCTCACTTCCAGCTGCTGCTACAATCCACCTGGTGTCCTCAGACCCGAATCTATTTCCCTTTCCCCCCTAATATTCTCTCGCTGCCTACGAACGGGTCGCTAGTTCCGCAAGTCGCTAGTTATGCGCTGACGAACTGTTATGTTCCCAGGGCTCGGTAAAAGGGGGGAAAATTTTTAATGAGAGAGGGTTGTCCGCAACAAGTACGCGCGCCAGTTAGTAACGGGCGTCGTTTCGCGTCGTCAACGAGACGGCTGGCGTAAGACAAGAGTTATATGTAACTAACCGAACCATTTTTGGGTTTTTTCCAGTATTAGTAAGGTGTAGAGAATATCCCTTGCTATTAAAAGGAAAGTGACCTAGTAATGGGGCGCTTCATTGACGGAACTACAGTTTCTCTAGTATTCCTAGAGTTGATTTTTCTTAGTTTCATATCAGATGTCCAGAACAACCTGGCTGAACTTAGTTGTAATGTTTCAGAATATGCATCAATGTTGTCAGGTATACCTAATGACTCTGGGAGCACAACTTCAAAATGCCGGACTCATATAGAAGAGACTATATTAATTACACCTAATGACCTGGGAGCAAATTATACAGCCAATTCCAAACACTTCATGATTCTTTGTAGTGAAGGATGTCTACCTCATGCTGCCAGGATAGCCAAGTACTGCTTAAGAAATCTTGAACCTATCTTAAGTTTGGGTTGTTCCAACAACAGTGAATCTATGTGCTGGACAATACCTTCTACTGAAATGGGCACAAATATTAGTGAAAAATGCTACTCAAATAGTACAAATGGAACCTGCTCAAGTGAATGCAAAACTGAACTTGGTAGAGTTTTGAATTCCACAGAGTGCTGTTTCGGTAATGTATTTGATTCTGGACTGTTTGGAACTACATTTTCATCAGCCAATGCTACATTATTAAATGCTTGTCAATTACAGAAGCCAAGTGCTTGTCCAGTTCCAAGTGAAATCACAAATGCCCAAAGGCTTCCCACTACAACTGGTGCTTCTCCTGTAACTATATCAGGCCAGCAGCTCCTTTCACTTACTGCATTGTGGACTTTATTTGTTATTATGTCATTGTCTTGCATAATGTCTTAATCATTGTTTGATAAACTGATATTTTGAAGAATGCTATTAAGTTTCACCAGGATTACATAAACAATTTATCAGGATATCTTGTTTGTGTCAATATCCTGATTGGCGAGCGAGCGTAGCGAGCGAGACACTTACAGGGGTAACACAATTGAAAATCGGGGATGTTTGTTTGTTGGCGAGCGAAGCGAGCGAGACAGTATTAGGGGTGGATAATGCAAAATCGGGTATATTGATATGAAATAAAATGAAATAAGTATGTCATGTGAATGTGATTTGTATGGAATCATATTTATAATGGATATTGTTCTTTTATGTGCTCCAGTTTCCTTCATCGTTGATGTTACTGTAGATTTAGCAGACCACCAATAGATAATGTTGATGATTTCATGTAATTTTAAGTGACTCCCAGAGAAAAAACTGTCCATTGTAAACTGCAAACAGATTGGCAGCCTCTATTTGGGCACCTCCAAACCTTTACTCCTTTTTTTAGAACAACATTGCAGCCAGTTCCACATTTCTTACAATTCATAGCACTACAAATGAGTCCATTGCTCATCAACCAGTCAATACAGGTGTCTTCATCTCTTGAAATTGTTGAGTGCACCTCTAAAAAATTCATTTTAAAAGTTTGTTCAAATTACATGTAATTACGATTTGAGATGGGACTAGTTACGCGAACGTAGGCGCTAGAAGCGATGACGCGATGAGCCAGATGCGCGCGATGCGACGCGAATGTAGGACCTAAACTGCAATCTAACCAATCATATAACAATAGTGTAGTTTAAGGCTCGCTCGCCATTTGTGCTCAAGCACACCACTAGTACAATTTGTAATACGATGTTGCTATCGCTTTCAACCCTTCACGTTCAATAATATTGTTACGTCACAGAAGGATTGCGGTTGTTACTGAACTTATTAGAGCGCGCTTTTATACCCAACCGTTGCGTTACGATTAGGTAAAAGGTTTGACTGCTTGCTCAACCATAATCTTGTTTCGCGGAGTCGTCCAACAAATACGCGGGAGAGGGCACCCGAATATTCCGCGGTCACACACGACCAATGGACACCCGAAAAATTCTAAGGGACAAAATAATAATGAAGCCATTTCAATTTAACATCGCAATAACAATTATTATGATTTTATTAGCTTTCACTTCCAATGGTATGTGGACAAGAAGTAATGTCAATAAGTTATATTGTGAAGCAACTGAATACAGAAGAATGATTGACAAGTTAACTTATGCTAAAGGAATGAACGTTCACTGCATCAACAGCCTAATGGGGATCACTGGTCTTGACCCAGAAGAATATGTTGATAATCTTGACGACGTCCTACGCTATTTTTGCTTCCTTTGTGACGACACATGTTTGCCCTATGTGTCTGACATTGTTTATTTCTGCTTAAAAAATTTATTACCCAACTTACGATTAGCTTGTGGCTACAATGGTATATATAAATGCTGGGCAACTCCATATATCAGTAATGGAAGTGTAGCTAGTAATAGCTGCTACAAAACTTCTGGACCCAACAGTCATTGTCCTCAGGAATGTTTCACGGCTATCTCAGAAATGTACAACTCTCATGGTTGTTGCATGTACAACATATTCAATACAACTTTGTTTGGATCAACTTACACTAAATTGGGTTTGATGAATCATACTCTTTTAAAATCTTGTTCTTTAGACGGACCACAAGCATGCCCAGTTCCAGATACACTTATGGAAAAGATTAGTCATGTGACAACAAACGTGCCTCTCATCCTAATACAAAGCTCTACTTACAATTCCTATCAATATTTCTTATTTCCTTTTTTTGTATCAGCTTTTGTCATATAGCTAGCTAGCTAGTTCATTGTTGTATTCTTAGCATCCCATATCAAGATAGTGACACATTTCAATTGAACAGTCATTCCACTGTGGAACCTCTGAACTGAAAACAATTTGGAACCAGGATTTTGAGTACTTTTTTTTTTTTTTGCTTTAAGAGGTGATAAACAATACATTCCCTATTCAAGGGGGTCAACCACTTTGAAAGATGACTGCAGTGGATTATAGTATACTCTCTTAATAAACAAATTACCTCTATATATTTAGGGAACTTTCCACTTGCATAGATTTTGGGTTGGTTTTAGGTTCTTTCATTATTGTAGCTACCAGCATGGATCAAAGGGGAAATATTTGCAACAGAATTTTGTCTACTTAACTATTAAACGCACTTGCAGGCAATGTCACCAATATGAATCTAGGGAAGTTGCAACAATGTGTAATGCTGAATTAGATTGAGTAACTAAGCTTGAGTCACAAACATCATTCAAATAAGTCAATGCACAAAACAAGCATTATAAACTAATTTTAGTTATTACAATTAAATAAACAAAATAGAGCAATTAAATGTAACTTAATATTTATTTGTATTAGCTTATATTACTGTTGTATGACAGCATTTAAGTAGTTAACTAGCTCAAGAAGTCATTGTTGCCTGCTATGTTAGATCTGCAACAACTTCTCTTTAAAAAAAATACCATGATCTAACTTTGCAACAACTTAAGGCTCATACGTCAGAAAGAGTTTAGAAATGAGTTTATATATATCAAAACTTTGGTTTGGTCTAAGAAAAGTAAGATTCACGAATACTACAAATAATATATAGCTATATAAAAAGGACAAATAAATTAAAAAACAACAACAACAACACACAACAAAGGTACATAAGTAGTCAATTCTATTCTAAACTTTAATGACTGCTTTTCCAATGTTGTCACCTCTAAACAGTCCCAGAAAGGCATCAAACATGTTGTCAAATCCTTCTGTCACGTGCTCATTATACTTCAACTTTCCCTACACAGACAATTACAACTATAGGTATTAAGATATTCTTGGTAATAAATGCAGGTGGAGAATTACATGCTTCCCTGCCATTTAAGTCCAATTACTTTTTAAGATTTTGTCTTATAACATTAACACTCATTATAATCAGTTTATATCAACCTACTACATTTATTCCAATAAGAAGTGTAGCTATAGCACTGAATAAAAGTATGTAGGATAGACAAAAATTCAATGGACTCTATCTTATCTTTTTAATCTGAACCATTACTAGAGTTCATGAGCACTGATACAGTTTATAGATACACCAATAAGACTAGCTTAAAAACATAACCCTCAGCGTGCATGCGCGAGAGGGTTATAGTAGTCCGTCCAGTCCATTAGTCTGTCTGTCTGGCCATCACACTCTGATTTTGGAGATTACTGACTATTAACCCTTGATTTAGGTATGAACTTACTCAGAACGATGATTTGAGACCTTTTATTGTGCTACTTTTTTTTCATTTTGGGCTGATTTTTTAGAAAACGCAAAGCTTCAGCTTCATGGAGGTACCAGCTTTTGTGGGTAATGCCCCCTATTGACACGTCATAATCATGTAAGCAAAAATTTCTTGCTGCCCATTGTAGATTTGCTTAGCTAGGAAGCTATATATTGACCGAGTAGTTTCTGTTTTCTGTTTTTAGTTGTACTGACATGGAATCTACTCTACAACACAAGTTCTACTGAACCAATGACAAAAGGGGGCCAACTACTATACAGGGAGGAATGAACTTCAGTAATATGGCTTCAACAAGTAATGAGTGTACATTATTCACATATCCTTTTTGCAGTTGTACAACAGTAATAGACTAATATGGCATTTCAATTCTAGAAACATTTTCTTTAGTATTAAAAAAATGCTCACTTCATTCTGTGATCAAGCATGTCAGTAAATGTGAGTCTACATAAATATCACAGACTAAATTGATTGCATACAATGCCATCAAAGAAATAATAACAACACTTCTGATACCTCATCAATCCATCCTTTCATTTCTGTAAATGCTTTATCCCACTCCTTAATCCACCGCCTAACAATGAATCCCTCAATCTTGATCTGGTTGCCAATTAAATTTCCAGTTATTGGAGGAACTAACACACACACACACACACACACACACACACACACAAACAAACATCATCAGGGTGTAAAAGAGACATACATGTAGCGTCAATTCTGGTTTGTGACTTCTCAGATACATTCAACAGTAAATAGAACATCTGACATATAACTACCTCAGCAAAGAAAATTGATATAAGAATTTAACTAGAAATAAAACAGTAGTAAGAATGCTAGACATAGTCCGCCAAAATTACAAATTAAATGGCATATAATATGGAGTTTTAAATGTTTTGTTCGTTTCATTTTAAATCTTGCTTTAAGCATTAAAAAAAAACAACTAAATACAA
>WLWD01002033.1_pt1 | contig 63822 bp, 78 predicted proteins | sample 6712731 | NCBI WGS metagenome assembly WLWD01 (sample SAMN12718690, study PRJNA576275) | sponge metagenome | isolation source: marine sponge | host: Mycale hentscheli | place: New Zealand: South Island, Marlborough, Capsize Point | collected 2014-11-01
CATAATCTGGAAGGGCCTACTTTCTAGACATTTGGGGGGAAATGTGGATTAGGGAATTAAAGAACTAAGAATTTCAACATTCTCTGCAGTGTATGCACCTTCTCTCTCTTCCCTTCAAAATCATAGGTTAGTTGGTGATAACTTAACATTTTTTTTTGCGTAGTATGATAGTTGAGTTGCTCAAGAAGAGAAACAGTTAGCATGATCTTCCAGACTCTGAGCTGAGCTGATAGCTCTCCCAGTATTTAAATGTTTGTTCATAGGGAAAAAACAACAACAAACTATATACATTTTTTTTTATAAATATGGACTGATTATTCATATTTTCCCTTTATTATTCTTTTAAACGTTTATATTATTCTAATCGACTATGCAATTTCATGTCTATTATTCCAGAAAAAAATAGCCAGATATTTTTGATACCGCGCTAGAAATGACCAGTGACTGCCTCACTAAGTGTTCTGCAACAAATCGTGTGGATTGTTACCCAGGGTTAGTGAAAAGCTTGCAGTACGGATAGAACTGTCGGACAGGAACGCTAGTCGGGACACAGAAGTATTCGAAGCCGTTTGTGTGCGTTGGCATACCTAGAAAATAAATAGAGACAAATGTTAACACAAAAGTAAAACTTAGTAAAGAAAGGTCTTAGCTAATATTGAACAGATTTTTCCAATCAGAAATGATTTGCTGGCTTCAAAACTTTTGCTTGGAGAAAACGCGGAAGCTGAACCATAAGCTTCCGGTCAGCAAATATAATTGCACCTGCGAGTTTAGGTAAAAGATCGCCAATTATGTACGCTGCACAGTCTCAAATAACGACTTCATGCACTAGGCAGACATGCGCACATAGAAAGAATGACGCAATTACTATCAGCGCATGCGTAGAAATTTACAAAGCACGAGGTGCGCGTAGTAGCGGTATTTATAACGTCACAGATTAAACGATTCACACCTACAATAGAGGTTCAATGCAGGTTCATAAGATATAAACAAAAACAAATGAGATTTACAAAGAGGAATGGGCGGGCCAACTATGTTTTCTTGGTTAGTTTGAGTATAATGGGCTGGTGTTGCTGAGGAAGAAGATGGGGCTGAGAAGTAAGAACTGTTGGCAGCTGATGAAGGCCAGGCAGTGAGTGGCCAGTGGAGGAGGCGGCTGTGTTGAAGTGAGAGTTGACCACCCACTCTGCAGGGCTACATGTTGGAGTGTCATCGATGGGGGTGGAGGGAGGGGACCCTAAGGGAGTGTTGTAGGCTGATGTGGTGCAGCTGGGACTACGGGATGGGGTGGATGTGTGCAAGTGTTTGATTGGAGAAGAGAGGAAGGTGGGAGGCGGTGGCGGGGGAGGGTTGTGAAGGGCATCCTCATTCTCTGTACTCAGGGGAAATTTGCGTGGTTGCCAAGGAAGGACTTCGGGAAGATGGCGAGTTTCTATCTCCAGAGGTATAGGACTGGTTACAGTCACTCTTCTCAGAGGGGGCGAGGTCAAATTCCCATCAGTAGTGGCTGCACAGCTGGGGCTCTCCGACAGTGTCACACTTTGTGGGCGGACTCTTCTTCTGTGGTTACTGCCGGATATGAAGTTTAAAAATCTCTTCTTTTCATTCAGTTCACTTCGATTGTGTCTCTTTGAAAAGACTTCATCTGTCAAGTCTTCTTCTTCTTCTTCTTCTTCTTCCTCAACCGCTGGTTCACTTCCAGCCCGACACTCTGATGATGTCTCACAGTTCTGGTTAGGCGTCTCCCCCATTGAATCCACCGTCCTCCATCTGGGAGTGATGATCTCCTTATACTCCAGCTTCTCGAGCCGTGTGCTCGACGCTATGGAGTACGGGATGACAATGTTATCTATATCAAATAATGGAGTCGAGTGCGTCACTTTCTTCTTGCGAGCAGAAGCACTTTGTGGAGTTAAGCTTGGCGTTGGGGGCCGGGAAATTCCAGGAGACCACGGACTTCCATTGTTCCCGAGTGTAGACACTGTGGATACTGACTCATACGAGGTCTGCTGCTGAAGAGGACACGCCTTCTTTCTAACAGGACCTGGATGGACAACATCAGGTCATGTGACAACATCAGGTCATGTGACTCACAACATCAGGTCATGTATATTTTCTATCACTTCAGAATGGGATTCCATGACATATAGCATTTTACAGTGGACATAAAAACTAACACACAAACACCACAATAAAAGTGCTACAACAGGGACAAATCCTAGTCACCCACAAGAAGGAATACAGTCAGTTGCAGCTGCCACTCCCCCTTGCCCCCCTCATACCAAATAACAGGGCGAGTGTGTACTTAAGATTTAGTGTTCACTTTCAAGTCTGCCCAAACCAAATGAGGTTCTATTGAATAGGTTGGCAAGACACCCACTTCAGCCAGCCACACTGTGGTGTGTGTGTGTGTGTGTGTGTGTGTGTGTGTGTGCATGTGTTGATATGCGAACCTTTGGAAGACTCCAAAGAGCAAGGGGTGTGGTTAGGACTGGGACTAGTGGAGAGGATGGACTCCATGGTTAAAGTGGGTGTGACCAGGAAAGGAAGTGAGCTGGCAGCTCTACGTCTACAACACAAAGAAATGTCATATCACAACAAAGCACACAATGGCAGGTGACAGTCACGTGTAAACTACACCAGCAAGTGAAGGTCATGGCTATTCACCTTTTACCAAGAGGAAGTCTGGCATAAGAATGATCTGTCAGAGCATCTCTCATCACTGAGTCTAACAGAACACGAGATGGGAGCTCTACACACACACACACACACACACACATCACTATTGTAGCAGACAAAGTATCTTCACACCTAAAATTATCTCATAAGACCCTCCAATTAACCACACCCACTGCAATGACTCATTCTCACCTCTGTCAGCATCTTATATTCCAAACTAGCATCTTATATTCCAGACTAGCACCTTACCCACCCTCTTCACTCCACCCACCCCTCCTCACTCCCAGTTGTATCCCTAGCACACTGCCAGTCACAAGGCAAAAGTCACCACTAGCTGCCTAGCTCTGCCCACCTGTTCACACACATTCACTTTTTTTTTTGTTATACATCATTGTATACTAGACTCACTATCCTTCACTCAGAACTTCCTCTTACCATGTGGCATGGAGAGATGACTGTGCCGTGATGGATCCAGTGACACGCCCCTCATATGCCCACTAACCCTGTGCCGCCTCACAACTTTTCTAGGACCAGATCTCTTCAATAGAGGTCTACAGAACACGTGAAATGGTCACACCCACTTCATCTACACAGGCTCGCGAGACTTACCGAGTCCTGGCTGAAGTACCTTCATCCAAACAAAGCAAGTTCTGCCCCAATGGGGAGGGAGACAGAAGTTCCTTGACTTGGAGTCTACCTCCACTAAGGAGTGCTTCAGGCAGAAGGAAGTGTGGCAGGTAAGGCAAGCTACTTTGAGAAGAAGTGGGTGGAGTTGTGAATCCATTAGATACTCCAGAAGCGTGCTTGCTAGTGAGGGCTGCCACTTTCGCTAATGGGAGTAAAGGATGAGTGTTGCCGGTCGCTGAAGCCCCGAGAACATTACCCATAGCTCGCAGCTTCTCCAAGGTAGAGCCATTGGTGAAGGGAAAGTAAGAAGAATGTGACAGGACAGAAGAAGAGGAAGAAGAGGAGCCAAACTTGCAGTGGTCCTGCTGGTACAATCCTTTGACGTGGTGATCCAACAGATAGATCTGCTTGTTGAGTTCAGCAATCTTTCTCTGTAGCCACAGCCAGCGAGATCCCACCATCATCCGAGAGACATCCCACGAATGCTTCAGGAAACTACGCCTAAATAAAACACAAGAGATGACAGAGATTAAGTGAATGGATTCACGGTCGTTGCAAGGTCATGAATATGAGGACCAGTGTAAAGGTGAAGTCAACATCAACTTGAATTCCAACACCTGCCAGAACACCCTCCCCTCACCCAAATCTGGTCTGTACTACTTCTTCCCCCCCACCATACCAACTCCTACATGAGCAAGCCAGCCAGTCAGCTTGTTTCTGACCACCATAGCTCAGCTAAGCTGCATTTCCCTTATTAACAACCTACGTGATAATTATGACATCTACTACCAACTGAGCAAGCAACTATCGCATCCCATACTCACTGAGATTGTTCTACTGGCTCTCGAGCTGCAGATTCTTCTTCATCTGACGAGGACTCAGTCAAATCCTCATCAAGCAAAGCAGAAATGGAAGTCGCATGAGCCTTTAAGACATTCTCTGACCTTCTTTTAGAAGGCGTGTCACCTTCACTATCTAGATAGCTATTCGATACACTGCCGATGCTGGCTAACGAGTCGATTGAACTGAATGACTCTTCACACCTATTCTTAGTAGGCGGAAGGTTTGCATTGACCACACCCTCCATATCAACATCATCGTGGACAACTTCCATCTCTGAGAGAGACAGTGAGAGGAACGTGTCATCACTTGCTCCGTCAACTTGGATAGGGAACGACCACTGACTGACAACAGTCTCATTAAACCCTGACCCCTCAGCCTCCTCACCAGCTCTGCTCTCCTCAGAGTTTGTGATCTGGCATGACAAGTGCTGACTTATCAACTTCATCTGCTTCTCTTCAATACTCCTTTCCAGTGAAGCAAACCTCAGAGCTAGCTCCTTCTGTCTCTCTGATAGTTCTGCCACTCTTGACGTGACTAGTTCATCAGTCTGATGAACTGCATCCTGAGGGCAAATCAAACGCCCTTCGTCACAATGGCCTGTTAGAGTGCTGCCCTCATTGCTATGGAATCCTTCTGTCTTGGGGATCCTTGTGCTGAGTGCCATCGCTGGGACTCCATTACACAGCTCTGACAGAGAGTGGCCATTGTGGCTGGTTACTTTGCCATCAGTAGTTGAAGAATCCCCATTACATAACTTATCAGCCATTTTACTAACTTCCTCTAAAGTTGTTCCCATATCTTCAATCTTATTGCTGCTGTGAGTCAGGCTATTTCCGAAACTTCTAGGCGCTACTTGTACGCCATTTTTGTCCGGTGTTTGGCCACCCGTCTTGTTTAACTGTACGCTGCAACTGTTCGACGATGCCTTTGAAGTACTTGTAGAGAGTTGGGAGGGCATTGGATGAAAAAAGACTATGAGCAGAGTAGCTACAGACTCAGTATATCCATAAAGAAACCGTAACTTTTGCGCAGTCTACGTTGTTCGGTTCCAAAAAGCGGGGCGGCACTGCAGCGGGAATAACACCTTGCAGGTGAACAAAAAGTAAGCTATAAGCTTCGCTACGTCACGGCAGCAACTATAGACAACTACGTTTACTCTTTTACAGTTACTACAGAAGGCGGTAGCCCGAATATATGATCCTTCTTCCCACTTTTTTCCTTCGAGCGCAATTCCGTTGAACGACACAATTGCGTCAGAGATTACTGATAATAGTAGAGGTAGACTCTGTAAGAGCCAGGGAGAGAACATACGACGTCTGAAGGAGTGATTCACAACACGTACATCACACAGTGGTAGTTAGAGGTTGGCGGTTGCTATCATCGTTTAATCTACTCCGTCCGCCATGAGGCAGTAGCACAGCGTTAACTTGAAACGTGGCGCTTAAGTTTTCATCAGACCTCCAATTAGCCAAATAAGGAAAATCGGGGGTGCGAATTTTCAACCCCCCCAGTTACGTCTAGATCATGTGACTCATTTACGTGACGTCATTGTTATTAGCTATAAAACGTTTGTCTAGAAAAATTGCTGCTGTTGAAGATAAGCCAATTGTCGAATTGAATTGGACCATGGCTTCACAGAGCTTTCTTGCGGTGCCTTCAAAGGCCACGAAGAGTGTTGAGTTTGACAAGGTCTTCCTGAGGTTTATTGGGAATAATTACGACGACTCTCCCTCCCGCTATAACGAGGCTATCAAGGAATTTTCTATGTTGAGGGAGTCGACTGTAGTCAAGTCACCTGACAAGCATGAGACAGGATTAGATTTGATCACTAGGTTTGTGATACAGACCCCATTGCTGACATGCCAGTGACCATTGCATGGTGCTCAGTCTGTAAATATACCATCATAATGCCATTTATTTAACCATATAGAGTCAAGTAGCAACTGTGTGTGTGTGTGCGTGCGTGCGTGTGTGTGCGTGCGCGTGTGTGTGCGTGTGTGTGTGCGTGTAGATACTATGATCAACTTTGTGCTATGCAGAGCAAGCTTCCCATCTCTGACTCTCAAGTAAGTATTTAGCAATGAATAAATGTTTGCAAAACGTGCGTTAAACTAGAGTCTTACTTCAGGAAAGTATAGTTATTGTGTAGCTTGTATGCATGTGATAAGGGTGTGGCATTATAGATGGTGGGGTTCAGAAGTTAGTTTCTATGTTAGTTCCAATTGAGACTATATAAAGAAAAGAAGTCATCATCATCCAATCACATGACCACCCTTTACCACAACAACCATGTGTTTGTAGATACGTGTCAAGTTTTCCTGGACTGAAGCCTTCTGTAAGAGTGGTCTGTTTGGAGGTGGCAAGTCTGCATGTAAGTGACAGCCAGAAAGTCTGGTACAGGGAGAGAGGAATGATGTGTTATTGTCAGGCAGCTCTCACTGATTACAAAACATTACAGCCACAAACTTCTCTGGTTATGTTTTTGAAGGGGAATCAATTACTGTAGTGGTGGGAGTGGTCAAGGTGTGACTGACTAGACGTTTGCCTGTTGTAGTTCAAGTAGTTGATGATTGTTGGGCTACATTCCTTGAGGCTTGAGGTGTTAATGCTTTCTCCTCTTCTCACTTTTATGTCTGAACTCTGACCAGGATTGTGTTGAGTCAACATTTGGTTAGCTAGTATTGTTTCAGAGAAGATGTTTGTGTGTATGGATTCATACAATGTGCAATTAGTGTGTGTGCCTGTGTTTGTGTGTATAGCGGAGGTGTCGGCTCTGTATGAGAGGTGTTGTGTGTTGTTCAATGTTGGAGTTCTCCAGTCTCAGATTGCAAAGATACAGAACTTTGACAGCGACGAAGGACTCAAAGCAGCAGCCAAGCACTTCCAGGTTAATTGATGGGTGGAGTTGGTGGGTGGGGCATACACATCACCACAGTCTTTTTGTAGGGACACCTCTATGAAATTACGTGTGTGTGTGCGTGTGTGTTTTGTGTGTGCGTGCGTATGTGTGTTGATAGGGAGCTGCTGGTACTTTCCAGTTGTTGCAGGAGTTGGTGTTTGCCCATCTTCAAACCGCACCCACTCCAGATCTGACTGCAGAATGCACCACAGCCTTGGTGTCCATAATGCTGGCACAAGCTCAGGAGAGCTTCTGTATCAAGGCCGCTAAAGGTGGGTGTGACACTAATGTGGGTGTGGCATGGGCGGTGACTAGGTGTTGTGTCTGTGTGTTTGCGTAGACAAGATCAAGGATCACGTGATCGCCAAGATTGCTATGCAGGCGGCAGATCTGTATGCTGATGCTCTCACCAACATGCAGGTGGGCAACATCAAGTCTATGTGGGACAAGGTGAGACATGTGTGTGTGTGTGTGTGTGTGTATGTCGCGGTGTTGAGGCATAGGTTGTATGAGTCCTGATATTTGATGGTTCAACATATGCTGCGTTATTTTCCATTTGTTAATTTTCCTATTGATAGAGTAATATGTTAGGATTGAGCTATTGAGAGGTTTCTATGTGTGCACATGTAGGGGTGGATCCAGACTGTGGCGGGCAAGCAGGCTTATTTCCACGGAGTTGCCCAGCATAGAATGGGACTTGTGGCTCAAGCTGCCAAGAACTTTGGAGAAGCTGTAGCACGTTTGCAAGTAAGTCAGTATATTTGGCAATTATGGAGTGAGTGCAAGGGCTGAGATGAGAGAGACAGGCAGTCGTGTTTCTGTCTCTGTTTAGTGATTGGGTTCATTGTGTAGGTCGTGTGGTTGTTGTGAGCTAGTATTGAAACTAGCAAGAAAATATTGCTACAATTTTAGTGTGACCCACTGCATGCTAGCATACCAGGTTCCATCTGTAGATCAATAAGTCAACAGGCTAACTTTTATTAGTGGATAAGTAGGGTAAAGTATAGTTAAACACGCAGGGAGACGATTGCCACATGGAAATTCTGATTGAATTCAGCTTGGTCTACTCTCTTGTTGGCTTTGAGTACATTACAAGTTAGTTTTCTTCTAATTAATGTTATTATAACTAACTTCTAATGTACTAATTGCATGCAATAGAACGATGTGATAAGAGCCGCTTAACAGGTTCTACCTGCATTGTTATAACGATTGTGTGTGTGTGTGTGTGTGTGTATGTGTGTGTGTGTGTGTAGAAAGCCAAGGAGTTGGTTGGAGAGGCAGAGAAGCGTGGTGAAGGATTCCTGAAGCCATATGTAAGTGGTCATGTGAGCAGTAGATCAGATGAGTAGTAATAGCCCAAGAGAACACTCTGGAACACTAGCTGTCTCTCTGTCTGCAAGACCAGATTCTTCATGCACACATGCATCCTTCTCTCACATTCAGTACTGTGTAATTGATTTTGTGTTACACTTGCCTGCATGCATACATACATAATACATGGATACATACGTATGTGTGTATAGAGATGTACAAGCTGATTGCTGTTCACAATTGAAGCATTGTTTGTGCGCATGTTGCAGGAGTTGACGTCCACTGTCCACATTGACTGTGAGAAGGCTGTCAAAGACAATAATTTCATATACAATGACCTTGTCCCCGCCTTTAACACCTTGGAGCCTCCCGGGAAGGCAACTCTGGCCAAGGCTGTCCAGTTCCAAAGCCCCGCCTCCAATTTCCTGGACCTGTTCAAGGACTTGATGCCTCTGGCAGTCAGCCATGCAGTTAGTCTTTACACTACCAAACAACTAGAGCTAGTTGCAGCAGAGATGGACAAACTTAGGGATGCCACTCACGAACTCAACGAGTAGGTTGTGAGGGCGGGGCAGCTGGGAGTGGGGGGGGGGGGGGGGCATGGCTAGTGATATTTTGGGGGTAGGGCTAATGGTATGCTCCGTGTGCCTAAGGTTTCCCGTGTGCCTAAGGTTTCCCGTATTAACAGGTTGTTGGCAGCAAAGAACCTTCCTGCTGCCATTGAGGATACGGGTGGTAATGAGGTGCCAGAGTCCATCAAGGAGAAGGCGGAGTCAGTGCGAGGCCTAGGAGGACTAGAGGCGCTGCAAAAGAAACTCTACGAGTTACCTGAGCATCTGCAAAGAAACAGAGACATCCTTAACGAGGTAGGTGTGGTTATGTTTAGTTATTGTTTTGTTAAATTGTGTGGGATGGAGTGAAAATATTATTACTACTATGTCAACTATAGTAATAGCAGCTCAGGAAGGGATGGTTAAAACATGTGCCTGGATATAGTAGTAGGGCAAGTCTGGATTATAGCGCAGGCTGGTGTGGTAGTGGCACGGGCAAGTGTGGTAGTGCCATGGACAAGTGAGTAGTGGCACGGGCAAGTGTGGTGGTGGTACGGGCAGATATTGTAGTAGCATGTTTGATTTTTGTATACAGACTAGTCGTATGTTGAACGAGGAGGAGCAGCAAGACAATGAACTGAGAGAAAGGTTCAAGGAGAAGTGGAAAAGAGAACCTTCTTCTAAACTTACCACAACTCTAAGATCAGAGGTGAGTCACTGTGGTGTGTGTGTGTGTGTGTGTGTGTGTGTTGCCAGTAAGTGTTGGTTGGAATTCTAGATAGGCATCTAGTAGATGTTAGTAATGTCTTACTTTAGAGTAGAGAGACTTCCCTCTATGTTGATCCAGTGCCTTCTATAGCAACGATACTACTTTACCATCTGTGACTGTTTGTTGTTGTTTTTGATAATAATTTTGATTTTGAGCATTCACAATTTGGAAATACAAAACATTGACTATGGTTTTCCCAGTTTACTTCAGGAAGTATTAATATCGGTAAAGTGCTCACGAACACGTCCAATCTCCATCTTGAAGTCGTGCTCCTCGAGTGTTACTAGCGAGCGAGTGGTGGTACTTCCTGTTGTCATACCAGACCTAGGTGTTAATTAAGGAGTTGTGATATATTGTTAGCAGGTTCAGAGTGGTACCTATACGTAGAGGGTGTAGGTATATTTGTGAAAAGGGTGTGGCTATCTGGTACTTATAATTTCTAGGTGAACAAGTTCAAGACTATACTGGACAATGCAACTCGTGCTGACTGCATTGTGCGCGAGAAGTTTGAGAAGAACACGGCTGCCATGCAGTTACTGAGCAAGTCTGAGGATGAAATACGGTCCTCCCTGCCTGCAGCCGGAGTGCAGGGCGCAGTGTCCACTGGCAGTGAGGTGTGTGTGTGTTTGGGAGGCGTGGTCACTGGTAATGAAGCGACATTGTGATAAGTTCAGAGGGAAGACTATCTTATGGAGTGGGTGTGGTCTAAGATGGATGTAGTCTAAGGTTGGTGGGCGTTAAGTCTCATACCAATGGCTTATTTAGTTTAAATGTGGGTGTGGCCTTAGAGTGTGCAGGTGTTGCGCTCCCTGATGGAGGAGGTTCGTACACTGAAGGCTGAGCGGGAGGCCATAGAGAAGACTCTGCGCGATCCTATAGCTGACATTGTCCCCAAGTTCATGCAAGCTCTCAAGGATTTTGGCGATGTGGATGAGGAAGCATTGTCCGAGACTCACTTGAGAGGAGGGTATGGCTCCGCCCAACAGCAAGTGGCGGCCAACCTGGAGACTCAGGCCAACCTGGTCCAACGCATCAATGCAGCTCACGACAAGTTCACTAGTGAGACACAGTCTGCTGGCAGGAGTGAGAGGGAGCAGAGACTCAGTGAGCTGGCTACAGGCTATGATGCTTTCATTGAACTCAATGGGAACCTTACTGAGGGAACCAAGTTTTACGGCGACCTCACACCTCTGCTCATGAAGATAGAGAGCAAAGTCAGTGATTTTGTGTTTGCCAGGAAGACTGAGAAGGATGACCTTCTAAAGTAAGGGGGGGGGGGGGGGGGGGGGGGGGGAATGGAGTGTCTGTCTCCTCTCAATCCTGACCTTGGTGAACTCTCTATTCATCACCACACTTTACAATACACAATGCCCCTCCCTTCCCATGCCACGCATGCACACACACACACACACAAACAAAGTGCTAATTTAGTGCTCCTATAGAAATCCTTCCATGCATGATGGAGGGGGAGGAACAGTCACATACTTCAGCTCTTCTTCCTCACTAATTTTAAACATCTAATGAATCACATGCAAGCACTAACCCAAACCTAATCTGATCTCACAACTCTCTAATGGCCGTGTAGTGCTAAGGGCAGTAGTTATTTGTGTGTGTGGTGTGTAGGGATGTCCAGAAGGCTATAGCTGGCCAGCCAGCTGCATCTTCAGGATCAGTTCCACAGTACCAGCAGCAAGGTCAGGAGAGGGTGTGGTCAAGGAATCTCTTGAGTTTGTTAGAGTGAGCCTAGCCTTGTAGGGATATATGGGCCAGGCTTGGCTTGTTGAGGTGTGAAATGCTATGTATAGTGGGAACTGGTTAAGCAAAGGAATTGGTCCCCCACACAAGAAATACTGTGTGCTGCGAAGCTTGGTAATCTTGTTTGTTAAGTAGATGTTGGTAGATTGTGTACTACATTGAGCTACAGTGTGTGACATGTGGACATGTGTGTGCTCAGGTCAAGCCCCGCCTTCTCGTCCACCCCCTCCCAGGCAGCAACCACCTCCTGCTCAAGCCCCTCAGCAGCCTCCTCCAGGACAATACCAACAAGCTCCACCCCCTCCCAGGCAGCAACCACCTCCTGCTCAAGCCCCTCAGCAGCCTCCTCCAGGACAATACCAACAAGCTCCACCCCCTCACGCTCCCTATCCACAGCAAGGTAATGCACTGCTGCCTCCAGCATTCATGCTGATCCCCTTTACCTAGTGTTTAAACATATTTGATAGTATGCTATTAGAATGCTTTCTTGTACTCTTCCCAACCTGGGTGTCCTGATTGTTTTGTGTTGCTAGGTTACTACCAGCCACCCCCACCTCAGACTGGTTATGGAGCTCCTCTCCCTCAAGGGTATCCCCAACAACAGCCTAACCCCTATGGGTATCCTTATTACCAGGGGCCTCCCCATGGACAATATCCAGCACAACCACCTCCTCAAGGTAATCACTCTTGGAAAAAGATGGGTGTGGTTACTTACAATTCATCACTATGATGAATGCTAGAAATTGCTAGTCAGAGAAAGGTAAAGGAGGGGTTTGTGGGGGCGGGGCATGTAATTGCATTGAGTGACAATGTATGGTAGTCCAGACTTCTTATGGGAGAAGTTGGGTGTGGCCTGGTCCGTATGTGGAGTGTTTGTAGTAGTGTCTTCCGGAGGTGAAAGTGAATTAGAGTATTTGTTGTTGTGATTACAAGTACACTTCACACCAGGTCAGGTCAGCAGAATGAATGAGTTGCTATTGGTGTGATGTCTAAGTAATAGATTGTGTTAGTTGTTGTCTGGTCCAATCAGAATGTTGACTATTTCATCAGTTCCATATCATGGTAGATCACCCACCTAGTGCACACCACTTCATGCTGCTGTGGTGCAGGCAGATAAAACTATCTTGCCGGGAACAACACTGTAGATGTGGCCACATAAACTAACCTCCAATGCCATATTAGGAAAGAGACAAGGTCTCACCTTATCCCGCCGCCTGCAATCTATTCAGAGCTTTCCTTGTTGAAGTTTACTAAACACTGATGCACATGGTAGCTCATTATATCCACTAATGATACTTTACCAGTTCTAAACATTCACCATGTAGTTATTGTACAAAAGTGTTACTGACCTTACCAAATGTATGTATGTGTGTGTGTGTGTTGTAGGTTCCTACTATCCTCCTCAGCCTGGCTATCAGCCACCCCCAGGACCGTACCAACCCCCACGACGATGAGCCCTGGGTGAGCGTGTGAGGTGATGGTTATCAGAAACTCTTTGTAACAAACAAAACATCTTTGTCCCCACTGTTAATGTTGTAGTTATGTCTTGAAATGCTATCTTACCTGTTGTATGGATTGTCTGTTACATGTATTTATTGCCAGTGATGTAATGGATGTTGTGCTGTTACACAATAATCACATGTGCTAGTAATTAGTGCATGGGGTGTAGATGCCATCTTGACATGAATGGGATATGTACCCTGCAGCGTGGAAACAATCAGTTTGACAGCATGCAACTAGTGCAGTAATTATACGAGTTCAGTCTAGGGAGGGGATTCTACAATTATAAGTTGAACCCAAAATACAGCATTTCATAATTATTTCATGCAAGTGTAATTTCCCGTATCCAGTTCAACTCAAGAGGACTATGGAATTGCCCCCATACTACTTACAGCTAGTATAAATAAGCATTATGTTCTGTGGAAAGCGCTTCTTTTCTTCCTATACCCCTTCATTTGCCTTGATCCAGGCTCTTAACCTTCAAGTCAACACATCACTAGTTGCATGTCTTGGCAACACATGCAGAGTTGTTGAAACTTGCCTACACTGTACCTTCATCTATCGTGTTAATCACTAAGCTGTAAAGATGTGAATGGTGATGACCCAATACAAAGCAGTATGTACAAAACACACAAATAAAAGAATGGGATTGATAAAAGACAGCACATGAGTAAGACTACTGGCCATTTCCCCTGTCCATACACAATCTTTGCAAGTGTGTGTTCTCCTTTTGCAGCAAGTCAATCTTTTCCTTCATTTCTGCCAGTTCTTTATTCAACTTCACAAGTTGCTCTTGACTTTGCCCTCTCATGGAACTTAGCTCCTTCTCTAGTTGCACACACTCTTCTACCAGCTGGCTCTTGGAGAGTCTCTGTAATCTGTCATTGGTCACTTCTTGATATGTCATCTCAAACTCTTGCTCTAACAAGTTGCGCTGCTCGAACAAGTCATCCTCAGGACTCTCATAGAAATCATCTTCAAACAAATCGTCCTCCATGGACAGAGTCCTACTGGCTCGTGGCATTGGTATGCTCACTTCATTGCACCCTTTGTCTTCCATGATGAACTGGGTGGTGTTCCATGGTGCACTGGGCTTCCTAGCAAGTCGAGCCTCTCTCTCTGCCACTCTGGCTGCCTCCCTAGCCTCTTCTACCTTTCGTTCCTCGGCAGTCATACTGGAGTAAGGTTTCCACTTCCGTCGATGCTTTCCTCTGCGTCTTTTCTTGTGGATTGGTGGTCTGTGATCTGGACAGTCTCCCTTGTCGCTCTCAGAGCTGGGTGAGAACTTCTCTTGTGGTCTCACTGATGCCAAATTTACACTCATTTCTGCACTTGTCTCCATCAATTGTTGCAACAAAAGTAATTGTTCAGACTTCAGCATACTATATGAAAACTGCCATTTTAATGCAATGGCATAGAAATAAATAAAATACCAATACGATATTAAATGACTCGAAATTATTTTAGTTACCTGTAGCAGTTTATGTATTTTAAATGAAGGAGACTAAAATGTACCGAGTACGAATTCACCGGTAGTATAAGAGTCCGCTTCTTAATAAAAGTATCTCTTTGGAGAACTCAAGAAAGCCAATAGGAACACAATATACTATAGCGGTGTCAACCACCATAAAAAAACTAAGTCGCTATAATATTATACTGCGTTCTCCGCGGCGCTTCTCCCCTTTTTATAGTGGGGCACAAAAGCATTGATTTCATTGGTGCGTGTGACAATCACCAGAGACCTTATAAAAAATTATCGGGTTACCCGAAAAATTGTAACCCACACATTTCGCAAGTGCGACGTTTCTGCTGCGCCAGCAAACGTAGCTATGTCGCAACTCAGTCAAGGCTCTCTACGTTTTCCTACGACCAGACTACTTGAGGCTGATTATGGAACTGTTTTGGCGCGGCAAGTGCAAGATCACGACCACGTCAAAAGACTGGAATCTGCTCTTAACAACATCGACAAGGGTAGGTTCCTTCTAATTAATGCCATCATTGAGAATGCCACACCCACAAAAGTTATGAATTCTATTACATGCAGTATGTGTAGATGGAAAGGACATAAGGCCAACTTATTCAAGCATGTGACACCTGAGGGGAGTAGCATAACTTTGAATTGGTCCATTGACTTAAATGTGTTCATGAATAAAACATCATAATGAACTTATGGCAGTCAAGTCTGTGATATATATACTGTACATAGTATGAGATAGATAGGCCGTAGATAGGTCGTTCTCCCCACTGGTCACCCAGCCTGCCTTAGAGACTCGTTGATCTCCCCACTGTTTTAGGAGTGGTAGACAGCTGATGTACATGCCAGGGTTCATTTAGGGAGGACAGGGTGGTGCTCGCTGCCCCTCTTGAGTTCATAGCGCCTCCTTGAAATTTTCTGAAAAGTTTGTAAGCGAATGGCAAAATTAAAGTGTGAAAATGAAGGTGATTATGAACGTCTTTAGCATTATCACGTTATTGAAGTGACAAAGATTTTGTCAGTGAGGGAAAGCAAGTCTTTTAAGTTTCATTTGTGGGAAGCTACTTTCATCAGAGAGGTCATAGGGTTGAGAGGTCATAGGGTTGAGAGGTCATAGGGTTGAGATTTATTGAGTCAAGCTTACATTGAATAGAAAGTAAGACCTTATAAAAAAATTTGTTCAGAAATTGTCACTGGAATAATGCACACACTTGCCACACATTGTCCATGAAGATTTTCTCAGCTATTCCTTTCCAGTTATCTCCTCTCTCATTGTAATGGTATATGAAAGTGTGGACCCCCTTGAGATAGTGTAAGCTCAATTCCTCCTGCCTCCCCCTCCCTCCTCGATTAATTCTAGATGAACCCTGTGTGAGTATATACAGTAGGACCTCAGTATAACAAACACTTTGGGACCACAGGGTGTTCGTTATAGTGAAATGGAGGTTCATTGAGTTTAATTAAATTTTTGACTTCAAATTGTAAATGCCAGCATGGAGACAGTAGGAGCAAAACAGCTGCTTTTGCAGTGAGGTTTGTGCACAAAATTTTGCAAATTGCACCATTCGTTATACCAGATAAGTGAGTTCCGTTATACTGAGGTCCTACTGTACTGCATGCTGTAAGTCAAGCTAGCAGCTGGTCTACTCCTGTGCACCAGTATGCTTATACAGATTTCTAATGTTTGTTCCACAAGTTAAGTTGCTATGCGACTCGAGTGTCTTGGCAACCACACATCATCTCATTGCTAGCCTGTGTGAACGCAACACTCTCTAAGTAAATATCTTCATTTTGATTCTGCTCAACCTCTACTAGTATGATGAGCTCTGTCCAACCTCAGTGTGTGTGTGTGTGCGATTGAGTGTGTGTGCGAGTGAGTGCGTGTGTGCGAGTTTACTACAACATATTGGAGACCGGTACCTTCAATAGTTAGCTATAGGTCTAGAGTTTGTGTTGTGGTGTGTTGACTTGTAGATGACTTCCTACCTTCAGGTGAGTTCAGTAAGTCATTGTACAGTTAGGGAACAGACTTGTTCTGCCATCTTCAGGAATGGTTATGGTGTCGTTCCTTTCTATTAAAATAGAGTTGGTTTAATTCTTTCACCTTGTCTGATATCGAGTAGCTAGAGTTGGTAAAGTATGGGGGAGATTTCCGTAGCATTGGTAAAGCAGGGATGGGGTAGTCTGGCAGAGCCAGACCCACGTAGCGCGTGGAGGGTCTGGGGACATGGCCATACCAAATTTGTTATTTGTTCTGGAGGAATGTGGAAGTGGTGAGTGCCCCACCTCCTTTATACCTGAAATTCTACCGCAAATTAGTCATGATTGCTAAACGTAGCGTTGAAAGGGTGGCTGACACGTACAGGAATTTCTAGTTGTGGTTGAGGAGGGCTATTCCCGGTAATTTGCCAACGGTAATTGACTGCTGCAATATATGTGCGGCAGGAACAAATTTGGTATGGCCATGTCCCCAGACCCATTCCCAGCGTAGCGGTTTGGTAAAGGGTCTGGCTATGCCAGACTAGGGATGGGGTACGTAGGTTGGTAAAGTGTGTCTGGATTTGTTGGTAAAAATAATAGTTGAATAATGTTAGTTTGCGAAGTTTGGGTGTAACTAGTTGGTAAAGAGTGGGTGGGGCTAAGTTGCCAAAATGGGGGTGGGGCTAATTGATGAAGAGTGGGTGGGGCTAATGTGGGTGTGACTAGTTGGTAAAGTGTGGGTGGGATATGTTCATAGGGTAAAGTTGGTATTTTATGATGCCATATAACTGACTGTTGTAATAGATGTTAACTCTGTGACTCCACCCACTACACCACACCTCTCTCCCAGCCTGCTCTCATCTACTAATGGGTGTGGCCAGTCCAACTATGAGTCGTTACTTCGTCGTGTCAGTTATCTGAAGCAAGATGTAGCAGTTAGAGAGCAGAGCATTGTGGGAACTCATTCCTTAGTGAAGGCACTCATCGGAGCAGCCAGGAAGGACCCAGCTGGTACTGCACACGCTCTGTCTTCTAGAGGTTGGTGTGGCCCAAGGATATCCATGGCGCGCCGAAGAGGTAAACTTCGCTGTGCAGGATGTGTGAATAAGGAATGTGAACTGGATCCTCTGCCTCTGTCTCGATTCTGTCTCCAACGTGAGTGAGTGTTGCTAGCACAGAGTAGAGTGTGTCTGTTGTCTTGTGTGTCAAGTTGCCTTCATCAAGTGACCATTTTTTCTCTTCTATTTTCTTCTTCCTTTCTTATCTTTTTTCCCCTGTCTGTTCTGACTTAATTTCTAAAAAAATTTTAAGTTTTTCAACAAGTCAAGTATTATTAGTGAGCGGCTGGCGTGAGCATTATACAGTGGTGCCAAATTGAGAATCGGGGATATGTATTTGTATATGTGTGGATGTACGTATATCATTTTGTACTTTGATCCTCATACTTTTGTGTTCGCTCGGTAGTCGACCCCGCCCCCACACTCCACTAGACCCAATCCTTTTGTTTAGTGATCTTTACCCGTATCATCAATTGTGTACTACTGCTGTGTCTGACATTTCTGATTGTTTGCAGACGCAGTTATGTCTTATAAAACTTAGGAGTTCAGTTTCTATTTGAATTAGCGGCGGTGGCGAGTTGTTTTGGCTAGTGCGTACGTAGCAGTATTGTTCTTACTTGAAATCTATTTCCAATAGTCAAGTCACGAATTGTGTTGGTATATCCAGTGAACAAGTGTGTGTGAAAGTCCAGAGTGTCTGCTTAGCTAAAGAATAGCACAACTACCAAATAAACATATGAGTTACTTTACACAGCTTTTTCAGTAGTAAGCAGGACTAAGCTGTGCAGTAATTCCTTAGAAATGCTTTTTTTGTTGTTGTTGTTTTTTTCAAGTCAAATATTAAGTAGCTGGAGTACTTTTTGTCAGAAACACAGATCATTTAGATGAAGCTATCACTAAGTCAAGGGCTACATAGCTACTTGTAGCTACTTTTAGGACTAAATAGACTGAATGATGTGTTATTATTATTAAGTGTTATTATGTTATTTTTATTATATTGTAGTTCTCAAACTCAATATTATGTTGTTGGTATTATTATTATTACTAGCAAGTACCCCACCACACAATGGCGCTTGACATATTGCAAAGTAAGAATGCAGTAGCACAAGTTATCTTGCTCAGTTATCATTCTCTACCATTGGTTAAGGTTACATAAGTTTCCCTCTCCTGCTCTCTTTGTTCTGAACTATCTGAGCTTTTCTTCTATCCCACCACTCCTATCTTCAGTTCTTCTTTTTGAGTCATGGCGCCCCCTTTTCCTTTGTCTATCTCTCCTGCATTTCTGTCCGACTTTGAGAAACTTTTGTCTTCTATTTCTCACTTTAGCCTTTCTTTTGAACACTAACCCCCGCCTTTACTTGTCTATTCCACCTGCTTTTTAGTTATAATTAATCGCTCGCCTTTTTGCCTTCTCTTCCCTTTCATTTTAAACCTACACCGCCTTACCTCGCCGATTCCATCCGCTTTCAATTAATCTCCTTTTACCTTCTCTTCCGAACTTTCGCCTACCTACGCCGCCTTCCATCGTCTCTATTGCACCCGCTTTTTAGAAATAACCGGCACATTCTACAGAATGTGACGACACTTTACCTACGGTAAAGAGACGATGCTTTACCAAACCGTACCAAACTCATGAATTATTCATGAATACACACACCGTCGTCGTCGTTACTGACACACAAGCGTATTATTATATAGATTATTATTATAATTATTATTATTATTATTATTATTATTATTATTATTATTATTATTGATAGATCAATGCTTGGACTCCACTCAGGTCCTCTATCGTAGCTGTTGTTGGGTTCCAAGTGGGAGTGGCCAGGAGGCGTGTGGCGCTACAGTGCTGGACATATTCTCCAATCCTCCTCTCTGTCATAAACACACGACACAAGAACCTACTCCAAGGAAAAAAATGGTTCTTCAGCAGTCTTCTATGTCAGGGTCAAAGCGCGTCTCCAGGGAGATGGTTGGGAAGTTGGCAGCAATGGGAAAGTCTGGCAGTTTGGGAGCTGTTGGGAAACTGAAGTCAGGGGGTGTGGTTAAAGGTGGAGTTTTAATGAAGCCAGGTAGTTTGGTAAAGGGTGGATCATTGTTGTTGAAGGGCGGAGGATTGAAGGGAGTGAAGAAGGGCCAGCCAGGATCACTGCTACACAGCAAGGTACGTGTGTGTGTGTGTGTGTGATTAGTGAATTAAGTATGGTAAAGTGTCATTAGTAAATATACTTTGATTTGTGTGTGCTGGGGGACCGGTTTATATATATATCCCTGCCGTGATTTGGTAGGTGTGGTTTTAACCATAATTTTAACATGCAGGTCATCTCATTGGTAAAACAAAAGTCTGCTGAAATACTAGCAGAAAGCAAGTCTTCAACCACGCCCACCACATCGGCTCCAGCTCCACCCACCTCATTAGCTTTCCCTCCAACATCAACTGCCACGATGATCAAACCAGTTACAGATCCTAACAAAGAAACTCCGCTGGTAAAAGCCACTCCCACTTCTTCTGAAAGTAAGTGTTCACTAAATAGAGATGTAAGCATTTGGTGGGACAATTGGAATGTCTGCTTATCTGCGATTAATGCAAGCAATTGAGGTTGTGTGTGTGTGGCTAGGATTTATCCCAGAGAGCTTTACGTTCACCTTATATAAAGTGCAGAGACTCGTGGCTATTGATGTTGGTGCATCTTGAGCACACTAAATACCACGACGTGTATAGATCAATACCTTGTAATACTGAATGCCAATTGTTTGCTGTGATTGAGGTCGACAGTAAGCTGGCTGACTCACACTGCCACCCACTCTCTTAGTTCAACTAGCTGTGCACGTGTGTGTGTGTGTGTTGCTAGGTGTGAAGCCGTCAGCTACGCTAGATGACTTGCTCACTCTGAGTTCATCTCTCACTGCTCCCAAGTTAGATCTCCTTCCTCTGAAAGAAGACATTGGAGATATAATGATGGCAGGAGAAGACTCTGATGATGACAGTATCCATTAGCACTGTGACTTCCATTGCTACTGACTTCCAGTTCCCTTTATCCAATTTCTCTCGTGCAGCATTATCACACCTTTCTGATATATTTCAGCAAAAATTAAAAAAATCTATTCCTGTAAAGAAAATGAAGTACTATAAATATTTTCTAAAATTGGGTACAAAGTGTGAGATAAAACTGTGGTGATGAATTTCTACTAGTCTTTCTTCTCGAGGTATTTGAACATGACCGTGAAATCCTTGTCTTGATGTCCATGTTCACAGAGTAGTCGATAGAGCTGAGTGGCGTGGCTACCCAGAGGTGTGAGCGACTTGCTAGTGTTGGCTGCATCCATAGCTAGTGACAGATCCTAACAACAACATCCACAGCTAGTGACAGATCCTAACAGCCACAGCTAGTGACAGATCCTAACAACTTCACCGTATGAACATAGTCAAGAGATATTACACAAGCTGACTCCACCCACACAGTAGATCTGACATATTTGATTTCACAGTTTGTGTATAGCGCGTGCTTCCACTTGCTAACCTTGAGCATGAGTCCAGAGCGGAATCCTCCGTCGTAGTTATTGCTAGAGGGCACGCCTTCCATGACCCCAGGACAAGGGTTGTACGTGTCAGACGTCCAAGACCGCCCACTTGCCATATTAATGATACCACTCAGAACCTTAGGGTCTAGACCAAGACTGACAAAGTGAGAAGTCACAGTACACATGCTCGTGATAAGCCACACCCCCATGACCTACTTAACGCCTAGCTGCAGTGCCTCGCAAGTGCCGATGGTTGTGATGGCCAGGATCATGTTGTTGCATTGCTTTGCTGCCTGACCTGCTCCGTGGGATCCACAGTGGAAGGAGGCGCGCCCCATGCAGTCGAGAAGGGGGGCAGCACGATCATAGCAGTCCTTGTCCCCACCCACCATGAACGCCAGAGTACCTTTTGTGGCACCACCCACACCTGTAGTTGTCATGGAAATGATCATATTTAAAATAATGCTGTAATTGGTAAGGGGTACACTACAAAATTGAAAATCGGAAATAATTTTTGTTAATGTGTTTAGACATACACATGAAATTTTGTACCTTGACAGAATATAATTAGTCTTGTGTTGGTATGTATATCCAGTGAACAAGTATATGTGTGTGTTAGGCCAGCTTGCTTTCCATTAGTGCTAAAGGCACACCACCAGATACCTAACATATTGAAGTAGTTGAACCTAGAGGCCGGTAGTGACGATCTTGATTAGTGTTTCAACTTGCTTAGCTAAGCTTGCTGCTCTGACACAATACTAGCAATTACTAGTAGTGACAACTATATACAAGCAGCAAAGTAACAACAAACTCTGGCCACATCTAGACTTGGTATGGCCCTAGGGGTGTTATTACCTCCAGATACGGGAGCATCCAGGAAACTAACTCCCATCTGAGTTGTCTTCCCCACCACTTCCAGGACAGTCTCTCTGTCAATAGTACTACAATCTATAAATAAATTGTCCTTTCTAGCAGACTGCAGCACGCCATCTGTACCACTGTAACACTCTCGCACATGCCCACTAGCAGGCAGCATTGTGATCACTACGTCTGCCTCTGCTGCAACCTACACACAAACACACATCATAACCTCACCAATTGCTTGACGACCTTAATTAATATTTTTGGATTTGATGATGATTTGTCAGTAATATGTAGATGTATGCTTTAAAAACAACAGCAAACAGTCTGATACACTCTTTTTTTCTGATATTGAACAAACTTAATGTTGCACTGGGTGATCCATTAATGCAGTAAGTTTGCAAGACTCAGAAGTGAGTGTGGCTAGAGATAGAGGTGGGAGGAACCATGCAATGCATGTTTACCAAACTCAAACCTGCAACTAACAGGGTTCGCAATCACAAGTTGTCATGGTAACTTGCCTGTGCAGGAGACTGTGCTGCAGTGGCTCCTGCAGCTACTGCACTGTCCACTGAACTCTTCACCAGGTCATACACCACTAGCTTGTGGCCTTTCTGGAGGAGATTGTTGGCCATGGGAGCTCCCATATTACCAAGACCGATAAATCCTACAGGAGCCTGCGCACACGCAGTACAAATACATACCCACGGTATTCATGTGAAAAACAGTCTCTTACCTTAGCACTGTAATGGCGGAATATGCCAGAGGAGAAAGGAACTCTTCTCAACGCCTGCCAGGCAGCCATAGCTCCGGCTGTCAGGATAATTAGGGTTAGCTACTCCTGGAGGTGTGAACAATATGATTGTCACGTGCCCAACGTGGGCGCTAACTTGGCGGTAAATTTTCAATTTACTCTAAACCCAAACCACATCCTAAGAAGTGTAGTAAATGAGTTCAGCATTTTTTGCGCACCCACCTCCTACTTCTGTGCGTGCTGTGGTGAAGAGCAACAAAACATGGACGTTTCCGACAGAGTTCAAGCTAGGCAGAGCACCGTAAAGGATGTCACTGGGGAGAGGGTACAGAGGCTGTTCCAGGATTTCCTGGAAGAGTGAGCGCTGAAGTTGCATGTTGTAACTAGCTCGCGGTAATTTGTCGCCCATTTTGTACATCACACTTACAAGTTGGAAATATTGCAAGTACATAGTCACGTATCATGATATAAATAGTATTGGGATGTATGAATATGGGTCTGATTCATTTCATTCCATGTGGTAGCTATGACTATGAATTCTGTCCTCAATAATGACATTCTCTAACAGTCAATATAAGACCAGCTACATACAGTGCAGCACACAGGGCTCCAAGAGGTCCTAGAAGAACTTTAAAGTTCTGCCGTCTTCAGAGGATTTTTTTTAGACATTCCAACCAAGTGATATTGTTTGGTACAGCTACAGCTGAGAGAGATTATTAAATTTAGATCAGCTAACAGAACAGAACTTGGCATGACTAAAGAATTTCCATTGAAGATTTGAAAATATACAATCTTATGAATTATAGGATGGTAGCTGGTTGAAGCGATTAAATGGTTTGGGAGGTGGGAAACTTTCATTTGGGGTGGGAAACCCCCCTCCCTCCCCTCTATCAAATGTGTTTGGGCTGCTTGCATTTACATCGTGTATGTGTGTGTGTAGATTCATGGTAGATGGAGAGTTGAAGTACCTGCAAGATGCCGGCAACCTTCAAGGTCCAGAGAGGAACACACTGACTGTGAGCTTCCCGGATGTGGAGGAGTACAACTCTAAACTAGCAACTCTCATCATAGAGAACTATTACCAGTTAGTGCAACACATGGAGACATTGGGGATTGGGTAAAGGGTAGTCTGAGATGCACTGAATGAGGTGAAAATGCATCTTTTAACATGTTCCAATGAGAGATGAATCAGAGGATGAATCAGAGAGTTGACTAACTCTCTTTCCGTTTAGTCCTAGTCGGCTATTGCAGTTGATTCTGCAGCACAAAGCGCTGAGAGTGAGTTACAGTATTTTTTAGAATAAAATTGCAGGGAGGAAATTTCCAGAAAGGTTGGGGGGAAGGGGGTGGGGTTGTTGTTCTCATGGAATTGATGAAAGTTTGGGGGCATTTGTCTTCATGAAGATATAATTTAAGGAGGGAGTGGAGAGGGTGGGGGCAAAACCAGTTACAGGAGAGGAAAATACCCTCCTAAGAAAGTCCTTTAAAAATCCATGGTTACTTCATGACATTGTAGCCACTTCTAATCATAATCATAACCATCATCTTATAAACCTATGTCATACTGATGCATGCTAGGCCACACCCCTTTGTCACGTCCCTACAATCACTTGCTCCATCATTTCTAATTGAATGTCTTCCATTTTGAGACATTATCCATCTGTGGGGGTGTCATAGATGTATGTTTGTGTGTTTGTAGAGTCTATCCATACCTTTGCAATGCTCTGGCTAACTTTGCACGAGATAGAGCTGGTGTGGGCGGAGCTCCGAAAGATTTATATGTGGCCTTCAAGGACTTTGCTGTCAGACACAAGTAAGAAGAAATTAGTTGGTATCCATGGTGACGATTAACTCGATCAAGGTGCTAAGCTTTAATTGGGATTTCATGGTGTAAAGGTCTATTGGGACAAACTTTAGTGTGTGTGTGTGTGTGTGTGTGTGTGTGTGTGTGTGTGTGTGTGTGTGTGTGTAGGGTGCGTGAGCTGTCTGCCAGTAAAGTGGGTAGTTTGCTCCGTATCGCTGGTCAGGTGGTGAGGACTCATCCGGTCCATCCAGAACTCACTTTAGGTTCCTTCATATGTCTAGAGTGCCAGACCTCCATTCCTGACGTAGAGCAACAGTTTAAGTTCAGTCAGCCGACCTCGTGCAAGAACCCTATGTGTCAGAACAGACGGAGGTTCATGCTAGACATCACTAAGTCTCAGTTTGTGGACTTCCAGAAAGTTCGTATTCAAGAGACGCAGCAGGAAATGCCTCGAGGATCTGTACCACGCAGGTAGAGGGTGGGGTTGATAGTACATTAAGAGCCAGGACTAGATTGATTTGCTTCTCTCAAAGCCTACCATAAATTAGGCAGAGGCTATATCACATGACTGTCACATGATGTGTGTAGCATGGAGGTGATATTGCGGGCGGAGGCAGTGGAGAGTGTTCAGGCTGGAGATAAGTGCGACTTCATTGGGACTCTCATTGCAGTACCGGAGGTGTCTCGCCTTCACATGGAAGGTGGGTGTGGCCACATCACACGTCATGTATTGACACGGACATGTGTTGGTAGGTGGCCCGCGGGCAGAAACATCTACACGTGTGAAGGCTAGGGATGGCTACAACTCTGAGGGTGTGAGTGGCCTCAGGGCTCTAGGAGTCAGGGACTTACCTTACCGACTTTGTTTCCTATGCTGTGCAGTGCAAGACACTAAGGCTGGGGTATGTCAGAAAGTGGGTGTGGCATAGCAGTGGGTGTGGTATGTAAGCTTGTGTATTTGTGCATGTGTTAGTTTGGTAGCAGGAGCAGTGGTGTGGATACACAGGAGGAGATCAAGAAGAATTTGACGGAGTATGAGTTGAGACGGATCTACGAGATGAACGACGATACCAATCTTTACCAGAATCTCGTCAGCTCTCTCTTCCCCAGTATCCATGGTGAGTGGGTGTGGCATTTCTGGCACTGTATGGGGGTGTGTCATGTGGTGTGACGACTAGGTAATGATGAGGTAAAGAGGGGCGTGTTGCTGATGCTATTTGGAGGTGTTCCCAAGACAACCATGGAAGGCACTCGTCTCCGTGGCGACATCAATGTGTGTATTGTGGGGGATCCAAGTTGTGGCAAAAGTCAATTTTTAAAGTGAGTTTGAACAAACAAAACAAAACATCCTCCATCTGGATGTAAACATCCTCCATCTGGATGTAAACATCCTCCATCTGGATGTAAACATCATTCAATGTATTCCTTTACTACAGCGAGTTGATAAGCAGTGTGTATGTATGTGTGTATGTATGTATGATGCGATATTTGTTTATTGTTGTTGTTTACAGGCAGGTTGAGAATGTGTTTTGTTTATTGTTGTTGTTTACAGGCAGGTGGAGGAGTTCAGTCCCAGAGCTGTCTATACAAGCGGCAAGGCCTCCAGTGCCGCTGGTCTCACAGCTGCCGTTGTCAAGGATACGGAGTCTCAAGAGTTTGTCATTGAAGCTGGAGCTCTCATGTTGGCCGATAATGTAATCACAAGATCACACCCCTTTTATATTACTACTCACGTAGTGTTTGACCACACCCACCAATATACATAATCTATTATTGTAGCAGTGAATGCAGATATCATTGTGTGTTGCTATGGTGACTCTACAATGCAGGGTGTTTGCTGTATAGATGAGTTTGACAAGATGGAGGAGAGGGACCAGGTGGCCATTCACGAGGCAATGGAACAGCAAACCATTTCCATCACTAAGGCTGGTGTCAAGGCAACGCTCAATGCTCGCACATCTGTCCTGGCTGCGGCTAATCCGATTGGAGGACGCTACGACAGGTCTAAATCACTGAAGGTGAGAGACTTTGTCATGTGGTAAGGATCATTACTGGTGTGTGTGTGTGTGTGTGTGTGTAGCAAAATTTGAATTTTAGCGCCCCCATTATGTCTCGGTTTGACCTGTTCTTTGTTCTGGTGGATGACTGTAATGAAGTGACTGATTATAACATCGCGAGGAGAATCATTGACTTGCACTCCAACGTGGACCTCACCTTCAAATGTGCCTATTCTATTGTAAGAGCACCATGCTTGCTCTGCTTCCTGTCTGACCTGCCATTGTTGTGTGTGATAGGATGAGATTCAGCGTTATATCATGTTTGCGCGCAAGTTTGAGCCCTACATTAGCTCAGACAGTGCAGACTATCTCGTGCAGTTGTACAAGAAGCTGCGACAGAGGGACTGCTCAGGTGAGACCACGAGTGAGATGTGTGTGCTGGGCCATTAGTGCAGCATGTGAGTGTTCCTGGTCCAGTATGTGAGTTGACTGTTTGGACCTGGACCACTAATGCTACCACTTTAAATGTTTGTCTGGTCACCATTTGTGATGTGTGGTTGTCATGTGCTGGTAGGTGTGTCCCAGTCAGCTTGGCGTATCACTGTGCGTCAATTAGAAAGCATGATTCGCTTGTCTGAAGCCATGGCTCGTCTGTCCTGCAGTGCAGAGGTGCTGCCCAGGCATGTCCAGGAAGCTTATCGACTGCTCAACAAATCCATCATCAGAGTAGAAACTCCAGATGTAGATCTAGACGACAACATGGAAGAAGGTGTGGTCAAGGAGAATGGCATCGCTGGAGAGGGTGAGACAGATGGAAATGGCCTGGTCAATGGTCATGGCAATGAGGAGGGTGTGGTCAATGGTCATGGAGATGGTATGGTCAATGGTCATGGAGAGGGTGTGGTCAATGGTCATGGAAATGGTATGGTCAACGGTCATGGAGAGGGTGTGGTCAACGGTCATGGAGAGGGTGTGGTCAACGGTCATGGAGAGGGTGTGGTCAACGGTCATGGGATCACTAATGGAGATTCAAGTCCCACAACAAATGGAGTGGACGAAGCAATGGATGTGGGTGTGGTCAAAAAACCAACCTTGGTAAAGCGACGTGTAACATTTGAAGAGTACAAGACAATAACAAACTTGTTAGTTCTCCACCTGAGGCACATGGAAGGGACCAGAGAGGAGAGTAAGTGTGGGGGAGGTTGGGTAAGGTGTAGTCTTGCGTAGCCAGACCCTTTACCAATCGTGACCGCTACGCGGGGAAGGAAAGGTAATACAACGACTTGTTCAGCAGCACCCCAAAAAAGTTGCTCAATTATCACATTCCAAGGCTTGCGGTAGCCAATGACGTCATGACCACGGCCGGGTAGCAGGTCTCCTATTCATGCTCGTACCTTTATTACTTGCCAGGAGTGCTTATAAATCGCCTGGAATAACAACTTCACCAGTTTAATGATGTCGAGCAATGTTCTCACCCTCCCAGATGTGATGTTGACGTCACACAGTATACCGCAAGCTTGCTGGAATGTGATAATTGAGCACCCTTTTGGGGTGCTGCTGAACAAGTCGTTGTATTGTATGTTCCCAGACCCTTTCCTTCCCCGCGTAGCGGTTACGGTTAGTAAAGGGTCTGGCTACGCGAGACTAGGTAAGGTGTGGGTTGGAGGGTGGGTAAGGGTATGGTTATTTGACATAAAATATCAATTCATTGTATTAAATGCTGCTATACAGTAGCTATGTAACGTGTTACATTGATGACTTGCTAGGTGATGAAGGTGTGAGGAAACAGGATCTAGTGAACTGGTACCTTGGGGAGATGCAGGAGGAAATCGCTAGTCTGGATGAGTTAGCTGAAGTGAAACTGAAAGTGGAGAAGATCATTGACAAACTGGTCCATCAGGTTAGTTTGTGTGTGTGTGCGCATACATGCAAGTATGATGTGTATTAATTGGAATAGGATCGAGTGCTGCTTCAGTTTGTTGATGAGGATGGTAATGAAGAAGATAAACAGAACCCCATTCTAGTGGTGCATCCAAACTACTTCATAGACACTTGATCTTCCCAATTTGCTGGGACATGCCAAACACAAAGCACAGACTTGCACCATTGTACTGTATTGTCATGATAACAATAAATTCCTAACATTTTTTTTGTATTAAAAATTTGTTGATGTACATCAAGTACAGTAGTATATTATGTGTGCATGTGTGTGCTGGTGGGTATGGGTCATCACACGAGGAAGAGGGGAGGGGGTGGGGCAATTAGTATAGGGATGATGAAGAGTGCAGTACCGTTGCTGTGGTGTGACTGCTGTTGCCATGCCGATTTCTTTTGCTGGATTTACTCTTCTTCTTGGGTGTTGAAGATTCGTGATGGTGATGATTATGATTATTCCTACTAGACTTGAAACTGTTGTCATCTAATAACATACGAATGTGGTCATGCAAGTGTAAACAAACAAACAAACTCACCATCGGACAGATCTGGAGTGTCTTTACGCGACCTAAACCAAATAATAGATTTCAAAGAAGTTCTCTTCAACAAATGTCTTTGAATGACCATGTGAGGATGGAACAGGTAGTACTTGCAAACAATACATTGTTGTTGTATGAAATGAACACTAGGCATAATTAACCCTCAGTGTGCATGCGCGAGTGGGTTATAGTAGTCGTCCTGTCTGTCTGTCACGCTTTGATTTTGGAGATTACTGAAAATTAACAGTTGATTTAGGTATGAACTTGCTCGGGACGAAGATTTAAGACCTTTTATTGTGCTACTTTTTTTAATTTTGGGCAAAGCTTTCAGCTCAGCGTAGGTACCAGCTTTTATGGGCAATGCCCCCTAGCGTCATGTCATAATCACATGAGCAAATAATTTCTGCAGCCAGCGGTGTAGTTTGCTTTATGCTCAGGGAAGTTAACAGAGTTGAAAGAAGTGAAGTTTCGCATAGAAAATGTATATCGGTGAGTGTTTCTGGCTAGTTTAGCTTCTTCTCTTATGAAGACAGCGTTTCCATGTACCATTTTCATTGGTCGAGCTATTTTGATACCTCATTAAAAATAGCTAACAGATTGCTTGTTCTTTTGGAATGAGATTATATTGTAATAGCTATGTAGTGTTCAGTGCCACAGAATTCTTGTTTAGTTTCTATACGCTATGAATGGAGAAAGGGGCGTGACAGATGGAGATCAATATCACATTATACAATTGTGTACATTGTGAACTACACTGTGTAAAGAAACACATTCCAGCTCAGAGCTCTTTATGCTGGGATTCACATGCTGGGGTCACTTTAGGATCTGGTGCAGAGTTGAGCACTGAATCCCAGCATGTGGGTGTGGCATGTGAACCCCAGTACAGGGGGCGCGGCATATGAATCCCAGCACAGGGGGCGTGGCATGTGGGTGCGCCTGCCCACTGCTTACTTACAGTTTGGTCTTCTTGTGAGGTGATGATAGCGCCGTCTCCTCCAGAGATCTCTTCTCTTCTGTGAACCCATACAGACATAACTATCATGTTTCCCTAGCAACACCTAGCAACATACTTGATGTGAGTAAACTCATGCGTAGTTCAGATCGCTGGTCCTCAGAATGCTGGGGGCAATTCACCGACCTGAATGGCAGGAGACAGCAATGAACACGCTTACCAACTCTATATAGTGCTCACCTAGTGCAAAGTCTCCCTGTTCTTTCAGACACGACACCACAGATGTGGTCCAGTAGCCCTACCTTGTGCTCTGCAGGCAAACTCTTGAAGGACTGAACAGTATGCATCTGTTGAGAAGGCTGAAACAAACACACAAATAAACAACACACTCGTATTCACCAACAAACACATATCCACTAACTAACATGAAAACAAACATCTATTCACTAGTGACAAATGGCGAGTGAGCCTGTACACAAACAAAAACTTCAAAAGAATCTATCAGTCCATTTCTAAAAGTATAGCTAAGTACGTAGCCTTTGTGACCAGTACCTCAATTTCCCAGAGTACTGGTATTTTCTGTAGTCTATATCCTGACTATCTGAGTTACCAGTAGTGCTTGACAACAAGCACGCACAGCTACTATAAAAGGCCGAGTTTTTGAAATTACGTTTGGTAAAGTATCAATACCATAGCAACTTTTCGCGACTTGAAAAAACAAACAGAAGTTCTAAAGAATACTGCACAGAGTTGAGTACAGCAGTAAGTTTTTAAGACCTAAGTGCGTCTTGTGACATTCAGAAACAACCTAATACAAAGGGATAAAATAATTAATTTCCTTGAATGATACGGGATCGTTAAACGAAAAGATTCTATTTAGTGGAGGTATGGGAAGGGGTAGACCACGAAGTAAACTAAAAAAACATGAGGGTCAAAGTACAAAATGACATACGTATATCCACACATATAAACAAATATCCCCGATTTTCAATTGTGTTATCCCTGATAGTGTCTTGCTCGTGCGCCAATTAAGCACACGCACACACACACATACATACATTGACACTAACAACAAACATGCAAAACAAAACATACACTTTGTATTTATGGGGAATCCCCATACACTTACTTTCAAAGAATGGAAGTCGGCCCCTCCCCCTCCTTGACTGTGGCCCTCAACATTTCTGCCGTTTTCAGCCAGCATGGAATCTCTCTCTCTCTCTTGAGAATCATTCCCTGACTCTTTCACACCCTTAAGCTGTTGCTTGGAAGGTCTGCCGGGACCACGCCCACCTTTGTGAGGGGAGGAGCTAGCTGTGAAAGTCTTATCTTTAGTTCTAGGTCTCTTCTGGCCCGCCGTCTTTCTGGTCTCTGGATACGTCCAGTCTTCCTCGTTGTCCTCTGAACCTTCATCATGCTCGCTCTCTACCATAACCTTGGGCCTAGCCACACCCACAAAGTCAGAAACAGAAGTTAGCACTTGAACTAAGCGTGAGTGTTTGTTGTGTATACAGTGTCATCAACACTACCAATATAAAGATGACATCATTCATTATTGCAGTATTACCTACACACCATCCTTGCCTTCCATCTCCACATCTTCAGATGATCTTTACCTTGTAGTCTGAGTTTCACGCGAACACTCAACACGCCAAGAGTCTCACTCACTCCCATGCACCCACCCCCCTTGTTCCCGGGTCATTCCCGGGAGAATATTCCCACTCACTTCTTGATGGCGGCCAGTCGCGTGCTGTTCCTCCCCATTCCCATGCACTTCTCCAAGTGGGGGGCAAATTTTTGGGCCCCTAGGAAACGATTGCAATTAGGACACGTGCAGTCCACAGACTTTTTCACTGAGAAGGGGGCGTTGCCAAATATGTCCAGTCCCTTGACATCCACGATAGGTTGCTTGTCATATACACTACAATATACAAACACACAAACATTCCATTTTTGTTAGATTACAAGGAGATTATTCACATGCAAATGGCCACCTCTATACATTCAATTGAAATGTTCTCTTCATGGCATGCAGAAGGACTGACGCCATGGCAACAAACAGTGTGAAACAAGATCACTATTTCACACAAGGTGACAAAATGGAGCCTGTCTAGTCATTGCTTCGGCTACATACTCTCTCAAGTGACTAGTACAAATACAGTACAGGAAACACCAAGCTGAGTACTGTAATGTCACAGCTATGGACTATAACCATAGCTACTGCTGCATGCACAGTCACTAGGTATGTAAACATAGTAATCTAGAAACCCTTTACCATACAATAGTTGACTACATTTCAATCCAAGCTTTGTTCATCCACCCATGCATTATCTAGCAACATTAACGACACAAACTTCACAATATTCTCACCTCTCCTCCGGGTACAGGAGCTCATAGTAGCCCAACTTGATCGCTCTGTGCATTTCAAAGCACACACCCAGCGCTTCCTCGTCGATGAGCTGGTTCATCACTCCCTCCAGTAGCTCTGTCCGCCTGGACATCTTGGCAGGAGGAGGATAGCGCGGGGAGAGGGTGAATAGGTCGTCAGCTCTGTCGGCTCCTTTCACACTCAAAGTCAAGTAGCGCTTCAAACCTTACATTAAAAAACCACATTCGCTATTATGTCATGGTAAAAGAAGCGGAACTGCTATTTATGGTGACGTCACGCGCCAGAAGAGTGATAGAAGAAATGATATTAGGCGTGACATGTTTACTAGCTATTTCAGTAATTTAGGAGGTGTGTTTGAAAACTAGTGCTAACAGGTGCAAACCCCAGCTACTGGACGCCAGCGCTAGCGAGTACTGGCTTGTCTACTGGTCTACCGACTTGGTGAGTAAATCTCGTAAACTTGTGCTGCGGGTACCCTTTGTTGTTGATAGCTGGAGGTTTTTAATGTTAGACTACACAAGTTGAAAACAAGAGTTGTACTTGGTTTAGCTGTGTAGAATGGACCTCCAGTAGTGGGTGTAGGAAGCTACTGCATAATATGCAGCACAGACTAGGGAACTTCCAAAACTGAATCTAAAATCTAAATATAGAATAGATTGTTTGCTTCCCAGGGGGAGCCAGAGTGGTGTGACTTCAGTTATTGTATACTTGTGGTTTTTCAGCTCCCATTATCAGCCAAGTCTGGGAAGAACTGTAGCCTTTCAAGTGCCAGCCAGCTCTTGTGTTCAGCCATGGCTAATTACAGTGCTACTGCTCTACCTGGCAACCATGGTTACCACCAGCAGCAAGATGCCTTTCTCACTGCTCTCCCTAAAGTTTCTTCTAAAGGAAAGGAAAAGAAAAGCTCTAGTTCCTTGTACGACAGAGAGTTCAGCACAGCTTTACCAAGAGCTAAACTGCAACAGGTGAAAGGTCATAGTTACATCTCGGGGAGTCCTCCGCCTCCTGCCAGAAGTGATGGACCAAGTCAGGAACCAGCTGACCATGGTCACTTCACTACTGCATTGCCGAGAGTGAAGCCGCTTCAGGGAACTTACTTACCCACAGCTATTCCAGGCGGTTTTGCTACAGCTCTTCCTAAAGTCAAGGAGACAAGCAACCACACCCAGTCTCAGCGGGGCTCCTCCCCCCAACGGCTCAATGGCCGTGTTGAAGCTGCACATCGTGGGGCGTCTCCGTTCTCTAACTCTCCACGGTCTATGAGACGAAGTCCTAACAGTAACGCTCAAATAATTCACAACGTCAAAACCATCTACACTACGTTCTGGGGGCAGGGTTTAACCTTTAATCCCTACATGCATGGTGATGAGCCAGTGAGTTTCCCCCGACTGTGGCCAGAGCGTAGAGCAACTCTTGTGGAAGGTTTCGTTCAGGCAGAATTGGACAAGAACCCATATGAGCTTATCAAGTTGCTTCTGGCAACCAGCAGCAACGCCACTCTTGAAGTGCTGGTAGAAGAAAAGGTAAGAAATAGATGATAGCCAGGAGGCTAGGGAGGGAGGGGTGGAGAGGGAGGGGGGAGGAGTGAATGACAAGATGTAATGAATATTAGGAAGTTGTGCTGGTATAGATGGAATAGTATAGAACATTAGGAAGTTGTGCTGGTATAGATGGAATAGTATAGAACATTAGGAAGTTGTGCTGGTATAGATGGAATAGTATAGAACATTAGGAAGTTGTGCTGGTATAGATGGAATAGTATAGAACATTAGGAAGTTGTGCTGGTATAGATGGAATAGTATAGAACATTAGGAAGTTGTGCTGGTATAGATGGAATAGTATAGAACATTAGAACTAAAACAACTCATTTCTAGTAAAGTTATTTGGGGGAAGAGATAAGTTCCCTGGGGTTAAGTTCCAGAGTACTAGTACAAGTTGTAGTAACCAAGGTGTAGTCCCTACTTTAGTGGGTCACTCTATATTTCCCTGAATTGGTATTGAAGTAGTCACAAGACTTATCATAACTGTTGATCCACTGCTGCTATCTACTCATCTCTGCCAACCTCACAACATCCCCCTCACAACTCCTCTTAACCCCTCACTCTCTGTCCCAGGACAACTTAACCTGTCACTCCCCAACTATTCTCGTTGTGCATTATAAATATACTAGCAAGTACCCTGCCCCACAGTGGCGCTTGACATATTGCAAAGTAAGAATGCAGTAGCACAAGTTATCCTGCTCAGTTATCATTCTCTACCATTGGTTAAGGTTACATAAATATTACCTCACCGACTCCATCCGCTTTTCAGTTATGATTAATCTCCTTTTACCTTCTCTTCTGTAATTTGCCTTCCTTTTTTAAACCTACGCCGCCTTCCATCGTTTATTGCACGCGCTTTTTAGAAGTAACCAGCACGTTCTACTGAATGTGACGAAACCTTAAACACCTTAAGGTGACGATGCTTTACCGAACCGTACGCTCATGAATTATTCATGAATACACACACCGTTGTCGGTCGTCGTTACTGACACACAAGCGTGTTATTATATAGATTTATAGATGAATTAATCAGACAGCCCGGTTAGTTACTGGATAATTTTCGTACCATGCACTATTTGCATTTAGGCAAACTGCATGCAGGGGGCACAGGTCTCAACCCCCACAAACTGCATGCAGGGACACAGGTCTCAACCCCCACAAACTGCATGCAGGGACACAGGTCTCAGCCCCCACAAACTGCATGCAGGGACACAGGTCTCAACCCCCACAAACTGCATGCAGGGGCACAGGTCTCAGCCCCCACAAACTGCATGCAGGGGCACAGGTCTCAGCCCCCACAAACTGCATGCAGGGGCACAGGTCTCAGCCCCCACAAACTGCATGCAGGGACACAGGTCTCAGCCCCCACAAACTGCATGCAGGGACACAGGTCTCAGCCCCCACAAACTGCATGCAGGGGCAACAGGTCTCAGCACCCCACAACTGCATGCAGGGCACAGGTCTCAGCCCCCACAAAATGCATGCAGGGGGCACAGGTCTCAGCCCCCACAATGTCTCAGCCCCCACAACTGCAAGGTCTCAGCCCCCACAAACTGCATGCAGGGACACAGGTCTCAGCCCCGCCCCCACAAACTGCATGCAGGGGCACAGGTCTGCATGCAGGGGCACAGGTCTCAGCCCCCACAAACTGCATGCAGGGGCACAGGTCTCAGCCCCCACAAACTGCATGCAGGGGCACAGGTCTCAGCCCCCACAAACTGCATGCAGGGACACAGGTCTCAGCCCCCACAAACTGCATGCAGGGACACAGGTCTCAGCCCCCACAAACTGCATGCAGGGGCACAGGTCTCAGCCCCCACAAACTGCATGCAGGGGCACAGGTCTCAGCCCCCACAAACTGCATGCAGGGGCACAGGTCTCAGCCCCCACAAACTGCATGCAGGGGCACAGGTCTCAGCCCCCACAAACTGCATGCAGGGACACAGGTCTCAGCCCCCACAAACTGCATGCAGGGACACAGGTCTCAGCCCCCACAAACTGCATGCAGGGGCACAGGTCTCAGCCCCCACAAACTGCATGCAGGGGCACAGGTCTCAGCCCCCACAAACTGCATGCAGGGACACAGGTCTCAGCCCCCACAAACTGCATGCAGGGGCACAGGTCTCAGCCCCCACAAACTGCATGCAGGGACACAGGTCTCAGCCCCCACAAACTGCATGCAGGGGCACAGGTCTCAGCCCCCACAAACTGCATGCAGGGGCACAGGTCTCAGCCCCCACAAACTGCATGCAGGGACACAGGTCTCAGCCCCCACAAACTGCATGCAGGGGCACAGGTCTCAGCCCCCACAAACTGCATGCAGGGGCACAGGTCTCAGCCCCCACAAACTGCATGCAGGGGCACAGGTCTCAGCCCCCATAAACTGCATGCAGGGGCACAGGTCTCAACCCCCACAAACTGCATGCAGGGACACAGATTATAAAAAAACCCTGATATTTACAGAAGGTGCCAGTGGACAGAAGTCTCGCAAGTGGGAGTGGGTGTGGCCACACTTTGGCTCACATGGCCTGTGCTCTGGGTCTGTCACAAGTGGTCCAGATGATCAAGAAGAGCACGGGCAAACAGCAGCAACAGCATATCTGGGGTGCCAAGGATGAAGAAGGTAACTAACTGTTTGTTATAGACCACACCCCTGAGTTAATATTGTTATGTTGGGTTGTTATAGACCACACCCCTGAGGCAGTGTGTTTCAAACAAGAGTTGCATCGCAGTGTCAAGTCCATGTTTGGTAAGAGGGTGCCACAAGGTCTGGCATTGAAGGTGGAGCAGAAGACTCTAATATTTGAACTAGCAACATCTCCCAGTGACTTCTATAGACTGGTTCTCATGCTGCAGGTGAGGGGGTGGGGAAGGGGTGTGGCTCATGGCTACGCTACAGGGAGAGTAGTCTTGCTAAGTACGAAGAAGGTGTGGCTAATAGAGTCACAGAGTTGAGCGCAGCATAAATATAAGAGGGGCGTGGCATCCAACATTTGTGGAGACAAACTTCTAGTATATTAAAAATGATACATTTCCTTTTCCGTTTGAGCTGGTGTTAGCTATTCCAGTGGACCCCAGTCAGCTAGTGAGCGAGGTGATATACCAGGATGTGTAGGCGTGTGTGTGTGTGTGTGTGTGTGTGTGTGTGTGCTGACTGTGTTTATTGTACTCACATATGTCCTAAGGTGACATAACAACCAGTGATACACGTGTGCATGTGTGACCAGCGCTATAGCAACATGACTCGTTCCCAGGACAGATCTGTCCGTCTGTCACTGTGTACATGAATGAATCACTCACAGATGCTAGTTCAATGTTTGCACTCTTTTGTTGCTCCTGGTAAGCTGTGAACAGAGCATGCCCGTAGTGAACTGAGCATGCCCGTAGTGAACTGAGCATGTCCGTAGTGAACTGAGCACGCCCGTAGTGAACTGAGCGTGCCCATAGTGAACAGAGCGTGCCCATAGTTAAACTCTCATGCAGGGTGGGGTGGGTGTGGCCAAACTGAATAGTCGAATTAGTGAGGGATGTGACTGGTAGATGAAAGGGGAGATATTGTGGTAAAGGATAGGTCACATGAACTGTCGTGTGATTTTGTTTGTTTAGATGTACGAGTTTAAAGTCAACCATGAGAGGAATGAGGAGGGAGATCTGCTCATCCACGTGGCAACCAAAGGAGGTACACACACACACACACACACACACACACACACACACACACACGGCTTATCAACCTCCCTTCCCCCCCCCCCCCCTAATAAAATAGCATACAAGGTTTATAAATGTTGCTGTAATTGTGGAATACCTTCAAGGACTCTAGAACAACATTTAGCTTTCAGTTCATCTCTCAGCAGAATTATGTGTTCAAGTTATGTGTTAATGTGTTGTTGTTAACTGACACAAACAAATACACTCATTGAGGCTCCGTCTGTTGTTTGTATTTACACAGGTCTGCCACACCTCCCTCTGTTGTTTGTTTGTATTTACACAGGTCTGCCACACCTCCCTCTGTTGTTTGTTTGTATTTACACAGGTCTGCCACACCTCCTTCTGTTGTTTGTTTGTATTTACACAGGTCTGCCACACCTCCCTCTGTTGTTTGTTTGTATTTACACAGGTCTGCCACACCTCCTTCTGTTGTTTGTTTGTATTTACACAGGTCTGCCACACCTCCCTCTGTTGTTTGTTTGTATTTACACAGGTCTGCCACACCTCCCTCTGTTGTTTGTTTGTATTTACACAGGTCTGCCACACCTCCCTCTGTTGTTTGTTTGTATTTACACAGGTCTGCCACACCTCCCTCTGTTGTTTGTTTGTATTTACACAGGTCTGCCACACCTCCCTCTGTTGTTTGTTTGTATTTACACAGGTCTGCCACACCTCCTTCTGTTGTTTGTTTGTATTTACACAGGTCTGCCACACCTCCCTCTGTTGTTTGTTTGTATTTACACAGGTCTGCCACACCTCCCTCTGTTGTTTGTTTGTATTTACACAGGTCTGCCACACCTCCCTCTGTTGTTTGTTCTTGTGAACTACTTCAAGGCCGACATTACCAAGAAGAATGATGATGGTGCCACGCCCCTCATCCTGGCTATCCAGAATGGAGATGAGGCATTAGTGGAGGTACGCAAGTCACATTGCTCTGTTGAAGTGGATATGTGGTCAGTGGGTGTGGCTTAATGCATGCTCTAACTGGCAAGTCGCTAAGTGTTTGGTTCCTGAAGGTCCGGTCTCTCTCTCTCTTTCAATCTGTACAGCAATTACAGTATATTATGGATTGACTGATATGGCATTGTGTTTTGTTACACTATGTCTGTAGTTTGTGTCCTATTGCTGTGTATATGAGTCTAATATCTGAATATAGACTTCTGGCCTCTCTCTCTCTTACTACTAACACATTCTTACTTACCTGATGTAATAGCTTGGAGATACATAATCTATTATGTTTCCATGGTAACTACAGGTGTTTGTCTGTGTGTTTGGTGTGGCGGTGAACCGTACTTCTTCCTCAGATAACTCCACCCCCCTGCATCACGCCATCGCGGCATCACAACCTCGTATAGTCAGGTAAGTATTAGAGGTGGGGCATGGAATAGGAATGGAGTTGGTGGGATAGGAACGGGGTTTGGGAATTGAATAATGAGAAGAATGGAGAGTCTTACATTTAAGTTGTTGGTCTGGACTGGAATGAGAGTATGTGATTGTGAGCATGCTCAGTGCTGCATGGTATATATCACTGATTGATAATTGCCTTATATCTGACACTGCACATTATATTTGGTAGAACATGTGATAGCTCCAGGCTAATTATAGAGATATTACCAATATTCACACCTATCATAACAATATTCATGACTTGCTAACATACCAGGAGGAACTTGTTTAGATCAAGAAGAAGGTGTTTTAATTTTGTCTTTTTCTAGCACACTCCTACGTCGAGGGGCGGATCCCAGTGCCGAAGACAGTGAGAGACGTGACCCGTTGTTCCTAGCAAAGAAACTGAAGGCATACGAGAGCAGACAAATCATCACTCAATTCCTGAAGGAGAGATCAGAGAGACTATACCAGGACACCATTACTGTGAGTGACTGTACCAGGACACCAGTACTGTGAGTGACTATACCAGGACACCATTACTGTGAGTGACTGTACCAGGACACCATTACTGTGAGTGACTGTACCAGGACACCATTACTGTGAGTGACTGTACCAGGACACCATTACTGTGAGTGACTGTACCAGGACACCATTACTGTGAGTGACTGTACCAGGACACCATTACTGTGAGTGACTGTACCACACCATTACTGTGAGTGACTGTACCAGGACACCATACTGTGAGTGACTGGACACCATTACTGTGAGTGACTGTACCAGGACACCATTACTGTGAGTGACTGTACCAGGACACCATTACTGTGAGTGACTGTACCAGGACACCAGTACTGTGACTGTACTGTGAGTGACTGTACCAGGACACCATACTGTGAGTGACTGTACCAGGACACCATTACTGTGAGTGACTGTACCAGGACACCATTACTGTGAGTGACTGTACCAGGACACCAGTACTGTGAGTGACTGTACCAGGACACCATTACTGTGAGTGACTGTACCAGGACACCAGTACTGTGAGTGACTGTACCAGGACACCACACTGTGAGTGACTACTGGGACACCATTACTGTGGAGTGACTGTACCAGGACACCAGGACACCATTACTGAGTGACTGTACCAGGACTGATGAAACCAGGACACCATTACTGTGAGTGACTGTACCAGGGACACCATACTGTGAGTGACTGTACCGGACACCATTATGTGAGTGACTGTACCACCATTACTGTATTACTGTGAGTGACTGTACCAGGACACCATTACTGGGGATAACTATACTGGGACACCATTACTGGGAGGGGGTGGGGGGATGAAGACAGTGATAAAATGATTGCAAGCTGAGACCTGTTACTGTTTTTGTAGTTGTCTGTATTTCTGTCAATTTAATAGGGCAGTCTGTAATCAAGTTTTGTAGACCAGTGATGGAATATCTGTAGAGGACTCTGCAGTCTCAGTACAGTGTGTGTGTGTGTGTGTGTGTGTGTGTGTGTAGGGTCGTCTGGATGTGTCGAGGCTGTATGAATCAGATCTGCAGGCAGTGTGCTCCAATGGATGTACTCTACTCATGGTGGCAGCCATGCACGGACAGGAAGGACTTGTCAAACAACTCCTCAAGAAAGATGTCCCTGTAGACTTCAAACAGATCCAGGTGAGTGAGAGAGAGAATGGAGAGTCCTTCCTTTCTCTCTCTGAGCGAGCTTAGATCGCTGTCATGGACTCAAGAAGAAGAAATTTGTTTAGGCAACAATTAGGGTAAATAATTTAGATTTCCCAGCAACAAGCCTAGTGTCAGTCATCTGATTGACTACTTCTAAATATACCTACTAGTCCATCCTCAACTCTGCGTGTGTGTGTGTGTGTGTGTGTGTGTGTGTGTGTGTGTGTGTGTGCAGACTGGGGATATTTTAGATTCTCTGTCGGATTCATTTGAACCGTCGTGGTGTGAACATCAGGCGTGTGTTGACCACACCCTCAAAACTGCCGTACATCTGGCAGCAGAGAAGGGAAACTTGGCGTGTCTGCAGTTGTTGCTAAAGTATGTTTGTGTGTTAGTATATTTTACAGTGCAAGGTTCAATAGAACTAGTCGAGGTAGCTTGTAGTTCCTATGGCAACTGTCAAAATAGTTCCTATGGCAACTGTCACACTGTGGAAACATTAAAGACAGTTTATTTTTCATGGATTACAGGTTTACTTTACCAGCAACTCATGCACTAATTTATGTTTGTTCTTTGGTAAAGAATACCAAAAATGAGTTTAAGTATTTGAGGTTCATCTCATCTGGAAGGCTTGAGTCAGCACGTGCTTGTCCTAGTAGTAGTGGGACTTCACACGTCTATTCCGTTGTTGTTGTTGTTTGCAGTGCTAATGCCCACCCATCCATGGCAGACAGTAGTGGTCTCATCCCCTTGCATTATTCAGTAGACAGAGGTCACATTGAGTGTGTGAAGCTCATCCTGAACTACCCCAACACAGCCTTGGGGCTCACTGGCCTCAGGCCAGCGCTGGACATGGCCAGGGAGAACGACTTCTCTGAGATATCTCATCTACTGGATAAAGCCAGAGAGAGGTGTGTTGCTTTACATTGAATGGAGGGAGATAGAGAGAGAGGCACGAGATGTCACTCAACTCAAATTCATACTTCTAAATGGAAATACTCTTTTCGGAGTTTGTCCATGTGTTTGTGTGTGTGTTTGTGTGTGTATGCCAGATATGAGGTGAATATTTGGTACTCGTGCTTAAGCACACTTAAGTACACGTCATAAAGTACTCATGAAATACTCAAATCCTTTTGGTATAAAATTAAGTAAAAATACTCGTACTGTATTTCAGCACTTCCCATTTTTACTAATACTTCTAAGTTCTTTAGAAGTACTTGTAGCTAGTGTCAGAATGTGCAATTACTTTATCCAGCAAGCAGTCACATGCTGCTACAAGTGCTAATTATGCTATCTTCTCACCAGCTCCACGAGGATATCAGCTGGCCTCCATATTTACTTACTCACAAAAGGCCAGTGAAATCCCTACTGCCAGTTTCCCCACACCTGATCATAACTACTTCAGTTGGTACTTTACAAGACCAATGTGCTCATATTATACAAGTACACATCACCAACTTGAGGTATTTGTACTCATCCACTCATTACAATTTATAAGTACTCATAAAGTACCCAAATATCCTTTTCAAGGTACTTCACCCCATGTCTGGTGTGAGCAAGGGAAGAGACACAGAGGCAGGGTGGCTCAAGCCCCTCCCCCCATCTCACTCTCTGGTGTGTGTGTGTGTGTGATTGTGTAGACGGCAGCAAGAATTGGTCAATCCTATTCTGTTTGAAGTGGCTAAGTCCGGTAATGATGATCACATCATGCATGTGTTTGAAAATGGAGACAATGTCAATCCATTGGTAGGTCTAACAATTACAACTTGGGTAGTCATGGTTACCAGAATGTGGGTGTGGTCTGTGCAGGATGAGATGGAGGACTGGCCTTTGTTGGTCGCTGCTCGTTGTGGTCATAACAACGTGGTGATGCAGCTGCACCAGTTTGGGGGGCACATCGCCAGGGTTCATCGCAAGTCTAGAACGACTCCTCTCCACGAGGCGGTGAGGGAAGGTCGTAGCTCCGTCGTCAAGTAAGATATACTAATTGAAGTTAATTCCGTTACTAAGATAGTGGTGGTCATGACACTGCACTGGATCAGGCATATATAGTAATGTAAAGTGATCTTTGCATTACAACTAATCCAAAATACTGCATGTGAAGAGATGGGTATGTGGAGAGATGGGTCTGTGGAGAGATGGGTCTGTGGAGAGATGGGTCTGTGGAGAGATGGGTCTGTGGAGAGATGGGTCTGTGGAGAGATGGGTCTGTGGAGAGATGGGTCTGTGGAGAGATGGGTCTGTGAAGAGATGGGTCTGTGGAGAGATGGGTCTGTGGAGAGATGGGTCTGTGGAGAGATGGGTCTGTGGAGAGATGGGTCTGTGGAGAGATGGGTCTGTGGAGAGATGGGTCTGTGGAGAGATGGGTCTGTGGAGAGATGGGTCTGTGGAGAGATGGGTCTGTGGAGAGATGGGTCTGTGGAGAGATGGGTCTGTGGAGAGATGGGTCTGTGGAGAGATGGGTCTGTGGAGAGATGGGTCTGTGGAGAGATGGGTCTGTGGAGAGATGGGTCTGTGGAGAGATGGGTCTGTGGAGAGATGGGTCTGTGGAGAGATGGGTCTGTGGAGAGATGGGTCTGTGGAGAGATGGGTCTGTGGAGAGATGGGTCTGTGGAGAGATGGGTCTGTGGAGAGATGGGTCTGTGGAGAGATGGGTCTGTGGAGAGATGGGTCTGTGGAGAGATGGGTCTGTGGAGAGATGGGTCTGTGGAGAGATGGGTCTGTGGAGAGATGGGTCTGTGGAGAGATGGGTCTGTGGAGAGATGGGTCTGTGGAGAGATGGGTCTGTGGAGAGATGGGTCTGTGGAGAGATGGGTCTGTGGAGTATAATCTCCACAAGCACCTAACTAAGTGACGACGATGATGATGATGTGTGTGTGTGTGTGTGTGTTGTGTAGATATCTACTTCAGTTTTGTGGTAAGCTGAGTCGTGGAGTAGTAAGTGAAGAGGAAGGAAACCCTTTACCAACTGGAGCTCTAGACGAGGATCAGATGGTGAATATGAATGGACGTAATGCAATGGGACGTACACCTCTGGAGATAGCTGCCAGTCAGGGACATACCGACATTGTCAGGTGGGTGGAGCTAACTGCTAGTCGGGTGGGTGGAGTTAGCTGCTAGTGGGGTGGGTGGAGCTAGCTGCTAGTGGGGTGGGTGGAGCTAGCCAGGTGTTACTATTACTTCACTAATATGCATCTTTCTCTCAGACTGCTATTGGAGCGCCATGCCAGCACGTCTCTCCCGGACTCCACTGGGAGACTGGTGAGTTGCAGAGCATTCGCTGGCACTCAGTTCCTCATAGAGAGCCATCGCAAGGCTCACTTACAAGCTGTGCTGGCAGCCATTAACAGAGGAACTTCACTAGAGGAGTTTAAGAAGTGCTGGCATGGACCCAGTGACTTCAACCTTGTCAAGGAGACTGGAGACAGCATCTTGCTAGCAGCAGCTGCTTTTGCTAGACTAGAGGTACTCAAGTTCTTGCTGAGGGAGGCGGCCGCTATCAAACCTACCCTGGTCACCTCTCACTCCAGTACAGAGTAAGTACAACACTCGATAGACTAGGGCCACGTGGACCAGGTGGTACACCTGTAGGACCAGGGAGTACTGTAGGGGACCAGGTGGAACACCTGCAGGACCAGGGAGTACAGTAGGGGACCAGGTGGTACACCTGTAGGACCAGGGAGTACAGTAGGGGACCAGGTGGTACACCTGTAGGACCAGGGAGTACAGTAGGGGACCAGGTGGTACACCTGCAGTACCAGGGGTGGTACTGTAGGGGACCAGGTGGTACACCTGTAGGACCAGGGGTGGTACTGTCGGGGACCAGGTGGTACACCTGCAGGACCAGGGGTGGTAGTGTAGGGGGCCAGGTGGTACACCTGCAGGACCAGGGGTGGTACTGTCGGGGACCAGGTGGTACACCTGCAGGACCAGGGGTGGTACTTTAGGGGACCAGGTGGAACAGGTTGATGATGAGACAGGCACCACATTTAAGACCACATGATAAGTTTACTTTATCTTTTGTGTATGTTCCAGTCTGTACCGGACATCAGACCAGTCTGATAGTTCTCCAGTGCTGGGACACTCTCGCTGTCTCTCAGACTCACAGACGGTTGCCTCAATGACTCAACAGGAACAGATCACTCGCTCCCTGAGACTCACGCCGGATGAGATGGAGGGCGGAGTCTTAGAGGAAGATCCTCGTGGAGGACGAAAGACGGCTATGCCTATTGTCTTTATGAGTCCGAGACATCATCGAAGGAAGAGGAGGCAGGAAGATAGACCAGCACAGTGAGTAATGGCAGACAGACCAGCACAGTGAGTAATGGCAGACAGACCAGCACAGTGAGTAATGGCAGACAGACCAGCACAGTGAGTAATGGCAGACAGACCAGCACAGTGAGTAATGGCAGACAGACCAGCACAGTTGAGTATGGCAGATGAGAGTCAGAGAGAGAGAGAGTGTGTGTTGTGTTGCGTATGTTGTAACTAATTGCTGAGCTGTGTTTAGTATGTGTGTGTGTGTGTGCATAGGGCCCCTCCCCCTAAGCCTCCTCGCAGTCACGCCCATGCTCCTGATGCCTATCCAGAAGAAGATGGTGGGACGCATTACCATGGTAACCACCATGGCAACGGTATATTCCACAGTGATTCAGACACAGAAGATGATGCAGTGGATTTCTACAAAGGTAAGTATTGGAGGGTGTGGTATGGTGACAGTGGCTGTCATCTTCCAGACATGTTTCCATGTGCTAGGTCTGTTGAGATATACCAACCCACGAGACGGACAGAGCATGCTCCACAGAGCTGCACTCTACTGTCGCCATGACAACATTGAGTTGCTCCTGGATAGGGATAAAGGTCTGGCCAATATTCAGGATCACGCTGGCAACACGCCCCTTCACCTGGCATGCACCAAGGCCGGCACCAAGCCTGGCAAGCTGACAGTGCAGACTCTTCTGGTGCGTCCTCTTCTCACTGCAGCATTCAATACTTGTTATTATAATGAACTGGTTGCTTGTAACTATAGCAATGTGATCATGTGTTGACTCGACTCAAGAATTGCCAAGGCAACCTCCCGGATCAGCTGTGCATGAAGTCTGCCGTGAGAAAACTCATCGTCAAGACAAGACGAGCAAGGAATGAGCCGGAACCTAAGTAAGGGGTGGAGTTGACGCCCGGGGAGGGGATCTGGTGTTATGTGTTGAAATGGTGAAAGGCATGTAGAGGTGTGGTGGATAACAATGTATGGATGGATTGAGTTAAGTAGGTGGGTGTGGTAAGTAGGTGGGTGTGGTAAGTAGGTGGGTGTGTTCACTTGTTTATGCTGTGTTGGTTTAGCCTGGAGTGTGAGGTGAGTGTGCTCGTGCCAGTTGATCCAGCAGGGATGACCACACCCAATGGCTTCCCTGCCAATGGCTTCCCTGCCAATGGCTTCCCTGCCAATGGTTTCCCTGCCAATGGTTTCCCTGCCAATGGGTCTCTGGACGACATCCCTGAGAACTCTACTGAGCCGTATATGTCTGACTTGACCAGTCGAATGGAGCAGATGAAGATGGACAGGCAGAAACTAGCGGATGAGAAGGCACGGGCTGAACAAGAAGGCGGGGCCACTCCTCCGCCTGTTTAATACAGTAACATTGTCCTACCAGACACCTATAACCACATGTTTCAATCAGTTTTATACTTACATACATATTTATCAGAAGAAGTAAAGATATCCTTTATATTATCTGAGTGTGTATAGCTAGCTACCTGGATGTAAATATCACTTGTAGTTACTTTTATCAAAGTTAGCTAAAAGTTCTATAATACTCTTTAGGGTGGGAGAAGGAAGGGGTGGGGGAGGGGGGGGGGGGGGGGGGGGGGTGGGGGGGGGGGGGGGGGGGGGGGGGGGTTTTTTTTTTCTTTTTTTTTTTTTTTTTTTTTTTTTTTTCTCTGTCTCTCTCTCTCTGTCTCTCCTCTTCCTCCTTCTTTGCTTCTCCTTCCTTACATCATCTTGGCATTCACAATTCCTGACCTATCTCAAACCACTCTCAAATATACGGACACGACTACCCGTACGGCCTTCCAAATGGAACGCCACTAATATTCAATTATGATGACACGCGCTTTCATCACTCACAACCTCCCAAATACAACCTACACATGTCACCAGAAATTGTGTCCAACAACAAAACAACACCTAACATTCCCGGGTTTTCCCAGGGGCTGTGCCCCACCACACAATGATCTCATGTTCTGTATTATACAAAGTTCCTTGTTCAGTCACCCTCATTCAGTTCAGTAACCACTAGAAGGCTCCACAAGCCGAAATATTATGGTTTTACTGAAATAAATTCTCTGACACTTGCTACACCTGGCTAGCTATCAGGGTAGCTAGTTCTATTAAATAGTCTAGCTGCCTGTAATATCAGGTGACTCCTAATCATTAACATTAAAGTATTAAACCACAATACATTAATTAAAACAAATTTTTTAAAGTGTGAAATTTTGATTAACAGTTAATTATGTAAAAGAGCTCAATATAAATTGTTTATTATAAACAATTTTTTTGGCACCCCTTCTGATAATGTTATATGCCAAACCGAACCTGCATACCAAGTTTCATGCTTCGGTCCACTCTGTCACAAGAATTTTTCTTATCTGCTGGACTATTGTGAAAGTGGCAGATTCTATTTAATTAAGGGTAGCTATTAATGAGCATCAGTGAATACACTAATTTTAGGGTCACCCATCAGTTCGCTAAAATTAAATTACAATCCATGCGCACCTAGACTTTCAAAAGGTCATAGTTCACTGGAGTATTCTGCTTAGCAACTTGCCGTTAGAAAGAATGGCTGAAGTGAGAGAGTGTGGAGACTTGTACTGCCAGCATCACTGCTACTCTAGAACACTGACTGCGCACACAGTCTCCTGCAAGCCAACAGAAGAAGCAAACAAGGAATTTGGTCCTTATGAAGTAGTATTGTCAGACACAGTGCTATTCCCTGAAGGTGGAGGACAGGTAACCAGTAGGCATGTATATATGTAAGGTTGATGACCTTTTACCAAGAATATGACCAGTTCCACCAGTCAATTCTAATACCAGCAACTTATTAATGTAATTATTATCTTTGCCATGAAGATAAGTGGCATTCCTTCTAGTGTTTGTGTAGCCTAGTGATAGATATAGTGTTTGTGTAGCCTAGTGATAGATATAGTGTTTGTGTAGCCTAGTGATATAGTGTTTGTGTAGCCTAGTGATAGATATAGTGTTTGTGTAGCCTCGTGATATAGATATAGTGTTTGTGTCACCTAGTGATATAGATATAGTGTTTGTGTCACCTAGTGATATAGTGTTTGTGTAGCCTCGTGATATAGATATAGTGTTTGTGTAGCCTAGTGATAGATATAGTGTTTGTGTAGCCTAGGGATATAGATATAGTGTTTGTGTAGCCTCGTGATATAGATATTGTGTTTGTGTAGCCTAGTGATAGAGGTAGTATTGATGGAGTGTCAGTTCTGCATGTCTTGAGGCGTGGGGTGACTGCTGTGCACTATTTGGAATCACCGTTGGCTGAAGAAAAAGAAGTCAACGTGGAAGTTGATTGGACCAGGAGGTTTGATCACATGCAGCACCATTCAGGTAAGTGAGAGGGATGGAGGGGGTGTGGTCTTAGCTTGGACACAAAATATATTAACCGAAATCCAGATTAAGTAATTTTATAATCTGATTTACCAAATCCCATTTATTATTATTATTATTATTATTATTATTATTATTATTATTATAAGCAAGCCAGGTTAGTTATAATACAATTAACAAGTTTATGTATTAACACCTTTAGATTTATAAGTCATGAAAGTTACTCTTTGCTAAAGGTGTAGCCAAAATAAATTCTCTCTATAAAAAGATTCTTGAACATAGCAGCATAGCTCCTGCACTATCTTATCTGGGTGATAGGTATTTGGTAAAGGTCACCAGTCTTACAGGGTGATAGGTATTTGGTAAAGGTCACCAGTCTTACAGAATGGTAGGTATTTGGTAAAGGTCACCAGTCTTACAGAATGGTAGGTATTTGGTAAAGGTCACCAGTCTTACAGGGTGATAGGTATTTGGTAAAGGTCACCTGTCTTACAGAATGGTAGGTATTTGGTAAAGGTCACCGGTCTTACAGAAGGTAGTCTGTCTTAGTGCCAGTGTCATCTGATTAGGTGATGATTTTGTTTGGTAAAGGTCACCAGTCTTACAGGGTGATAGGTATTTGGTAAAGGTCACTTGTCTTAGGTATTTGGTAAAGGTCACCGGTCTTAGGTATTTGGTAAAGGTCACCGGTCTTGCAGAAGGTAGTCTGTCTTAGTGCCAGTGTCATCTGATTAGGTGATGATTTTGTTTGGTAAAGGTCACCAGTCTTACAGGGTGATAGGTATTTGGTAAAGGTCACTTGTCTTAGGTATTTGGTAAAGGTCACCGGTCTTAGGTATTTGGTAAAGGTCACCGGTCTTACAGAAGGTAGTCTGTCTTAGTGCCAGTGTCATCTGATTAGGTGATGATTTTGTTTGGTAAAGGGTCGTGATATTGTGTCTCCAGGTCAACATTTGATCACTGCAGTCATGGACAGAGAGTTTGGGATAAAGACTACATCTTGGTAAGTTACCATGGAAACTAGACATGTCATATAAAAAGCACCTTAACTGTATGTGTTTTATAAACTGTTAGGAACCTCGCTGTGGGGGACAGCAACAGATGTTTTGTTGAACTGGCAACTAAAACATTGCGTTCAGAACAAGTTGAAAGAGTGGAGGATATTTGTAATGAGCTAATCAGACAGGGTGTACCCATGACCCCTCGTTGGATCACACCAGACAGTCCAGACATGGAAACGGTAATTATCTCACACAACATGTGTGTGGACGCAGAACACACGTGTGTGGATATAGTGTGTGGACGTAGAACATGTGTGTGGATATAGTGTGTGGACGTAGAACACGTGTGTGTGGACGCAGAACATGTGTGTGTGGACGCAGAACACATGTGTGTGGACGTAGAACATGTGTGTGGACGTAGAACACGTGTGTGGATGTAGAACATGTGTGTGGACATAGTGTGTGGACGCAGAACATGTGTGTGGACGCAGAACACATGTGTGTGGACGTAGTGTGTGGACGCAGAACACATGTGTGTGGACGCAGAACATGTGTGTGGACGTAGAACACGTGTGTGGATGTAGAACATGTGTGTGGACATAGTGTGTGGATGTAGAACACGTGTGTGGACGTAGCGCACATGTGTGTGGTAGATAACTTGTTTTGTTTGTCTACATGTATAGTGAACTGATAGTTACCAGGCAACACAACTTCTCTTAGTATCATATAAACATGTACACTTTGAGTTCAACTTGTTGATACTGTGCTTGTAAAGACTGCATGTGACTTTCTCCTTGGTACGTTACTCATAGAGATGGTTATAAATAGGATGTTTACATTGAGATGAAAGTAAACATTTATCAAGTCTTGCCGACTTGCTCATGTGCTATTTGTGTTGTAGCATCTGCACTTGATGCACTGATTTATGATGCAGGTCAGATCTAGAGGTCTTCCAGATGACTTCTGCGGTACCAGTGTTCGTGTGGTAGAGATCAAAGGACTGGACTCTAATATGTGTTGTGGCACTCATGTCAGCTCCCTCTCTCACTTACAGGTAGGTGGAGTCTGTCCTCGGGTGGAACTCCCACTCAACAACTAGTGTATACAATTACAAGTTTATTTTTTATGTGCTAGTGTTTGAAGTTGCTATATTGGGAAAGTAAGAAAGGCTCCACCCTTTTGTATTACATCACAGGTGGGCGTGTTCTTACCTACACACAGAAAGCACTGGACAACGAGAGAGCTCTCACTAAAATGCTCAGGTATTTACTGCACACACACCACACCACATACACATACACATATCTCTTCAAGTATGTATGCAGATGAAAGGGATATACCATATCCGCCCAATCAGACGCCATGGCTACTATTGTTTTCAGTTCACCACAAAGGGAGGCCACTATTCAAGTGCAGCTACGATTGGAGAGTGGCGGGCATTTATTGGAAATACTGGCATTTATAGGTAGAGATTGTTTGTTGACTTAGAACAAGGAAGGAAATGAGAAAGCGGCTGCAAATTGAATGACTAATGAATACCTCCATCAAATGGGTAAGGATCGTCTGCAGATACCATTCAAGAGCGGCTACTATCTTATTGAGATGCTCTGTTAGGGAGACTACTATACAAGAGGTGCCTGGTCGAGCGGATATGGTATTAAGTTTGTGCTTTTAAGAGCAGTTGGAAGTGTGAGCTGTGTGTGTGTGTGTGTAGTTCTGGTCTGAGTGATCACATTGAGGCTATAGACAGGCTACAGAAGGTGGGCAAGTCCGCATCCAGACAACTACGCAATCAGCTCCGGGAGATCGCACAATTACTAGCTTTCCAGCATTTGCACTCCGACCCTGTAGACTGTGTGGCTTGTATTCACCGTGACGATGGAGATGTGGAGTTCATGAATATAGTCGCTAATCAGCTGATGTGTCACGTGAGTGTCCATGAACATGTGTCCAATCAGCTGATGTGTCACATGAGTGTCCATGAACATGTATCCAATCAGCTGATGTCACGTCCAATCAGCTGATGTGTCACACGAACATGTGTCCAATCAGCTGATGTGTCACATGAGTGTCCATGAACATGTGTCCAATCAGCTGATGTGTCACATGAGTGTCCATGAACATGTGTCCAATCAGCTGATGTGTCACATGAGTGTCCATGAACATGTGTCCAATCAGCTGATGTCACACGAGTGTCCATGAACATGTGTCCAATCAGCTGATGTGTCACATGAACATGTGTCCAATCAGCTGATGTGTCACATGAGTGTCCATGAACATGTGTATAATCAGCTGATGTCACATGAGTGTCCAACATGTGTCCAATCAGCTGATGTGTCACGTGACCATGTGTCCAATCAGCTGATGTGTCACATGAGTGTCCATGAACATGTGTCCAATCAGCTGATGTGTCGCATGAGTGTCCATGAACATGTGTCCAATCAGCTGATGTGTCACATGAGTGTCCATGAACATGTGTCCAATCAGCTGATGTCACACGAGTGTCCATGAACATGTGTCCAATCAGCTGATGTGTCACATGAGTGTACACGAGAGGGTGGATATAGTTTTATATAGTGATCACATCAATGTAACTATAGGATGTGTTTATTATGGCAACAGTGGGTGGAGACAGGGGGTGTGGTCAGTTTCTATTGGCTGGGAAGGATGAAGATGTCGCTGCATTAGGACCAAAGTGAGTTAGTAAATTATCTAGGGCAAACCTCACGAGGCATGGTAAACACAAACAAAACATCAGTAGCCACAATTCCCTATCACCAAACATTAGCTTCTAATGGTATCTAATATGTGTGTTTATTTTTACTGTATGGTTGACTGACCTTGTAGGGTAGCGGCTTGTTTGGAAGCTAAAGGAGGAGGGCGCAAAGGTCGTTACCAAGGCAAAGCACAAAAGCTGGAAAAGAGAGGTGATGCAGAAGCTGTAGTGAGAGAATATTTCACCAAACACTTGTAAAATAATATGCTTTGTATGTTTGAGTGAACATATTCTGTATTTATAATTTAATATTACATTTATATTTAGAAGATTTATTAAGTTATTTGTTGCCTTCAGTGAATTTAATTTAATTCATCCTATGTATTTACAAATACATAAATGAAAGACTTCATTTTTGAGCTCCATGACAACTATCAGTTGACAGCTTGGGTCAAAAAATAAAATATTTTCTTACAAATGAATTATGGAATACACCAAAAGAATGGAAGTGTGTGTGTGTGTGTGTGTGCATGCGCGCGTGTGAACATGTGGTGGGCAAAAGAATTAAAGTTGAGAAATAGGAAGAGATGGAAGTATCAGATGATGTTCTCTCCAGCTGCCTTCTGTCAACTCTACACACACACAGCAATCACCCATCTCTGTTACAGCAACTTGTGACTAAGAAATTAAACATTCTCTTCAGTCTGTAAATTCACATAACAGGACCAAAAGACCACACCCACTAAGTACTGATCAGACAGCCTTGTGACTGGCTAACCTACAAGCTGCTCTCTGTCACTTCATTGAAATGTCAAACATCAGTGTGTCACACATCAGTGTGTCGCACATCAGTGTGTCGCACATCAGTGTGTCGCACATCAGTGTGTCGCACATCAGTGTGTCGCACATCAGTGTGTCGCACATCAGTGTGTCGCACATCAGTGTGTCGCACATCAGTGTGTCACACATAAGTCAAGTTGTGCACATGAACAGCTGAAAGCTGATGGTCCTACACTGAAGGAATCACCAACTCTTGCAGCTCAGTGTGTCGCACATCAGTGTGTCGCACATCAGTGTGTCGCACATCAGTGTGTCGCACATCAGTGTGTCGCACATCAGTGTGTCACACATAAGTCAAGTTGTGCACATGAACAGCTGAAAGCTGATGGTCCTACACTGAAGGAATCACCAACTCTTGCAGCTGAACACAAGATAACCAGAAGCTTTTGTCTAGTCAATGACTTCCAATAACTCCTGGTATTAACATTTATTAGCTTAGTAGCATTAAATTAGATATACAAATTTTAAAAAAAATCTCCGACATTACTGGGTTTTAAGAAATACGAGTCAGCTTCGAATAGATTCAGCAAGTCCCTAAGTGGGACAAAATTATGCCACGAGATACTGCTGTCTAAACCTTGTTGCTATGACTACATGAACACTGACATGTAAGCACTCACTCATCGTCTAGAATAGGGATGGGTGTTGCTACGGCTGTTGGAATATGCACTTCTGGAGGGACCATATGCAGACGGATTCTGAGGGTAACCGCCTGACGCAGGAGCTCCCGTGTAACCACGACTACCAGGGTACATGTCATATGGGTTGGGGTATCCAGGTGACCCGTAACCATAACCACCAGAGGTGGCGTATCCATAGCCTCCAGCTGCACCATAGGGAGAGGTATATCCATAAGGCCTGGTAAAGGGACAATATGTCGTGACACAATAACAACAGCAGAGATTAATTCTACTCCAACTCACTGGCTGCCACTGTATCCTGAGTAGCCATACTGCATGCCACGAGGATCTCCACCATAGGAACCAAATCTATCTACTCACACACAAACACACATTCAATAAACTCCGTCATAGACACACCCCTTCTACTAATGAAGCCAACACATTACAATGTTGAAGCATACACCAAACACAAATACAAGAACAAAGTACTTCAATAAACTCGTACATTGATAATGTGGTCCAAACTATAAATGAGTTAAAAAGTAAGAGAGAGAGAGAGAGGGCAATGTTGGAATCTATTGTATCATGACTAGGGCCTCCCAGATTACGCTAAAAAATTTTTTTAGAATTATTCTTTTTTTGTTGTTGTTGTAAAAAATAGTGTTATTAGGAGTTTAATAGCATGGAAAATTGTAGCATTCATAGCACTGTGCTATCATGTGTTAATACTGTAGCATTCATAGCACTGTGCTATCATATGTTAATACTGTAGCATTCATAGCACTGTGCTATCATGTGTTAATACTGTAGCATTCATAGCACTGTGCTATCATATGTTAATACTGTAGCATTCATAGCACTGTGCTATCATGTGTTAATACTGTAGCACTCATAGCACTGTGCTATCATGTGTTAATACTGTAGCACTCATAGCACTGTGCTATCATGTGTTAATACTGTAGCACTCATAGCACTGTGCTATCATGTGTTAATACTGTAGCACTCATAGCACTGTGCTATCATGTGTTAATACTGTAGCACTCATAGCACTGTGCTATCATGTGTTAATACTGTAGCACTCATAGCACTGTGCTATCATGTGTTAATACTGTAGCACTCATAGCACTGTGCTATCATGTGTTAATACTGTAGCATTCATAGCACTGTGCTATCATGTGTTAATACTGTAGCATTCATAGCACTGTGCTATCATGTGTTAATACTGTAGCATTCATAGCACTGTGCTATCATGTGTTAATACTGTAGCATTCATAGCACTGTGCTATCATGTGTTAATACTGTAGCACTCATAGCACTGTGCTATCATGTGTTAATACTGTAGCACTCATAGCACTGTGCTATCATGTGTTAATACTGTAGCACTCATAGCACTGTGCTATCATGTGTTAATACTGTAGCACTCATAGCACTGTGCTATCATGTGTTAATACTGTAGCACTCATAGCACTGTGCTATCATGTGTTAATACTGTAGCACTCATAGCACTGTGCTATCATGTGTTAATACTGTAGCACTCATAGCACTGTGCTATCATGTGTTAATACTGTAGCACTCATAGCACTGTGCTATCATGTGTTAATACTGTAGCATTCATAGCACTGTGCTATCATGTGTTAATACTGTAGCATTCATAGCACTGTGCTATCATGTGTTAATACTGTAGCACTCATAGCACTGTGCTATCATATGTTAATACTGTAGCATTCATAGCACTGTGCTATCATGTGTTAATACTGTAGCATTCATAGCACTGTGCTATCATGTGTTAATACTGTAGCATTCATAGCACTGTGCTATCATGTGTTAATACTGTAGCATTCATAGCACTGTGCTATCATGTGTTAATACTGTAGCATCATAGCACTGTGCATCAGCTGTAGCACTCATAGCACTGCTATCATGTGTTAATACTGTAGCACTCATAGCACTGTGCTATCATGTGTTAATACTGTAGCACTCATAGCCTGTGCTATCATGTGTTTAATACTGTCTCATTCATAGACTTTGCTACATGTGTTTAATACTGTACAGTTCATAGCACTGTGCTCATCATATGTTAATTACTGTACATTCATAGCACTGTGCTATCATGTGTTAATACTGGTAGCATTCATAGCACTGTGTATCATTTGTTAATACTGTAGCATTCTAGCAACTTTGCTATCATTGTAATACGTAGCATTTCATAGCACTGCTATCATGTGTTATACGTAGCACTCATGCAACTGTGCTATCATTTGTTAATACTGTAGCCACTCATATCACTGTGCTATCCATGTGTTAATACTGGAGCACTCATAGCACTGTGCTATCATGTGTTAATACTTTAAGCATTCATAGCACTGTGCTATCATGTGGTTAATACTGTACATTCATATCACTGTGCTTATCATATGTTAATACGGTAGCATTCTAGCACTGTGCTATCATGTGTTAATACTGTACACTCATACATGTTGCTATCATGTGGTAATACTGTAGCACTCATAGCACTGTGCTATCATGTGTTAATACTGTAGCACTCATAGCACTGTGCTATCATGTGTTAATACTGTAGCATTCATAGCACTGTGCTATCATATGTTAATACTGTAGTATTCATAGCACTGTGCTATCATGTGTTAATACTGTAGCACTCATAGCACTGTGCTATCATATGTTAATACTGTAGTATTCATAGCACTGTGCTACTAGTGGTGTGCTTGAGCACAAATGGCGAGCGAGCCTAAAGACTCTACTATTTTTATTGACTTCTAAAAATGAAGCTACTGAAAATAAGGTCAAGTTTTTTAATTTAGCATACAGGGTAAAGGGATTTCAGTGCCACAGTAACAACTCTCTGCAACTGCTTGAATTGAAGGAAAAAACAACAACAACAAAACAATACACGTTATTTAAAAGTTTTCTTTGTGATATTCTTTAGCTAATTAGTGGTTGTAACACACAATGCTTTGACACAGCTGGACATGCACCTACACAGACTTACCTTCGCAGTAGTCTAGTGGACAATGTATTTTAGGGTAAATACTTGTGCCGCCACTAACTCGAATAGAAATGGAGTCCCTTAGTTTTCAAGTTTTAACTTGTAACCGGCAAAGAATTCAAAACGGTAAACAATTCAATTTCTAGGGTGATACGGGTAATGATCGATAAACCAGAGGATTCTGTTTAGTGCAATTTGGGACGGGGTCGACAACCGAACTAACACAAAAACGTGAGGGTCAAAGTACAAAAATGCCTTACGTACGTCCATACATATATACAAATAAATAAATAAACTGACATCCCCGATTTTCGATTGTGTTACCCCTGTAAGTGTCTCGCTCGCTACGCTCGCTCGCCAATTATATGTTAATACTGTAGTATTCATAGCACTGTGCTATCATGTGTTAATACTGTAGTATTCATAGCACTGTGCTATCATATGTTAATACTGTAGCATTCATAGCACTGTGCTATCATGTGTTAATACTGTAGTATTCATAGCACTGTGCTGTCATTGCAGCCCTAGGTCATTGCAGGCCTAGGTCATTGCAGGCCTAGGTCATTGCAGGCCTAGGTCATTGCAGCCCTAGGTTATTGCAGCCCTAGGTCATTGCAGGCCTAGGTCATTGCAGGCCTATTTCCCTTTTTTTTTTTTTTTATTGGTCATTGCAGGCCTAGGTCATTGCAGGCTAGGTCATTGCAGCCCTAGGCATTGCGGCCTAGGTTTCTTGCAGGCCTCGGTCATTGGAAGCCCTAGGTCATTGTAGCCCTAGGTAATTGCAGGCCTAGGTCATTGCAGCCCTAGGTCATTGCAGGCCTAGGTCATTGTAGGCCTAGGTCATTGCAGCCCTAGGTCATTGCAGGCCTAGGTCATTGCAGGCCTAGGTCATTGTAGCCCTAGGTCATTGCAGCCCTAGGTCATTGTAGCCTAGGTCATTGCAGCCCTAGGTCATTGCAGGCCTAGGTCATTGTAGCCTAGGTCATTGCAGGCCTAGGTCATTGTAGCCCTAGGTCATTGTAGCCCTAGGTCATTGCAGCCCTAGGTCATTGCAGGCCTAGGTCATTGTAGGCCTAGGTCATTGCAGCCCTAGGTCATTGCAGGCCTAGGTCATTGCAGGCCTAGGTCATTGCAGCCCTAGGTCATTGCAGCCCTAGGTCATTGTAGGCCTAGGTCATTGCAGGCCTAGGTCATTGCAGGCCTAGGTCATTGTAGCCTAGGTCATTGCAGGCCTAGGTCATTGCAGGCCTAGGTCATTGTAGCCTAGGTCATTGCAGCCCTAGGTCATTGCAGCCCTAGGTCATTGCAGGCCTAGGTCATTGTAGCCCTAGGTCATTGCAGCCCTAGGTCATTGCAGGCCTAGGTCATTGTAGGCCTAGGTCATTGCAGCCCTAGGTCATTGCAGGCCTAGGTCATTGCAGGCCTAGGTCATTGCAGCCCTAGGTCATTGCAGCCCTAGGTCATTGTAGGCCTAGGTCATTGCAGGCCTAGGTCATTGCAGGCCTAGGTCATTGTAGCCTAGGTCATTGCAGGCCTAGGTCATTGCAGGCCTAGGTCATTGTAGCCTAGGTCATTGCAGCCCTAGGTCATTGCAGCCCTAGGTCATTGCAGGCCTAGGTCATTGTAGGCCTAGGTCATTGCAGCCCTAGGTCATTGCAGGCCTAGGTCATTGCAGGCCTAGGTTATTGCAGGCCTAGGTCATTGCAGCCCTAGGTCATTGTAGCCTAGGTCATTGTAGCCCTAGGTCATTGCAGGCCTAGGTCATTGTAGCCCTAGGTCATTGCAGGCCTAGGTCATTGTAGCCCTAGGTCATTGCAGCCCTAGGTCATTGCAGGCCTAGGTCATTGCAGGCCTAGGTCATTGCAGCCCTAGGTCATTGCAGCCCTAGGTCATTGTAGCCTAGGTCATTGCAGCCCTAGGTCATTGCAGCCCTAGGTCATTGTAGCCCTAGGTCATTGCAGGCCTAGGTCATTGCAGCCCTAGGTCATTGTAGCCCTAGGTCATTGTAGCCTAGGTCATTGTAGGCCTAGGTCATTGCAGCCCTAGGTCATTGTAGCCCTAGGTCATTGTAGCCCTAGGTCATTGCAGCCCTAGGTCATTGCAGGCCTAGGTCATTGCAGGCCTAGGTCATTGCAGCCCTAGGTCATTGCCCCAGGTAATTGTGCCTAGGTCATTGCAGCCCTAGGTCATTGCAGCCCTAGGTCATTGTAGCCCTAGGTCATTGCAGGCCTAGGTCATTGCAGCCCTATGTCATTGCAGCCCTAGGTCATTGCAGCCCTATGTCATTGCAGGCCTAGGTCATTGCAGCCCTATGTCATTGCAGCCCTAGGTCATTGCAGCCCTAGGTCATTGCAGCCCTAGGTCATTGCAGCCCTAGGTCATTGCAGGCCTATGTCATTGCAGCCCTAGGTCATTGCAGCCCTAGGTCATTGCAGCCCTAGGTCATTGCTCAGTTACTGGAATTTGTGGTTAGTTGGTAGCATCTATGTCTCTAGACGTGTATTGTATAGTGTACTAAATTATGACTAGTAGACTACTCTATGACAGTGCATGCAAAGGAAAATATCCCCAAAGTGTGTGTTTATACCTCACTGTCCTGTCCCCCCCCCCCCCCCTCTCCCTGACATCTTAAAAATCCCGTGTTGCCCTCCCTCAGCCCCATATTCTGTATGCAGTCCTGTAGTGTATAGGTAAGGATCATCAGAGTAGGATTACCATTGTAAGCTGGCTGTGGTCCACGTCGACTCTGCTTGTTGATAGGCATGTCTTCTTTGGATATCGCTAACTTGCATTCTGCCTTCCTGTCCTGAAGCACAATGTTGAATGACAAACAGTTACACAATCTACTCTGCTCCAACTCACCAATATATCTATGAACTGTTTCTTGGCAACACTTCTAGCCGACTCCACTGTGTCAAAGAAGGCAAAAGCGAAGCCTCGTGGTTTCTCAGTATCTTTAGTAGTCATTATTTGGGCAGACGTAATGCCATAATCTCTTAGAGCTTCCATAATATCATCCTTTGTAGTCTCTGGAGATATACCACCAATAAACACTTTCTGAGTATCCACGTCTGGACCTCTACTTAGTTTTGTAGGTTCGACCTTCGGGGTGGCCTTTTTGACTTCTACCTGTATCAGTGAATGCCACACCTTGTATTAGATCTACACCTAGTGCCACACCTTCTAATAGATCTACACCTAGTAACACACCTTGTATTAGATCTACACCTAGTGCTATACCTATTAGATCTACACCTAGTGCCACACCTTCTATTAGATCTACACCTAGTGCCACTCTTTCTATAATATCTACACCTAGTGCCACGCCCTCTATTATATCTACACCTAGTGCACACCTTCTATTAGATCTACACCTAGTGCTATACCTATTAGATCTACACCTAGTGCTACACCTTCTATTAGATCTACACCTAGTAACACACCTTGTATTAGATCTACACCTAGTAACACACCTTGTATTAGATCTACACCTATTAGATCTACACCTAGTGCCACACCTTATCTACACCTAGTACCACACCTTCTATTAGATCTACACCTAGTGCCACGCCCTCTATTCGATCTACACTTAGTGCTACACCTTCTATTAGATCTACACCTAGTGCTACACCTTCTATTAGATCTACACCTAGTAACACACCTTGTATTAGATCTACACCTAGTGCTACACCTATTAGATCTACACCTAGTGCCACGCCCTCTATTCGATCTACACTTAGTGCTACACCTTCTATTAGATCTACACCTAGTGCTACACCTATTAGATCCACACCTAGTGCCACACCTTCTATTAGATCTACACCTAGTGCCACACCTATTAGATCTACACATAGTGCCACATCTTCTATTAGATCTACACCTAGTGCCACGCCTTCTATTAGATCTACACCTAGTGCCACACCCTCTATTAGATCTACACCTAGTGCCACACCTTCTATTAGATCTACACCTAGTGCCACACCTTCTATTAGATCTACACCTAGTGCCACACCTTCTATTAGATCTACACCTAGTGCCACACCTTCTATTAGATATACACATAGTGCCACTCCTTCTATTAGATATACACCAAGTGCCACACCTTCACCCACACACCTGCTTCTTATCAATGGTATGAGGTGAATTTTGCAAGCAATTCTTCATATCTTCAACAGATGCAAAAGTGACAAATCCGAATCCTCTGGACTCTTTGGTAACTCCGTCTATCATTACAATTGCTTCTTCCACTTCTCCAAACTCAACAAAATACTCTCTCAGCGATTGACTAGTAGTTTCTTTGTGAAGACCTCCGCAAAACAACTTACGATCATTCTAAACAAAACAACATCAGTCTGATAGACCACATGTAACCACACCTATCATGTGTCCGTCTGATAGACCACATGTAACCACACCTATCATGTGTCCGTCTGACAGAGCACATATTCCACTGTCTAGTTTGAAGCTTATTGCTGTTTTTAACAGCACACTGAAATTATCAACACTTGCCTTTTAGCGAGATATTGAATAGAAGTAGGTAATGAGTGTCACACCTTGAATACTTACAATACTTCATGCATTGGTAAGCAGTTCGAACAAAGTTAAAAGTGTATATCTGCTCATACCGCGCTCTCTGCTTTGCTGAGTCATTAAACAGTCCTCAACTTCAATACTGTATCACATGTAGCACTGCACTAGGTTACCATTTCATAGTACCAGTAGCCATTGGTACCATAGTGTGTGTGTGTGTGTGTGTGTGTGTGTGTGTGTGTGACTATTGTGTCTGGTAAAGGATCTCAATGCAGCAGTTAAAAAAAGAAGAAGTAATTTCTTGAAGAGCCAAACAGCAGCAAGCCAGTCAAGCATGTGAGCTAAGACTGCAATTCCCATACTACTAAAGAGAAACTTTGCAGCAAACACCAAACATGAGTACCCAGTGGTGTCCACAATGTGCTCTAGCTAGAGTTTGCGAAACTTGTGCCACCCCAGGCCTTAGTTTATAACGATACCATTACACACATTGTATGTTGTTTCTTTCCTGTTTCTTTCCTACTAGATACTAGACAGAAACAAATGCTGTTAATGTAAATGACCACGTTTGTAGTGAAAGTTATGCAGGAAAATGTCTTAGGTCAGAAGTGATTGGTCATTGGTAACATAGATATTACATCTCCATTCAGAAGCAGAATTGCTTGGGACGTTCCTTTTCCTCAGAATGGGAAAGGGGTGATCAATAATGGTTCAAATACGCGGACTCTCTGATTAATTCACATCTTAGAATTGCATCACATAATTCATATCGGAACTCACATGGTCTCCCATGTTTAAGAAGAATACCAGACACTGCAGTCTGCACTGTGTAATAGCTGATTCTTTAGCCTCGGGAAAGAAACTACGACCCTTTACCGTTCAATACCAAGTGGGCGGAGTGTTACCAAGTGGGCGGACCGTTACCACGTTGACGAAAAATTCGTTTAGCGCCGGCTTAGACTTTCTTACCAAAAATACAAACTAGTGAGAGGTCCGTCGCATCATCACGGGAAATAACTTGGGGCTCATCTAGTGCATTGTCTTATTTATTGGTTTCAGTTATTCTCAATGCACTGACTGATTGAACAAATATTGGTTTGTCACACCAGAAGCAGCTGTAATACATTGCCAGAGCATTCAACATCATTCATGGTTGCATTTTGCTGCTCAAAAAAATTATGTTGGGCTCCAGTCCCCCCCCCCCCCATATTCATAAGTTTGTACAATCACCTTATATGCTTCATAATTACTTGGCTATATCATTCCAATGATTGTTTTATATTCCAAAAACTATTTGTATGTACTGAATCACAACCACGGAGGGCTTAACCGGTAAGCAGGCTAGCTATATACATTTTTCTAATTAGCAAAGCAAGAGGTAGGGCCAATCACGACCAGTGATTCTCTGTGGACTCTTCCAGGAATGCACCTTACTAGGGGCCGATTTCAAGGCTAGCTATTTTACAGGTAAGCAGTTACCTTCTGGGAAGGCTTAGAGCTGAGATGTGGCTCTCCAGTAAGTGTAGATGTATCTTTCAGGGCCCTCAGTGTCTAGATTGTATTGTACAGTAAATGTCAAAGATATATTGTGAGTGAAAATTATTTCAGGAACCAGTTAATGGAAGCATGGGTCTTCTCTTCCAGTTCAGTATGGAATACATACACATAGTTTTTTTGGAATATATTTTGAATGAATTTTATTATAATGATTAATTTTATTGGAATGATATAAGTAATTCTGTAACATGTGACTGTTCTCAAGGAACTCGAGTAGTAGCAGTAGCAGCTTTACATACTTCAACTTGTTGTCGAGTTTCTATTGAGGACTTTTGTAAACACTGAAACATTGGACAATGCTTAAAATACAAATTTAAAGTCTGTAAAAAAACAGAGAACACAATTATTATTGTATTATTAGTGTTGTCATTATGATTGTTGTTATAGTTTTATTTCAATGATTCTTGGCTGAATCTGGGTATATTGGCTGTTATTATTATTATTAATTTAAGTTTTATGCCTATCTTAATCATTTATTTTATTTAGTTACGCTTTAGCCTTTTTTTTTTTTTTGTTGACTTTTTGACATTTGTACGGTATAGCTCAAGTTTCATGGTAATAATTTACAGTCCTTTGAAAAAGTTACGAAAGGTTAAATATACAAGAGAGAATGGGTAATGAAAAAGGAGAAAGAAATAAGGTAAGATAGTTGTCTTCAGTTCTCTTCTGCTGGCATATTCTACAACACACATATTGCGTCGTTAACAAGTACGGATATCAACTCTCACTATAGTCACACTAGCCTCTAATAGTAGTCATGTGACTAGTAGACACAATGAGACACAATGATCGTGCCTTTAGTGTTAGTAGTCATGTGATTAGTGGACAATAATTGTGGCTCTAGTGTTAGTAGTCATGTGACTAGTGGACATAATGATCGTGCCTAGTGTTAGTAGTCATGTGACTAGTGGACATAATGATCATGCCTAGTGTTAGTAGTCATGTGACTAGTGGACATAATGATCATGCCTAGTGTTAGTAGTCATGTGACTAGTGGACATAATGATCGTGCCTAGTGTTAGTAGTCATGTGACTAGTGGACATAATGATCATGCCTAGTGTTAGTAGTCATGTGACTAGCGGACATAATGATCGTGCCTAGTGTTAGTAGTCATGTGACTAGCGGACATAATGATCGTGCCTAGTGTTAGTAGTCATGTGACTAGTGGACATAATGATCGTGCCGCTAGTGTTAGTAGTCATGTGACTAGTGGACATAATGATCGTGCCTAGTGCTAGTAGTCATGTGACTAGTGGACATAATAATCATGCCTAGTGTTAGTAGTCATGTGACTAGTGGACATAATGATCGTGCCTAGTGTTAGTAGTCATGTGACTAGTGGACATAATGATCGTGCCTAGTGTTAGTAGTCATGTGACTAGTGGACATAATGATCGTGCCTAGTGT
>WLWD01002934.1_pt1 | contig 63813 bp, 32 predicted proteins | sample 6712731 | NCBI WGS metagenome assembly WLWD01 (sample SAMN12718690, study PRJNA576275) | sponge metagenome | isolation source: marine sponge | host: Mycale hentscheli | place: New Zealand: South Island, Marlborough, Capsize Point | collected 2014-11-01
ACTCGCCATCACTGTGCCATTAGCATGCCACTAGATTATAAATTATAATTATTAGGGGTTTACTCGCCATCACTGTGCCATTAGCATGCCACTAGATTATAAATTATAATTATTGGGGGTTTACTCGCCATCACTGTGCCATTGAGCGTGCCACTAGATTATACGTTATAATTATTAGGGGTTTACTCGCCATCACTGTGCCATTGAGCGTGCCACTAGATTATACGTTATAATTATTAGGGGTTTACTCGCCATCACTGTGACATTGAGCGTGCCACTAGATTATACGTTATAATTATTAGGGGTTTACTCGCCATCACTGTGCCATTGAGCGTGCCACTAGATTATACGTTATAATTATTGGGGGTTTACTCGCCATCACTGTGCCATTGAGCGTGCCACTAGATTATACGTTATAATTATTAGGGGTTTACTCGCCATCACTGTGCCATTGAGCGTGCCACTAGATTATACGTTATAATTATTAGGGGTTTACTCGCCATCACTGTGCCATTGAGCGTGCTACTACTAGAATATACATATAATATTTTGACACAAAGTCTATGTGTATGTTTGGGTGTTCAAGGACATGTACTACATACAATGTTGTGTACACATGCAACCTTTTTAGGACCATGGTGAGAAGACAGGAAATGCTTCAAAAGTATGTGGAGAAATGTGAGGAGACATTGTCTACTAAGTCGGACGCCAAGGAAGCTCTAGCTAAAGAGGTACGAGTGAGTACATGCATGTTTGACAGTGTGGGTATGTGTGTGTGTGTACCTGACAGTTGTGGTGCAGATTCATCAGAACTGGTTTCATGTCTAACTAGTTCTTGTGTTTTGTATCATCACAAAATTGTCGAATGGCAGGAGGAAGCAACAATTATTATTACTAGTGGTGCGCTCGAATAGCGCAAATGCGTGGCGAGCGAGCAGACTCTTTTTACAGAAAAATAGGACAGAAATTACATCTAACTGTATGCACAGTGTAACCCTTTCCATTCTCAGTTAGCATCAGAGAATCTAAAGTCTCTGATCCCAGACTAAACTAACAGAATTACCTGAATAAACTTCGAAAGCAGTGGCAAAGAAGCGCAGCTTGACAAAGACTTCACAATTGTTAGAAGCGCAGGCGAAATATTTTGACGTACGTATATATATATATATATATATCTGAAATCTCAATTGAACACGACTGATAGTCATCTTCGCTGAATTATTACAGTTACATTTATTAAAGTTTTTTTTTCCACTATAACCTTCCTTTTATTCACAGATCTTGTGATGTCTCTTTAGTCTATTGATTTGCATTGTATAAGCTTGCTTGCTGCAAGTAAAAGTAGAAGGAGCTAACTAACCTAGGCAAGGAATGCAATACCATATTTTTTCTTCTTATATTTTTTCTGTTTAGTGTCAGGAGATATGTTTTGTTATTATTATTTTATTATTATTATTATTATTATTGTTATTATTTTATTTATTCCCCTCATCCTGATTAGTGTGATAATTGCTACCTTCTTCCCCTATTTTCCCCAAACTGCCCCCTCGGAGTAGCAATGTTGCTGATATGTTGATCTTTAGGGACTACCAGCATGTGTGTATTTCTTAGCTGATAATTGCATTAGTGAAGGAGGAGGTAGTTAAAAGTTACACAATCATGTTGTAAGACACCAATGGAGCATAATAGTCAATGGAATGTGGCTTCCACCCAGGAAGGGAGGGGGGATATTGCTGTACGTAGCTTGGAACTGATTGAGTCGAGCTAAGTGTAGGGTGCAACTGTTTCCAATTCTCTCACTGTGACTTGTATCCATTTTCAAGTTATTTATTGCTGAGCATGTCGTTTTAATTAGTGTGTGTGTGTGTACACATGTGTAATTATTTTTAATGGTAGAACCCAGAGACAGGAGGCAGTGGTGGCAGCAGGTTCTCTCTGAAAGCCATCTCTACTCGGCTGAAAGGTGGGGATACTTCCTACTTTGGCCGCATGTCTCAGTCAACACAAGAGCTCCAGGAGGCAGAGGATGCTGCAAAGAAAGCACAGAAAGACCTCGAGTATGTCCTACACACATTTACATACGCAACACGCATCTTAAAATTTTTATATTATTTAATTATACCTCAAAGTTTGTCACCAATAGTCCACTCTCTTCTGTACATGTCACGTGACAGGAAGATCTTGCCGCCTATACCACTCCAGCCCCTCAGGCACTTTTAGACAACTGGAGCTATGTATAGATACCTTTCCAGATTCTGACCTATCTTGTCTCTCTAAACTAAGTATTTACAACTAATAACTTCAAACCTAGCTAACTATAAATGCTAGCTTCTAAAGTTTAGGACTCTATTTAGCTTCACAAAAAGTGATTTAAAACATGGCTTTTAATTATATGTGATACACTAGCAACAAGAAATGACAATTAAAGGTGGATGTATTTTCATTTAAAAACATGCAATACATTTTATAGGTTTCATTCTATGCATTTTTTGTCTTCAACACAATGCTGTACTGTAGAATTTTGGAGTGTGAATTCTTACAGATTCACTCACTTACCCCAAGGTTTTTAGCTCCCTTCATTGCTACTATGCACTAGGCCACTCCTCAATTAGGAAATTGAATCCATGGCATTAAACGAAAAAATGATGATCACTACCAGTTTTGTGTTAGTTTGTTGTCATTCCATTATCAGTGATTTGCTCCATAAAAGGGACAAGTATATAATAGCTTATAAACTAATGTGTGTGTGTGTGTGTGTGTTTACTGTTCTGCTCGGATTGGATTTTAATGGTAGTGGCCCTGCTTGTTTTCCGCTATGACGTCACGTAGGGCAGTGGTGAGATTTTTTTTAGGGCAGTGGTGAGATTTTTTTTAATTATTAATTCATGCAATCCTGACTCAGTATGCTGATAATTTTGATGTTGTTTTAATCATGTGTGCAAAACCAATACTTTTTTTTTTTTTAATCTATTGCAATTCCACCTGGTCAACTGATTTCATTCGCAGTCTGTTGTGGTGTTATGTAAATATGCACCTTTTGTCAATAGAAAAATGGTTGACTGGCAATATTTTATAGTGCCCTTTTTTTTTTTTTTTTTAGCCAGTGTTTATTGGCATTTCTGATCCTATTATTTCTGCTTTATCATCAATCATCGTTTATTCTTCCCTCTATGGTTATTTAATTTTGACTGGAAGTCTTCACTTTCTTGGAAATGACAGGAAGCTAGAAACCATGCACTGCCACCAAATTGCCACAGGTCCAATGAGACCACTTACCAACAAACCACCAAGTTCTCATTGGGACTCGGCCTGTCCCAACGGTTCAACTTGTTCCACTTAGGTTAACAATAATTTAGTGAGGTCAGTATTATGATGTGTTGTGTGAATGTTTGCCCATGTCTGTGTGGGCGTTACTTGTTTCCTTGCCAGCAAGCATGTGTGTTATCTAAAACATCCCCTCTCAAGCAAAGAAATAACTTCATAGGTGAGAATCCTTTTCCTGGATGTGTTTTATGCTATTGTGGTTCCTTTTCCGTATTTCATTCACAAGTAGTTGGCCCAGGTCAACTAAATAATGACAGAAATAGCTCAGCTTACAGAGTTCATGCCATATACGTACGTACATATGTACATTATTTATTTCATTTCCTTCTTGATTAATAGGGCGTTTACAAGAGATGGACTGCACGAGTTGGAGCGCTTCAACAATCAGAAGAACTCAGACTTCAGGAGTATTCTCATCAATTACGTGCAACTGCAGATGCATATTCACAAGAAAGTGAGTTTCCTGACAGTCCATTAGCGTAATGTTGTGTGGGTGAGGGGGCGGGCACAGCTGATCAGTTTTGTGATTATAAATGGAATTTAATTTTTCTGAACAAATCTCTGATTTCCAACTATATCAACTCAGTATGCTATTGGTGTTGTTGTCCTATGGTGGAATGAGTAATAGCTGTCAGTCTGTGTAATATGTACACCTGTTTTACTTTGTGTGATATTCACCAGCTGACTTATCATGGTCTGCCCATTTACACCCGCCAATTTGCCAGGAATAGTTTAGGAGGTTGTAATAGAGGCTACTGTATCTAAATAGCAGCTCAGTACCTTCACTAATAATAGCTCTACTGACATTTTCAATCCAGCTATAGGTGAAATGATGGGGGCAAACATTTTTCAACAAGTATAGCTCATCTCTAAAGTGGTCCTTTTGAGAAGAAAGTTAATGAAATGCTCTGAAGTTTCTTTTGTCACTATTCACTCTTCATATCCTGTCTGTTTCTGCTCATTTTAGTGCATTCTTGGAAAAGGCCATTTCATAACATCCTGTTTGATAGCTTCCACAACTTGTTCTCGATATTCATACCATATTCATACCGACATTTGATTCTATTTGGGTTCTCTTATCAATAGGACATCATATACTTCCAGATCAACATTACAAATGCCTTTTTAATTTAAACTGTCTCATTTATTAAACGATACAGTAACATTGCATGCTTAATTTTTAACACAGTACAGACAATTAGCTATGGAAAGGCATACATGATAAAGCCTGACAACAAACTGACTAGATCCTGGCATGGCTACAAGCGGCATGGCAAGTAGCAGTGAGGTTGACCAATCTCACCTCAGGCTACGCCCAGGGGTGATTTGTGTGGGTGGTAGGTGACCATACATTTCCTGTGGACTGTCAACTACACATGGCAGTGGCATGCTTTCTCTAATTCAAACATTTGGAGGGAATTTTGTGGGTGTTCTGTTCATATCATGAATAATTAATTCTAAGCTTTTGATATTAACTGCTAAGTTTCCCTATAACTGTACTGACTCTACAAGCTAAGCTAAAGCGCAAACCTTGTGGACAATTAACTGCAAGGTTGAAGGATCTCTTATGTAAACTAAAATTTTAGCTTGATTGTAGAGAAAAGGCCCCAGTTTGATCCAGAGATATAATCAAAGTTACTTTTTTTTACTTACCTTCAAAGAATCTGCCACTCTGTCAAACACTTCAGTTACCCAATACACATCCATTATATACATGTACATGGCCTCACCCTCTCTTTAATACTAAGAACACCCCTCAGTCTCTGCATTGACTTCCTCACTTACTAGAGTTTCTGACACGTGTTGCGTAAATTGTTGATGTTTGTAAAAATACAGATGCTCTCATTTCTTAAAAAGGAATTTGTCTTGAGAATTTTTTTTTTATTTGCACATATTAATATGATTTCATCTATAGTGGAAGTTTAGTACATATGTATAATATAGCTAGTGCCGACAAATAACCCGACCTTCTATGGTGAACACACTAGATACCATAGATCATACTGAAACATTTATAGCAGAATAATATTAATACTAAGATAATCATTTTAGGGGCGGGAAGGGAGTTGGAGAAGTTGGGAGTCGAGGGTAGAGAGGAGTTGGGGGTACAGAATGGAGGAGGGGGAAAGCTGCTTTATTTTAAAAGTTATGATATCAGGTAGTGCTTCTTACTCACCCAGGTTTGCTTAGCCTCAATTTTCACAGCTGGGTTGACAATTCCAGTATTTGGTAGCAGCTCTATCTTATCTAGATGTCATATGAGACCCATGCATGTAATAGAGTACTACATCACCTTTCACTTAGCATTTTGTTTATTAATATTTAGCAACTATTTAACAAAAATTTAACTGGTGAGGAGTAGCACGGTTCCAAACTTTGCTACATGCACGTGTCTGAAGGTGGCCAGGGTAATTAAACCAAGCTGATGGCCCCCTTTACCCATAGGTAGCTATACTAGCAGCAGGCAAAGGACCAGGCAGATAATTTGTTCTGGCGCAGCGTATAATACCAACGCAGCCGATGGCCTCAAGGATAAATCCAAGAAGCTTTCATCCTTGCTAATATCCGCAAAAGCGTGCACTCCCAAAATGCTAATATCGGGGTTCACAGAAGTTATTAACGAAGAACACAAATTACACAACACAATATATGTCGTGACCACTGACGGAAGGTCAGTGGTCCTAACTACACATGAATATCATTAATTCAGGTAAGTTATTGGGTAAGGGCAGGTAATTTGATGATAATGGCGGGAATATGGGAATGTTCAAATAATGATATGTGAATAGCTAAGCTAGGGGATAGCTAAGCTAGTTTTAAGTTCTACCGGGCCGGCCGGAGCTTTAGTCTTGTCCAGGGTGGAGTCCTGGACAGAAGGAATCAAAGCGTACCTTGGATTTATAGTTGGAAGATAACTTATTTGACAACAGTAAGTTTGCAAGATCGCAGGCTAGTGTTTATAAAGATTGAATAAATAACATGTGTGTCTATATCTATCTTACCAAGTTGCCATTATGACAATCCACATTTAAAACAAGCTCCCACGTCAAGTGCTGCTGACAGTGCTGTATGGTTCAAGTCACCTGAGTGACCATTGAGTTGGTCAGCCAATCAGTGGTACAACTAGGTGGGACGGTGGGTTATATTCATAATGTAAACATTTTCAACCACTCTACTCATTGCTACTTAGTGGTCATGTGTTAGATTCCTAATACACTAGCCTATAAGCAGCTGTACAAACTAAGCAGCTGTTCAGGTTGAGAATTCAAGTGGAGCACTAAGTTGAGGAGTTCAAGTTCAACATAGTGCCCAAGTTAAGGAGGGGAAGGAAATTGTCATGTTGTGATTCAAGTACTTGGCTCCTGGACATGATTTTAACTAATTCCAATCCTGCTGCGAAAATAGAACTAAAGCTTGTAACATTTGCTTGAGGGATACCAAAAGACTAGCCTAGTTCTGCTGCAAATTTATCTAAAATGTGATCTATTCTGGTAACAGGCCTCCTTGAGAGCTAGCTAATGACATAGAATTGAAATTGTGGGATGTACAAACTATAGTCATCAAGCTCTCTCTGAACTTGAGACAAAGATTTACATACTTCACTGGCCTTCTCACTGCAGTTCCTACTTGTAGTGTGACTTTAGTGATTAAATAATTCTTTCCAACACATTTCCTCAGATTCACAAAAGTACTGAAAAAAATATTAAATTTTGTTTCAGACCTTAATATAATCTGTATCCTTTCTAATGCCTCTGGGCCAAGTTAAAATGCTGGATTCAGTCAACAAGGAGTCCAGCCAGCCTTTTTTTACGTAACTTGGTAAACAGGAAGTAAATGTTTTGGAAATGAACTTTTTTTTTTCTTTTTTCTTTTTCACAAAGTTCCCCCTCCAATGGATACACAGTGTGTGTGTATTACACATCTACAATGGCCCTGTGGGCTTTCATCACTTAGTACTAAAAAGTATCGTTTACTACCAGTCACTGCAGGTTTTTGGTTTGTTGTTGTTGCTTTTTCAGTGTGTGGCTATTAGTATACAACAAGCTATGTCTTTGTGTGTTATTATTTTTGATGGTGTGTGTGTTGTAGGGAGCCAGCACATGGGAACGAGTGAAGCCTGCAAGTAACGAGTGAACTAGAACTACTTGTAACCTGCTATTTTTATGCTATTATGTATGCATCATGAGTGTGTAAATTATGTGTAATTGTGATCCATCTTTTAAAGCAATATATGGAAGCATTTAATAGTGGGATTTTTTCCCCTCGTCAAACATACATGCCTTGATTCTTAAAGGATCCCATGCCCATTTGGTGATTTGCTCAGTGGATTGAGAGATGTTATAGATGTTAGATGACTAGTTCAAGTCAATCATTAGATTAGGTACATATTATACACTAACGTCAAAAAAAAAAATCTATCTCTCTCAAGTAAAAATATTCTTAAAATTGTTATACCTGAAGTTCAGTTAGTATACATTATTTACATGTTTTTCGAGACATGTTCAATGGCATCACAGTAGCTCTTTCCTCTCACCAGAAACTCATTCGCAGTTCTCATGTCTTCTCTGCTACCATCAAACACAACTGTTTGTATGTTGCAATCCACGGCCATTGCTCTTCTGAATATATCTGGGTCTAAACTCAGCTGCCATTTTGATGGGACTCTCTCTATCACCTTCTCCATCAAATCAACAAAGTGCTCTGCAATAGCCTTCAAGGTATCTGAAGCATTCAGTACTCCCAGTGGAATTGTTTGATCACTACTTCTCTTGTTCACAGCATTTATCAATTGATTCATAGCCTTGAAGCAATCTTCAATGTTGGACTCTATCATCACCATCTTCAGACACCTGTTGGCCTCCATTTTCAAGCTCTACATTACTGAGTGCAGGTAGTCCAGCTAGCTGGCTCTATATATGGTATCAAGACTAACCATAAACACTTGGTTTGTCCAAAATGGCAGTTGTTGGGAAAACCTGTAATTCCAGTGTGGTTGTGAATGGATAAGCCAGGGATCTGTTGACGCTGTGAAGGGATTTGTTTCCAACACAATCATTCATTTGCTTTTACCATCCTGGAAGTTATAGTCCTGGCGCAGTGGTGGAACGTTTGCACGTGTTTATGTGTGTATGCTTTGATGAGCATCATTCAGTGAAACATTAAAGAAACAAAGTCAAAGTCTTCAATAGACTTGAAGTATGAGCTACAGTTAACAAGTAGATGTGACGAGTATGTGTGTGTGTCAGGAATCGAGTGTATAATAAACTTGAGTACTAATACTCGGCATTATTTCCACCAATAGCCATTCCAACTTTAGGACTTCAAATATTTTATTACATAATCCAACAGTTGTGCCTATCGCAGCAGGTGCACATGTACTAGTGTTTGGTAACATAGTGCATCTAATGTTACATTCGGAATGGTTGCCTCAACACAAGTGCACTTTTAGCAACCTCACACAGATAGTTGACCAGTGTTGTTGTTTCAGGTGTTGTTTTTGACTTGTTTCAAGTAACTTTCACTTTCAAAAATAGTCTACATATATTTCACAAAGTGAACCTGCAAGTGTCTTAGTGTCTGTTTTGTCAATGACCATGAACTAGGCTACTCTCATTGTTGCACCACGACCACTGCAATGGCAGTCTTTGTAGACTGTAGCTCTAATTTGAGTATGGACTTCATCACAGAAGAATATTGGAACACTGGCAATATATCTACATCCCATAGAGCTACAGGGATAGCCCTGGGCACAACGATGCTGGTGTTTTTCTTGCTGGGGGTACCAGGCAATGCATTGATTATATTCAGTATCCTTCGTCGGCATCTTTACCAGCAACCCACCTTACTGATTCTTCTCCATATGGCTATGGCAGACTTGATGGCATGCCTTATTGTAATCCTGCCAACCATCGTCACGGGGATGAAGGGTGAATACATATTAGGAGGAAGTGACTATGTGCGGTGTTTGGTGTGTCAAATTGGTATCACCGTGGTCCTCTTCTCAATTGTCAATCTTCATTTTCTAGCTCTGCTGTCCTTTGATCGCTTCTTTCTCATTAAATGTCCCCTTAAATATGGCCGAATTGTGACCACTAGACGAACTACTCTAGCTGTTGTGGTGGTCTGGCTGGTTTGTATAGTGATGTGTGTGCCACCATTTTTTGGATTTGGCTCTATGTATTACGATCATCCAACATTTTCATGCACTCCTCAGTTTGAAGGAGACAGTCGGCTCACACGGAACATCTTTTATCTGATGGTTCTATTGGTGGAAGGTTTGGTACCTCTGAGTGTCATAATTATTGCTAATGTGTGGATATTGGTTATTGCCCAAACACAAGTCAGACGAATCTACTCCATCAGAAGGAGCACACTCAGTAAGCAGTACTTGAGTGAATCCATCCAACACAACCTGAAGAAGGAGAAAAACAGAAAACAATTACAACTCTTAAGAGTATTTGGCTCCATATTAATATCCAATATGATCAGCTGGATTCCTCTAATTGTGAGAATTATAGAAGCTTCAGTGACATCATCTGACAACTCGTCTCTATGGAGCAACTTCATTCTCATTATCAGCATTCATTTCCACTCCATAATTCATCCATTCCTACAAGCAAGTCTCATTCCTGAAATTCGAGGATTTTTATTTACATGCAAGCCTCTCACAAGAATTGAAAAGGATTGCCACTTAAACTGTCTGGAACTGCTAAATTCAGCCATTTTATCTCCTAATGAATTGGAAAGTGCCACAGTCACATAAAAATATCATGTGCTAATAATACTGACTGCAATATAAAGTTATCACACTTTCTATGTAACCAAGGCATTTATTATTATTTTTGCTTATAGCAAAGGTAGCATATGTGTGTGAGTGTGTATAGATATTGTTTCTAATGTTAGAGTCTTACTGCCAGCTAGAATCTTTCAGGTATTTGACTATTATGGATTTAGTCACTTATGAAGATTTTGTGACGTGTGAACAATGGTCACAAAGTGCAAGTGCTGACGACAATCAATATAGATATATCACACGTGGTTAGTGGATATAGTGAATACACTAGTAAGCATAAGATACAAATACAGGAGTGCATACTTGAGACTGTAATGGTCACTCACCCAGTCACCTCAATTGATGCTGTTGAAATTTGAAGGGTTCATGCAATGAGTGTCCCATGATTTCATTGTTATGCTGTTGTTAGAAGGGTCTTTGTTTGAATAAGTGGTAAACCTCCATCTTAACCTCAGTCCACAAGGGGGTCTCTGCTGGGCAGACTGTAACACTTCATCCCTCTCTGGCTGATCAGCTGAATAGGCTTAACTGATTCTTGGAAATCCCAACATATGCAGCACCATACCAGGTATTGTTAGTTCAGTATCTTATACATCCACAAGTTGGCCTAAAATGACTCACAAAAAAGCTGGGGCAGGGGCTTATTTAAACTAGCACTAGATAAAGAAAAAGGACCTTTTATTGAAAAAAAAAATCAATCCGTTATTATATGTTAGTTGAGGTGAAGTTTTCTACTGATAACTTTTGATGGAAGTTAATAATATACAGACTAGGCAGTTTGCTTAACAGTCATGCTGCTGTGAAGAGCTCACATTCATGACTTCCTGTACGTGACCATATTCTCAGAATACAGCACTTCCAGTCCATTGAATTCTAAGTAGTGCATGAATAATATAGCCACAGGGAAAAGGAATGCCATGAAATCACTGGGGTAAATTTTTGTTTGGTACAGCTACACAGCTACCCACACGATGCAGAAGACGTTGCTAATGCACCACAACGCTCAAAACTAGTGCTTCTTAACGTGCACACAACTTGTCCCACAGGTAGTCGTAAAAAACCATCCCAAGATTATTTTCAGAACTCACAAAAAATGAATATAATTAATACATTGGAGAGCTGCATAAAGATGAATTGAAGTGGTTTTGAAAAAGATAAACTGCATGGTGAGCTAAGCTAAGCGAATTCAAAATGGCGGGTGAGATAGATAGCATTGCATGTCTCCTAGAAAATTTAATTAGCCAGAACATCTTTAAATTACAGCACATGTGCACAAAATGTATTTGTTCGGAACAGTTGTTGTGGTCGAGAGAATTAGGTTAGTGGCTGATATACCAAACCAGCTGGGAATGTCCAGGACAAGCTGGTTGAAATTAATCTTACTGAAAGTAATAATTATTTATCAATTAGTAATTTACAATTCAGAGAAATGTTGGTAAATACTTTGCTAGAATGTTGCTTTATGAAAATCCCAAAGTATTTGGCACCAGTAGGATCCCATTATGGCTTCCAGCAAGTCAAGATTATAGTAAGCTCATTTAATTACGGTGTAAGATCAGTCAAGCTTACTCAATTAACAAAAAAATCACACTGAAACAAGTTTCTAATTATGTGAAATGGAAAATAGGAAATTTTTGACAGAAAAATAGAGGGTCTATAATCTAATTCAGCATTAGCTATCTCAATAAGTGGAAGGATAGAAGAAATCACTTTTACCAATCCATATTTCTAAAAAATGTTTTAATGGCTCTTTAGCATTAATTGTCCTACATTTCTAAAAAAAACTACAATTAATTAAAAATAACAACAAGCAAATCACTCAAATAGGTGGAGTCCATCAAGATAGCTGGAATTCTGACAAAAACTGAATGATTTCACATCGAGTGTCTTGACACATACTAATCATAATAGCAAGTTGCATTCCCTTTCAAAGTGACATCATCAGGGCAATGACTATAGACATGTAAACTGAGGTATTTAGGGACATGTTCCCTGGGCCAGAACTGGGAATGGCTCGCTCCATTAAAACTAATTATTATGATTTCATTTCCACGCTCAGTTTTATGGGAACTGAGTGGGTGGAATTCTGGGCTGAACCAGGAGCAGTATGAAGGTGTTATTCAGGAGGCAGTGGCTAGGAATGTGGTGCATGGAAGAAGGGATGAGCCAACTGTATAGTGACTGTTCTTGTTGTGCTCCTAAAAGCTTGGTATTGAAACTACATGAACACTTTCAGTTTGGTGTATCTTGTGCCTTCACTAAATTGTGCCAGCCAGAAAAAGGTAGAAATACATTCATGTATTAATGGAACGGAACATGGACATATCAGACATATTTGATAGTCTACACCTGCATAATTCATTTAGTGATGCATACCTATGTCACATCCTTTCCGTGGTCACCCAATACTCATGATTGTATTAGGACCCTTTGAAGGCTGCTAATGGCATGGGCAAGTTGACACGGGCCATTGGATTCTTGGAAAGGTTTTGGGAGAACAATGAATTTGCTCCCCAACATCCTCTGAGTATGGTCTCCACTATCTCACACTCCACCTTCCATCTCCTCTGAGTATGGTCTCCACTATCTCACACTCCACCTTCCATCTCTTCTGAGTATGGTCTCCACTATCTCACACTCCACCTTCCATCTCCTCTGAGTATGGTCTCCACTATCTCACACTCCACCTTCCATCTCCTCTGAGTATGGTCTCCACTATCTCACACTCCACCTTCCATCTCCACTGAGTATGGTCTCCACTATCTCACACTCCACCTTCCATCTCCTCTGAGTATGGTCTCCACTATCTCACACTCCACCTTCCCTCTGAGTATGGTCTCCATTATCTCACACTCCACCTTCCATCTCCTCTGAGTATGGTCTCCACTATCTCACACTCCACCTTCCATCTCCACTGGCAGAGACTTGAAAATACAATAGTAGAATTAAATAGTATTATTAAAGTTGCTCTGTTACATGATTTATAACTCATACAATCACTCGTTTGTTTAATTACTTTGTTACTCAACTGTTACACTCTGAAGATATGGGGAGCCCTGGCCCCTGTGCCCCTCCCCTCCCCCTGTTCCTATGCCAAGTAAATATATAATATTGCACAAGTCATGGAAGTAACTTCGTCTTATAACATGCATTTGCCTCTATTATACTGAACCATGTGTTAGTTGAGTACATAGTATAGTAAAATGTATTACAATCTTCATAAAATATGAGCACTCCCACACTAGCAGTTCATGTTCAAACTCTTTGCACGATTAAAATTTCAAACTACAACAGATTTATCCAACAAAATCCAAAGCTTGTTTCTTCCGCTATCATATACAGGCATATACACATACATAATATATTAAATACTAGTATGTATTAGTCATGTTAGGATGAGTAATTTAACTAAAATATTGAGAAATGATTTGCAACAAAAGAAAAAAAAACCCGAGCTGCATAGCGTTCATTCTACTGAATAGTGTGAGACCTGATGGGACAGGAAGTAAACAAAATGAATGATTATCACAGTAGGACAAAGGTGACTCTAGATCTATCTGAGTCCAACCAGCTATGGAATGCAACAGGAAATGCCCAACATATCCAACTGGACATTGAGACTAATCAAACTCATGAGTCTTCATTCCCAGAAGTTACACTAAAAAATGTGGGAGGGGTTAGAATATATTCCAACTCTATAATTTTTCCAACCTTTTTTTTTTCCAGAGTAACTGCACCAACAATGGAAGTGATGCTGTAAGTTATGCAACAATGGCTGCACCACATACTATTATATCATCACCTTCAATATCCTACCACTAGACTTTGATCACACATGCTCAAAGATTTTAGTAGGCCTAACTAATTGATGATATCACCAGCTATTATTTTATTAAAGGATGAATGAGTGGTCTAGACAGTAGTACTGTACTCTTTCAGTTGTTACTGAAGAAGATAGGGTTGAGGATAATTGAGAGTTTTAAGGTTTGAATAGTAAAAGACATAAAGAAGCAGTTGAATGCTCTAATCATATTATTTAGTTGCTCAAAGTTTATATGCAGATAATGTAAATGCTAATTTTTTTGTTTGTCAGACAAAATTTATAATTAAAAACTACCATGCTACTAAAAGCTAGCAATAACAATTTCAATAATAATAATAGTAGTAGTAGTAATAACAACAGTGATGATAATGGTGATGATAATAACTATTATAATTGTTATTATTAAGATTATAATTGTTTTGTTGTTATTATTGTTATTATTAATATAGTTGTTGTTGTTACCATTATTGTTGTTGTTGTTATTATTATTATTATTATTATTATTTACTGATCGAGTGGACAGTATGGCACATCCACATAATATTCATTCCCAAAAAAAATCCTTGTACTAAAAGGAAACTAACAACCACCTTCATTCAGACCAAACACTTCCACTTCTGGGCAATCTTTCTCCTCATTGAATATTGGAAGTACATATTCCATGAAAGCTACGACCATTGGATGTGTTCACCTGGCTAATGCAGACCCTTGCTTGTGTGGGTGGACTCAAATATGTGCTCACTTCAAAGAGTCACCTCCATGAGTGCAAGGAAAACTTGGGCTTTGGGCAATATGTAATATTTATGAGATAGCTGTAATTCATAATGGTTCATCTACTCCCACTCAAGTACGATATTCATTTATTTTTTTTACACAAAAGAAAAATGGCGCATGTGTTCCAAAAGTTTACTTCACCTGTTACAAATAATATTAATTAGCTTTTATCTCCAATAACACAAAGCATTACCATGTCTTATCCATGACAAGTGGCCATCAGAATGACATGCTCGAGAATATGCCTCACTACTATTAAATAGAGTACCTGCTATACTAAACGTTTTTATTAATTGGTTGTAATTTTGAGACAGTGGTTACAAATACACAGCTTTTTTATAACCAGTAAATAAAGCACAGGCCCATCATGTGCAATACTTGTCAAACCACATCGCAGCCCTTAAGATATCTGTTACCATCGCATTGTGGCTTTTAACTACCAGCTAAACTATAGGGAGAATGAGGCAGAACACCATAACTACGTATGAATCCCACACACTTTGACAACATCCCATTGGAAATTCAGTTCCAGTATTCCTCTTCACTTCCTACATCCAAATATGAGATTGCTTTTTGCAACTTCTGTCAATCTTCTATTCAAGTGGCCAGTAATCGTGTACATCTACTGATTGTGTGGCATGCCTCTCAATCAATATGGATTTATGCACTCAATTATGTCCCTCAATAGCTTGGGCATGTAGCTTTTCTCTGGCTACTCACTTAATTCCTATTATCTTACGAAGTGAGACAAGCAGTGGTAGCGCAATCAATTATGCAGTGGTGATGAACTGGGACTACTTGTAGATGACAGATAGACCATATTCCATTTCAACCATTCAGTATGGTGATTGTAGATAACATTATGGAACCACATTAATTTGTTGTGGCTATTAACAAACCACACATACTGCATAGACTTTTTATAATTTCAAATTAATTTTTTAAGTCAGCATTTTTTGTCCAGCTCAAGTTCAATAAATAAACTCTGATGCGTTCTCCAGCAGTATTTCTCTTTCAATATGGCCATCAAGTATTAATTAGGCTAAGTTTAATTATTAAACTTAGCCTAATTTTTTTTTACTCCAAAATCCCTCTCAGGGGGGAGGGAGGGGGTCTTTGGCAAGAAGTCCAAACATTGTTCTTACCTGGAATTTATGTATTCTGTTCTATATGTATACTGCTGCATTAATAGACTCAAATACTTACTTGTCAGAATTTAAATTTCATAACATATTAATATATTGACACGTAAAAAATAATTATTAAATCCAATTTTTTTAATTTTTACACAGGGCTACTTTATCAATTAGGCCACCATTAGAGTATGAAAATGCATGTCAGGCAAATAAGTACACAACAAGTTGTACCTAAATGTACACCTAAGTGAGCATGCCAACACATACGTGTACACACTCACTCAAACATACCACACACTACCGCCAAAAATGTGCATCCAGAAATACAATGAGATATTGTTGTCATTATTAGTGGCTACTATTACTAGCTATTGTTGTTGTTGTTGTTATTAATTTATAGCTATTTATTTTTATTTTCAAGCAAGTTACTGTGCTTTGGAAAGAAACTTCTTTTTCAAACTCACACATCTGGCATCCTAGAATCTTCCTTGTAACCACCAAAAACAAAGAGACTTACAATGCCTTCAATGGCGACATGCAGAGAATGTTGTGAATATCATATAAACCCCACCCACTTTGTATTTTTTATGACTCTTTATGACGTGGGTGCAAAGTGCAAGCGCATCCCATTTCTTGTGAGAATTGCTGCGGGCATTTCGTTAACGGACTTTATTCTCGTATATGCAGAATATACAAATCACTTACTCCAGGCGCGCCCACAAACACCCCCGCAATGCCCAACGATAGCCAAACCCGCGTCACGCTTCCTTGCTCGTAATTTTACGTCATAAACCGGGTTATAAAAATCAGAATTTTTGCCAAAAAGTAGCAAATTGAGAAAAGTAACCCAGCAAGACAAGTATCATGGAAACGTATGGTTACAGTACCTTGCCACTGCAAAGTAATATGGTAAGTTTAAAGCTAATTATTGATAACTATTATATTATTGTGAAAAGCTAGCTAGCTAGTAGTGATAAAAAAACAACAACTTGTTTCATTAATACTATTATTTTATTATTATATATATTATTATTATTATTATTATCAGGACTATTCTGGACTACAGAATGCAATTCCAACATCACTTTCCATGCCACCGGCACTTCACAAAGCAGGTATACAACCTACCATTTGACTGATTACAAAAAAAAAAACCCTCCCAATATTTATTGATATTTTATTATCATAACAGAAAGCATAGCCTCTGAAGGGAATAACTTAATCACAAACTCAATACTAATGTCTCACGGCATGGAAGGCTCAATTCACTCAGAAGATCATCCAATGACTAGCAACTCTTGGTCTACCACCACAGCTGCTGCAGCAGGAGGATATCCCAACCTATACCAACCAAACCTCCTCACGACTCCTCCACCAGAGGGAGCCAGCTTTCCTCCGACGTATTCCTCCTTCCAGTCATGGCAAACTTATGGTATTGCTCCTAATCAGGTTGTGGCAGCATCTTGCATGGCACAACCCGGTAGTCAGTCTTATGTTTATGGCGACCCATACGTACGTGGATCCTCGCTGGAAGAAAGCCCGCTTTCATCTCCTAGCTCTTGCGAGGGTACAGTCCAGGATCCTGATGACTCGGCATACCTCCAGAGTCAAGCTGCAATAAGTACTGCAGCTCACACTGCCACGTCCCACTGTGGTGGCAGCATCTATGGAATGACTGCAACTGCCGGCTACGAGTACGTGATGGCTCCTGCATATGTTCCAGGAATGGTACATTTGGAGGGCCAAGAACACTACGAAATTGGACTACAAGTACCAAAAGGTGTCAAAATGCCTCAAAGTAAGTACATGGGAAATGAAAGTTATCACTTTTAATTTAACATTTATTTTCCTTCTTTCTTACAGGAAAAGGAGGGATCCAGCTGTGGCAGTTTCTGTACTCTCTTTTGACCAGTAGTGAATCCAAGCATCGAGAAATCATTGAATGGACTGCCAATGTTCATGAGAGAGAATTCCGCATGCTAGAGCCGGAGTCTATTGCTGTTTGGTGGGGTCATCACAAGAACAAGCCAAACATGAGTTATGACAAATTCAGCAGGTCTCTGCGATATTATTATGATAAGGGAATCTTGAAGAAAATTCCAGGAGAGAGATACGTGTACAGATTTTTAATTGATCCCGAACATATGTACCGCCATATTGGAACGTCTGACTGCAGACCCAAACTGAAGCCCATGCCTCAAGCAGCTAAAGTAGCGATGTCAAAATACCAGCAGGATTCAAGCATCGATTTCAAGACAACTAGCATGCCTATCATCACACAGGATCCTGAACCTTTGGAAAAAACACTCTCCATGGAATCTTCTCGAGTCAAGCAAGAGACAAGTGAAGAAGTCACTATTGACAGTGTAGCATCCAAGTCTAGAGATAAGTTGTTCCCTGTGGATTCAATTATACCTAATTCATCTTCTACTGGAAACTTGTTGGAATTGGAGCCTAGGAACTCAACTGGATCTCTTTCCATGAAAAGAAGCAGGTCATTGGAATGCGCCAGCAAGTATTCTGAACAAAATGCCAAAAATCAAATAAAAATGTCTACAAATGACATTACAAGCTGTCCTCCGACTCTACGAAACAGTTTTGAGTCTTTTCCCGCTCTCTCCGCCACCTCTAGTTACTCACATACCAGTACTAGTGCCACTAGCACTGGGTTTTCATCCAGTTTAAAAAACGGATCTCATCTGACACACTCAGACATTGCACCTTCCTCACAACCACTTTATTATAATCAGTCAAAAACAAACTTTATGGATTTTTCACCCGGACACTATTAGTAATTTCATGTCACTCTATTTTTACAATTTTTCACGATATAATTTTAAATTGACATCACTTTATTTAACTAACTGTCTTTTGAATACAAGTACAATTGGTGTTAATTAAAAATAACCCCTATTATTTTAGTATAAGAAGGTATATATTTATAAGTGACTTCAAAGTAAATGAATACAATTTTCTTGGAATAGATCATGCATACTTCTTGTCAGTTGCACCCTCCCACCCACCCAACAAATACATGCATGCACACACATACTTATTGGACAACCACACAGATCTGCAGCCTTCACCATAGCTGGTGGGGAAGGTTCTTATAGAATATACATGAAGTCCATGCACTTCTACCTCTACAATGGAGAGTACTAGGACTTGAGATTCCTCCCCAGCATGAATAAGTTAAACTTGGCTAAACCTTAGTGACGAATCTTGAACTATGAGATATTCATTGATATGAATAATATTATAACATCCAATTTTTAATCAAATTCATATTATAAAGGTGTAAGATTTTTGGGGTCACGCAGAAACATAGACGTCTTGCAGATGTTACTCAGCCCCAGATACAGCATCACTACTCGTTCCATACCTATGAATAATAACAAATGGACAAATAAACGAATATATTATATGTACATTAAAGTCTTGAGCAGAAGATGTCATGTTATTGTTCTTACCTTGCAAAAGTAATCATAGCTTTCAACTACTGAAATTTGGTTGAGTGCACAGCTAGTCATAGATAATTTAACAAACTCTCCTCGTACTGTTTATTTAGATAAATCACATCGGCTAAAATAAATGTGATGAGCAGGCCAATGAAATGCCTTCTTCAAGCCAAACAAATGCCAAGATGAAGCCTGTCAAAGTTCACCAACACAATTATCCACCCCATCCTAGCTCTGTGTAATTTAATACTACAAAACACATAAAAACAAACTAATAGTATATGAATATCTAACTATAGCCTTAAAAATGCACCATTTCTCAGAATCTTGCCCCAGATCTAGTTGAGGTGACACGGATTTCCAAGAAATCTTTGTACTGGTACAGAAGAGATTTTTAACTAGTGAGGTAAAGGAAGTGGTGGGTAGATAGGTAACACTGGCGCACCCAGGACATGTCAGTGGCTGAATGTGTACCTCAAAACAAACTACAATTATCAGAGCCATTATTCAGTGCGAGTGTGGTCCTTTAGTTTCTCTCCTCTAGTTTCTCTGAGATTATTTTTGTTGGGAGTCCACAAATAATGGCAATGTAATCAATGACAAGATTTGACTTGGAGAAAATTAATAATGACATTAAATGCCAGCTATATACGACACTAACAAAAAATAAGTATATTTTTATCTGGACAATTGTAAATAAATTAAATACCTATGACAGACTATTTCGAGAGAAAAAATAGCAACAACAACAATAGTAATAACAACAATAGTAACAACAACAACAATAGTAACAACAACAATAGTAACAACCACGATAGTACCAACAACGATAGTACCAACAACGATAGTACCAACAACGATAGTACCAACAACGATAGTACCAACAACGATAGTACCAACAACGATAGTACCAACAACGATAGTACCAACAACGATAGTACCAACAACGATAGTACCAACAACGATAGTAACAACAACGATAGTACCAGCAACGATAGTACCAACAACGATAGTACCAACAACGATAGTACCAACAACGATAGTAACAACAACGATAGTACCAACAACGATAGTACCAACAACGATAGTACCAACAACGATAGTACCAACAACGATAGTAACAACAACGATAGTACCAACAACGATAGTACCAACAACGATAGTACCAACAACGATAGTACCAACAACGATAGTACCAACAACGATAGTACCAACAACGATAGTAACAACAACGATAGTACCAACAACGATAGTACCAACAACGATAGTACCAACAACGATAGTACTAACAACGATAGTACCAACAACGATAGTACCAACAACGATAGTAACAACAACGATAGTACCAACAACGATAGTACCAACAACGATAGTACCAACAACGATAGTACCAACAACGATAGTACCAACAACGATAGTAACAACAACGATAGTACCAACAACGATAGTAACAACAACGATAGTACCAACAACGATAGTACCAACAACGATAGTACCAACAACGATAGTAACAACAACGATAGTACCAACAACGATAGTACCAACAACGATAGTACCAACAACGATAGTAACGATAGTAACAACGACGATAGTACCAACAACGATAGTACCAACAACGATAGTACCAACAACGATAGTACCAACAACGATAGTAACAACAACGATAGTACTAACAACGATAGTAACAACGACGATAGTACCAACAACGATAGTACCAACAACGATAGTACCAACAACAATAGTACCAACAACAACAATACTAACAACAAAGTATAATTATATGGAAAATGTGCAATTTAATTAAATTCTTGTGGCAGACAATTTCTAGATTTATGATTAAATCGCATAACCAACCCTTCAATCCCCTTGATCTGATTTATACTCCAATACATATCTCAGCTCTAAACATACCCATCTATCACCTGCACGAGGAGGAGCTCCAAATGAGAATGAATCCTATGCCTTTACTTCATCCTATCTGAAGTCATCAATAACTAGATAATGTTTTTTCTTCATTAGTTTGATATGTGCTAATGTTTTCAGAGAAAAATATAATAATGAAAGAAAATTCCATCCAAAGCATGAGTGGATGTCATTAATGAAAACATTTTAAATGGACTACATAGCTATTGCTTATTTGTCTACTACTATAATATAAATTTATGCCAGAATCATATGGAACTACAATCATTTCCTATGGCAGATTAGAGGAGTCAGGGTGGACCTTATGATGGAAAGCTGAAGAAGAAATGGTGTCTTTGAGTGCATTGTAAAAGCTGCTCTATAATGACATGACATACTTGTGTTTTAGCATCAGAGAGATTGTAAATTCTCACTCATATACACACACCATGTAAGCTATCATATACATGCACAATTACCCTTATATGTACATCAGCTGGAGTCCTGGCCCATGCATTTAGATATTATGATGATTATTTTCTATTTGTATTTGTATACCTCTGTCAGAAAAAAGTATGTGTATGTGTGCGTGTGTTACTCACATAGTAACAGGGCCTGCACTAAGTCGTAATGAATCAATTTTACGGAGATAAAAGATAACATTAAAACCAGTGATAATGCCTAATTGTTCGTTAAACAAACTAATTTACTACACAGGAAGCTTATCTGCGACATTTGAAAGCAAGAGGTCAGCACAAAGTGAATTATATGCATGATCCAGTAGTAACTAGTGCAAATACATACTTCTATACTAGTTCCAAATGTCCGCCACAGAATACACTGAATTAGTGATTATACTACCAGCACATCCAGCTTAATTACTCACAACAAAACGAAAAGAGAAACCCTGTGTTTACAACCATGGAGAATAAAACATTAATTAGGAACTCAACGCTACTAGGCATGTCTTTAGTAATTTCGTTTTTTGGAGCTGCATACTTCCAATAATATGAGACTCATAGTAAACACACAACAGAATTTATTAGCATGTCACAGGGAATTTTTACAAACGGTTAAGTACCCAAGTAGAAGTTCGCTGAAATAGCCTCTTATTGGACGTCACACTTTGAAAAGAAGAGAAAGAGAGAGAGAGAGAGAGTAGGCATCAGATGTTGTATGAACTTGAGCCAACAATGAGTGTACTAGTGTACACTGTAGATCAGTACTCAATGCCAAGGGCTAAAAGACTGTTACACTACAGACTCCCTATCTGAACACTGTAGGGCTTATCAATAAACAATGAAATGTTAGTAAAACAGAAAGCCACGAACATAAGCGAGAAGTACTGATGCACAAAGAGAAAGTCTGAAGATGAGGTAGCTAAGGACAAAAGAGAAACTTCCATATGTCCAAAACATGCAAGACTTACTAGAATGAACCTAAACAGCCAATTTCTACAGACTAGAACAGTATTTTTTTTAAAATAAATGCATTCAATTATTTAGACTAAACGAGTCATGACAGACTAGAGTACACTTACTAGTTAATTATGTATACAGTGTGTATCAAAATTATAAATTTATGCATCAACATTCATCAAGTCTGTGAAAATATTCAGAGTAATATGTTGTATTGTTGTGAACAGAAGTATAGAAATAGCTTACTACGAAGTTGTATATAAACATTTATGAAGTGGACTGGGTAAGGTATAAATCCACAATTCCTCCAATTCCTCCCCCCTCCTCTCCTCTCTCTCTTCCCATCCCCTCCCTCTCCTCTCTAACACACGAAACCTTGCTTACTAAATCAAATCATTCATACTCATGAGATAGACATAAAACTAATGATCAGACACAATTAGTATGCCCACGACTACTACTGCTCAACAATTGCATTAATTTCATACACATCTCCTTTTTACAAATCCTCAGGTCCATGTATATAATGGAATCAGTCAATACACACTTTCAACTGCACAACAGCAGAGCAACAGCAATAATAATAATAATAATAATAATAATAATAATAACAGCACAGGAGTGAAGCAAACCATGTGTATAGTGAGTTCATGGTAGCTAACTTGACTGTCTCAATATACTAGAGCTGGAGTCCGGTGTTTACTACCGAGCTCTAGTCATTTATAATAATCCCCTGAATATTATAGTAATAAGCTAATATTATATTTCAATGATGCCAATAATCTCTGTCTCCTCCAAGAAGTACATGACCCTATTACATATGCCATACACCAGTGCCTACTTAACCCACATTCTCATGAGATTACCACGACAACACAACTCTCAGAATGTGTCACACTAAATAGGAACAAACCATAGGGGTACTGAACATAAACCAAAAAAAAGTGTATTACCGAACACAGAGTACAATAAGCTTTCCAATTATAATAAAACAACGAATGTGGTCGTCATCAAATGAACACGTGCTTCTGATAAAGACATGTGGCTGGAAGCTAATTACCAAAGAGTAGTGCAAAATGTTAATAAGATACCACAACATTAACCTCCACTGGCCACAGTCACAAACGACTACACCATTACTCATTCTCTGACAACACTGGCTTGTACTGCACAAACACATTACCTATTCCATGGCTCCCAGCAGTTGTGAAGTCATTGAGCTTCTGACAAAATTTCTTCACCTCTCAGGAACATGTCGTAGGAGGAGTATTTCTGAATACAATGTTAACAGGCAGTCCTTAATACCATGTGACTTATAGTCACCACAAGTAATACTTTCATTATTAAACAGGATTAAGTATCACAGTATGTATAACTCATGCCTACAGTCCACAGCTGCATGTCTAATAACTTACTGGATTCTCCAGCTATAGTGCAAAATGGCCGCACAGCTAGCAGATACTTGTCCAGCATGTAGAAGCTATTACCATGCTAAGGTAAATTCTCAGTTGTTTGCCTTTGCTCTTCCCACCCAGAGATCCATCACAACTTGTACCAGAGAATCCATGTCAAACTGACTCCCACACAATCTACAAATTGTACCTCACATTTTTTCCGCTCAAATGTGTTGTGATAACAAGAAATTCAGAATGAAATCCAACCCTCCGTTCTCTGGAAGGTAGGATTCCCATCTGAGTGGGCGGATTCCCAAAATACAGCTTTAGGAGCCGGCAATTCAACCCCAAGAAGAATGTGCTCATGCCATGACGCTACATTCTTTCCATAACAAATACAATCAAAACTTCCGGTAAAATATTATTCATTTGTGAGGTCATCAAATCACACACACAGTGATGAATAATTAACCCACCCACCAGTCATTATTAACTGACTGGAGCAATGACTGCAGGAAGATGCCCAGATAGAAGCTACACTGACTGATGTTTGTGAATATTTCAATGTACACTAGCATGGTAACCAGGAGCAACATGTTCCAACCACTAATCATAGACACTTTCGTATAACATAAACTACTAATGAGCTGACAGCTGCTGTAGCTTTCAAGCAAATAAAAGTGCAAATTTCAAAGTATTCCTACACACATGATCAGACACTTAGATTAATAAATAACCTAGAGTAGTAGCATCTTCCTGGTAGATACCTACAGTACTGTTCCGATAGTCTTAATAAATAAATCTCCACTCCGTGTCAGACCCCATGCACTGGAACATACAGCGGGAGTAATTGTGGATGCTAATATTACATTTCTACAAGTCACATATACTGCAATACAATAAAGCAGTTAAAATGCATTCATAATTGAGTTACTGGCTATTAAAACTTCCTACAAAGAATAATAAGTAAACACATGGCATGTGTGCGTGTGCACTTGCAATCTGGGAATATAAAATAAGAAATGAACATAACGAGAACTATGAGAGGAAAGTGCTGATACATTATCCACTCATAATAAGTATTTACCTCATTTGTTTTACTAGTTGTAGCACACCCTTATCTCAGTAAATACACCAGAGATTTTACCATCATGAAATATAACCCGCATGCTATAAGGCAACTTGAAACTACAAAAGTTACTACAATATGGCTTCTTTTAAGACAGCCATCAGGAGTGCTTATCACTAATGATAAAATGTTTGGAGGTAACAATTTAGTAGCTCAATAAACAAAAGCAATAATAAACAACACCAGATTAAGCAAAGAATGCTGGCCAGTAAAGTAAGAGAGTGATTGATTACACATATTTATGAATTAAAAACCAGGAAAAATGATAAGTGATTTACAAACAAGTAACTATTCAAAAAGTAAATGTAAATATCTTACAACAAGTATAAATAGTGAATAAAAAAATTACTGTGACAATCACATGCTAGAGGAGAAGGTAAACAGGGACATGATTATCATGGCCAAAATTTTTTATACCTACTATACCAATGTTTCAGTAGGCCTTAAACTAGCCCCTCTAATTTGTCAGCAATTGGCATTTTACACTTCATTCGGGGCTGGACCCAAAAGATGTAATTAAAACCATTTCTCTAAAAACCCCTCATCATGTGATAACCGTAACAGCAGCCATAGAAGACCTAAACCTAGCCAGGAAACTCAGTACGTCAGACTGTCCCATTCCATGCAACTAGATGTCAATTAATAAATGATTTCAACGGAAAATTATCCTATACAGTTTCATTGCAAAAATAAAATGCACTCAAGGTAGTGTTGCTTAGAAACTAAATCATAAAGTTACAACAGAAAATAACCACTTTCCCAGACCCAAATTAATCACTGTTCCTAAACTGCAATAACAAGAGCACATATAGAAATTCAAATTGGTTTGCAATTTGACCTATCTGATTACAATACTATTTCTTCTTTGCACTGATCTAGCAAGTATAGCATCATTATTAATGCTAATTGTATTTAAAGTAGACACAAGCACCTCCATTTCCACTCTAACTCCCTCAGGAATTCAGAAAGAGACTTCAAACAAAGAAGTAGCATGTTTATTATCTGTCACACTTCATTATTCTGTGACACTTCATCTCCATCACTCCCACGAGGCAACGGGCACGCTCAGCACATTGTACTGCCTCTGTAGTGCATGCACTATGATGACACGGAAATGAAGACGGGAGAGGAGTTGTTTCAGCTAAGCTACATTCAATGCCACAACATACTTGTTTAAACAAACATCCCCAGAATGTGAAAGCATTGCAACCAAGCATTGAATTGTAAGCAGATATAAAACAACTTCCACCTGCCACACTTCCTGTATGAGAGTGTGTGCATGCATGCATGCAGTAAAAAAATCTCCTTCAGATATGGGCTACGGTTACTTACACCCAGATCTGTAGAAAGGCGAGCTTATAAACTTGACTCAATAAGATAGATCTGATAAAATACATTAATTTCAGCATTCCTGTTCTTCTATATAATATGTATGTATGTATGTATGTATGTATGTATGTATGTATGTATGTATGTATGTATGCATGCATGCATGTACTTCCTCAAACAGCAATGTACACAAATGCTAATACTATGGCCAAAGAGCTTTTACCTGATGTAATTTGCTGCATTTTTGTCTTCTGAGTCTAACTAACCAAGGTGTCATTCTAACTTCTCAGTCTGAATACTATTTTTGTTGTCATTTCTCTACAAACACAAGCAAAAAAAGGGCAAGTGACTTTTTTTTGTCCAAAACTAATTCAGAGAGTAACACACACACACATGTACTTGAGCACAGATGCAGATACATCAAATCTTCCTGTTTCATACGATAACGTAAAACCATGACACCAGTATAACAACGTATGAATATAAAACTAACTTCTTTTTTTTTTTGGAACAAAAAGGAAGTTCTTACTATGTATTTGTCAGCAATAGTGTCAGCAATAGTGTTTTACTGAAACATTTTTTTGGTTAATTTCCTTTGGACAGTTTCATTATTTGCAGTTACATCATTATCTCAGACACCACCAAGTCATGCATGCAAAATTCTTACACGGGAGAAAAATGTAAGGATTGTAGCAAAGTTCTTCCGTTTGGTGCAGCAGAAGACATGGACAGTTCAGAAAGTCAATTACAAATAAACACCTTCAATTCAAGTTTGCAAGTGTGAAATTGTAACAACACAATAACAAGCAATAACACAACAATAATAAGTAATAACACAATAATAGAAACAACAACAACATAAGAGTAATAATAACAACAATAATAATAATAATAATAATAATAATAATAATAATAATAATAATAATAATAATAATAATAATAATAATAATAATAATAATAATAATAATAATAATAATAATAATAAAATAATAAAACTGCAAGCAAATATTGTGGATTTATTCTTAGCATTCTGATCTGCATAATTTAGTGAGCTAAGACGCATGACAAAGTTTGGTAGTTACATGTATGAAAAATGAAGCAGCTCTGATTAAAAAAGTATAACTTTCAAAGCACAAGCAACCTTGGGCTATCAGTGCTTTATAACAGGATAGATCAAAATACACTTGCTTGTCTTAGCTCGTCAATTTAATGATTATATATAAACACTTCTACCTTTGTGTTCATTTGGCACATTGTTTGCATATTCAATGTTGTCTACTGAAATTTAAAAAAAAAACGTCTAAAACATGACACCTTGCTTGCTTATGATCTAAGCATATGTTAATGAGAGAAATAAAAAATTACCTCTAGTTTCTCCTAAATACCCTCACTGAATGGCTGTCGAGGTGCTGGGAGTCAAATTTTGTTTTAACCGGGTGAAAGTTCATGGAAAACTATTGGAAAGGTGCAAGGAACTGTATGTGAATAGTTGTACACCCACACCACTGAATCCTTACATTGTCTGTATTGCTGTGAACACCATAAGCATATGACACCATGACCACCAAACAATTAAAATTCTCAGGTTATGGCACTTGAAGAATGGTTAGTGGAACATCCAAGAAAAGCCTGCCAGTTTTTATCACAAAGACCTCCTCACCATTGTGAAAAGGTGGCACTGGTCACCTCTGAAAGCCATAGTTTTTTTTCTCTCCATCACCCGAAATCATAAAACTGTTTGACATGTGTGGTGGTTTGGTTTGACCCAGGCCACATGCTAGCTAGACAGGATGCTTGTGGAAGAACTTTCAGCTGATTGGTTAATGCCAGTGGTGGTAAGGGTCCTATGGCACATACACAAACAAAAACTATGGTCTTGTATTGAACATCTACAGGGGAATTGCCACACGAAAGAAAATAATTCCAGCAGATTTTATGAATGAACAGTAAAGGTGAAAAAAAAATCAGAATACTGTTCCCATGCATAATGAGTGAAGACAAGTAAGTTAGTTGTAAGTAATAAAATGTATCAGCACTCGCTCGATACGCTTATACATTTTATTACTTACAACTAAACCAGATGAATACTTTCTTTGCATATTAGCGGATAATGGAGTTAATTTGTTGGCTGCTTGCTCACCAAATCAATCATACCAAATAAATACACACTGGATTTAATAGAGGCTCCTTTTTCAGACAAGGAAGTGCTAACCAAGTGTTACATACTGGATCTAAAAAAGGTGCAATATTTTCTTGAAGTAGTTTTGTTTGAATTTGGACTGTGTGAATGAGAAATTCCCTCACATTGTAGAAGAATATGTGCTGGTTACACCACGAGGTGGAGGTCAGTACAGGATGGGACAAAGGCCCGGGGATAGTGAAATCCTATACCAACTGAACGGACGGGTGCAACCCACCTGTACCATGCTCTATGCTACAGGAAATGCACAAAAACTTATTTTGATTGGACGTTTTACTTATTCACCTCCTAGGATGTGGGTATGAAATATATAATCATAGCTAATTTTCTCTTCTAACAGCCTAATTATGTTATTTATAACTTAACCCGATGTTTTGACTTATTGCCGAAGTCCTCTTCAGAAAGAACAACAAAGAATGAAGAAATACGAAGTTGAAACATTGGTTAAGTTTTGATTAAAATAATTTTGGCTGTTAGAACAAGAAATTTTGCTATTATTACAGCCAATAATGACTGCATAATCATGATCTTGATACATCTTGCGCAGTCTTGGCCAGTATCACCTTGTTAAATCTTAAATGAATACATGTAATTTTCCTGGCAAACAATGATGCAGTAGCATATTCATTTGATTAAGAAAAGACATACTTGTTATTCAATCATCTATGGCAGTGATATGAAAAAGGTTTACTGTTTACTGTCAAAATCTCTAACTGCAGCAATGCAGTATTTTAGAAGTTAATGCAAGAAATTGATATAACCTTTTAGTATAGTGTCAGTGAATGGTATTAATCAGCTGCATCTTCCAGCCAAACATGTGGCAGAAATTTTCAAATCATTATAGCAGGCTACTTGATTAAAAAATGTCCAATTGAATCTTATGAATTTTTTTTTATATAAAATGGCAACCTTTTTTTTTTTTTTTTTTTTTTTTTTTTTTTTTTTTTTTTTTTTTTTTTTTTTTTTTTTTTTTTTTTTTTTTTTTTTAATTTGCGAATTAGTCACGTGATCTTGATTTAAAATATCTTGTAAATTCGTATTGCAAAGTTTGTTCATGATTCTGGTGCAAAAAAATGCAGATCTTAATGTAGGAAAGTGTAATATCTTTATGTAAGATACTAATGTAAGAAAGAGTAAGATCTTAAAAAGTCATACTATAAATTTATTGCAATATCTTGAAGTAAGATTAAGCAAGCAAAGTGTTCCAAAACCTTATTATTTCTTATGTGATTATTTGTAAGATCCCAAAAAGTCTTACTATACTTGTTGCAAGTTCATGCATGATTCTTGAAAGATCTTGAAATAAGAAAGTGAAGATCATTTAAAGATCTTGGGAGTATGCAAAAAGCGTTCCAAACCTTGTAAGATCTTGAAAAATACATTTCAAGATCTTATTTTATTTTAAGATTTTGCAAGATTTATTGAGCTAAATTTGAAAATTATATTGTGCCTGCTACCACTGTGAAATGTCTGAAATATTGATACCACAACCATCCCAGTACAAGCACACCCAGCAGGGGAAATATACCACAACAGAGGGAAATTAACAGGGGAATATATATTTTTTGATCCATGATGGTTACTGCAGCAACTATGGTATAAATATATTTACACCATGGTACGTTCAAACTGTGCAAATCAGATCGCTTAATTTGCGGTTAAGATCATGATTGCATGGACTTATTCAAGATTTTACAAGATAATTTTTATCCAAGAATGTGTACCAAGATGTACCTATTCAGATTTTGAAGGTAATTCTCAGTCAAGAATGTGCAAACTATTTCTCTTCATCCTCTCTCAACAAAACCCTTGCACATTTTACTGGCTACCCAACGCCATTGGAGTGCAAGTTGTGGGAATATGAATTAATGGTTGCATGAAAAGACTTTAAAAGAATGTTCCTTTCTAAGATATTGGGGTAGTTGGGAATAATATTTCTCATATGCTTAACAATCCACATAAAAGTTGTACAGAGTCTTGGGAGGGTAAATCTCTCCATTAGTTTTCCTCGTTTCTGCAATGTACTGAGATAAAATGTTATTTATCACTCTTGTCGCTGTAATTGAGAAAATCTTCAGGGATATCCTCTTTGCCTGTCGTTAAAATTTTAACTGCCCAGGAAGTTGCTTTAGTCAGGGGTATTTATATTGGATGGCATGGTAGCAGTACTAGCAGTTGATGAGGAAAATGGAACTACAGTAAAAGAACTAGAGGAACTAAGGAACTAAGTTCCATTTGTATGTGGCTAATATCGGTATCTCTACTAATTCAATTTCATTATTTCCTCACAAAAATACTCACTTGTCATTGACTTAGTGAAAATAGTAGTGACACTATGGTATGAAATAGTGAGCCCATGGCAACATCGGGATTATTGTCCAATGACTGCGCCTCATCCTTTGGTTTCGTTCTTAGGAATCGAAGCAGTTAGTAGTAAGATCTAGCGAAATCTTAGTGACATCTAGCAAGATTCTGGTAAGATATCTAGCAAGATTTCAGTAAGATTTTAGTACGATCTAATAAAAAGCTTTTAAGATCTTGACTAAGATTTGAGACAAGTTGCCCTTATCTTAAAACTACAGTAGAACCTTGGTAATCTGAACATTAAGGGACCAAAGGATGTCCAAATTAGTGAAGAGTTTGAATTATGAAGTATAAACTTTTTAAAGGTATTTTATCAACACAGTTTCATATGATTAAAAAAACATTCTTATTACACTGGCTTAAAACCAGACCAGTCATTTCAATATATTTTACCTTAGTAGAAAGTAGTAGTATCCTGAGCTTAGTGTTGAGTGCAACATTTCTTACGGTACAGAATTGCCTTTTTCTGCTAAGTACCTACTTAGTTAAGTAGCACTGTGAGGCAGTTGTAAAAAAGGGTAAAGTAGTGAACTACAGCCTCTCAAGGTGAGGCATATGGCTTTAAAGGGTAGGGGTAAAACCTGGCAGCTGTTTGGTATGGGAGGGAGAGGGTATTAGTGAGTTTTAGATTACTGAGGAGGTTCTACTGTAATTCAATTCAGTGCAGGAGTTGACATTTTTAACTGAGTTTTCCTTGCTTTGAGGTTCAGATGGAATTTTCAACCTTTTTTTTATGTTCAAACCTAAATAAGGCATGCTCAAAACTTAACTATATATAAGCATGACTCTGTCCCTTTTGTGCTTGCAATCTTCCTCCAACAATCTGCAATGGAAATTGCACCATTCTGTACACACATTAACATGTATTACCCCACCTCAAAACCCCTCTGACTGCAAGCTGAAAATTCTCAGCAGGTATACTCTAAGTTTAATAATAAGAAATTCTGAATTTCTTTCTTGTAAATATAATTGCTCCAGGCTGTATGAAACTATTTCATATTGTTTACTTGCCCTACGAATTTTAGATTTGAATCCATGGTGTATGTCCAAACTTAAAATTTAGTGCTGAAATTTGTTCACTTAGTCTATTTAGAAATAGCCCAAGGTGCCTCCACACATTATATATATATATATATACCTCAGTATTGTGTTGCCTTTTAAAAGTATTAATAAAATACTGACGGGCAAAGTAATGAAAAGTTTAGGTAAGGAGAGTAGAAGAGTATTACTACAAAAGATTCCTTTTCACTTTGCCTCGTTACTTTTCTCAACACTCTTCACCATTTTTTAGTTACATATTTTACTATCAGAGTGGCAAAAACCGTGCCAAGGAGATATTACAGATAAAATATGGCACACATCAAGGCTCATGGAAAACAAATAATAAAACAAACAAAACAAAAATGTCATCTTCAATGATTTGTATTTTTGCGATAAGCTACCTTGTTTGTGTGAGCTACCATAATACATTTAAATGCCAAAATTAGCAAAACCATAATATAACATTTAACTTAAATTGAGAAACTAATGCCAGAAAGTGATTCTACACCCCAGAAAATTTAGCTACTCATGTTTTTAAAGTGTTGGTCCAAATTTAATTTTTGCAGGAATGAATTAAAAAATTTGCTATTTCACTGAGTTCTTCACTACTGAAAAATGGAAAGGAACAGATTTTATGAACTTTACTCAACACAAAATAGTTAAAAATTATCAACATACTGGGCTTGATTAGAATCAGACAATGCATATAAATTCTTCGTTTACAGAAACAACAGAATGGTCTTACATAACTTTTATTACAGTAGTGTCCTTATCAGGCTAGTCGCTTCAAAATCTCTTGCTACTGAATTCAGTGAAAATAAAATCGCAAATATTTAGAATTCCTCACCACTGACAGAAGCCAGCAAGTTGTTTTGAGAAGTTGACTATACAATGAACATTTTAGGGCAAAAAACAACAACATTACTTCAATTCGAACTTCGACTAAAACAGCCCCTTATTCTGCTGAAGTAACTGTATATTTAATATCCAGCTCCTGTAATAGCTCACTCCATATATTGGGGGAGGGAAAAGCCGGTACACATTTTAAAACTGAGTAAACCAGGGTCCCAACTATTGGAATCGATTCTACAAACAGGTCACAGTAAGCAGGTATACTTTCAAGTGCTCCACAAGAGGTTTCAGGAAGTTTTCTGCATTATTTTGTGGAAAAAAACAAACAAACTCTATTGATGGTAAGAAGGCTTATAGATATAACCACAGAATTTATCAATACGGGCAAACAGGATTGCGATACAAACATAAACACAAATAATAGGGCTAGCTTTGAAATTCTGGGATAACTCACTTTTTATTGAGGTGATTAATTAGTGTACTGTGCACGCACAAACATGCTAAATGTGTACCAGTATATTCATGCAAATAGATCAATTCATTAAGATTGTGAACAATGTTACATTTTTGTGAGCTTGACTCTGGGCCTTTCTGGCCAATGTCTGGAATGTCATGTTTATTCGCATCTTCATCCTCAGAAAATCAGACAATGCATATAAAATAGTAGATAACAAACTGTGGTCTTACATAACCTTATCTCAATAGTGTCCTCGCCAGGTAAGTTACTTCAAACTCTCTTATTCTGAGGTAACTTTGTATCTGTATACAAATTAAGAAATGTTGATAAATCTTGTAATGTATCAAGTGCTTATTTGTCAGTGACACTTCAATCAAGGTTGTCATATAGTTTTCCCTTCACTTTAAAGTTGTAAAGCACTGATTTTCAAACTGGATAATGTTCATAATTCTCGAGCTCTAAAGACGATGAGGTATTATGTGTCCTCTATCATCTTTATGGCATGTATTGCAAGTATGTAATAATTTGAGAGGAAATAAATACCAGCTTACTCCGAATTACACTTTTAGAACCTCAGCAATTTACTGATGGTTTCTATGCTCTATTGATGATCCTTATACAAATAATACCCAAATAGAATTCGGTCACATGACATTAAGCTTTCAGATGAATCCAAGGTTAGTGAAACGTGAAAGATTTCAAGACATGAGTGAAAGCATTATATCTTTAGTGATTGGAGTGTGGCTGCTAAATCTACAGAATTTCTAGGACATCTTGGTAATATTAAATAACAGACTATGAATGTATAGTGAAGAAAACGAATTCAATTAACTAGCTATAACAAATAGTTTAGACTAACCTTGTAGTTAGCAATAGATCTTGTGAATTCCCTCTGATACTTCCAAATTAGACAGAGAAAAGTACAGCTCGAATTCCTTAATAGTTCAAAATAGAGAGCAACACAAGAGCATAATTTAAAACCTCATCCCAAACCCACATGTGTTGTTAAATATATACTTGTCATGATCTTAATTTCTTATTAAAAGCTTACATAAGATCATATTTTGATTTGACCAGGTATAGACATATTTAATTAGATCACTAGTAATAAATTTGTTGTTTACTCAAACGTTTCGGCTGCTATTCAGCTAGCCATCATCAGTGAAACAAAAATAATAAAGTAACTGTTAGAAATGATGTTTATGTAGGATAATCTAGGAGGACACTGGAGCATAGGATGAAAGAACATCAAAGAGCCCTGCTGTATCTCTTTTGATGGCACATGTTAAAACTCAGCAGTTGCAGAGCATGCTGTTCATAACAGCCACACAATAAACTGGAAGAAGGCTAAAGTAGTACAAAATTGGAAACAGAGATGGTGATGTAGTTGTAGTATAAAGTTTAAATGGTATGAGGGAGGAACACTGGGATAATGGGAAAAATAGGATGAAAAAGGTGCCCACTAGTAGAATCTTCAGACAAATAAGTGGTGTTATGTCCACCAAGGTTGAGGCTATTGCTACATGTATACGACACTAGTTTGGCTGAGTGTAGGTATAGAGATTCTAATATATATAGAAATCCTAATATAATTACAATCCAATTACGATTCAATATTGAAAACCATCTTAACAGGGAGTTTATTTAGAGACCACTGTAAAATTAATTCTTCACGCTCCTTTCAAATTGAATATAGATAATAACACTACACCATGAGAGAGTATAGTAAAAGTAGAGTTTGTAAAGGTTGGCCGATTGACTTGTAATCAATAAGCACAGTCAACATTTGTCACCTGACTGTTCCTGGAGGCCTTTTTTTTTTCAAACCCTTATTTGTCCTGGATCCATATAAAAGAAACCCTTTACCCACATTTACCTTAATGCATAGCAATATAAACACAAAAACGTATATAAAACTTTAATGCTCACTTAATATTCTCCCCCTCCCCCCCAAATATGTATGTGTATAAAGCAATTCAAATCACATTGATTGGCATGTAGCTAGTAATTGCAGAAACTTGGAGTCACGAAACTGTACATCCGAGAAAATGAAGCTCCAGTTCAGATTGCTATAAAGTAGATGTAGTTAAGATGCATCCATTTTTGTCTCAGGATAAAAACATGATGCAGCCCATTTCTCCTCGGTCGCTAGGGCATCCATAGCCACTTATTGTATACCTGACAGCTTGAGGAAGTGAATTGATGCAACTTGTGTCTATTGTAGCCAGGCATAAGCAGTGGTGAGAAATTATGAATAAGTGAGACTACAGTATCCTCACTATTTGCTATTTGATACTTATCCCTTACCAGTTCTTCCTCTTTGTTGTTGTAACTGTATGGGAGCCAAATTGAAGACCTCCATTTTTATTCTGTGCTGCTGGTCTTCTTCAAACATTGTTCGAAATTTCTTATTCCACACATATTCCAGCTCCACTTCATAGACATGTTTTAATCTGTTGAGGGTGTGCGGGATGGATTGTTGAGCTCTGTGTTGCTATAACTTTACCCACAAACTCACTCACATCTTAGAGGACATTCAGTGAGGAGGTCTATAGGTGACATATCACTTGAAAGAGAAGGTGAATTTCATGTGAACCAGTTTCCGTGAAAGTCATTCTCAAGGCCTTTCCCAGTCATCTCCTGGATTTGGTCATTCACCCAATGACCATTGTACTGGAAGGTTCAAAAGATGAATCCTTGATTCAGCAAGCCATTGTCCAGCCATTACGTCCACCAATTATGTCAAGAAAGATCACACATGCTGTATTGCCAGCATTCTGTTCCCATACCTTTTCTCTGTTCGTCTTTCCCCTTATCACAGCCTCCTTCCTGTTCGCCTAACTTCACTGGAGGAGGAATCCAGAATTGTAGGAATAGGCTGTAAAGGAAACACTGAAGATGTGCTTGTAGTAGATGGGCTCAGTACTGACCTTTCTTCTTTTAGACTCTGCTGTGGTAGTGGTAACGATGTTGCAAATTGGTTGTCATCTGAAGATGGTAGGATTTCCTTGTGTACTGGGTGGAGACATTGAAGCCAAATATTTAAAGACAGGGAAAGGAGTGCAGGGTCTTATTGGGCAATTAAAAGTCACTTTGTTCCATGTGATTGACATTTTTTGAGTAAATTATTGGACACTACAATATGGTTGTACAATAGATATGTACAAACCCAACATAATTACATACTTAGTAAGGTAAGGACCTATTTCCTAAAGCTAATAAGCTACTTCATAAAGTATAGGTACCTATACTTTACAAAGTAGGGAACTGGTTTATGTAATAGGACCTTCTTTGGTCAGGTACCGCCTGGTCTTGTTACTTCATGTGAAGCAGTTGTCATGTTGTGTTGCTGTTTTGCTGTAGCTTAGCTCAAAAGAAAGTTTGAAGAACTAATGGCCATTCTAGTAGCATTGGTGATGTTATTGCTAGAGCACTATCATTCAGTCCCCTACTGCCACTTCAACAAGTTTCGATAGGGTATCTGCAGAGTCAGTCTTCCACTTCCAGCATCTCCAGGTAAGTATTAAAAAAAAGCAAGGTGAGCAGTAGGCTTACTGCTATTAGTAAAATAATTCATAACCTTTTGTAAGAATTGCATTTCACAGTAGCTGTGGCATTCAACTGACTACCAGATGTATCAAAAATTATTTGATAATAGCACACCTTGCTTTTTTTTATTTTATATACTTACCTGGAGATGCGGGAAGTGGAAGACTGACTCTGTAGATTCCATATCTGAACTTGCTGAAATGGAGTGGCAGTAGGGGACTGGAATGATAGTGGACTGACTAGCATAATACTTTAATGCTTGTGTTACATCACTACTAATCTTACTAGAATGTCCAGGGGTAGTTTGTAAAGTATGTTCCTATAGTTTGTAAAGAAAGTTTATTAAGTAGGTACCTACTTTATAAAGTAGCTTAGCTATTAATTTATTAATGGGTCCTTACTTTATAAGCAAACTTTATAAAGTAGGGCCTTAGTTTATAAAGTAGGCATTTACTTTGTAAGTAGGTACTTGCTTTATATAAGGCCTTAATTGACAAAATAGATGCCTACTTTATAAGAGCCTATTTTATAAAGTTTGCTAAATCCTCAAATTGATTTTTTGCTTGTAACTTGGTACATTGGGCACCCCATAGCCTAGCCAGCAATAAAAGTTATATAATTTTCCCCCAATAATTTATTCATTTTTGGTTGAATGCAATAACAGTGTTAAAGCCGAAATATCAGGCTAGGTTTTAATTAAATATATTTTAAAACGAAGAAAACCTACCATTATTAAAATATAATATTGTAGAATCATTGAAATAACTGAATTCTAACTGGAAACAATAAAAAATTGCAATAATTCATAAATTCAGGCACAATATGATGGCATTGGAGCAACAAATTACCTCACACTCATATTAACATTAATCTCATACAATACATTGTGCATAATTCTATGCATTCCACTTTATTTAACTGATGAGAATCTCAGTGACCAAGACCAAATTATAAGTATTCATGCAATAAGAATGATATAACTATACAATATCAAATTCTAAATTCACAAAATTGAAAGCGTCAAGGTGTAAGCCTCTTGGGGTCACGAGGAAACATTGATGTCTTCCTAATGTTACTCAGCCCCAGATACAGCATCACTACTCGCTCCATACCTAATCAACAACAATAAAACAACAACAACAAAAAACAAAAACAAACAAAAAACAACTACTGAATTCTTTGAGAAGAAGATACCTGTATTGTTATTATTTAACCCAACAAATCTTAGAAGTATCGAGATATGAATAACTTGGACAGACCTGCTGAATGGAGCTACACTATGACATAATCCATCATCTTAATTTCAACTCCAAACATACCTATGCCGCCACCTGCATGGGGAGGAGCTCCAAATCGGAAAGAATCAATGTATGCCTTTATTTTCTTCAAATCTGTGACATACATTAAAATTAATCAAATTATTTACCAGCTAGTTAAAGCAAACGCCAGTAAATAAATAATAATTACGTGTCAATGAGATCGCTGTGGCTAGAAGCTAAATTACTAGAGTTAGTGCAAAATACCTATCCCATGGCTTAGAGCACTCTCTGCCAATAGTTCGGGGTCGTGAATTCGTTGAGCTCCTGACAAGATTTCTTCACCTCTCATGAACATGTCATAGGAATTGGAGTATTTCTGAAGAGAATTAATACCATGTTCATATTCACCACAAGAGACAATGCCAAAACAAAAATAAGGGGGAAAAAAATTCAAAAAAAAATTCAAAAAAAAATTCAAAAGAAAAAAAAAAAGGGTTAAATTGAATTAGTTATCACACACACACACACACATACAATTCATGTCTTCCACTTCAAAATCCCACAGCTACATACTGTATCTAATAATAACTTACTGGATTCTTAGGATCAGCCATAGTATAAAATGGCCGCACAGCTAACGGATATTTGTCCAGCATGTAGAAGTCAGTACCATACTATAATATAATAATAACAATAATAATAATAACAACAACAATAATAATAATAATAAATAAATTCTCAGATACATATTAACTCTTGTAACTACCTCGACTCTATCCAGCCCAATAATTATTCATGGCTAGAACCAGGAAATTCACGTCAACTGACTCCCACACAATGTGTAGTGAATGGGACTAGAGCATGGTCAAGTAGACGCAATCTAATTATTTGCCGTCTAGTCGGCTCTTGTGTGGCATCCAACACTTGTGGTGACCATCTCTTCTGGGAGGTCACAGTGCATTCCGTGTGAAGGGAAAAGGGAAAAAAGATAGCACCCCAGGCCATAAGTAGTGCCAACTTATAATTACAATCTAAGAATTCCTTGTAGTAAAATGAGTTAACCTTCTCATCCTCACCTCCAATAAATATCCACTTGGCCAGCAATGCATTCACATAACACCAATTAGAAATCTGAGTAAACGGATTCCCCAAATATAGTTTAAGGTACCACATTCTTTCCATTACAAAAACTTCCAATAAATATTCTCTACTTGTGAACCAAAGTAATAAAATATTCCAAAAGAATTCACATTTCATTAATTAATTCTTTCAAGGACCATAAAACTAAGAGAGAGAGAGAGAGAGAGAGAGAGAGAGAGAGAGAGATTGAGGGATTTTAAGTACATTTCTACAAGTAACATACACTACACCTTTTACCTTTTCTTTCACCAGCTTGCCCAGAAGTTTCTCATTAGGAGTGCTATATCACAAACAAATATAAGGGGTAAAATAATGGCATTATATTGGTCTTTAGAGTTGCCACAATAAAATAAAGGCTGTTGATTATGTGAGCAAAATATTCACATAGAACAGCTGGAGGGAACATAAAAAATTGCAGCAGAAATCAAATATGCTGGTAAGGTCAAGGTTTCATATAGAGGAAAGCCTGCCATAAAATCTCCCCTCTCCATTCCACCTCCTCAAGATATAAAGTAGTATGTTAGCTAAACTTGAATTCTATGAGCAATAAGACTGAATAGCAAGTACTGGCACCTCCAAGATATCTTATGTTTACTACATAGCTTATTTCATATTATAGGTTTTATGTCTTACTACTCATAGAATTCAAGTTTAGCTATACTACTTATTTCTTGAAAGATAGACATAAGTAATGTATGCTTTAGGAACAAGGTTACAATATCTTTACTGATTATAACATACTTAGCTACTGTAGCAAAAAAAATAAAATCCTTTCCGAGTCACAGCCATATTAATAAATGATGGAAGCTGATTACCCAGTACATGTTTTATACAAATTAAAACAGTAAAGTGAAAGTATAGTGAAATCATACTATGGCGTAGTGTCGTGTGTGTGTGGGTGTATTGACTGTAGTTACCTGAGATCATCTTCACCCCCCATCTCCACTCCGTTAGCACGCAGCATCTCGACTCCCTCGGCATAATTCAGTATGAGACTACAGAACCAACAAGCGACACAACATGAGGAGTTCATAAATTATCTGCCACACAATGTTTATCTGTGGTGCCATCTCCATTACTCTTACAGGCTAGCTCTAGGGTGCAATTATGACAATAAAATACGAAAATGAGTTGTTTCAGCTTAGTTATGAAAGACTCACCCTTTACAAACTTTATAGGTCCATCCCGATTACATCCCAAAAGGCATGCTCATCACACTGTAATAGCTTTATAGTGCAGAGATGACAATTATTTTCAGTTTAGTTGCACACATGATACCCTTTACCAACTGCATGAGAAAGGAAAGGGGTGGTCACCTTGCATATAGTGTTCTCTCCTGACTTTGAGTGTTACAAGTGAAAGCCCTAGGGGATAATAGTGGGAATACCCACAGGAAACATAGAAAAGCAGTAGGTGTGGCAAATTAACATCTGCCACATGCCATACACTTCAGCCATACCTCGAGTACAAACTTTTAGGATGCGGTAATAGTAACGTTATTTGTTTGAGACTGGGCATGAGCAGTTCTTAAACGATGTATCCAGTAAGAATCTGAGCTAACACTCTACCTTGGCTCCAAGAACTTGAATGGCTCTGAAGGATACTGCTTGTTTACAGTAGCTATTTCTTCTGCACACCTGCAACACACAGACACAGAGCAAGAATGAAATATTAATAAATTTCAAATACTTTCAGAGATGTAGTATGTACAAATAATTCAGCATTCATGATTCATTGGATGTTACAATAATAGCAACATACATGAAAAACGTTAATAGAGAAAATAACCTCCTGGGATACAAAGGCAAAATTAAAGTAGCTATTCAGTTTTATTGAATATTAACTCAAAGTGGTAAATTTAGGGTGGTACAACAGGAAATGGGCGTGGTTATGATAATGGGGTGAGGCCTGTCAGTATATTGCCTATTGTAAACTGTCCTTGCATATAATTGCAGGTGGAAGTGTTTTCCCTACAGTGTATACCAGTGGCTTAGCAAGAAACTGTAATGTTTTTGGTACAAAAAAAAATCAAAATTTTAATGATTATGAACATTTTAAAAACCAATAATACAATGATTTTGAAAAATACTGCTGCATTACACTGATGCATCTATAAATTAATGTACAACAATACATTCTAAATCTAACTCATCTGTTCTTACTTATTGAGTGCATGTACAAATTATAAACATATTATGGTTGATGAGGTTCTTTGGAAACGCATATCCATGGCCACGTTGCTCAGCTAGGAAGCTATACAACAAGGCTAATCTGTGTGGCCACTGACCCTTACCTCACCATGCCCCATCAGCAATTGCTTTTGCGCATTCACTGAATAATAAATTAGCGTGGCTAAAGAAGTATGTAGTGCAGCTCAAAGTGCACCAGTCACACCTATTCCTATAGCCCTGCTATTGAATAGCAACTGTCTGTTATATTTTTTGTGGCTTGCTCGAGGTGTGGCTTCAAAGTCAAAAGAAGCTGCTGCAAGTCGTTACTATGATATTGAAGACCCTTTACCTGAATATTAATTAAAAAATAATAAAAAGTTTTGGTAGCTGAAAGCTTTGGTTGTCCAGTGCTAGCTTCTTGTTCTTCATATACTTACCATGGTATTGAACATTTTTCCCCCCTGAATTAAGGGAAGAAAAAAAGAAAAAAAATACCTCTACTGTTTTTAACCCAGTGCTTTTTGCCAGGAGCTACTGGTCACTTAAGTCAAAATGGCTACTACAGAAGCTGCCACTACTCGGAAAGTGTTTTAATATTACTTGAGCACAATGGATCACTCGCTATTAGTGCTCAAACATACCACTGGCTATTATCTAAGCTTATCATACTCACAACTTATATTTTCATGGAAGTGTCAACTAAGTAAATAGCAATAATTGTTCTAAGATAAAGGCTTGGGTAATTGGTAAGCGAGCGAGACACTATACAGTGGTGTCAAATTGAGAATCAGGGATATTTGTTTATATATGTGTGGACGTATATATGTCAGTTTTGTGCAACATAACAAGGCAGGCTCGCTCGCCACTTTGTGCTCAAGCACACCACTAGATATATAGGCAAATAACTCATGAATCTGATTGGATTAAAAATAAATGTAACCGGTACCAAAAGCTGAAATTGCTTATGACAGCACACATTAACCAATTACAGAGTAAACAACTGTCAATTAATAAACATAATTCACTCACTGTTCCTGCAGGCCTTTAAAAATACTGATGAACATACCACCAATAACTTCCAACACCTACAACACACAATTACATAATACCACAACAACAACAAAAAACACAAAATCACAAATTTGAAACGTCTTGCTATCATTCCTTTTACTCAATCTAAGATAAGTTCAGAAAATTGTTCGTTTAATGTAGTACTTAACAATATTAAAAATAATTACAACAAACAAAAAATGAAGCACCAGGAGGTGCGAACCCTCAGCGTATGTCCACCAGATAACCTCAATCAATTAAAACCCCTCTCCGTTGCAGAGATCAGCAGTAAAAGCGAACGTCTGTTAAAAATCATTTCAAACCTTTAGCATTTTCACACAGACAGTTGTTACTTACGACGATACAAAGCAAACAACAGAGTGAAGGGAACGCCTCTAGGTTAAAACAGATCAGCTCTGCGGTTGCAATAGCAGTACAAGCCGGCCGGCCACTCTCTAGCTGCAATTTCAGCTCACGTGATTATAACGTGCGGTAAAGGGGTGTTACCGGTAACAACTAGCGATCGCACGTCTAGAACTCGACCACCTTTTTTGAGAGAACTAGGTCGAATACGAATATTCTGGAATATTAAAGGGACTTACTTAGTGGAGTTCTCTACCTCTACCTCGTTTCAAAGCCAGGGAGGCAGCAGTCATCGATATCCTTTGTTGAATGAATGAATGAATGACACACAGACAGGATGACTACTGTAACCCTCTCGCGCATGCGCGCTGAGGGTTAACAACTCAACTGCTACAATTTTTAACTTCTTTGTACATCCAAAGATTATTAACCCTCAGTGCGCATGCGCCTGAGGGTATATAGTAGTCAACCTGTCAGTCATTCAGTCAGTCAACAGGGGATCTCGAAGAGTACGGCTACCCAGGCTTTGAAAGCGACATCAAACTATAGCACTTCACAGAGTAAGTCCCTTTAATGTGCCAAAATTGTTAGTTTTGACTTAGTTTTCAAGAAAAAGCGAGTAGAATTTCAGTCCTACAATCGTACGTTACGGTAATGGGAACCGCCCCTTAAAAAACTTGCTTGTCACGTGAGCCAGCTTGCAAATCACATTTAAGTAGCTAACAATTACATGCATTCACTGTGAGGTGTTGTGTTCCGTTGGGTAGTTGTCGGGTGAGCAAATACCTAACAAAAAAAAAACAATAAGTGGTTCAAACCTTTGTCCACGCTTTTTTTTTTTTTTTTTCATCCCTGTTTTTTTTTTCCCTTTCTTTTCTTGCCTTATTTTTTTTTTTTTTTCCTCTTTCTTCCAACTGTTTTTATTTCTTTCTTTCTTCTTCCTTTTTCTTTTCTTCCTACCTTTTTTCATTCATTCCTCTTTCTTTTGTCCCTCTTCATTGTCTTTTTCTCTTTCCTGCCTCTCTTCATGCCACTTATCTTTCTTTTTTTTGTTTCTACACTTTTCCTTTGTTATTGTTTTCTTATCATACTAGCTAACTAGCGCTGAGGGTTTGCACTTCAGTGCTCTAGTTCACATTAGCTATCACAGCTGCACTTAATTCAGGGTGAGTGTTCTATCAGTATGACATGGAGCTAGTTCAACAGATCTGGAGGAGTTATAGGTTGAAAACCAACTTCTGGACGAAGCCAATCATAAAATCCAGAGGTGTAAATGGGTGGGTTGGATTAACAGCGAATCTGTTATAGTTGTTATGCTTATTCAGCACACATGGCAACCAAGCTAGCCTAGCTGTTGGTATAGAGGAAAAACCAAGACCATGTCTAGCTGTGGTGTGAACCAAAGTCATGTAGCTGTTCATAATACATTTGGTAAAGGGTTACAATCAATGTTGTTATTGTGAAGCCGTGCAATGTTACTGTTGCTGCCAAGGAAGGGTACAGATATTCATAGGGGGTAGGGGGTCAGGTGGGACTTTCTCTGTAAAGCTAACCAGGCCAGTCAAAGCAGCTGACAAAATATCTGCTGGGGTGCCCACCCCATATGTCCGGTAATAAGATAGATGTCTGGATGAATCAGATATTCAGTTCCAGCCCTAATTACCCCAACTGAATATAAGCCAGCCACTTAATTATAATTTACCCCTTCCAGCCTAGTTGCAAAGCACTATTCTGATCAGCATAAATAATTCTATAACTGATAGCCAGAATAAACAACAACAAAAACTACAACAAAACAAATACCACAACAAAACAAAACAAACACAAATAACTATAGCACCTTTTTTCGCCCAACCTTGCATTAATGTCATTGAAAACTTGTGTGATATGAATTTTTTTTTTCGTCAATGGGTAAAGTCTACCAGTAAATTAAGAAAAGAAAAACTACCAAATTATGCCATAAATAAGGATTTTCTTTACATCGCAAGAACTCAAAATTAATTAAAAATATTTAACTTAAATTAGAAGACTTGTCAGAGTTGAAACATCTGAGAGTTGTGGATTTATACCATACTACACTTTACCAATTTAAGTTAAAAATTGTAAATGTAAAAGGAGAGTAATCATGGAATTATATGAAACTATAAAGTAAAGGATGAAAAAATGAGCATTTGACGTTCAATGAAGGATTAACGTACAGTATTGAAGTTCACATACTAATTCCTCTATTACACACTGACTTGATCTACTATTAAGATTAACTGATATTAACTGATATTATTGGTGAGTGAGTGAAGCGAGCGAGACACTATACAGTGGTGTCAAATAGAGAATCGGGAATCTTTGTCTATGTGTGGACATATGTATGTCATTAATACTTTGACCCTCTCGAATTTTTGTGTTAGCTCGGTGTTCGACCCCGCCCCAAACAGAATCCTCTCGTTTATTGATTATTACTCGTACCATCCTAGAAATTGTATTGTTTACCGCTTTGAATTATTTTGTGGGTGCAGTTAAAACTCAAACACTTACCTGAGTTCCATTTCTATTCGAGTTAGTGGAGGTGGTAAGTTAATACACTATTTGTCGTAGTTTTAAGCCCTACGCAACAGCATTTACTTGAAAGTTCATTGTCCGCTAGACTAACCACAAAGGTAAGTCTTGTGTAGGTGTGTTCAGTTGTGTGAATAGTATTGTGTGTTACAGCTACTTAGAGAAAGAATAAAACATTTAAATACCGGGATTTGTTTTGTGTTGCCTTTTTTTTTTTTTCAATTCAAACAGTTACTATGGCTATGAATCCCCTTTACCGTATAATATAGGTAATTAAAAAAAAATCGACTTTATTTTCGTAGCTTGAGTGTTAGAAGTTAAAATCAATCATTTAACAATAGTATAGATTTAGGTTCACTCGCCATCTGTGTTCAAGCACACCACTAGTTAAACTGCATGCATAAGTGTGAATTATATATAGATGACCTCTCTGGCCTGATGTATCTCTCAAAAATGTTTATATACTTTAATACACCATTACTCGTTCAGTGAATTAACAGAAGAAATGCTTAAATAATGTCAACAGTAGCCAGGGTTGGGGTCAAATACTTTGAATAAAATATACTTTGAAGAACTCAAATACAAAATACAAATACAAATACTTTCTTAGATGCAGTATTTCAATTACAAATACTTTTGAATTGCATCACAATTACAGTAGGTAAAGCGTTGCATGGAAAATAGATTACAACTGATAAACATTAGTTCTTCAAAAGTTTTGTACTTTGAACAATATTTGTTAGGTTAAAATATCTTTCCTGCTATGCTATACAATCTTTGAAGTGGCGCTAAAGATACAGGAATACATAAATGCACTAGAACTAGTGTTGCAAGTATGTGGTGGTTGTAGGTGTGATTATGATTCAGAGCCTCAGTGGTTTGTCTCTATTACTTGAGGGAGTTATTCGTATGCATTCAGTTAATTTAACAGCAGCTTTTTACAATAAGAGGTGGAGCTTTAGTTATTACAATATAATTATGCCAGCATGGACCAAGCAACACTTGATTCTGTACTTTCCAGAACTAAACAATAGAATGAATCTGTCCAATACAAATGTTCCAGATCTTTTATCAATTTTCTACTAATACAAAAGCTCGCATTCTTACCTTATGATATTTTCAAAAGTATTTCAATACAAATACTTCACTTTTTAAATCTTAAAATACAATTACAAATACTCCAAAAATGTATTTAAATACAGCATAAATACAAATACTTATGTATTTGACTCAACCCTGACAGTAGCTCAGGGATCTTTACAATGACTTGTGCCTTACAGTAAGCTCTTCCTCTTCACTTCTCTAAATTTTCAGTCCTTGAAGTTATTTACGAATATACATATAATATGTGTATAAATGTATAACACACATAATACTGGCAGTACGTAACCATCAGCTCATCAGTAAAACTTCACAAGTTCAGTACTTTAATTCGACCAATTATGGAATGGCTATGGCCAAGAATGGTTTCCTATATTGTGGGCACATTAGTTAACTAAATTAAAAGAATATTTACATTCTCTGTGTGGTGGAAACTAAGGATCCGGAAACTAAGGACATTGCTGAATGAGATTATTGCTAGGATATCTAATTACATTGTTTAAAAAAATATGACTACATCTGCCAAAAGCGCAATGAGGGCACTCCCTGGTAGGACCACCCACCACACACACACACACACGCATGCACACACACACAAAGAGGTAGGTTCACACACAGGTGCATACACGTGGCATATATACGCACACACATCAAAATAAAGACTGGAAGTCCATCACATCTCAAGAAACATCACCGTCTCTATTGTGGACTTCCCACAGTATTGCACAGTGATGGCAAAGTTTACAAGCAATTTTTTAGTTTATCATTATATCCTTGTGTGCATGGCATCACAATAAGGCTTTATTGAATTATATTTTACTTTTCTATTTATTCATCATTAGGACATGAAGTACCTCAATCATTTCTGTAAAATTCTACGCATTTCCCATCGTTATAGGGTGACCCCTTATGCCTCCCTCTAGCCATGACAAGCATGAACCAATGTCGTTTCTCCATTCCATAGCTAAACCAGAATAAATTGTGGAACCATTACTTTTATAAGTGAGTTGTCATATAGACTCTGCCCTGCCTCAACCATATGTGCACAATGATAAGTGATGCACAGCTAAATGGGCCGTTATTTTGTGTAGATATAAATATGTGACTTCAGTTGGAGTGAGCTACAAACGTTGTCCAGGTGTTGCTATAACTACGACATTGAAGATGACCCTACTTCTATTCAGCACCGTTGAATGGCCTGCTCACTTCAACTTTAGTGTGGTACTCTCTTCAGCACCAATTGACTTTAGCATGCCGGCTAAACACTATGCTTGAGCTTCAAGAAAATTAGACGCAAGAATGATAGCTGTCAGTTCCTGTTAATGCTCTTGTATCTTATCGCCCTTCTCTATAATATTAACAACATTGAATACGCCTGCCCACTCCATATTCCTGCTCTACTTGTTAGTGGGTGTGAGAACTAATTTTTCCAAAAGCTCTAATTTTTTACCTAGAGAAAACGTTTATAAGCTCTTAACAGCGAAATTCTGCTGATACGGGTTAAGTGACAGTTGGTAATGAACAACTGGAGAGATTCTGCATTGCCATGGGCATGCAGTCCAATATTAAAAAAAAGCAAGAGGAACGGCGTGACCAAAATGTTCAATTAGCACAGGTTAAGATAAGCGAGGTTCTAAGGTGCGAGATTATTTCCTTGCTTACTAATTTTATAAGATGAGTATTTGTTAATGAGACTAAATCGGCAACCCTCCTTGTCTTTGTCTAAAAATCTGCGCTACAGCACTGAGCGAATACAAAATAAAACTGTTCAGTCGTAACATATTATATAACAGTCTAAAAGTATCCACGAGCTTCAAGAAAAAATAAACATCTATTTCACTCCATCTGTCCAAGTTGAGTTGGCATTCCTGTAAGAGTGGTGTATGAGAATGGAACTAGTCAGACCTAGAAGCAAGTTTAGGAATGTATACATAGGGGCTGCACGTGAACACATGAAGGTCATGCTAATGCATTTGAGAAGAATCTAGAGTTTTAAAAAGTTTATTCTGGATATCGGCCATCTTGCTCTATTGAGCCAGTTTCCTGTGTGCATCAGCTTCCAGACAGATGGTGAGCCTCTAAGAGTGGTGAAGTCTGTTGGGTACACTTCAAACAGAAGATAGTGCAATACTACAGCAATGTGGTACATACTTCTGAGCCAACTAAAGTGAAAGTTGTACGGCTGAAGAAGGAACTATTTATCAAGCCTATCCTGCAGTGTTCTTTATCAAACGAGAATTCACTAGCTCTAGCTCATCACACCACACAGATTGTCATGGCAGTTGCTATGAAGTATCCCTGCACTTAATACATTTTATGCAAACTTGATATGTGATGCTAACACTTTCTTTAACATTAAATTAAATTAAAAATTAACTGAAATGTAATAAAAATCATTATCTAATACGACAAAATTTTATTAAAAAAAAAAGGTGATCCACAAAGGTGGAAAAAAAATTGAACAAAACACTTTACAAGGACTAATTAAAGATGGAGGACTGATATCAAATTGCAGCGAATACACTAGACATCAATGATGTCAGAGAAAAGATGACTTCTATTAAAAAAAGTTTTGACAATTACAAGGTTCTGAACATGAAGAAGCACAGGTGTAATACATACTTGACTTATGAAACCATGGCAATATTGCTATACTAGCATAACTGCACACAAGACAGTGGCAGTACAAGCTAGCAAACCAAAAAAAAAAAGACCAAGCAGTGAACTTTGAATGGCATTTTATTGTAAGTTAAAGTTCGCATCCAATAGTGCAACCACCGAATGTATAGCAATTTACATTAGAAACCTTTTGTGCAGCCAAACCAACTTCAACACACACACAAGCGATGGACGATTTAGTACAGCATTTGAGTAAAATAACAGAGAATGCTTATGCTTTTGGGTTTCATTGGCTATTAGGGGAGGGTAAACTTACGTGCTCTTTTACTGGTAGAGAGGAAGATTGTTACATTCTTAATGAAATAAAAACCACCTTGATTAAGCAATTGCACAGGTAATACAAATCTCCATAATCATGTTAATCTAGACCAGTCCAAAGGGAATCTCTTACAATTACACTGTAATGTGAACTTGGCTCTCCTATGACCATATCATGAAAAGAGTTTATGGTGTCACTACATTTCCTCGATCTATATAATACTACGAGTGCCCCATATACAGCTAATACTGAGATAACTCCCAACATACTCCTTATGTATAAAAAGACAATAGAGCTTCATTAGAGGATGTTGATAGCACTCTACGTTAACAAATATTCAAATACAAGACTTCTTGGGATTTCCCCTAAATAAAGCTTTGGTTCTTAAATTTACAAAAAAAAAGTTCCCTGAAAATAACTTGCTATATTATAATTTACCTCGTGATAATGTTCATAGAAAGACATTTCAAGGTCCATACCCACAAATTCACAAAGATGACGATGAGTGTTGGAATCTTCAGCTCGGAAAACTACAAAAAGAGACAATTATGTGGGTACTCCTTCTTTAAAGTCGAACAAAGCAAGTGAGTACCACAATATGAGATTGGGCATTAAAAAAATAACCAAAATTATTATAACTACCTCAGTGGGATACATCAATAAACTACGCAAGTCCCCATTAAAACAACTAACCTCTGGAGCTACCACCACAAAGTAACCATTCTTCACCAAACTTGTCCCACCACATCCACCTTGGCAAATAACCACATCCACTGACAATCATACAACCAATCCACTAATTTTGGTGGCTAACTAATTACCTGATAACTCCAATCTTGACAAATTAAAAAATCAACAACCAAAAAACCATAATTAATAAAGAAGATCAACTATAGCCAGTGGCTAGATTTTACTCCCCCATGTAATTCCCACTAGCAATTTCACCATGGTGTTAGGATGGTTAATTTCCTCTTTATTCATTAGCACACACACACAAACATAGAGTTTAAATGTGGTAAGAGAACTGAAAGGTAATGAAGGATTCACATAGCTTGTTATTAGTCCATTGGGCCCATAAATTTAAAAAAGTAATGTAAATTTCCTCCTCTCCTCCACCTTCCTGGGTCAGGCCTTCCACACCTCCACCTAACTCATGAGAAGATTATTGTCTGAAAACCTTGGTGTACAATATGGCAGCTTTCTATATTCACCCTATACTGTCTACTAGTACACAATTTGTTCAGCTTTCAAATAAGGAATATTAAGTCTGCAAATATACCCTTAAAATGTGATAAAGCCTATCTGTTAATTGTTTAAATAAAGCTCAAGCGAAACCATAAATACACTCACACATGCACTTACTCAAACATTATACATGCCTAATACAGCAAACATATTAATATATCACTGCTGCACTAGTTTTATTTTGTCATGATTGAAGACAATATGTCACAAAGATGCAAAAAATAGTTCTCTTGGTTATAAAATTCTAGTGCTTAATTTGAGATTTAATGGTACATTTAAATGTTTTACAGTATCTGCCACTAACTATCAACCATTATAATCACACCGGTGATCATAAAGTCAACTCAAGGATTGTGTTGAAGATGTAGTAATACAATTTTCTAAACAGCTGAAGTTTGAAATTGTTTTAAGTATTATAGAATGATTGATAATTGAATTAACAAGTTAACCTCAAAAAAATAAATTATTAAGACTTCTTTATTTCAAACAGCAAATGTCCATCTTGCTAACATTCAGGTATAACCAGAACTATTTAGTGAAGTGTGCATGGATTACCTTAGAGCTGCACTGATTAGTACATGATCACCAATACATTAGGAATGCAGGTGTTGGTGCAACATTGTACAATGGGAGCCATGTGACAACATTGTTTCGTCAATTAAACACGACCGTACCACACTCAATTTTGTTAATAGGACATCCGCAGCACGTATGCACCTTCATAGCAACTATCACTAAGATACTAACATACTGAAGCCATGTTATTATTACATAACAATACATAACCACTAAAATTCCTGTGGTGGCTGTCTATTAACTAATGCTCCAACAGCACCATGTGGCAAGCGAGCAGCCCAGTCAGCTAAATAACGCAATTCACTGAATTTCACACAATATAAGTTCAACAATACTTGACTGATTCAGAACATATACACTAAAGTTTTAGCTTGTACGATTAACTAAACTTCAATATTGAATCATTGGCCAAATAGGAAAAGTTAATATTAAATGATACTACAGAATCAATTGCGGCTACTCACAAGAAAATATTTCGATTCCAGTCTTAGAACTACTTATTGATACTTTCAATTCCATATATAAGGCTACGTATCTTTAATATACGTACATGACTTTTCAGTGACAATAATCGCTAAGTTGAGGTTTTGATGAGTAAAATCAATCAAGTGGTAAGCCAATCACTGTTTAAGAACAAGTGCCAACTACTCGTCCCAAACAGGTTTCTATCCCCGTGATACTCTCCATGCTTCAGTAGCACTGAACACATGTGGTAAGAACAAAAGCAAAAATATGCACCATAAATAAAACTCCAAATCATCAGAAACACGTACACAAGAACATGAAACATAAATGCTGAACTGGAGTCTCTCTCTCTACAAAAAGTATGTTTAATCATTTGAAAGTAAATATAATTGTATATGTACATGAATATAGCCAGTACCTCCTTTGCGCCAAACAAACAGCAACTATAAATAAGGCTGATATAATTGGACATTTAAACTAACATTCACATGAACTCCATACCCAAAATTCACACCATCATCTTCAAACATTCGTGGCACATTACTGAAAGTATCTTTTGTGCAATGAGATGATAATATTAACAAAAGTGCTTATACAATGGCTCGGGTATATTATATAGTCACACTAATACAATTCTACACAATGATCAAGAAAAAAAAATATGGCGGTATACACAAATTACCATCTGCTTCATGCGATCAGAGATTTAATACTTCTCTAATTCTTCTCTCTGATGTTAAATGTATATTTATTACTGGATACCATACTGAAGTCTTAATACAAATCAAATCTTACCACATATAAAAAAATGGTGTAAAGTGGAAAGGTTGGTTGCCATAACATTTCTCGTAAGAGTTCATTCTCATATTACTAGTGTTGTGCTTCACAACAAATGGGGAGTGAGACAGTAGTAGCTCTTCTGCCAGCCATTTAAGCATTAGTCCTAATTACCTTGCCATTACAGAAAGAATTGTTTGGATTATAGCTATCACTAAATAAGAAAACGTCCCATCAGTAGGTATGTCTCATTACATCAAGTATTACAAAGGCCAATCCTTACACTCCAATAACTACTGTTGCCTTTAGCATAATAAAGCTGCTAATTTTTTCTTGTATAAATAATAGCAGTGAGTAGCTAATTTCTAGAGGTGCTGGAAAAAAAAAAATACAATTCAATCTGACAGCACTCACTTAGGTTACAAGAGTGATCAGCTAGTGTTAGAAGATACATACTGAACTGTTTCCACCACAACTACATAAAATGACCGAACAAATACACAAGCAGAATGACTCAGCAGTGCCCATATCTCCACTTAATAAAAAAAATTATAAAAATGTTCTCCATATACAGCAGTTTGTGGGAAGCTGACTCTTAGTTGAGCTAATTTTTTCTAAAATGTAGCATTAAGTTGACTTTCAAACAACAACAATAATAATAATAATAATATGTGTAAAATCTTTTTCAATCCACTAATTATGGCTCCTCTCCGGAGGAAGAGGTGTTTCCGGTCGACACCAAAAAGGTGTTCTGATGGCACGTAATTGGTGGTCTCTTGAGTATAAGACAGCAGCAGCATTATTTGCAACGGAAAGGCTTATAAAAAGGCCCTCAAACCTAATTCAGCAACATGATATATCCTCCCATTTTATAGTACAGTTTTAATATATGTAAATATATCCCACGATGTCATTAAATTATATTGAGTCACTGAACTAAAGCTTAACGAAGAACACACAAGAACAAAAAACAAACAAATATACTCTGTAATATAACAGTAACCTACGTAGCTACTCAAACAAAACCCATGATACCATAATCATATTTCATAACACACAAAATCCAGCCGTGATTAGCTATTGTTCTGAAAAATGATACAAACATCTGTTTATTCAGAGCAACAACCATGACTACTACAACCTAATTAACATTTTAAGGACAACAACATCAATCCCTCAGAAAAACTCTTACAAGGAAAGCATCTGTTTACAAGATGTTATGTAGAGTAATTTCCTAGATACTTACACTCAACATGAAACTACTCATAAATGAAATAACTAAGAAGAGCATCCCACACTAGTAAATAATATTAAAACTAAACCTTTCTCCCTGAACACGGACATACAGAAGGAATGAACACAAAAAAAAAAGGAAAAAAAAGAAAGGAGGAAAAAAAAAAAGAAAAAAAAAGATAATAATGACACTCATGTTTCCATATGTAGTTAGTTAAAAAGGCTCAAATAAGTGACAACTACTCTATTATATACCTTATAATGTTAACACCCACAACCTCGCTAATCATGTCAACTAACATGTAAGATAGTGACAGTAGAGCAGAAATACTCTAAATATTATCAAACTTACGAAATAATATCATGACCAAACCGTTTTGGAAAGTGTGTGCTTGCAGACAATTTGTCCAACAAATAACCAGTTATTTCACAGGCCTTCTTCTTAGTAGCACTACATATGCACTTGCTGAGGAAAAATCACCAAACTATGGCATTTCAAAATGGAGCCATATGGAAAGTTACTACATGTTAAATGTGAAATTAAGGGTGGATCTGTACACTAAACTAATTACCTTTGAATGTATATTAAATTTATCACTTAGTGTAATGGATAGATACTGACTAGCCCAAATAGTTTATTAGTGCATATATTAGACATTCTAAGTACACAATACAGCTAAACCACTGGTATACAATCTCAGTACAATAAATATAAACTCATGATTACCTATACCACTGCCATAACAAGTTTCACTTGTATAACAGTTACCTAAGCTTGGCAAAATCCAGGGATTAGGAAACATCATAAGATGGGTTATAAAAACTGGCAAGCTTTTGCAATTATATAACAAATAAACCATAAGTTGTGTACTGATATGATTACCACCTTCCCTCTGCTCCATAATATTCAGTAACTGTGATGTGATTAGTACTCTGCTTCTTCCTTAGTTTCACTGTATAGAACTAGACATCATCATTACGTAACAATCATCTGACACTTCCAAGATGGCAGTATGGTTATAAAATAGGGGAGTAAATAAACAGTATGGTATCTTCACATATTCACTCTTTCCATGTCAATACTTACTTAGTCAATATTGATTAATTAATAATTGTCTCTATAAGTCCTCACCTGCACCAATTGTGAAAACTCTCTCAAAATCAGCACACAAAGCCATTTGTTTGTATAACTGTGGAGACTGTGCCAAGTAAGCCTGACCTAGATAGGAGGAAAATAAAATATATACAAGTTAAAGTTATATAAGACTACTGGGAGCAATAACTTGCCTTTAAAATAGGAAACTTCAAAAACATTGGCACCACCTTCACTGGCCGCTACAAAACATTGGAGATTAGAGAAAATTAATACCGAAAAAATTGACCACAATTTCCAGTTTTTTTAAAATAGAAAAGAGTTCATTTGGAAATGCCTAGCGCACATTCTAGTTTTTAAAACTGGGTGATGATGTAATGATTATGCTTAAACTAAGTTAGTCACAGTAAATGGATACTACAAACAAAGTTTAAAATACGGTAGATATAACCACAGAAGTCAGAAAAGCCAATCGTTTGAAAAAAAAATTGATGGCTAGTATAAATGAGGAACATTCTTTAAATAGCAATTGTATTTCCTCAACAATGAAAAAAAAAAGAAAGAAAAAAGGCATTGACTGCACTGTGACCTTTTTGTAATACAACTATCATTAACAAATTTTATATACTTGCTATAGCTACTATTTCTTTTTGTGAGTGCGAGTATGTGTCCCATTGAGAAGAATTTATTTTTAGATCTTGGTGGATAGATGAGACCAAGAAACTGGAGTGTCATGTGGCATGCATGTTTGCTTGATATTTATATTGAAATTTTCATTGTACACAGAGGGCATTATAACATACAGGGTGAGCCCACTGCTTCCCTATTTAATGATACCATGGCTGTACCCAGGGAAGGAGGCATCAACTAAAAGAGACAGCAACTATTTTTCATAAAAACATGAGAAAGTTATTATTATTAAACAAGAGAAACAAATTCCTATATAAATAATAATTCAAGGTGTAAAATTTGTTGAATAATGAAACCTTGAGACTATTCATTGACTAGTTTCATCAAATATTACTGCACACATTACAGCTAAATTTAGCGAACCAAAAAAATGATTGGGGAATCAAGGATTAGCACAATTTGCATGTCCTGAGGTATAAGCTCCAGATAAGTTGGTCAGATTATAATGTATGCCACCCCAGCAAGTTAAATTGAGTGCATGCTCTAATCTAATCTGACAATTTGAGGCTACACCCCTGCTCAACAGTACGAGATTCAATACCAATAAAATGGTGACTCAAAAGTTAGGGTGGGGTGGGGGCTTGAGTCTAGTCATCCTCCCGAAACACTCAAAGATTCATTGGCATCTGAAGTCACGCATAGGTTCAAGCAAAATCCGAACAGGCGGTTGCGCTAATCGCCCAGCGGGTCCCAGACGCCGAGACCCGTGATATACGTCACAGCTAGCGATTACGGAAAATAGTAGCTTAATTTCCGTATACTACACCCGTAATTCCATTTCCAAGTTCATAGCAATTACTACACCGTGACGAAACAAAACATTTTAACACCCGCAGAGCGTCATCACACGCTGTAAAGAGCAGAAAGCAAGAAAATTGCTTATGCCCGAGGAGTAGACAGACCATTGAACCAGCCAAAGCCCAGCCGAAATCCCACGATGTATAGGAGACTCACGCACCCAACCTCCAGCATTTTAGTTCTTAAAGAAATCGTGAAGTTGTTACGGAAAGCATAGTCCGTACTCACTCTCTACTTTCGCATGTGCCTAGTGATGAATTCTGACGATAGATCAGCCATTGGAAATGCAAGATTGTTCTCAGAGGGTTTATCTCCACATAACGTTATGAATGACCTACTCAGTAAGTATGAAACTCGCTTAGGCTTATGACGTAAGCATCCTAACAGTAAATTTATGTAATTTTAGTTTCTGTATTGAATAATAAAACAACACTAATTTATGTAGATTGTTGATACTGGGTTTGGAGAGAGACTACATAACATGCAAGCAAGGCTCATGTAACTTTAAATCTTACTTTCAGAGTTACAGCTCCTTACTTGCAAAATTGCAGTTCTAAGTAATAAGTAGAGAATGCAAGCTAGCAGTACCATTTACTACTACTCAGAAGATTGCTATGCTGGTATGCCAAACATAGCTATTAGTTGCATCAAGAAACATGCGAGAAGCAACATAGTGTTTCATAGATTTAGGTCAGTGTATTTACCAACTGTCTGCATCCCTTCATTGTGTACAGGACCAGTAACTACCTTACCTCAGTGGGATCAACCTGGAACATCTCAGCTACAATGTTACAATAACATTGCTGTAAACGGTTCTATGAACCATGCAGAGGAAGGAGGGTCTCATGATTCTACTCTCAAAAGTGAACAAGGATCAGGTAAAAAATATTCAATGTAGAAAACAATTCTGTAATTGACTTAGCTTAATGTCACTTATGTTTGCAGAAAGTGATCATTACGATAACTACGCTGGATCTGTAAATGGAGAGGATCCATACACTTCTTTGACCGCTGAACAAAATGCTGTTGCTAAACGAGATGGAAGTTATTTAAGTGATTCAAATGATGGACCCCCACGCAAGAAGGTAACCAGTAATAGTTAAAACTCATCGTGCATTGTGTTATAAAAAAATATATGGTTGCCACAGAGAAGTGCTGTGCCTGTGGAAAAGAAGGATAACAAATATTGGGACAGAAGAAAGAAAAACAACGAGGCTGCTAAAAGATCGCGGGATCTGCGTAAAAAAAGAATAGATGACGAAATTAAAAGCGCCCGAGATGCAATTACAGAAAACCAGAGATTAAAGCATGAAATTGAGGTAAGTTAAAATGCCGTTTTGTATTTTTATAAGTATTAAACTCGAAACTTAGCCTGCTTAATTACTTATGAACAATCATTTGTCCGACACACAGGTCCTAAAGGCCGAGATTAGCAGTCTGCGAAGATTACTCAAAGACGCCAACATGACTTTATCTTTATGGATCAGAGCACGGCAAACGACAGAATCAAGTAGCCAACTACCTCCCATGTTGAGAGGACCCAACGTACAGTTTGTGAACTTTCCAGTATCAACGTCTATCTAACACAATGCATTTTGTCTAGGTCTGTGTTTTCTTTCATTTCAAATCAAGATCATTTTCTTTCCATTTTTGTTTCTTTCATATATTCTGGTGTATGTTTTTCTGCTTTCATTTCACCTACCATTTCTAGCATCAGAAAAAATGGAACATCATCTGCACATTTCATAACTTAAAATATTGATTACTAAGCAACCAATGATAATGTATTGCTACAATGGTAATGCAAATACTTGATTAGATATGACAGAATAAATTGTAAATACAATAAGTGTGTTCTGATAGTCTAATATCACTCACAGTACAGCTTGTATTAAATTCTAACAAAGTTTCCTGTTATTTCTACTGGTTCTTAATGTACAGAAAGAGTACTACCTTTGTAGAGCACCATTATTCTCAATGTGCAATGTGTATAGTTTCCTAACTGTAGGAAGATGTGTACAGCTGTGATAGATAAGTGAAGGATGTTAGTGGTTTTGAATAGGAGCATTCCATGGCAACAAGATTGAGTTGACAAACTACCATAGCAACTTTGGGTGGTGCACTGATCATATCTAATTTGTGGTAAAACCACTTGAGATAATGTGCAGGAAGTAAAAAAAGAAGAAGTTGTTATGGAAACAGTAATGGTAGCTGACCCAGGTTAATACCATTAAACCACAAAAATTATTCATGACTGCACACAATGAGTGGCTAACGCCATTCAGAAATATAGTCAGAATACATCGAGTCAAGCGATAAATACAAAACACTACTAAGAGGAATGTAACCAGCATTCTAAATAGTAGCCACCTAATAACAATATCCTATTACTGCCAGTAGTTAAATCCTGTGTCTTGGCTTGAGTTGATGGCCTTTCTTCCTTCTTGGTCCTGTCATATAAACTGAAATGGGACCTCTGCATCTGTTTTACCCATGGAAGTTTTAAATATGCTATTGCTTAAAACAATGGAGTCATTTTTGTCTTGACCCAGAGCTGAAGGTGGCCTCTCATTCAAGCCATTGAAGCCACCTCACATCAGTGCTCACTCACTACTGTGCTAATAGCAAGGAGCAGAATGTCAATTCACAACTTCTCCAGCGACAGACTATCCCACTAGTTAATACTAGGATACTACTTGTGTTAATAAAATCAAGTAGAATTAATGTATACTGTATACACCAAATTAAGTGTGCACAGTGCACCATTCACTTGTTTTTGTTATTTATTACATAATTCAAACATTATGTAATTAAAATTGACAATATTGGAAGCTATACTTATGACATATTCAATAATTATTCTAACTAGCAGCGCACTTGATAGCACTAATCCGGCATCTGTCTTGAAAATTTGCTAATGCCTACGTGATGGACTAAGACATAAGTGACAGTGTGAGAGTTAATAATAAATCAATAGAGTTAAGTAGAGTTAGAAAACATGACTACGAGAAGCTTTATAAAATGTAATGGGGTTAACTTCAGCTACACCAAATTTACGTTTAATGTAAAAATTAGGTAGACATTTTAAAATGTTTGATTAATACATAATATTTACCAACCACACAGGCTCTCCACAAGGGATTACGCCCTGAGATACTTGACTTAAGTCATCTGCGAACTACACAAGCAATAACTTAGTAGTTATTTGCACGCAACAAATGTTGTCGACCCTTTTCCTTTGTAGCTATAATGATATTCATTTATGGTTAAACACTCGTTCTATGACATTGTGCTGGTTATTTAATGTCTCGTATTACTTTGTTGTTTTGGCTCTCGATTTCTATTTGAATTAGTATATTTCCCGCTTTTCAGCAGGGCCCCATTGCAAACGCCGTAGGTGCCAGCGATAGGGTCTATTTGCACTTTGGGAATTGCCACGTAGAAAGCGAGAGGTGTGGTCCTTGAACCGTTTATTCCTGCCAGGGAATTTACGACTCCTCGCTACATGTACAAGAATATTTCGTGTCAACTGGGTTTCTAAGTAGAGGGTGTGGCCATGTGATGTGTTCGCCCTCCTCTGCTAACTTTACCTTCCTAACCAACAAGCATATTTCAGAAATCAAGAAGTTTTTTGTCTGACCTATCCCACTTGAAGTTTCAAATGCAAGCATACATGTACATACTGCTTTAGTTACTGACAAACTAATTCTTTGATTTAATGACTGCAAGTTTACTTGTTCAGCGATCAACACCAACTTTAAGATAAAAAGGTACATGTGTGTACATAAACCTGACTGTCCTGTTAGTATGCATGACTTATACATCCAGTGTGCATGCACGAGACAGCTTGTTGGTCTACAGTGGACATTAAAGACAGCAGAGATAGACATTGTCAAATAAGAGCAACTGACGTTTTAAGTGCCTTTATTAATTTTGACTTGATAGTCAAGGAGTGAACTTTAGGTCATGCCACTTCTCCAGGTGATGTCCATGAAATTTTCCCTGTAAAATATTCTTGAAGGAGCTACTAGTCTAAGTTCAACTATAGTATGTCCAAGTTGAGTTGGCACGACCGCAAGCGCGGTAAATGTGGAATGCATTTAGTACTTAACCGGAAGCAATTTAGTCATGTGAATCCAAGTCAATTAAGCGCGCAAACATATTCTGTAACTATTGTAAGAAAGAAATTTAGTGAAGTTTGTGGAGTTATCTCGTCTGTTTTCAAACTATATTTATGTTTCTTACCAGCAGAGAATGTACAGCAGATGGAAAACGCAAACTGGTGAGGCGTTTTTCTAAAGAGACAAAATTAAGAGCAGTTGATTCTACCTACTGTGTCCCAAGAAATATTCTGATATTCACAGGATTCAGCAGTACAGTACTGTTAACTTGTAGCTAAAGTTATTAGACTTTCTTGTTGAATAAAATTATCAATTGTTTCATTTATTTATAACATATATAGCTATGAAAATTGATGAGATGATAGAATTTAAGTAGTACACATACACAAAATATAGCTGTGATCCGAGTTGAAGGTGGAGTGCAGCCTGTGTTAGTTCTAATCCTTACAATAAACTGCATCTAGTAGTGAAGAAAAAGGAATTGGCATAAATTGGCTGTATCACAAGTTGCTAGCTATATCACTCTGAAATGTATTGGCTATACTATACGGCATTTGCTATTGAACAGGTAGACAAATAATCTTACCTACATCCTATCAGGTGGTCCTGGTCCCTCTGCGACAACAGGACACTCCGACTATCCTGTTTCCACACTGGCAACCTAAGCTAATCGCGATACAAAGCTAGAAACACAGCAATCCGAGAAGCAGTTGCTCATTGTTTATAAATTCTTAATGAAGACAGTCCGCGTGATTAATTGAGCCGTACCGCGTGACTAAAAGAGGGCGCGTTTTGAGCGGGAAACCTGTCAGTGGTTTATTGTATTCCCATAGACTTTTGTATTGAGTTTTGGAATAGTAGTTTCTCTCCGGTTTTGGAGTATACTGAGGAAATACTTTTAACCGCTTTGGCGCGAGCTTTCCAATGGTGCAAATCCTGGATGCGTAGCTGCTTCCGTACAAAAGTTATTCAAGTTTTTTTCTGGCCAACTCAACTTAGAATGTCCGACTTTTACTAGTTTTGAGGGAGTAAGAACAAACAGCACAATATAGTTAATGGTCTAATACTTGCACAATTGCAATACACAGCTCATTAGAATTGAAATTGTATGCTACATACCCAATTTTATAATTTGGATTAGCATTCCTCAACTCCAGCCTTGCCCAATGTGCAAATGGTGAAGTAAAATTGTTGAATAACATAAAATGGGAACTCAACATTAAAATAGTTTTTTGTAAGCAGAAGAAATAAAAGAAATTTTCTCAAATTACCAGAAATAATCTTGGGAGTGTGAATCTCCACAAATCCTTTAGAAGTGAGGTAGTCTCGGAAAAGACGACAAACTGCAGCTTCAACCCGAAATATAGCTTGATTGGTCGTAGTCTGTAAACAGCAACAACAACACACACAACACTTATTGGGATTGGTATTAAACACTCGGTTTCAGAAACCTTCACCCAGGATAATCATCCAATGTTTAGCACTATTCCCTGACAGCTGCTTACCCTGAGATCAATGATTCTGTTATCAAGTCTGGTATCCTGATTCACTTTGCCTTGAGGACCATCCTATGCAATGATACACAATACTCAAAACAGTTTAAATGCATGCACTAACATTCTTTCAAGCTTTGACAGATTGGAACAAGTGTCAGCTACACCATGCAGTGTGGGGGTACTGGTGAGACTGAGTAAGAGTGAGGTAGAGTGCTTCAACATTCATTGTAAGATCAAAACAGCACACACGAAATATATGGAAATTATTATTTTTTGCTTGTTGGGCACTTAGTCACGTAGCAAGTAAATCCTTGAAATATCACTTAAGAGAGTCTAGATTGCATCACTCCTTAATTTTCTTCAATCATGGGCATTCACACTATTAGATGTACACTAGTGGTGTGCTTGAGCACAAATGGCGAGCGAGCCTTAAACTACACTATTGTTAAATGATTGATTTTAACAAACACTCAAGCTACTAAAATAAAGTCGAGTTTTTAAATTACGTATGCGGTAAAGGGGTTTCAATGCCATAGTAACCGCTCCCCGCAACTGTTTGAATTGAAAAAGAAGCAACAAAATCAAGTCACGTTATTTTGTGATATTCTTAATAGTAGTTGTAATGCACAATACTGTCACACACCTACGCAAGACTTACCTTCGTGATTCGTCTAGTGGACAATGTATTTTCAAGTAAATGCTGTTGAGTAGGGTTTATAACTGTGACAAATAGCGTATTAACTTACCACCGCCACTAACTCGAATAGAAATGGAGCTCCCATAAGTTTTTGAGTTTTAACTGCACCCGCAAAACAATTCAAAGCGGTAAACAATTCAATTTCTAAGGTGATACGGGTAATGGTCGCTAAACCGGAGGATTCTGTTTAGTGAAGTTTGGGACGGGGTCGAACGCGAAGCGAACACAAAAATATGGAGGGTCAAAGTACAAAATGACATACGTACGTCCATACATACCGATAAACAAACATCCCCGATTTTTAATTGTGTTACCCCTGTAAGTGTCTCGCTCGCTACGCTCGCTCGCCAATAACTCTGTCTTAGTCTACACCTCAGAATAGCAATCAAATACCACCAGGGTGGAACCCCCCAAAAAACTCCTAAACTTCAGATGACTTGATCGGCTTTTCAAACATGTGCACTAATTGTCCTAATCATTGCATGTACTTACTCACCTGATCATAGTTTTACTGGTATTGTGAAGACATTTCACTATTTGAATATATGTACATAACTATGTACATCACATAAAGATGTTACCATCAAAGAACAGGGTAATTGCATGGCCATTGGACTACGAGCACAAAGTAAGTCCTGAAAAATTAGGCAAGAATTTCTCCAATAAGTATAGGTTACACCACGATGTGGGGGTTGGTATGGGATTTACACAACTAAGGGCCAAAGGCCCAAGGACAGTATAAATCTCATACCGACCGAGTGATGCAACTGACTTGTACCATGGTTCTTGGCCATTGGAAACAAGTGGTGCAACCGACTTGTACCATGGTTCTTAGCTATTGGAAACAAGTGGTGCAACTGACTTGTACCATGGTTCTTGGCCATTGGAAACAAGTGTGCAACCGACTTGTACCATGGTTCTTGGCCATTGGAAACAAGTGGTGCAACCAACTTGTACCATGGTTCTTGGCTATTGGAAACACACAAAAACTAACTTTGATCGAATGGTTTACTTATTCACCTCCTAGGAGGTGGGGTATGAAATATAATCAGTATGAATTGATCAATCGGATCGGACATATTGAACGTACCATGGTACAAGATA
>WLWD01003370.1_pt1 | contig 63789 bp, 47 predicted proteins | sample 6712731 | NCBI WGS metagenome assembly WLWD01 (sample SAMN12718690, study PRJNA576275) | sponge metagenome | isolation source: marine sponge | host: Mycale hentscheli | place: New Zealand: South Island, Marlborough, Capsize Point | collected 2014-11-01
TTATTATTATTACTATTATTACTCTTCTTATATTATTGTTGATGTTTTTGTTGTTGTTAAAGTAGGAATGCAATGACAAGTCCAAGGACAAACACATCAAATAGATAATTATACTACTAGTACTGTGATAGCAGATGTTTTCATTCTTCTTCAGTTAAACTAACTGGCCAAGAGACCACACCACTGCTGGTGGGTGTCATATGCAGTACAAGCACTGCTCTATTGGTGAAGTTACTGGAGGAACACACTAGCAATCTTTTAAAAAAAATAGAAGACTGGGGGGTTAGGATGGGCGTGTGGGTGGATTAAGGGGGGGGGGGGGGGTTAACTGCTTCCGTTCCTTTATCTCTCATTGAATGAATTTTATTTCCAGTGAACTTCATAGACTCCGCCCACTGGATCATCTGACATGAATCCAGCGAGAGTAAGACGTGCTTGACAAGTATGGGAGCGGCTTTTGGAGAGTGAGACGAGTTTGTCAAGAGAGTGTAGTAATAAATTAGATGCCACAACCTCCATTAGCTGAACTTAATACTAATTAATTCATAGTCTATGTTTTAGTTGGTGCATTCTGTATAGTACAGAATGGACAAAAAGCTGTAGTAAAGTCAGATAGCAAACTAAAACACTCCATTTTTCTTACCTCTGGATCCAACAGGACTGTTTAGTCGTTGAAGTGCTGGGGGTGGGGTTCTGCCACGCCCATCAGTAGAGTCGGCACTGGGCGGCCTATGACGAGGAGCAACGTGTTCTTCGCCAGTTGTGATAGCCATTCCACTTTTAGAAGGCTGAGGGTTGGAGGCTGATCGTTTGAAAGAAGGAAGAGGAGGACGGCCTGGTCTAGATAACAGTAGAGAAGGCCTGGTAGAACAAATGCACCATAAATTGCAAGTAAAAAAATAAATGGAAAAAAAACAAAAAAACAAACAAACAATTCTTTGAATCAATATAATTAACAGAGAAATATGGCCTGAGGCGTAAAGATATTTCTTTCTTTCTATAATTCTTCTTTTTGAGCCATAGAAACTGTTACCATACTTTATTGAGAAAGTGCCACTATCTTCTTCTAGCATTTATAAAGCTTAATTAATGCTGGTATACAAAATTTAAAAATTCCTTTTTAAAGTGTACTTGAATGAACAGCCACAATCCATTAGCCAGACTAAACAAACACCAATCCTAACCACTAAACCTCACACTTTTCCTAAGGAATGATCTAGTCAGAGTTTGGTATACTAGTACTGCTTCCTTGTGAGTATGGCACTGCAGTAGTGCTTCTCTTACACTGACTCCATCACGCCTATAACTACAGTTAACCCTCTCACCGGCAGATAAAATTCAGTTATTTATTTTTTCTACATGAATAATAAATATAAAATCAGGAGTTCAAAAAAGTACCTAGCAACCATATATCACGTGAAAGTACATGTATTGTTCAACATTTTTGGTCAAATTTGGTTGCTTAGCAACAAACCACAAAGTGGTTTTGGGACCACAATGTAACTATATCATCATAACAAAGTGATCTGTATGCTTCCAGTGCAATATTAGCAATTGTTTGTGCGTGATTAGATATTTTTTACTATTATAATAGACAGTTATCTCAGCCAGCAATGCTGTTGCTCACTGATGACACCAGAGGAGGCGTGACTGTTTGCTGGGCAATAGCTGGGCAGAAGAACATCAAGAATACAAGAATATTTTACTAACAATTCCAGTCCTCTGCACACACTCACTCCTCCCTCTAGCCACATTCTTACTCATACTCTTCCTTTTTCATCCATTCAATACTTTGTCAACCTTTCTTCATGCTTTCAGCATAATCAGTATTGCCATCATCTCAATATTCAGACCTTGCAGAAGTAGAGACATCATCCTTTGAATGAATAGGAAGTCCAAAGTAATTCAGAGAGCAAAGGTGGCTAAGTCAAATCATTACTCATTGCTGGGAGTTTGTAAGAAAAGAGTTTACAGCTGTGACCAAATTAGCGCCATATTCCTGGGAAAGCTTTTGGGCATAATAAAACTTACCGCCATGTTCCCGGGAAAACTATTTCTTACTTTTTTTCCTCCAATACTGCGTAAATAGCTGCTTTTCTTACCTGGAATATCAAGTTCCATATCCTCTTTGACATTGTTGCCGGTATGTTCGCTACCTACAGTGCTCTAGTAGCTCTCAAGTTGAAAACTAATAGTTTCCTCAACCGGTAATGAAATGACAGCTTTAGCGAGCAAGTCCAACTCTCTATTCTCGACAGTAGTACCTCTGCAGTAGCTATATAGCTCCTGTACCCCTTCCCTCTCACGTTCGCAGTCGAAAACGTCGTCGCAGACAAGATCCACCGCCTCAGTTGCAGACAAATTTATCGCCATTTTTCGAACTAACGTTAAGTTTATTTTTAGCCCGACTACCTTAGTTACGTAGTAGCTATTTCTATTCTAAAAATACATGCAATAGAACAACACATTAGCCGTGCTCTGGACGCTGCAGCTAAGCTTTAGCGTTTATCGGGAAAATAATTTTTCCCGCATTACGTCATCCTTGAGCGCCTATAGGCGCTTGTGCCGGTGAAAGGGTTAAGAACCCAATGGCCCTCACTTTGGCTTATCTTGTGTAGCAGGGGTCACTTCGTCATTCTTGCTCAACTTTGGGCTGCCTTGGCTAGAGTCTATGATGTGAGGTTGGGTGGAGCTTCGTTTGTAGTTATGATGACGGTTGGAGTCCAGAGTCATAGATCTCTTCCTCCCAGTTCTTTCTTCTTTTTCTCCAAAAGGGTCTTCTGCAGTAACAAACAAACAAAAAAAAATTAACAAAACTTTTTACTGACATAATATGAAATTTATGCTAATATAAAAATTTTTAAAACCAGGCCTGTGGTAACCATAGCTCCAAAGCAGAACCCCGTCGACTCAAGCGAAACTAATAAGCATGACTGTATAATTCCTAGACGAGCCAGGCATGTCACATGATCTAGGCATGACCACTTTCAGGTTTCATTGCTGTGACTGGACAAAGCCCAAGAAAAGATACTCCTCATCTACAACCACAATGCCCAATAATTATAAGTATTCATCATGAGCTGTATGAATCCCAGACTGTAGTTGCTACAAGATGTGATGTCATGAGGTGCTAATCAGCAGACGCCAGTCACTGAGACATATGGTATATACTATCAGTTCTGAGTGTATTCCTGTACCCCTTGGCCAATTCCTTTCCTGTTACTCTCTTTAAACTGATGCTATTTCCAATGGCGGGTCTAAAGAAAAGGGAGTGGAGTGGGTGGAGAATTCCCCTCGTGTGTTGGTTGAAGTGATTCTGTGGGTTCTAACAGTGACCACAGGAAGTAGTAGAGGAAGGGAGAGAGGTGGACGGGAAGAAGAACAAAGGAGCTTAAAATTGCTATTTTTTTGTCTGAATTAAGAGAGTAAACATTGGCTTGATTCACCTTATTGCCACTCCCACTTATCATATAGCATGCAGCTTGTAATGTTGAAGTAATTGCATAAGTATGAATGTATGTATGAATGAATGTATGTATGTATGTATGAATGTATGAATGAATGTATGTATGTATGTATGTATGTAGTATGTATGTATGTGTGTATGTATGTATGTATGTATGTATCATTATATATTTACTATTTTAATTGGACGTCATTGAATTAAGATCCAGACATAATACGTGGATATTGTCCAACTGTGGCATAATTAGATTCCTTCTTCACTCTTCACAAAGTTAAACTTTTATGAGATCATTTTCAACTACTACTCATCTTAACTTCAATCTTTGCTAACCAGAGTATGCCATGTTTCTTGGAAAGAAAGGAGTGTTGTTTTATTTAAGCTTATTGGCAATTTCTTCACTTGCTACATTAGTGCAGCCAAGAAATCTGGTTTTTTTAATTTTAATTTTTTCATCTTTAGCTATTGTAATTAACCATAAACATGCATGCGCAACAGGGTTATCATAGTCGTCCTGTCAGTATGTCTGTCTGTCTGTCACACTCTGATTTTGGAGATTACTGACTATTAACCCTTGATTTGGGTATGAACTAGCTCAGAACGATGATTTAAGACCTTTTATTGTGCTACTTTTTTAAATTTCTGATTTTTGAAAAAAAAAACAACGTGAAGCTTCATCTCCGCGTAGGTACCAATTTTGTGGGCAATGGCCCCTATCGTCACGTCATAATCACGTGAGCAAAATGTTCTTGCTGCCCACTGTAGTTTTGCTTACGCTGGGAAGTTTTTTATCAAATGCAGAAGTGAAGTTTCACATTGAAAATATGTACCAGTGAGTGTCTCTTACCTGCTTAGTTTCTTCTCTTATGAAGACTGCGTTTACATCTATCGTTTTCATTGCTGGAGCTATATTGACACCTGCGACAGAACAGCCAATAAATTATTCTTTCGGTCCGAGATGATTTTGTAATTTCTAGCTAGTGTCTAGTAGCGCTGAGGGTTCGCACCTTTAATGTTCCATTGTATTTAGCAGTATTGGTTTTTATTACTAGTGGTTGTGTTTGAAATCAAACCATACACTTCGTTACCTACCACTAGCATTATGGTGGCTTCAGGAGCTCACTCACTGCATGGGGGCAACTTCCATACCACTACAGAATGCGGCAAAATAACCAGCACTGTGATATGTTGACCACAGCACTTCACGCCATGCCAACCACTTAGCAATTTATTAGGACGTGCTTGAATGTAAAAATGAAATCGCGAATTTCCTGACAAATGTCCGCACAAAATGTCCTGACAAACGTTCTGCTATTGCCTGGCCTTACATCAAATGACAACGTCAATGACTAAAAAAGTGATAACAAGCAACAAAAAAAACGACAAGAAATACACAATAAATGTTGCATGTCATAAGTACTAAATTTAGTGTCAGTTACGATGATACATACAACATTTACAGTTTGTTTAGAGCACTGGTGGCTGAAGCCAGTGGCCCTGGGTTCGATTCCCGGCGACAACCAAGATTTTTCATTTTTTTCCCTTGCTTTTTTCCAGACCCCTTTAGGTGAGAAAGTTTCTATCTAACATTTACAGTGTCGTCCACTTTAGCACTATGTTATAGAGTGTGAGATGCCTTACAAATATTCCGCCATAAGATATAAAATATCCAATTAACCCCTCCTCCCCTCCTTCCAACTACGCTCCTAGTAACGTAACATTACCATGAAACTGAGAGAGAACAACTCTTCTTCTTCTTTTTTTTCAGTTCATTTAATACACACATTCATCAGCACATCACCTACAAGAGGGCACTTCAGAGGGTTCAAAGGGGAGGACCAGAGAACTGCTTCCTTGCAATGTTCTACACAGCAAGTCTAATATCTTATCCATCCTCTCTAAAGACAAGACAGAAGCTCAGCAAGAATCTATGGACATGATCACATGATGGCTATTCTTTCAAGAGCTTCGGGATTGCTAGGGAAGATTGTCATTAGACAATCACTTCTGATGAGGCGATGCATTATTTCAATCATTTCAAACGGTGTTTAGATGAGGTACTCTTATTTAATACTCTATCAACTAACTAGCAATAAAATACTGAACCTAATCCAAACTTTTTTAAATACACACTAAAAAAAAATAAAAAAAAAATAAAATAAAAAAATAAAATAAAAAAGAAGAAAGAAAGAAATAAAAAAAATAAAAAAATAAGGTGTAACCAAACACCACTTAGGCTTCATCTAACTATACTAGATATATTCCATATAGCCTGTCAGGTGTTGTTGTATAATGTTCACCATTAAATGTTTTATCTAATCACATAAACTGTGACAGGCATTTGGGACTGAAAATGATTAGAATTGCATTTCAAGTTCCCATACCACCCATTCCTTTGTTCCCATTCCAATTCCAAATCCACTTTCCAACTCACCGAAATTCACACTTTCCAGATCCAAGGAATATCCCGGCAACTTGGCATCCTTCGCGCTCTGTGACTTGAGCATGCCTGGGCGCTGGGTAGGCCTAGGGGGGCGTGACGGGTTAGCGTCGACTGAAGACATTTTTTTTACTCAAATCTGAAAAGGAAATATTCCCAAATTGGTTTATTGCGATATTTAAAACCTTAATGCCAACTTTCTAACAGCTGAAAATCTCATCGTTGTTTAAATCAATTACCACATTTAAGAGGGTCGCACCGCCAATGCTATTGGTTTCGTGTTACCTACCAGGATAGTATGTATGTCTAAATATAGACACAAGGCTATGGAACCAGAGCTTAATTTGATCCTAGGCTATTACTATCTCCTGCACTACATCTCTTACAAGGGCCACGGACAAAGGAAAATGTGTAATTTTGGGAATAACTAAAGCTCTCATGTTGCTGGCGGTAGTGACACTTCATTAGCTAGTGTGCACAACCATACAAGGTGACAACGCAGCTACAAATAGAAAATCTATAGCCGAGTTAATATTAATTTTCTGAAAATGCTAACAAACTATGCTGGGCATTAACCTAATAAAGCAACTAGGAGAGACCAGACATTGCTAGAGATGCCCAGTCTTCTTATTGGTTCAAACCCTTGCAAATCAACTAGCTATTGCAGCTACCGACGACAGCCCTTGGAAAGAAGTCCTTCCACTAACTTAAACTATTATCTATAATTATACTTACGTACTGCAGAGTGTTTTCCGAATATTTTCTCTACAGCGCTAGCTTCTCGGGGCGGCCGGCAACACTCTCACTGCTCACGTTCGGCTCACACCTCCACCGGGTTCCAGGATCTTGTTCATATTATTGTTTATTTGGGCGGAAAGTCTTCTTACATCCTTCATTTAACCGGAAGTATTTGTTAATGGGGCGTGTCCAAGTTGAATGTGCTGCTTTAATCATGATTATTAAATAGTTTTATTATGGGGGAACAAGTCAGAGGGCGCAGGGCATGCGCACATGGCAGCAAAAGGGGAAGTAGTGTGAAGTAGCGAGCGCGAACCTTGAAGTAGAGCGTGGGACTTATTATAGAGTGTGGAGCAACAAACTGAGTGCGAATCTGAGCAACAAACTGTGTATAAGTAGAGAAGGAGAACAGCTAGCCCCCCAAAGAGGATGGCGGGAGAACCAGAAAGGAGGCCACCGTCTGAGGCAGTGGCGCCAGAAGCAGTCTCTGTAGTGACGCAGATAGTACGCCAAGCAGTGGAAGGAGTCACCAGACCACCAATTTCTCGCATCGATCAGCTGGAGCATACCCTGCAGGATGCCAACCTAGGTGCAAAGGACCCTAGAAGGGAGAGGACTAGTGAACCAGACACCCCCTGCCAGATTAGTATCTGAGCCTTCTCCCCTGCCTCATGATACCAGATCTACTGGCTGCGTAAAACTTGGGTTGAAGCTAGTTAGCCCTGTTGAAGGCATATCCCCCTTGCCCGAGGGGATCATTCTGCTACTACAGCTAGTTATGCCAGGCCCACCCCTGATGGACATACCTGCCTCTCTGCATGGGTCTTGAGGAGACCTGCTGTTGGTGTCCCTCCTATCTTACCCATGTAGTTCCACAATGCGGTTGGCATTCAACTCAGTTGCTAAATACTGGCGAACTGGCTCGGGATGTTGGAAGGTGGACGACATGCTACGGGACGTACTCACTGGTGCCACCTTCCGCCGGTCAAATCCAATCCAAAGCCCGTGGCTGACTCCTTTAATCACATATTTTACAAACTCCCTCTCCGGATGCGCTGCAAGGGCTTTCTGCCATTCTTCCACTTTGAGCGGGGTAGTAATAGCAGTTGCTGTAGCAGGTAGTGAAGTGGGGTCCATGTTGGTGCATGTAATAGGTTATCTGTTTGTCCTCTCTGGTGCAGCCTTGTAGAGCTTCTGCTAGTGTTGGCTCGGGAGCTCCCAACCTATGTGGTAGTAATGAATTGAGGTCTATGTATTCCCGTCGCCAAATCTTCTCAACGAGCTTTCCTGGCACTGGTGGAAAGCTGGGCTCCACGATCACTCCACTAGTGTAGGAGCTGGGAGGTTGGGCAGCTAGTGAGTTTAATGGCAGCTCCATGACCCTTGTTGCTGCCACTGTGCCTGGCACAAATAACGGTGATCACCAGGTTCGGACTGATCCCAAAGCGAGGCCAACCCGGTCAGTGGAGACTTATTCAGGACCTCTCCCATCCACCGGGTTGTAGCATCAATGACGGGATTGACAATGATCTGTGCTCTCTGGTGTATGTAGCCGTAGACACGGCAATAGAGCAAATCACCAATGTTAGTTCAGGGTTCCAGGCTGGCGAAGATTGATATTCAACACGCATATCGATTATACCAATCCACCCACAGGACAAGCCACTGGTTGGCATGCAATTCGAAGGTCGAGTCTTCCTAGACACCACTTTACCCTTCGGTCTCAGATCAGCCCCAAAGATTTTCACAGCTGTTGCTGATGCTCTAGAGTGGGGTGTTGAGATGGGGGGTGAGATGGATCATGCATTACCTGGATAACTATCTCACAATAGGTAGCCCAGAATCGGAGGAATGTCAGCACAACATGGCGGTCATGTCAGAGTGTTGCAGAAGACTCGGGGTTCCATTAAAGTTAGAAAAGATGGAAAGCCCCACAACATGCCTTGAGTTCTTGGGGATTACTCTGGACACATGCCGGATGGAAGCGCGACTGTTGGAAGCAAGAGTGGAGGCATTGATGTCAGAACTGGACAGATGGCAAGCTCGAAGGCGATGCCGAAAGAGAGAACTGCTGTCGCTTATTGGCCAACTCGCACACGCATGTAAGATCGTTAGGGTGGGATGCATATTTCTGCTACGGCTGATATCACTAGCCACCAGAGTTAAACGTCTTTACCACTGGCTGCACATGTCCCAGGATGCTAGGTTCGACATCATGGTGGATAGTATTCCTACCAGCATGGAATCGTAAAGCAATGATGAACAGAGCGCAGCTGGATAGTTCATCCACTATCATCATAGCATCAGACGCATCTGGGTCTTGGGGTTGTGGTGCATTTTGGGACAATGCATGGTTTCAGCTGCCATGGACTGAGGAATGGACACCATGGTCAATTGCAGCAAAAGAATTGATTCCCATAGTACTAGCATGTGCCATGGTGAACATGTGTTAGTATGGAGTGACAATATAGCAGTAGTCCAGATTATCTCAGGCCTGTCTAGTAAGGATCCATTATTAATGCATTTGCTCCGATTGCTTTATTTTTTCCTAGCCGTACATACAATTAAATTACAAGCAAAGCATATTCCTGGGGTACATAACACAGTGGCCGACGCGTTATCTCGCAATCAATTATCTGTATTTTTCAGCTTCATCCAGCATCATCCAGAATACCCACGGCCATATCCGATCAGCTCATGACTCTGATAGGATCGGATTGCGAGGTCTGGCAGTCATTAACCTGGAGGGAATCGCTCAGTGCCTCATCAAGGACAGTCTAGCCCCATCATCACGCCAGGCCTATGATTGTGCTCAAGCAGCCTACACTCGTTTTTGCAGCATGCTGGGAACACCGTGCTACCCAGCATCAGAAGATGTATTGGTGTTATACGTGGCAGATTTGTCTCAAAGGATCTGTGACAGCACTATTCGGTCCTACTTGTCAGCTATTAGGCACGCACACCTCGTGCAAGGCTTTCAGGACCCAATGGCAGGGAAGACTAGGCTAGAGTTAGCACTGAAAGGGAGCAGGAGACAATGGCCACGAGCAAAGGACCCAAGACTGCCCATCACCCCCAGGATCTTGAAGGCAATTGGACAGGCACTAATGCGTAACAGGAACCAATATGAGCAACTCCTGATATGGGCTGCATGTTGCTTGGGGTTTTTCGGTTTCCTTAGGTCAGGCGAATTCACTCTACCGACAGGCACAACTTTCAATCCAAACCTACACCTCACACCCAGAGACATCCAAGTAGATGACATTCAGAACCCTACGATGTTAAAAATCCACTTTAAAGTCATCAAAGACCGATCAAGTAAGAAAAGGAGTGGATCTATTCATTGGACAAACTAAGAATTCCCTTTGTCCAGTGGTGGCAATGCTCCGGTACTTGGAAGTGAGGGGGATAGATGACGGGCCTCTGTTCAGAGAGGAAAGCAAGATACCCCTCTTACCAAGGAAAGGCTGGTGCTGAAAGTTAGACAAGCTCTGGAACTATCAGGAATAGACTCTTCTAAGTATGCTGGGCATTCATTCTGCATCGGAGCAGCAACCACTGCAGCGTCGAAAGGTCTCAGTGACGCAGTTATCCAAATATTAGGAAGGTGGAGGAGTGACTCTTTCAGTAGGTACATCAGAACACCCAGGCACTCATTAGCACACACATCACAGTTGCTAGCACAATAACCCCAACACAAGTCAACTCACACACACATTTGTGATACGCATTCGTCACTACCATTAATACGATTGTACATCCATCCCCACACTTTCTAATCAGTATGAAAGGGTCCCATTAAAATACAAATGATAGCAGTATCGACAATCATAACGAGAAGGGTAATAAAATGGTAGTAATAATAATAATATAATAATAATAATAATGTGGTTTGGGGTGGTATCTCTTCGAGATTCAGGTTGGAGGACACATCCCAAAACCTTAAAAGACCGGAACAGGTCACAAGACTTAACCCAGGCAGAGAGCAAGAACCAGCAGGAGTAAGAGCTTAAGGCCACACGGCTGTGGCCATGCCCATGCTAAGACGGGGGAGCCCCCAGTAAAACTCAGAGAGAGCTCTCTGGTCAGTAGAAAAAGGGTCAAGCGACCCTTAGGGCTTCAGACTTAGAGAAAAGGTCAAGCGACCTGAAGAAAGAGCTCAGGAAAAGGGTCGAGCGACCTAGAGAGCTCAGGAAAAGGGTCGAGCGACCCTCTCTTCTAGCTAAGGGAGGGGCTTTGCAGTTTAAGCCCCTCCCATTTAGTAGCTCAAGCTCTGTGCCCTCACGACCTCCAAATTATTAGGTAATTATGTGAAATAGAATAACCATCTTTGAGGGCAAGAACTAGAACCGTATTGCTACAACCTTTACGGTGTGAATTGCAAACGTAGGTAAGAAAATGCGTTGTTGGCTGCCATAAGCGGAGGGGTCGTGTTCATCTTCGTCATACCAGCCATAATCCATAACCAAGGTGAAAAAACGAAGGAACTTTCGAGGAACAGGCGCAGTGTCTGGATATGTAGCATAAAAAAAAAACTGGACTCCTTCCTACTCTCGCATATGCTCACAAGCTTTACTGTTTGATGAGACCAATCCAGATTAGAAACCTAGTCAAAAAATGGGATATAGTGTCTGTAATAGGCCTGATGAAGATAGATACTCTTGTCTGGAGCAACGAAAACGAAGAATAGCCAGTCAAAGTGTCAAAGACTGTACCATGGTGGAAAAGCGAAGAAAAATTAGTAATAGTGCTGCAGATGATGAGGATGAAAGTGGACAGCAAAGTTTTGGAACTGAAGTTGGGTGTCAAGTAAGTACTACAGACAGTGAAACCCAAACGGATTCCCAATTCTTATGTAAAAATGACATCTGAAATATCATTGTTAAGAAGAGAAAACCAGAGGCTTCTCGACTGTTCTTTGCCTTAAAGAGACAGGGTGATATCTTTGACACCAGATTTTTTGAAAAGTAATGAAGAAAAACTAAAGTTCTATACTGGTAAGTAGTTGGCTAGTACAAACAATATGGTATAATTGATCAAATATACTTTTTAGGCATTACTGAATGGCGTGTTTTCGAAGGTCTTTTTGAATTGACTGCTCCAGCTTTGCCTGAAGGTTTGAAGCTGACGAAGATGTCAATGGTAATAATGTTTTTCTTAAAAATAGGACTGGGACTTTATGATGAGGATATTGCTGATCGTTTCGGAGTGCACCCCCCATCAACTGTTTCAAAAAACTTTCATCGGGTATTGGATGTAGTGGCTACAAAGACAGCACATTTGATCAAATGGCCTGATAGAGAGACATTGAGACTGACAATGCTTATGTCCTTTCGAAAGGTTTTTAAGAGATGTGCCATTATAATTGATTGCTCAGAAATATTTGTGGAGCGTCCATCAGATCTATTGGCTCGAGCACAAGTGTGGAGCCTTTACAAGCATCATTCCACTTTAAAGTTTCTGATTGGCATTATACCCCAAGGCACAATTTCGTATGTGTCAAGCAGTGTAGCTGGAAGAATGTCCGAAGGAAATTGTGGAGAGTTCCTCACTTTTGAATTATCTATTGCCAGGTATTTTTTTAAATTAAGCGTATATAGAAGGGTTTATAATTAAAATTTTTTTCATTAGGAGACATAATATTGGCTGACAGAGGATTCACATGCGATGAGTATGCAAGGATGGCTATGGCAGAAATAAAGATTCCTCCTTTCACAAAGGGCAAAAAACAATTGGAAAAAATTGAAATAGACTTGAGTCGAGAACTTTCCATAGTTCGTATACATGTAGAGCGCATTATTGGTGTGCTCAAACAAAAATATACTATTTTACAGAATACTCTACCCATTTCACTCATTCAAGACAATAATGACACAAAATCTACCATTGACAAGATTGTAAGAGTATGTTGTGAATGTGTTAATTTATGTCCTTCTATAATACCACAGGAATAATTGTTGTTGATCTTTTCACACTTATATTGTCAAAGCTTTTGTTTTAATCATTACAACTCAGGAGATATTTAAGACATTAATACCAATTGATGGATAACATGCATGATAAAACACAATAGCTATTATGATTTCTTCTTATTAAACTCGCAAACAATCAAAATGAAACCATCAAATCGAACACTTTCCATTGCTGCACTCAATCATCTCTCCAAAACTCGGTTGGTTACAGTAACAACCAAAGTTTGGCTGGGTCATCATCATCATCTATTGTCTCACTACTTTCAGCAGCACTAATGGGGACAGGAGTGGGAACTATTCCCTCACTGTTGGCAACTGGCTTATGAGTATAAAATTTTCCAATTATTTCTGGAAGTATACCATAGCTGAAAATATGTTTGGCAGCACTAATCTTGGCATGTAGAAAGTCATCATCTCTCGTTATTCTCTCCACAGCATACTTCGTCTTGGTCCACACAACAAAATCTCCACAAGTCACATCACAAACTGCCATTTGCAATTGAATTTGGTAAAAATATGGATGATTTCTCTTGAGAGTCTACTGGTCATCGTCTTTTGTCATGCAAAAGCCAGGCAATTCATTATCTTCTGGTAAGCCTTCCTTGACGCAATGGGGGCATTTAACCTCTATAACACCCTTCCCACAGCACTTACAGTTCAAAACACCCAAGTAAGGCCGTTTGGGGTCAATAAAAAACCCAGCTTTCATAACTTCAAGGTCTGAATGATTCTGCTTAGCACTTGAAGAATAAGCTTCAATAGCATTTCGCTCGTGTTCACAACCCCATCTAAATGACACATATATCTTTCATTTAATATTTATTTTGAATAAATACAAAACAATCCGAGTGGCTGCTGTAGAAAACTTGAATGCTTAATGATAGCACACTCTTTTGATTAAACTCTGTGATGGCATGGCAGGATTTGTAGATGCAACCAATTTGAAGTTAGACAGTTATTCTACCAGCCCTATGCAGAAACCATGACTTCTTTGATGACTGCCCTCGTGTTTCATACTCGACTTTATCTTACTGCAGTGGTGTGACCTACCAATAAAGAATAGTAAAAATGCAACTCTGTACACCTATACTAAATGAAACATACATTAATACTATCAAATACTCTTTCACATTCATCCAATAGCTCTGTATACGTCATCTTCAAATCTTCAGGACTGTATAATTCACTGAGTATGGTTTTGGAAATTGCTCCTGACTCATCTTCGGAATAAATTGTTGTGCATATGGCTCTGTGATCTTGAGAATGGCAGGCTTTCTCTTGGCACTATTCAAAATGCTGTAAAACTTCTCTATTTCCTCATCAGTCGGCTTAGGAACTGGGCGTTTACGAGTTTTGGAGGAACTACATTTAAGGTCATCAGACTTTCTCTCAGTAGATGGACTGCTAAATTTAATTTCCATAACTGGAGCTGGTGTGACATAGACAATAATTTTATTTAAATGAGTAGACATGCGTGCCAAATCTTGATCCAACGCATACATCTTGAGCAGGAGGGAGCCAGACACCCTTTTTTGAAGTGCACGAGTTTACTCCAGAATTTCTTCTAATATCAGTAGCTCTCACCAAACATGATAAAACTGCAGCTATGTGACAGCATGCTTCCCCCAGTCTAATGAGGACAGGAAAAAAACAAAAAAACAAAACAAAACCAAAAGTTTAACATAGCTAACTACTCGGTATTTTTATTAATATGGAACAAGAATTACACACCCAGCCATGCAGGTACAATGAGCTCCAAGTATATCTCCTTTTCATTCAATAATCACCCATGGAAGGAGCGGAGTGGCTGACATTTGCTGAAAATGCTTCAACTAAAAAAATAAGCTCAATTTAATATTACAATAGTGTACAGCAATAGTTTACCTTTCCCATAATCACAAATTTGGATTCTTCTGTTACCTTGTACTCATGCAGCTTTAATCCATGTACCCAGCCAGCCTTGAGTTATGCAGGGGTGGATGCGAAGGTAAGTATAGTGAGTGTAAATGAGCCCACCCGGAGCTTCCTGGACACACAATAAACACTATACACTTCCGTGATGGGACGGGACAGAGCCGATAAATCCGGGACAGTTGATTGCCATCTAGCATACCCTTCCAAGCCTCAAATAGAAAGCAAAATTAAACTCTATCTTACTTAGTAGATTTTTTATTATTTTTTTAACTAGCTATATTTATTGTAATACATTTGTATTTTTAACTTTATTTCATCTCTAGTAGCTATAGCTATGGGCTAGGAGTTGTCACTCCACTGTACTTCTGGTAAGTTCTCAGGGTTTTCAGTCCATTCTCTGATGGCATATGGATCTTGAGTAAGTCCAGCATTGGTCACTTTAGCCTCATATCTCAATTTTGCATCTACAGACAAGTTAGCAAAATACTCCGACCTTCTTTCCATTACCATAGAAGTGCAAGCGGTCGTCACAGCTGACCACGCTGCCCTCCAAAATGGTGGATAGCAACAGTCGCTATGACCACACCCCCTCACGCAAGGCCTCTAAAAGTGGGAGTGGCAATACCAGTTTTGATTTATTTTTCTTACACCTAGCTGCAAAGAAAATATGGCAGGCCGGGCTGTTTTTATAGTCGCCGCTAAAAGGACTCCTTTTGGCACCTTCGGTGGAAAGTTAAAGGGAGTGACTGCTACAGATATGTGTAAAGTTGCCGTTGTGGCTGCTCTAGAAGCTGGTAGAGTTGCCCCCACACAGGTGGACTCGGTTATCGTAGGAAATGTGGCACAGGTAAGGAGTCTGCTTGTATAAATACTTATAAACACTATCAATTACTCTGAATTGACAGTTAGAGTGAAAGCGGAAAGTGTAATCTGAGGAGGTAATTGGTGTTGAAGACTGCTAACTTAATTAAATGAAGTACCAAAGGTGCGAACCCTCAGCGCTATTAAACACTACCTAGCTATTACAATATCTCCATCTCCTTCCAAAAGAACAAGCAATCTGTTAGCTATTTTTAATGAGGTATCAAAATAGCTCGACCAATGAAAATGGTACATGGAAACGCTGTCTTCATAAGAGAAGAAGCTAAACTAGCCAGAAACACTCACCTGTATACATTTTCAACACGAAACTTCACTTCTTTCAACTCCGTTAACTTCCCCGGAGTAACGCTTAGGAGCCTGAGCATAAAGCTAAGTACACCGATGGCTGCAGAAATTATTTGCTCACGTGATTATGACGTGATGCTAGGGAGCGTTGCCCATAATAGCTGGTACCTATGTGGAGTTCAAGGAATAGCCTGAAATTCAAAAAAGTAGCACATAAAAAAGTAGCACATAATAAATAAATCTTCATCCTGAGTAAGTTCATACCTAAATCAACTGTTAATTGTCAGTAATCTCCAAAATCAGAGCGTGACAGACAGACAGACAAACAGACAGGACGACTACTATAACCCTCTCACGCATACACGCTGAGGGTTAATGAAGCTGTTAAGACAAATAATAATAGTTTTAATTTATGTGTATGTCCTTGTTGTCTATTAGACAGCAGCAGATGCACTGTACTTGGCTCGCCATGTCAGTTTGAAGTCCGGGATTCCCATCAAGTCACCGGCACTCACTGTCAACAGATTGTGTGGTTCCGGGTTTCAGTCTATCATCAACGCAGCTCACGTATGTATGAATGTGGAAATTAATTTCGTAAACGAAATTAAAGGTGAAATAGGAATGAGTTTTAATTAGATCACGAGTTCAATACAGGAAATCTAGAGAGAGAGGTCAAATCAACATTTTTTTTTTAATTTTCAGAAGGGGGAGGGTTTCTCATTTTCATGAAATTAATGAAGAATAGTTAGCAAATGTCACCATGAAGGTCATAGTAGTTTTCAAGAGGGAGGGGGGGGGGGGGGGGGACAATTTTCAGGGGGAGTAAATGCCCCCTAAAAAGTCTAAAAACAATAATCCCTGCATTAATTGTGTGTGTGTGTGTGTGTGTGTGTGTGTGTGTGTGTGAGTGTGTATGTGAGTGTGTGTGTGTGTGTGAGTGTGTGAGTGTGTGTGTGAGTGTGTGTGTGTGTGTGTGTGTGTGAGTGTGTGTGAGTGTTTTGCTTCCATGTCTTTCTTTGACTGACTGACTGCCTACATGATGGGATGGGTATTGTATTATGAGGTGTCAAGAACAGGCATGGTAATTTGAATATGTCAGGGGAGAGAGAGAGAGAGATACAGTGTGTGGGACAAGTCAGCATTGCTGTGTTGCCATATCCAGGCAGACTAAATAGACCTCAGTCTGTTTATTTACTCCATTGGTTGTAGGGTTCTTTCTGCATAAAATAAATCCCTCATTCATAAGGTTATATAATTATACTCACTGAAGTATTTCTTATTATACTGCCAATTTTTATATATTAAAAGCTGAGCATGATGTTTCGACTTCTCAATTGGCTGTATTAAAACCACCCATATTGGGTACACCGCCAAATACCCCGATTTAGGGTACTAGCTGCCTAGCTGGGTTAATAAGTTTAGCTTACAGCTGCCTACAACCCACCGCTGTACTGTGTTTGGAATTCCTGTGGTTTCTACTGTAGAGTAAGTATCTATCAGCATATCTAAAGGGGGGGGTTACCATAAAACATTAAATAGATATTTACAGTTAAATATAGTGCTCAATGAGTAGGTAGGTACAAATAATATGGGGTTTTCAAATGTAATTTATTTATAAAAACAAACTTTAAAAAAATCTAAGTCTAAAATGGCATCAAGAATATTAAGTACAGAAGAAGTTCTTTCATTTATTGTTGATGATGATGATTTTGATGATGATACTGACCCAAATGAGCCTATAGCAGATGGAAGTGACGAAGAGTTTGAATGTATAGAGGACACAGAAGAGGTGGAAAGTATAGAAGGCAACGAATTGGAGTATTATAAGAGTATTTATTAGGTATACATTGTCTACACATAATAGAATGTGACACTGAATCAACTGATGAAATTGATGACACAACAATCCAGATAAATGATATGGTCTCTCCCATCACTTCTCCTGCTGGCAGATCTAGTCTCAAACAATATATGCCCCAAAAACCTATGAAAAGAGGAATAAAGGTGTGGGTCTTGGCTGATAGCAGTAATGGCTACTTTAGTAGATTGGAAGTATACACTGGTCACAAGGATAGAGTGGAGCATGGTCTTGGAGCTAGAGTGGTGAAGGATCTGTCCCATGATTTTCATGGAAAGTGGCACCACCTTTATTTTGACAATTTTTTTACATCTAAGCAACTGCTTTGTGATCTGGAGTCTGTTGGAACATATGGGTGTGGAACTGCCAGAAGAGACAGATTGGGATTTCCTAAGGAATTAAAAAATCTGAAGTTCAAACAATGGTAAGTAAATACAAATTTACTAAATTAGCTTATTTACTTTCAATATATCACAGGGGTCAAAATACAACAGTACAGTCTGATAATGTAATAGCATCGGCATGGTTGGATAGGAAAATTGTGAACGTGATGGCTACAGGCTATGATCCTACCAAAGTTGATACAGTTCTTCGTCGCCAGAAAGATGGGAATCGAAAGGAAATTTCTTGTCCAGTAACTGTTGCAGACTGAGTATAACAATACATGGGTGGAGTGGATCGTGGTGATCAACTTTGTGGATATCATCAATGTAATTTTTAGAAGTCGTAAATTTTACAAGTATATCGCCCGTTTTCTGTTTGGAGTAGCCGTTACAAATTCTTTTGTCTTGTATAAAATGAATAATTCTGGCCAAAAACATCACATCAAATACTTCAGAGAAAAATTAGCCCTTCAACTTACCGATGATTACTGTACTAGACACAAAGCAGGGAGGTGTGGGGGACAGTATCTTCCTAGATTGACAGTGCAACACTTTCCAAGGAAATATGAGGCCATGACTGGAACTGAAAGAAAACGAGGAAAATGCACTTTGTGTCTCAAGAAAAAGCAACGACGGAATACTCAATGGTGCTGCACTGAATGCAAGGTTTGGCTGTGCCGTACTGGAGAATCCAATGACTGCTTTCTTGAGTGGCATAGTCTCCCAGAAACTGAGCCCTAAAAAAACACAACTATCATTCCTATAGCACTCAATTGTTTTTTTTTTGGTTGGTATTTCAGTATGTAAATAATTATTATCCATCACTTATATAATTCTATATCTCAACTAAACAAACTAAACTTACTTAGAAGTAGCTTTGGAGTAGTTATACTGGTCTAACAAAGGCACTGAAGTTTTGAAACCTGCGTTTTGTTGACATCCAGCAGTTGTGCGTAGCAACTGAAAGTAGAATTTTCGAAATGCCATAGGCTATTTCTTCTCTGGTAGCGATCGAACATATCAGTGCTCGACAAAATTGTCGTAAACATAACGAGAAAGCCTTTACCTATCGTTGAATTGTACAAGCCGAAGGACAGCGAGCCTTAGTTTTCTCAGTAGAGAGCTTCGACTGACTCAACTTCATAAGGGCTGTTTCCGGCGGAAAAGAATTCGGCGTTACGCGTTCGCGGTTTGGCAATTAAATACGGCCGACAATCGGTTAATAGAGAATACTTCTAGTATTTCTTCAACTACTCTTGGAAAGAATCATGTCCTGCATTCACTCACTGTTATAGATGCCCTGCAGCTATACATATAGTATAAATCACCAGGGATGCAATTTTAATACGGACTTTTTATTATTGTTTAAGGAGAATAAATATAGTGAGGTTTAATTTAACCGAGGAAGTAAAAAATAATACCTCTTTCACCTTACTTGTCTTTAGTTGCCATCTTTGATTCTAGTATTGCCGGGTTTCAATGTAGCGTCTTTCTTCGTGCGCAGGAGATCCAGCTAGGGGAGGCAGATATAGTCGTAGCTGGAGGCAGTGAGAACATGAGCCAGGCTCCACACGCTGTACGCAATGCAAGATGGGGGACTACCCTCGGAGTGGACTTGAAGGTGAGACATCAGCACATGCTTTTGAGTGATAAATTGTCACAGATATGTGTGTGCATGTGTTCGTGGGTGGTGTAGATGGAGGACACTCTGTGGTCATCCCTTACCGATGCTTATGTCAAACTTCCTATGGCTCTCACGGCAGAGAAGCTGGGAGATATGTACGGCATCACCAGAGAAGACTGTGATGAGTTCGCTTTTACCAGTCAGCAAAGATGGCAGGAAGGTGCGTGTGTGTGTGTGTGTGTGTGTCTGTGTGTGTGTGTGGTAATGGTAGCCATGCTACATCAACAATAGTTAGTACAGTATAATTATATGGGCCTTGTTGATCTGGCACTTTTAGTTATCTTTAAATTTTTGAATGATGAGCAGGGTTTCTTACAGGATTTCTTTCTGGGCAGGGGGGGAGGGGGGGGGGGGGGTTTAGGAAGGAGGGTCACACGTTTGACCACACCCACTTTTGCTGAAACCACACTATTTGATTAAAAATCAATAGGGGATTTGCATGATGACATCACGTAACAACAAGATGATCAGTAAAAATACAAATCCTTTTTTTTTAGAAATTAGTCATTTCTTTCTCATCAGTTTATCCTTAGGAAAGCTATGAAATGATCACCATGTTGTTCTTTCTTCTGTTATCTTAGCATTCAGGAACAAAGCAATCTCTTTTTCTAACTTCTCTTGTAAGACTCACCAATCCCTCCAGAGAAATTAGTATCTTCACCACATGCACAATCAGCTTCTAAGAAGCAGGCCACCACCAGGCTATAGAATTCTGAGAAAAACCAGCTGTCTCAGTTTTCAAGATGAGTTCCAAGAAGAAGTTAGATAACCATCACCAAATTTCACTCCCAGGAATTCCAATAACCAGGGCTGAAAATCCTAAACTTTTGCTATCAGCAGTTAGTAAATTTCATAATAAAGCTATTCCTGTAATTTGGAAGCTCTGTGCAGCCTGGTGCTGGTGCTACAGCAAAAAAATAGACCAAGGGTCAGCAAAACTAATACATTTTCTATGGGACAAGGTGTGCAGTGATACCATCGGTGGGCGTGGCAGGATGTTACGTGATGTCATCATGCAAATCCCCTATTGAAGGACCTCAATTAAACTGAAGTGAACCTTCACCAAATATTAGATATATACAAACAACAAAATCACAGAATACCATTATAAATGAACACCACCATTAAGTAGTAAATATTATTAATTTATTTCATGAAATTCTGGGGGGGGGGGGGGGGGATCCCAGAGCGCCCCTACCTCTGTATGAAACCCTGATAAGGTGGATGGACATTTATCTGGCATAATTGATTAATTTAGTTCATAATTATAGGCACGTTTTAATTATGGGTACTCTGTGGTGCCCCCCTTTCTGCTGAAGAGTTTCAACAGTGTTGTGTTCTTGCATAGCAGGTCTTACAGTGTTGCTGAGAGTCATGTGACTTGCTTGATATGAGACAGTAAGGTTCCGGTATAGTGTTCGCCCACACATTCTGCCATGACTAATTAGAGCATTCAGTGGTTAGTTTGCACCTGAAGTGCTAATGGCATATGGCCTGTGGTTGAGCAACTCAAGCAATTTTAGCAGCAAATACAATATTTAGTGGGCAGTGGCACGAGTGCCTGGAGCATGTTCATAAAATATTTGAAATGTTAATGTATCGTGCATAAAATGATCTTTTTTTGCGCTAATAGAAAGTGTTTTACATTTGTAGTTAACTTATTGACCTAGCAATCTCGATCTAAAGAAGGTAGTGTTAAGCTGACTCCACCTAGTCCATGTAGTTGCTTTGGTATCACTCTACAGTTATTTATGTAGCCCTGAACGGTGGAACTAGTTTAGCGTATACCAACTCTGAGTGTCGGAGGCTGAAATAGTCGTATGTTGAATCTATACCAGATGGCCACTGTCAGGACTGGAACGTCACTTTCTTAAAATATACTAAAATTAAATTAATGAAAGATCAACCACAAACTGGCTCTGATGAGAAATGATTGGCCGATCTCATATTTTATAAGCCTGAGAGGACATGCTATTACTGATATACCGGGCAAGTCGTTAAAGCCGGACACGTTTAACAACGAGTACTGTATTGCTCTCTGAATGTCAAGATACCTAGTCAGCCTTTTGTGAGTGTACAGCCATTAACTGATATAGTATGACACAAACAGTGTATATAGTTCATATACATTACATATTATATAAATATAGTATGTATGTAATATAGTCAGAAAATATATAAGGCAATAACAGTCTTCACAATGTCCTATTGATTGTCACTTTGAAATTAATAGACTAAAATCTTAAATTAAACAAAGTATACAGGCTACAAATCACAATAAATTTGTCTACTCAGCACTTTATCCAATTACTGGACATATATGTCGATAGTTTCTATGGCGATATCCTCACGGCGCTGTGAACCGCTTCGACAAACACTCATTTCTATATCATCAGTAGTAGGATGAGGCAGTTGTCTGAAGAACCAGGGTGGTCTGTTGAAAGAGCAGCACTGATTCCTATTACTGCAACCCATTCCATCCCATAAAGTATTATTAGAGAAGAATTGACCCAATGAAGGAGTATGTATTGATCCTGTATCACAGAAGTAGTTCGAACCAACAAACTTAGGAGGTTTGAGTATACTGGTATCGTCAGGATTGATACACGGACAAACAGATTGTGGTCTGTTGTATATTTCAGACCTCGCAGCTACAAAAGTCCAAATCTGTTTTTTTGGATCTCCATGTGTTAAATCAATACCATCATAACGTTTAATAGATCCTATTTTGTTTTGCTCAAAAGCATCTGAATATCCAACTTGATAGCCTAGAACTCTTCCACAGACTCTGCTGTAACTCACTCCCACGGGGAATGTATCTGACGAACATCCTCCTTTGGATTTACCGCAGATGTTACAAGTGCGAAGAATGCCAGAATTTAAGCAGAGACCAGGAGGGCATTGAGAGGAAGGTTTAGAGATGTTCAGTTCAATCACTCTCATCCAGCCTCGAGAGGTGCAGTCTCCACACTTCTCCGTCATGTCACAGTACACCTTAAGACGACGTTTGTGGGTAGAGCTAGATGTATATATATAATAATAGCCAGACGGGGAAAAGGGATTCTTTTGAAAAATGGCAGCGCAGGAGTGCAAGAGAGATGTGGCCAAGAGAACTTCCACATTAAATAATGTATTATTTAATGTGTTTTGTATATCTTTGAAGGATTGATCGAGTCGACTGATTTCATTACTGAGTTTGTCGATGTCAAGCTTCTCTATTTCTTCGCTCAGGTAAACTTGAATCGTTTCATTTAATTTTTGAAAGTCATCCTTGAGGAACAGCTGCTTTTGTGTTACTTGTAGCGTAATTCCAATTGCCACACAAGTAATCAGAATAGCTATGATGAGGGCTACTATTGATGGAGTGGAAAGGAGTAAGCACTTACTTATTTGGTTCCTCTCCTTTGTCTTATCTGAAGATGTAGATGAATATTGGTCAGCTGTAGTGTTGCCATTTCTTCCTTGAGCACGTGTGATGTGTTCATATATGCTGTCTTCAGGAAGTGAGACGTCGGAGTACTCAGACATATTTCTACCCAAATATTGAGCAGAAGTATGTTTACTGGATGAGTAAGAAAGATGGTTGTAGCTCTCCATATTTAGCTCTGCTTAGCTGGTACCAAAATTGAATTGATAGGAAATAACTTGAATTGCGTGACTTAGCACGAGTTCAACATTTTTCTGACTCTGTGGGATTCCAACAAGCATCACGTTTACATTTTAATAAGTAATTTATTTATTTTTAGCCAACAAACAATTAGGGTCTTAGTCCGAATTTTAAATTTAGTCTGTGAAATTTGTGTCCTTATTGTGCTATAAACTTAATGTACCTCTCCTGGTTCCTGCCAATTCCTTATTAGCTCAGTGCGAAGGCATGCGAGGGTTAAAATACTCGTTTTGGTTGCAGTTATTCTGTCAACAACAGATCTCGAAGGCAGGTGGCGTTGTCTGGACTTTTTTTTTCTTCTTCAGAACAAGCTAGTCATTTTTGGCCATATGATTGTAAGTGTTTTTGGGCAATGCCTCTAGCATCTCATTGTAATTATGTGAGGGAATGATTTCTTGCTGTAGCGGTAGTTTGTTGTTGTTGTTGTTTGTGCAGGAAGTTTCGTGTACAAACTCCCAGTGAGTGTCCCTAGCGTGTTTAGTTTCTCTTATGGAGACAGCATTTACACGTACCATTTTCATTGCACAAGCTACATACAGGCATATTGATACGCAAGGAGGTATATGCCAAGTAAATTATTCCTTTGGTCTGAGAATTGATTTTGTGATAGATAGTTGGTGTACAGTAGCGCCAAACAGAAAGATCCCATAAACATACCTTGCCAAGGTAGCTATAATACAATGAAGTATGTAGCCCAATCTATTCATCTGACGATTCTTGATATTGTTGGTTGAGTGCCTTTATGAAGCCTCGGGTCAGTCAAGCTTTAGAATGGTCGGTTGGTAATATGTTGCCCTAAATCTGACAATGTCTGCTTCTTGTGAACAGAACAAGCATGCTGTCCTGGTTTAGTTCTGGATGTACAGGAGAAAGAGTCAGAGATTGTGAGTGGGATGTTACCATTCAACCTCTGAGAGGTGAACCAAACCTTCAGTCATGTTTTTCATTGCTTGTGTTTTGGGACTGACAGTGCGTCTCAATAAGTGGCAATGGTGTGGTAAAATACAAGTCTGCAATTGTGTGGTAGAGAAGCATTACACATAACATGAAGTTAGTAGTTGAGGTGAGGATTGTGATTTAACAATAACAACCAAAATTGGCAGGGGTTCACTTAGGAATCAATTTAAGAGGGGGCGAGGTTGAGTTTGCGCTATCTCAAGGGGGTCACAACTTTCATACAGAACTAAGATGAGAAAGGAGATGGGCTGCTTCAGTTACCAATACAATAATGAGAGCAGCAATAAACTTATGATTTAAGTATTTGAATATTTCAAGGGGGGGGGGGGAGGGGAGGAGCACCCCCCTGGCCCCCCTAAATGAACCCCTGCAAAATAATAATACTATAATTGAAGCTGGCTAGACTAACATGCAAGACACTAGTTACAAATTTAGGGAAAGTCACATTTGTGTTATTTTATACAAAATTGGCGAAATAAAATGCTCCTAGTGAGTCAAAATGTCAGACTTTGTGTTTGAATTGTTTATTTGTGTGTTTCCATAGCTCACAAGGATGGGAGGTTTGAGGCAGAGCTGGCCCCAGTGGAAGTGAAGGGAAAGAAAGGCAAGGAAGTATTCTCCAGTGACGAACATCCCCGAGGGACAACTGTGGAGAAGCTGGCTTCTCTTAAACCTGTCTTCAAGGAAAATGGATTGGTGTCAGCTGGCAATGCCTCTGTGAGTTTCCTCATCTTGTAATCATTATGACTCTCTCCTTAGTAGCACTTGATGAAATTGAGTCAATAAGCTTATCCAGAATCTTGCCTGTTTTTAACTTGTCCCACCCTTTACCTATAGTCTACTCTATTGGGATGCCTGCTAAAGCCCATAATACACTTGTTTCTGCAGCGCAAAGTGACTGCATGAAAAAAAAACTTTGACAAACAAAAAAGAAAGCATTATAGGTTTCAAACTGCCTTGACTATAAAGAAAGGAAGAAAGAATAAATTTTCTTCAGTCCATGCATGCAGTTAAAGTTTTAGGTTTTCCTTTTTCAAATTGCAGTTAGTGGGTGGTCAAAAGAAATGAGTACACTTGAGAATTAGGCTATGCCTCAGGCAATACTCAGTTGGATATGTATATATATACTACCCAAGTTAAGAGGATCAATCCTGTTACATGTTAACGTACCAGTTAAATTTATGAAAAGACAACCAACCAAAACAAACAATAAAAAAAATTAAAAAATAGCATCACTTCTTTTATGGCAGGTGTGGCTGAGTCCTTTATGGTATAGTCTAATGTTAGATTGAAACTTTCTCACCTAAAGGGGTCTGGGAAAAAAGCAAAGGAAAAATGTGAAAAAATCTTAGTTGTCGCCGGGGATTTGAACCCAGGACCACTGGCTTTAGCCACCAGTGCTCTAACCACTGAGCTACGACAACCCTCGACTTCCAAGACCTTCACATTTGACCACCCATAATGTTGTTCTATCCCCGTGTACAGGGTATATGTGACGGAGCTGGTGCAGTCATCCTGGCTAGCGAAGATGCTGTGAACAAGCACGGGTTACAGCCACTGGTGCGGCTGGTTGGCTACAGTGTGGCGGGTGTGGACCCCACCATCATGGGCATTGGACCTGCGGATGCCATCAAGATGATGATGAGCAAAGTGAAGATGGACTTGAAGGATGTGGACCTAGTAGAGGTGAGCGATGGATTGAGTACCTTTAAATTATTTTGTTTTTTAATCCTGCTGCAAGAATGTGTTAGTCATGTGATGAATGGTCTAAGATAGATCCAGGCAGGGGTTCATTTAGGAATCAATCTGAGGGTGGGAGGGGGGGGGGGGGGGGTTAAGCTTGCACTATCTCAAGGGGGTCACAACTTTCATACATAATTAAGATTAAAGAGGAGATGGGCTTCAATTACTGAGACAATAATTAAAGCAGCAATAGACACAAGATTAAAGCATTTGCAAACATCTTTATTATTCACTGATTAACTTTGCTTTTTGCTTTCAAATTTTAGCGAAATGACTTAAGGGGTGGGGGCAAGCACACATATCTCCCCCTGGCCCCACCTAAATGAACCCCTGCCCAAGAGTGCTAACAAAATAATTGCTAATGCAAGCACAGCTAATTTCTAAGCCTATTGTACTTAAACAGTATTTATCGCATTTGTAGGACTGAAATAATTTTTGTGATTGTTGCTTTGTAGGTCAATGAAGCTTTTGCAGCCCAATTCCTGTCCGTTGAGAAAGAACTGGGATTAGACAGGTCCAAGACCAACACTAATGGCGGAGCCATTGCTCTAGGCCATCCTCTTGGTGCCTCAGGCTCCAGGATCACTACTCATCTGGTTCACGAACTTCGCCGAACTGGTGGGAAATATGCCATTGGCTCAGCATGCATTGGAGGAGGACAGGGAATTGCGCTTTTACTTCAAAGATTATAAACAAAAAACAGATTTAATTTTTTTTGTGTATTCATATAGTGGAAGCAAACCAGATACAGATTATTATATAAAATTATGACATAAGTGTGATATCTTTAGCAATCACAAATAATTATGGGTTCTCTAGGAGAGACTCTCTTTAGTCCGTTACTCACTGTTCGCTGGTTGATTGTTTAAAGGTTCTTATTGTGCACAGACTTGACAACTGACTACTACAAATCAATAATGACATGACTCATGATATACCCACCATATTACAGGAAGTATCTAAGGAAGTATGATCATACTAATTGACATAGAGTAAATGAGAGTTAATTGTGGGACAATAAGTTTTAAAATTATTGGGGAGAAAATATATTACTGGAAGTTGGTAGGTCATTTTTTGTTTCCCTTGTAGTTTAGAGTACAGATTCTTGTGTATTAGTTTAATCAGGGAAGGGGTAATACACAAGTTAGGAGTAGCAATGCTATTAAATAAATTGGCCTGCTTGTGAAATGAAAAGTGAAATATTTTGACACCACATTCTGACTTATAAAACATGAGTCAGAATGTGATATGGCGAAATTTATTTTCACAGAGTAGTGGTGAGACTGCTGAGACTTAGAGAACATTATATTCACCTGACGATTATTACCTAATTTATTCAGTCGCACTTATCATTTAACTGATGATCCTTACCTACTCCATTCAGTTGTACTTATCATTGATTCATGTAACTACTATTTTGATCGAGTTTGAATGTACATGAGCAAATGGGATTTACTCCTTATTATTTATGATAAGTACAACTCACCGAAACGCGGGAGGATCGATCAACTTCACTGTGGAGCTGGAGCGCCGACAAGGGCAAGTATTCCCATCTAAGGCGCACCACCAAACGGTCCAGAGATGCCAGCGATCCAATGCCCGATAGAAGGCTGCGCGTACGAGACCCCCGACGTCGAACCGGTAGTTGCAGCCGCGCTCATCACAACTCATGCAACCAGTCATGGAAACCCCAGTGGATCTACACAAGCAGCAAGGGTTGAGAAGGTAAAGAGACCGACTGTGTCATCGGCCGGCACCACAGAGGACTGGCAGTACTTTAAATCGAGATGGAATGACTACGTAAAGGCGACCAAATTAGAGGGAACAGACAGGATCATCCAACTATTGGAGTGCTGTGATGACCAGCTCCGCAGGGACCTCACCAGGAATGCTGGAGGCACCCTTACTGGAATGCCCGAAGACGCAGTATTCGGGGCCATGAGGAGGTTAGCCGTAAGGGAAGAGAACACAATGGTAGCAAGAGTGACCCTACACAACATGAGGCAGGACCGAGACGAGCCGATACGCGCCTACGGAGCGAGGTTGAGAGGGCAGGCAAGCGTCTGCAAGTATACCAAGCAGTGCACAGGTTGTGATGCCAACGTGGACTATACTGAAGCCATACTCAGGGATGTGTTATGCAGAGGTTTGGATGACACTGAGATACAGATGGATCTACTAGGAGACGAGAACCAAGACATGACATGGGAGCAAGTCCTCAAGTTCGTCGAGGCAAAAGAGGCAGGAAAGAGGTCAGCATCCCGCCTGTTACTACCACAAGCAACAGATGCAGTAGCTGGCAGCTCGTACAAGAAGCAGAAAAGACCGTCGACTAGGGGCCCATCAAAGGACCAGGACACTTGTACGTATTGCGGGACCAAGGGGCACGGAAGAAACCCCCCAACAAGACTCAGAAGAACTGAGTGTCCTGCCTTTGGCACCAAGTGCGACCATTGTGACAGAGACCACCACTTTGGGAAGATGTGCAGAAGCAAAGCTGACACAAAATTGGCCAGGGCCACTGAACGCGAAAGTGCCATATTCGACACACTATGCGAAATCACATCAGCAAAGGTGACCAAAAGTGCTACACTGGACCACCATATCTTTGATCAGACAACAAAGGAATGGTCAAGGAAACAGTCCAAACCCCAGCCATACATCAGACTTCAGATGAGCATCAAGCAGGAGGACTATGACCATTTTGGATTCCCCCTCCAATCACCCCAAAACCAGGCCTTCACCAGTGCCATGGCCGACACAGGCTGCCAAAGCTGCCTGGCAGGCTTCAAAATCATAAAGAAGCTTGGCCTGTCCACCAGAGACTTCATCCCTGTTGATCTCAGGATGCATGCAGCAGACAACCACAATATTGACATTCTGGGCGCTGCCATACTGAGGCTATCCGCGAAAAGCGGCAAAGGAGAAGAGAGGTCTACCAGGCAGATGGTCTATGTGACTAACAGTACCGACAAGTTCTTCCTCAGCAGAGAGGCATGTTCAGACCTGGCAATCATCTCACATAATTTCCCGGCAATGGACGAGGTCAAGGAAACCAGTCTTAACGGCTCCATTGGCGCCGCTACGAATTCCATACCCCCATCACAACATGGTTGTCAATGCCTCAAACGTACTAAACCACCACCAATCCCCACCTCCCTGCCGTACCCAGCCACAGAAGCCAACCGGGAGAAACTCCAGCAATACCTCCTTGACTACTATAGCTCCAGTACCTTCAATGTCTGTGAACACCAAACCCTACCACTCATGGAAGGCCCACCAATGCGACTTATGATAGACCCACAAGCGTCCCCCACCGCTCATCATTCACCCATCCCAGTACCCCTTCACTGGCAAGACGATGTCAAAGATGGCCTCGACAGAGATGTGAGACTTGGAGTGTTGGAACCTGTACCTATTGGAGAACCTGTTACATGGTGCCACAGAATGGTTATCTGTCCCAAAAAAAATGGCACACCCAGAAGGACCATTGATTTCCAGCCACTCAACCTCCATGCCACCAGGGAAACGCACCACACCCAATCACCCTTCCACCAGGCGAGGTCAGTCCCTCAAGGGAAAAAGAAAACCGTGTTTGATGCATGGAATGGCTACCACAGCGTTCCTCTTCATCCTGAAGACAGACACTTTACCACCTTCATCACCCCATGGGGCCGCTACAGATATCGCACGGCCCCACAAGGCTACATCGCCTCAGGCGATGGATACACTAGACGATATGATGAGATCACCTCGTCCATACCCAACAAAACAAAATGTGTAGATGACACACTGCTATGGTCTGACACGATAGAAGAAAGCTTCTACCAAGCATCCAACTGGTTAGACATCTGTGGCAGACACGGTATTACCCTCAAACCCAGATAAGTTCAGATTCGCCAAAGATGACATTGAATTCGCAGGCTTTGAAATCACCAATGACACTGTGAGACCATGCAAGAAGTACATCAGGGCCATCTCCGACTTCCCTACACCACAAAACCTTACGGACGTAAGATCCTGGTTTGGTTTGGTGAATCAGGTATCGTACGCATTCAGCATGACTGACGTAATGCTACCTTTCCGGGAACTCCTCAAGCCCAGCAACAAGTTCCACTGGAACAATGACCTACAGCAAGCCTTTGAAAAGTCGAAATTAACCATCATTGACGAAATCCACAGTGGAGTCAAAATTTTTGACAAGTCCAAGCCCACATGCCTAGCCACTGACTGGTCCAAAGACGGAATTGGTTATTGGTTGTTCCAGAAACACTGCTCCTGCCCCTCCAGTGATCTCTTCTGCTGCAAAAATGGCTGGAAGATAACCTTAGTAGGCAGTAGGTTCACACATGCAGCTGAATCACGTTATGCTCCAATCGAAGGTGAAGCACTGGCTGTAGTAGACGCCCTGGATAAAGCAAGACATTTTGTCCTGGGATGTAAGAATCTAACCATCGCTGTTGACCACAGACCACTCCTAAAGATATTTGGTGATAGATCCCTAGATCACATCTGCAACACTAGACTGAGGAACCTGAAAGAAAAAACCCTGAGATACCATTTCAAAATTGTTCACATCCCTGGTGTCAAAAACAAGGCCCCTGACACCCTCTCAAGACACCCAACTGGTGATCGCCGCCCACCCAAAATGGTCCTCCATGACGACATCCACAGCATCCAAGATGGTGTTGCTACCCCTCCCCTCCGCATCCCCACTCAACTCATAGCTGGCATCTCAACAGATAACCAACTAGACTCTATCCAAATGGAAGACCAACTACAGAGTTCACTCATCTCGTCTCTACACTCCCTACATCCCATCAATTGGGAGCAAGTCCAAATCGCTACATCATCTGATGACAACATGCTCCTCCTCCTCTCTACAATCGAAGATGGAATCCCTGACCTCAAACACCAACTGCCACCATCCATCAGAGAATACCACCAATTCAGACAACATCTGTACAGCAGTGATGGTGTCATTGTCTACAAAGATAGAATCGTCATCCCACCCTCTCTACGACCCTCATGCCTGTCCGCCCTACATGCCGCCCACCAGGGCACATCAGCCATGACATCAAAGGCAGAAGCATCTGTCTTCTGGCCTGGCATCACTAACGACATCAGAGCCACCAGAGCCAACTGCTCCCACTGCAACAGGATGGCCCCATCACAAGCGGCACTACCACCCACACCCCCCACCTTATCTGAATACCCATTCCAGTGCATTTGTGCAGATTACTTCCACTACCATGGCTGCAATTATCTCGTCATCATCGACCGATATTCCAACTGGCCTATCGTAGAGAGAGCCAAAGACGGGGCCCAGGGACTTATCACTGTCCTGAGACGCACCTTTGCCACCTATGGGATACCAGACGAACTCTCATCGGATGGCGGTCCAGAATTTGTAGCTCACAACTCCAGGCAATTCTTACAGGATTGGGGAGTTCACCACCGACTTAGCTCTGTGGCATTCCCTCACAGCAATTGCAGAGCCGAGGTGGGTGTCAAAACCGTCAAGAGGTTGATCACAGGCAACACAGGGAAGGATGGTGCTATAGACATTGATGCTTTCCAGAAAGCCATCCTGCAATACAGGAACACGCCGGACCCTACAACCAAACTTTCCCCAGCCATGTGCATCTTTGGACGACCAACAAAGGACCTGATCCCAATCCTCCCTGGAAAGTACCACCCACATCAGACCTGGAGGGAATCACTAAGGCTACGAGAAGAGGCACTCAGACAGCGTCACATGTCTCACCAGGACCGATGGAGTGAGCACACCAGAGCCCTAACCCCACTGAGTACTGGTGACCGGGTGAGAATACAAAATCAGACTGGCCCTCACCCACACAAGTGGGATCGAACCGGCATCGTCATTGAAGTGCGCCAATTCCATCAGTACCTCATTCGAATAGACGGGTCAGGCAGGCAAACACTCAGGAACAGGAAATTCCTCAGGAAATACATCCCTGTACACCCACCAGCCAAAAGAAGGTCCATCATGGAGGACATTGCTTACTTACCCCCAACCTCATCTCCCGATGGCATCCCACCCTCAACCTCATCCCCTGATGACATCTCACCTACAACTTCACCTCCCACATGTCTACCACCGGACACACCTGGGCCCATTCCAACCAGGACCAATGAAGATGTCAACACCACGAACCCCCCTAACCTGCCTTCCAGGGACAGCCCACTCCCCAAACCCCCTCCGACCAGTCCCCCCCGACTCCCGGATCCTATACCAGTCACTACCCTTACCCCGCCCTTATATACTCCATCACCAAAGCCGTTGAGACGATCAGTAAGAGAAAGGAAACCCCCAGACCGATTCTTTTGACTTTACGAAACTCAGCCTTTAACCATCATGGGTCAAAGACTTGGGGGGAGATAGAGAACATTATATTCACCTGACGATTATTACCTAATTTATTCAGTCGCACTTATCATTTAACTGATGATCCTTACCTACTCCATTCAGTTGTACTTATCATTGATTCATGTAACTACTATTTTGATCGAGTTTGAATGTACATGAGCAAATGGGATTTACTCCTTATTATTTAAGACTGGGTTCACTGCCACCAGAATTAACTCTCTCCCTGGGCTAAGTTGAGGCTGGGTGTTGGTAACTTGGGTAGCATGCTATAAATAACTAGGTATATAATGTGTAAGTGCACAATGTAACAAATAAATAAACTGTCTCTCATTATGTGGGTTTCACAGCAAGAGCCAGAGGTGAGTGAAAATGAAGACTGAGAGTGAAATGTCTTGCCACACCACTCTACCCCAGTGTATTAAGTGGTTTATTTTCTGTCAGATGTCTTTACTGAGTAGTTTGCTACCAACAAGCCTGTGGTTGCCAGGAAGGGTTGCCAAGGGGAAATTTTTTTTGTGTGGGTGTGACTAAGTGCCTGGCTGTCCCTTGCCGGAAACCACTGTGAACCCTAAGAGTGTGATATGGTGAAATATTTCAGAGTAGCCAGCGGGAAGGAAAATAAAGCCTGAGAGTGAAGTATCTTGCCATACCACTCTGACTAGCAAGTATAATAAGTAGTTTATTCTATGCTAGAAATCTTCTGAACACAGCTGTAGTTTGTACTCTAGGACTGGTAGCTAACTCAAGGTGTAAGAAGGTTGGCTGTAGGGGCTAGCCTAAATCCCCAGCTGATATTTTAGCATCTGCTCAAACTTGGTTGGGTAGGCTACACCAGAGGAATAACTGTAAAAACCAGGGAAAACTGTAAGCTAGGAGGGTTGCTATAACTACTAGGGTAAATAAAAATACGGTAATAGGGTAAATAAAAATACATCATTTCAAAATGTGTTATTACTTTATCTATCAGTGCATTACTACTATTATTATTGTGTGTCTTTAGATGCAGTGGACATTGTCAAACTTTGTGTCTGTGTTGCTGTAGGGAAACCAATATTAGCTAATTGTGCAACCAGTGAGTGGTGCTCCAGCAAACAAGGACTGAGCCATTAAGTCTTGATTGCAGTACCACTTGATGAAGTACTAGAAAATGAAGGCTCAGGTTTCCTATATGAGCTCAACACACGAGACGTATCCCTTAGTTGTTCTAATGATGCCTTTTTATAACTGTTGAGACTTTAGCAGATTTTTGTGTCCAGTTAATTGAATAATTTGAATTTCTGGTATTATTATTTTGTGTGAGACAAGTCACCAGTCGAGCTGCCTTCAACGTTTTCCTCGGACATGCAAATTTGATGTCTCGGTGGATACTGTACGGCTTATGTAATTCTTGGGATAAATGGCGGCCCAAACTTCTTTGAAATAAAGTGAGAGTATCTGGCTCGTACACTTTACCGAAAAAAAGAAAAGAAAAAAAAAGTCCTAATAAATGGTCTAATTCAGTTGGGGATATTTTGCCTATTTTTCTGTACTGTCTAACTGACCTCGCACCAATTATACTACTTTCTCAAATCTGATATTGTCTTCTGTTTAGTATTATAAATTTTTTTTTTGTTAAACATTTCCAGTTCTTGGTTATTTAAACAGAATTCGTGATTCCTCTGCTTGTCCTCCATTGTGAACTGGGTTAGCATCAATCTTATCTGTAGCAAATTCTATCTCGATACATTTTTAAGGGCTACATCATTGAATAACCTCAGTAATGAAGTATCTTCAGCCATATGTTTGATTAGAAGTTTAGTAGTTCAGTGAAAATGTTTCAAAATGTTGCTAAGAATTAGTTAGTGCAAGTACATGATAATATAGTTATACATTGAATACTGTGAGAATCACTCGTCTGTCGTGGTATTGGCACTCGTGCCAATACTACCGACAAACTCATGATATTTCACGGTATTCAATGTATAACCTATAATTATAAATATTATATATTATTATATATAATACGTATTACATGAGTCAGAATGTGATATAATGAGTATTTCAAGAGCAGGCTAGCAGTGTGAAATAAAACCATGAAATATCGTGAGTGAGTTCTTTCATGGGTCACTTACCTAAAAATAACATTGTGAAGATTATTATATAGTACTTATTACATGAATCAGAGTGTGATACGTGAAATATTTCATTAGCAGGTTAATTTATTTTCAAGAGCCAGACGAGGGGTGAAAATAGCCAGAGGAGAGTGAAAATAAAGCCTGAGAGTGAAATATCTAGCCATTCCCTGCCGAGTCTTCTGCTGAGTGACAATCTAAATATTTGACAATTAATATCATTGTGGAGTGCATAATTATGTAAGTTAAGATAACCAAGTCATTGGAAGAGAACAAGGAATGAATGCAAAACAGGAACATTTGGTTTTGCTATTCTCAGATTATCCAATACATTTGTGACTTACAATATGTGCATGCATTGCATACATACCTTGACCTTGACCTTGAAAGGAAGCCACCCATCAGATGATGCTTCTCTGCCACAAGTGACAGACTAAATCACAGTTATTAATGTTTCTGATGAGTGGTGACACATCTGTGTCTATCAATGTCTTGCTTTAGTCTGAATGCTCTCTCACACACACTACACTGGTATGGCTTATCTGTAGCTGTACTGCTACCACTGTTCTCAATATTGTCTTCCACACGTGTCCTTCTTCTCCTCTCATCCTCTGCCCAGTCACATCCTCAAGTCCTGTCCTGCAACTTCTCCTCCAACCACTTCTGTCCTGTGCCAACTGATACCACCTCCTCTCATCAATATTAAACTTTTTCAAATCTTTTCTGACACGATCTCGCCATCTCATTCTGGTCCCATGTGCAGGGCAGCGCTGAGGCAGCCAACCAAACAGTATCTTCTTAGGCAGTCTATGGTCATCCATTCTTGCCAGGTGGCCCAGCCATCTCAGTCATCTCGCTATAACTATATCTTCCAGGAACTCCTCCATTCCAAAACTGGCAGGCCACCTGGACACTGCTGATGAGCACTACATCTATTATTAACCATGATTAGCTTCTCGTGCTAAAGTTACAAATGATCTTACTGAGGGCTAGCAAAACCACTGCAGTGTTTTAAACACAGCCTTTCACTTAGCAACTGACAAAATCAGTATGAATACATACACACACACGTACACACATATACCGATAAACACAAAAATTTCACATAATTTACAGTGACCTCACATGCACACCAAATATATTCCTGCTGCCAGGCTCAAGTTTAATATCTGAAGGACCATCAGTGTCTACTGCTCTAAATCCACTGATCACACTGTGAGGGAACCGGGTCAGTCAGGATTAACTGAAGGCCACAGGATGGAAAGCTATTCAGGGTTAACTGAATACTTAGAGAGTAGGCTGCCACCAGAATTGCTGGGGCTGCCCAATCACCTGGAGCGGTTCCTTGTTCAGTCACCCTCATTCAGTTCAGTAACCACTAGAAGGCTCCACAAGCCGAAATATTATGGTTTTATTCTACTGAAATAAATTCTCTGAAACTTGCTACACCTGGCTAGCTATCAGGGTAGCTAGTTCTATTAAATAGTCTAGCTGCCTGTAATATCAGGTGACTCCTAATCATTAACATTAAAGTATTAAACCACAATACACAATTTATATTGAGCTCTTTTACATAATTAACTGTTAATCAAAATTTCACACTTTAAAAAATTTGTTTTAATTAAACAATTTTTTTGGCACCCCTTCTGATACTGTAATATATGCCAAACCGAACCTGCATACCAAGTTTCATGCTTTGGTCCACTCTGTCACAATAATTTTTCTTATCTGCTGGACTATATTGCTGCATGGACAGTTACGGATCCCGTTGTAATTGTTGAGGGCAGCTGCAAAGGACCAAACATGCTCCCTTGATCCAGGAACCCCACAAGTGAGTGACACTCCAGCCAGGTAAGCTCTTTCTAAGTTTTGAAATTGCCTCCAATATGAGTTTGTACTTACAAAAAATGCATATGTTGAGCCATACTGGATTCCATTGATCCTCCCGCACATCCTAGTGTAGGGAACACTCCTTGAGGAGAAAAATACAGAGTCACAGCTCCCAGTACTATATGTAGACCTCCCACACCCACGAAAATCAGAGTTACTGACAAAGAGTCCAGTTAGAGGGACATGCTTGGCTTGAGTTACTCATATCAATGTCTACAATTCTCCTCCATTTTCCTGCTCCTCCACATGGGAAATTGGGAATATTCTCTACAGTGTGTCCAGTACTTGAGGACCCAGGTGAAGTTTGAGGTCTTCTCCAGAGAGGCATTGCCGGGAGAGTTGTAAGTTGTAGTTGGCAATCACTTGAGAAAAAACTCCTTGGTAACCTGCTAATGACAGAATCACACACACACACACACACACACACACACACACACACACACACACACACACACACACACACACACACACAAAAGGAATCATAATCTTGATGCTAAAAAAGAGTTAATGTAAATATGGTTGTCAGTGTCTACAGTTAGTAAATGTTCGTGACAAAACTGTGATCTTAATAACTGTTGTGAAAATGAAAATTTAGCAATTGGCTTTATACTCTCCTGCTCAGGAAATGAGGTAATCTAGCTGTTTTTGTAAGAAAATGTTGTATGTTTAGTATACATAACAAGTAGCTTTAAGATTATGCGTTACTTTACTATATTGTGAGAATAATACTCAGAGCTCTTTCAATTTATATCAAAGGATATTATAATGGCCTCCACTGACATACTAATATTTATGGTCGCTATTAAAAGCCATTGGTACTATCATGTACAGTCAGGAGTGACAGAAATTGCTGCAAAGTGGAGGGACACACACATCAATTTACTCTTATGAAAAACCATTTGTATATTTCATGGGAAAGTACTCTACATTGACTAAGCTAAATATAAGATGCAAAAATTTAAAATTGATTTAGTTCAATTAAATTGTTCCAAAAACTTTCTTTCTTCTTTCATTCATTTCTATGGACTCGCATCCATGTCTGTTGGTCTGTTTGTTTTGTCTTTGTGAATATGCATTAACATGGAATGCTGAACTTTCAGGACTATCAATTCTTCTCTTCATAACTCAAGAAGCCAAAGACAACTGATTTGCAATAATGACTGCTGTAAATGCCAACTGAGTTTTTGGAAAGTGATAGTTATGCAGTTGATATATATTTTTTCAATCAATAATGAAATACACATTATATAAAGAGATCCTTTATGTGTATTATAATTGCTGTATATATATGAAGGTAGTCTTAACAAACCTTTAGAATATTTTCCTATTCTTGGATTCATACACACTTAGGATTAAAGAGACATATCTATTAGTGCCATTTAAATGAAATCAGAGAGCATTTGGGAAGGTGATGTTTAGGAGCTAGGCAGGATATGTGCTTCCTTTACATGTATGTTGCCTTACGGACAAAATTTCAGCTAGAGTTAATTGTTATTACTTTTATACAATAGCTCAAGTTGGACAATCCTGATTTTTCCCATACATTTTTTAATGGGCAACTTACTCGCCGTAATACACAAGTAAACAAATAAAACATAATCAAAAAAAAAAATTCTGGTCAAGTAAAAATTTAACCTGTGAACAACCTAAACAAAAACAACAACAACAAAAAAAACAAAAAACTGTTGCAGTGATTAGCTAGTGGTCTGAGCAGCAGACTGGTTGCACCTGCATGAGTGAGAGTGTGTGTGTGTGAGAGAGAGAGAGTGTTGTGTGTGTGTGTGTGAGTGTGTGTGAGTGTGTTGTGTGTGTGTGTGTGAGTGTGTGTGAGTGTGTGTGTGTGAGTGTGTGTGTGTGTCTGTGTGTGTGTGTCTGTGTGTGTTACACCACGTGGTTTCCATTTCCTCTTCATTGAAAAGTGTGTTATAAGTTAATATTAAAGAAGAGTGAACTGAGCCTTATAATGGCTCTCTGTGAATGCATTGATGGCTTAGTGACAAGACTCAAAGACAAAGTTAGAACCAAGAAAATTACAGCTAAACCACCGCTAGCCAGAACCAACTAGTAAGTTTGTTGATTGTCTGTTTTCAATAAATTTCCAGCTGCCATTGTAAATAATTTAGCCATAAGGAAGAGGAAGTTTGTTGTTTGCTTGTTTGTTTACAGTGAATTTCTAGCTGTTATTATTAAAATTTAGCTGTACAGAAGAGGAAAACATTATTGATGTCTCCATAAATTGTGGAGATTTGGGGTGGGATCATCCGAGTGAGAGGAAACTGGAAGTTCTCGATGAGTGGGATTCTGTTCTTAAACAATGGGATGGCAGTAAACCACCAAACAATAAGGTCATCAAGCTTTGTCGCAATGTATGTTGCTAATTATTTAGTTTTACAGACTCATATCTTAGCCGTTATGATTTGCAATCCAGGGGATTCCTCGTGACTTGCGTGGAATAGTGTGGCAGATGCTGACTGGCACTCTGTACGAACCACAACTGGAACAGAAATATGGCCAACTTGTCAAAGTAAGAATAGATGTTCAAGCAATGGCATATAGTTTTATAAGAACTCTTTAATTAAGGGGGGCGGGGGCTAGAAGTAAAAGTCTGGTTCTTCAGCCTACAAAACAACAATTTATCCTTTTACCTGTAAGAAATTGCGTTCATGTCATCCCAATGCCACAACTACAGTAAGATGTATATTTTTTTTATAAGAGGGGTTATCTCATTGCAGCTGCTATTACAAAGTTAATGCATCAATATATAACTGCCCAAATTTTCAGCTGTCATATATGCAAGTAGCATATCAGTATCCTCTTCTTTGGTTCTAAATACAGCCAGTAAAAAGACACTGTTTTTCTTTGAAGACCTCATATCACAATTCTAAGATGTTTGTCGTTTCAACTGGCCATACTACTCCGTTCCTCTGTCGTTTGCCCTCATTATTCAATTACTAAACTGTATCTTATATGGAGTGAAAATTTGAAAGTTATAGTTTTAAACTCCAGTATGGCACCATGCTGAAGATTAGTAGAGTCGTGTTTTAGTGCTTCTCAAATAGTCTTATGTAATTTCATTGCATTCGGCAGTAAAATAGTAAACAACAGTTCAAGCATTAGGTTAATATGTTAAATATGTTCCATTAGTAACTAAATATTTATATTGTTCATATATGAGTTATAATTTGGCTAGCTCGAACGCCATCATGCTGACTCATACTACTATTCTTTAGCAAGCACTGCTAAAATTTAATTGTCTTACTAGCTATCAATCTCGGCTTGAAGAATAGATGCATATTATCCTTACAAAGACAGAGTTCCCAAGATGATATTATAGACTTTAAAAAAGTATTATTATGTATGTATGAGGATTTGTATCCTTGAATTTGTAGCTGGTGGTCATATATAGATAGCTGACAAAAGGTGTTAGGCTAAAATTAAATATTTTGAAGAGCACTTGTCAGGTTTATGGGACCATAATCAAAGGTGTTACAAGAAGGAAATAAGGGAAATGAGAAATGTGACAAGATAGGTCAATAATGTAAAATTGAATGTCAGTATGCCTTTCATGTAGATGGCATAAGCCTAATTAGCTTCTTAATTGAAATGGTAGCTAGAAATAGCTGATGAATTGTATTAAAGAGTATCACATCACTCTCTTACTTGACAACTTTTATAATATTACTATACAGACATCTGATTGTGATAAAAGTATTGAAGATGATATTCCCAGAACGTTTACTGAACACTGGTATTTCAAGAAACAAGACAAAAGATTTGGTCTGTGGGGTATTTGCAATGCATATTACTGGCATGACCCTCGACTTGGATACATACAGGGATTCGCCAACATAGCTGCACTGCTAATGATTCAGGTAGGATAAATTTAGTGTATATGTATATATAATATATAAATATACATGTTAAAATGGTATAGGAGCCATCTTCTATTTAAATGAAACACTTATTATTTTTGTGGTAACAGTCCAGCTAGACACGGTGGCTTTAGAATAAGTTTATTAGATATTTTATATCTTTAGGGACCGAACTTCTCACATAGCTTGCAACATTCTTTAATTGAATATAGATTGAGGAGCGAAAGCAATTTAATAAATAGATAATTAAATGAAGCCGCTTGAAGAAATTAATTATGTAATATTAGGGTAATGTTCTACTGTCACATAATTGATTTAAACTCAATGGCTTAATAGAGCAATATTTATTTTTACATTATTCATTTTCACCTCTCAAATTTTTTATTAGCAAAGGATGATTTCCTTTTTTGCATCTCTAATACAGAAAATGCCGGAAGAGACAGCCTTTGCTGTGTTTGTAAAAATCATGGACAAATAGCTATAAACTTAGAAACGTCTTCAAAGACAACTTTCAAAATCTTGAAATGTATTGTTTCCAACTTGGACAATTAGTGAAGGTATGCAGTAAATAAAATACATTATAATAATGTCTTTTGCATCAAATGATAGTGAAATGATTGAAACAACACACACCTATATAATTCCCATAAGTCTTAGCTATGACATAATTGTTTCAAGGAGTGTGTTCTTGTGCAGAAAAACTTCCCAGATCTCCATTTGCATTTTCAGAAAGAAAGAGTGGAAACTTTCCAGTATGCCATGTCATGGTTCATCAGTTTTTTTCCACAAGGTTACCGCTGTTCATCGTCTTCAGAGTAATGGACATATACCTGTGTGAAGTGAGTGTATGCTGTAGTATAATATAAGGTAATGACAATATTATTATTGTTTGGTCAAATTTATTCTGATAAATTCTTTAGCTTTACTCATTAGAAATTGGGTTGTTTTGTCACTGCAGGGAACAACCACATTATTTCTGGTGGCATTGGCTTTGCATGAGGTAATTATTTTCTTTTGAAAGCCATTTTTATTCTGTTTATTCCTTGCCTTTCTTCCATAAAGATTTGCAAGACTGAGCTGCTCACCCTCTGTCATACAGATGCGTATTCATTCTTCACTAATGATTTAGGAAAGAGATTTAATACTGAGAATTCCTGTGAGCTCCTCTTTAATGCTGCTTTCAAATTTAAGGTGAGCAAGCAGAAATTGTCCAAACTGGAGTATGAATACCAACTTCTTCATAAAGAAACGGGTAAGGTCAATTATAGTGTAAAAAAGGATAGGAAGTAGTTTAGAAGCTAAACTAGAGTATTTGGTTTACTGTAGGACTCACAGAATTATTTTTTTTGTTGTTATATATTATTAATTTATTGATTTTTACATCAACATAATGTTGTTTGTATCATCAGAAATTCAAATCATTATGAGAGAGGAAATGTAAAAAAATATCTCTTTGACTTGTTGTCACAGCAGCATGTTTATTTAGCTAATGCCTACTTACACAGCATGTGGCAATTTGATATTATTTAGCTGTAATTTATGGCTAAGAATTTGAAGTGATTTTATATAGGGTGCTGAACAAAGCAACTATTATTGATACTGCATCAATTATGTAATTGATTCAGACTTACCATGGCTGACTGCCTTCATTGAATAACAATTGTATCTGAACCTAAAACTTTCTAGATTTTTTATTACAATATTTTTATTTAATTTATGCAAACTTCTAAAAGTAATTTATTATGTGTTTGAAGTTATACTATTGAATGTAGCCAAGAAGAAAAGCTGTGGAGAAGGAGACAGCAGGACAATTCATAGATCAAAATGTTGCCAAATTTATTGAGAAAAAAAGAAGACACTTGAGTATTCTCATCATGGCTTATTGAATAAAATGATATGTAAACTTAATACTCTTCATCCTTAAATAGAAAAGAATAAAATTTTGTCTAGCTACTTGTGTATAATTCAATATGTATGTTATGGCATATATATTTATGTAAATTGGATATTTTCCCTGAAGTAACTATTTCTGAATCAAGCATTCAATATTTTCCCTTATTGTAAAATGGCTGGCTGTAATTAGAGGATTTCTGTGTGAATTCATAGACAAAGTTCCTGATAATTTCTGTTGCAAAATGTACCAAATGGTGGCAAAGTGTTTCACCATATCAGCTGCTGTGGAGAAACATACTACCACAGCTGTATCTATCATGAAGATTCATAAGCTAGGCAAGGTTGCCCTGTGATGAGAAGTATTTGCTCTACGTTATTTATGAATATAATATGCTTGGATCTACTGTTCCAAGAAAGAGATTGGGTGTGATTGGTCAGAACCATTAGAACAACTGGAGGCTCACATAACCACCTCAGGCTCCCTTTAAAGTGGGCTGAAGCTATATAGGAACACGACAATCACTTCAGCTCTTCTCCAACTGTAATTTTCCAAAAAGTCCAAATATTTTAGGAAACTAATAAAGATTTATGACATTGGACACCATAAGCTATATTTTTAACAAGAAAAACAAAAAAATTTGAAACTACCTCAGCCTCCCTTTAATCTGAAACTATACACTTATGTTTTGTAAATAAAAGGTTGCAATAGATTAAATTTACAATTTTGCAGAGTTCAAATATTGCTACCTGATTCTGAAGCCGTAGACCCTCCAAATCTTGTCATCTCAGTAACTTAATCATCCATATTCTTTTCATTTTATTTATTATCAATTGCTCATGTTATATCCTGTTATTTATTTATTTTTTCTTCATGCCCAGACAAAAGAAAATGATTCGGTCTGGTCTTGCAGTGATGATGATAAGTATGATGAATTAATCACACTGGTAAAATAATATTAAGTAGCAGTAGTAGTATCTAGTCAGGGTTTCATCCAGGATTTTTGTTGTAGAAAGGGGTGGAGGGAGTAGAAGTTGATGGTTGTCAGTGGTGACTATCTTTATCTTGGGGGAAGGAGAGGGGAAGCTTATGGGTGCCAGTGTTCCAAACCAATTACTTTTGAAGTTGGTGATCATGATTTCTCTGTTTTCAGTCTGATTCCATCCGTGTGTTTTCTTGTTGATATTCTGAATATGTGTTGAATTATCCTGGTATACAGGTTCTGTTATAATAGCTGGCGTAATCCAGTGGAAAGAATTACATATGTCAATATTAAATCTTGGGCTGCAATCAGTTGGACTAATGAGAATGGAAATGAGTCCAGAATATGAGGCATGCATTAAGAATTTGAAATCTTAGAGTCAAGTACGATCCATGGCAGAAAAGAAAAGTTTTATCAGGGATGAAGCAGTAGATAGTGTCCCGTCTGCTAAAGTATTAGCTACTGTCAATAGTTTTCAAAGGCTGCAGCTGAAGGAAAAGCATTTTGAAGTGTTTACACCAGCTTCCTTATCTGATATTGGCAGCCTTTCCGAAACTATTAAGTTGTTGAATTCTACAGTTAGTCTAGACATTACTAAGGCATCTATGAAAGATTATCAAGGTATTCAAAAGCTTTTTTGATCACTGCTGTCAAGTTCGGCATTACTCCCTCTGCATTATAAAGTGTGGTCAAGATAACTGTTCTCTGTGTAAACCAGTTCGCATGCCTCGTGATATGTTTGATCAAAGCAATTTTTTTACCTGATCCAGTGCCACAAAGTGATGGGCACTACAGGAAATTCAAGGACGTCTTTGGGACTGAAACTACAGAAAGTCACAGACCGTCATTGCAGAAAAGACTCTATCGTGAGGAAAGTGTCTTTTCCTGTTACTGTGCAACATGCAAGAAATACCAATATTGTGATGCAAGGTCAGGAGTGTGGTATGTGGTGCATTGTATACTCAAAATACAAGTTATCCAATTTGGAATTGGACATTATTCAAAGCATTTTGGATAACTATTCATACACATGTGTGTTTGGGCCCTGCCAAACAAACTGTGAACTGTTGTGAACACACCATACACCACACTCCATTTGCACCTATGCACATGTCATACATCTTTCTCATGCAACTATCTCACTCGCCAGTTCTCTATTGTGTTACCCCTGGTAGTGTCTCACTCGCCAATTCTCTATAGCGTTATTTCTCACTCCCCCCACCAAGACCATGTGCTCGCCTTCATGGTGATTGGTCAACATGAACTCCTCCCTTCACACTTACCATTCTATATAATGTTTCACTCACACACACTTCTAGTTGGGTTCAGTTTTTTTCCATTTCTGTGTACACTGTCAACCTCAGTCTGTTGTGTAATCATTATCTATCTCTTTCTTTGACTCCAGGAAGTCCCCTTTCAAGTTTTTGTTATTACAACAATAAGCACACAGAAGCTCATGGTTAAAACTGTGCTTAATCTTCCACACAAATTCAGATCCGCCATAGAAGATCCACATTGTTTGGTGGTGACGGATTACCACGTCAAAGATTCTCGTTACACCTGCATTATGTGGGCAAGTGATATTTCCTTGTATCAGTCAGGCGTAACTCTGACTGTTAGTCGCACCCTCGGAAATTGACTACCAAATAAAAAGGGATGCACGAGGAAAACTCAATGAACTGCTGGGTCGTCCTCCCAAAGACCAGTCAGACAGGCACATCCTCATACACCACATACTTGTCTGGTATATCCTACCCAGCATTATTTGGGTAAAGAGTCTGGCTATGCCAGACTACCTGCCCCCATACCTACTTAGATATTGCTTGCCAAATGACGTAATGTCATACTCATCATAGTTGCAGGGTCACCCCTTGCCTAACTTTAGAATCTGAGTTTATTTTACCAGTCAAGTAGTAGCTAATATTTATCTATGCTTTCATTGGTTCTATGGGTCGATCGGCATACTCATGATGTAAAAAGTAAAAAAAAAAAAGTTAAAAAAAAAGACAAAATGTAAATGTTATTACAATCATAAATAATACTGTGATATGATAATATTATATGAGATATTAGTGAAGGCCCATGAGATTATTGTTTATTCCAAAGTTAAATTTAACTTGATGTAATTGTAGCTAGTGGTTCCCACCATGATTTTCCTTCATGTAAGGTAAAATTGTTGTTGTTGTTGTTGCTTTTATAAACTTGTTTAGAACCACCATGGCATTGAGAATATAGCAATACAATATTATTTTGTGGTTTTGGATTGTTTACCACCCCCACCCTCCCACTCCCCCAGCAGAAACAAGAGGCAGTATTTTAGCTGGCTTCATAGAAACCAATAAACTCTATTTAACAAATTTCATAGTTACATTTTATAGATACTTTTAGGGAGATGCTTGCTCACCCTTTAAAAAGCTCCATTTCGAAAGTTTTCTATTTTACGCACAAGTGGTTCAGCTGGAGTTCTATCAGTTTACATACAATGTAGAGCAGACAACAGAACTCGAGCAATAGCATGTGGGTCTACAGGACAATGGGATACAGATGTGGCTCAGTTGTGCAAATCCAACTCATCCAGTAAGCTCATGGATAGTACATAGTTCAATCAACTTTTCTTACACTGATTTTATACTTTTACAGGGCTAAAAAGTGATATATCAAGTAAAGCTGCATTCACTCAGAGAAACAAAGTAAGTACTCTTTACCAGTGTATATGGAGGAGGGTGGAAGGGAAAAAAGTTTTTAAAAGGTTTCTCTCCCCCATCCCCAAAGAAAAAATAATAATAAAATAAAAAAACATAAAGTTAAAATGTTAAATAATTGGCGAGCGAGCGAAGCGAGCGAGCAACTCTAAGATGTAGTCTATGGAAATCCTGAATACGTCGTCGTAAATAAACGCTCGCGCACATACGTGGTCGTTTAAACGCGCGCGCATACGTGGTCGTTCAAACTGAATACATGGTCTTTTAAACGGGCGCGCATTCCAGAACTTCAAAGTGTCAACATTTCCCCAGAACTTCGCTCGCTCGCCCAACCAATGCTACACGAGCATTTTCTAGTTAGTGAGCGAGCGAAGCGAGCGAGACACTCAGGGGTAACACAATTGAAAAAAGGGGATATTTGTTTGTTGGCGAGCGAGCGTAGCGAGCGAGACAGTATTAGGGGTGGATAATGCAAAATCGGGTATATATGTATGTATGTATGGATGGTACGTATGCTCTTAAAACGCGCGCGCGGGGAACTTTGTTCTCCTAAAAACACGGCTATTTAGGCTTGACTCCAGTTTATTCTGAAACTACAGCATTAAGCAAACCTTACTTTATACTTAAGCTCCAAAGTATGAGAAAATTCCTGCTAAAACGCTTGTTTTCAAGACACAAAAAGTTGATTCGACAGGTTACTATGGCATTGAAGACCCTTTTCCAGACTTAATTTCAAAACTTCGCCGTTTTATGGGGGGATACGGAGTGCCGGTTGTTGGTTGTCAAGAGCCGTTGGTAGTCAGAATGCCGTAGTATTAATGCTATGGAAGCTACTACTTCTCGAGGGAAGCTGAGATAAGTACGCAATTCCATATTTGTTAGCTAAATATGCAAAATTAACTCTGGCCTTTCTTTTTTGTAGCTAAGAGCTAGTTAACAGTGACTGGTAAATTCAAATGGTCAGATTGGCTCAAATTTGGTACTACAAAAGTTACCACTGCTCAAGAAAATGAGGTAAGAAAGTAATTGTGTATTTGTGTGCTAAAATTGATTGTCTTTTGTTTTTGTAGGTGAGAGCTTGTTGTCAAGAATTCAAGGTAATTCCGATGGTCAAAGTAACTTCAATTTGATACTACAGAAGTTATCAATACTCAAGAAGGATGTAAGTAGTAATTCCATATTTGTTGGCTAAACTTACAAATAATAACACTGGTTTATTTTTTATCGTAGCTGAGAGCTTGTTCAAGAGTTACTGGTGATTGAGATTATCAGAATGGTTGATGTTTGATACTACAAAGTTACCATTAATAAGGTAAGAGAGTGATTTTGTATTTGTTTGCTGAAATCAAATGTCATAACTGCTATTATAGTGTTTGCATGAAGTAAGCTAAAACATAGTAACATTTTATGTTACCTAACTATCAGGCTCGCTCGCCATTTGTGCTCAAGCACACCACTAGTTTATATATATGTGTGGACATAAGTATGTCATTTTGTACTTTGACCCTCGTGTTTTTGTGTTTGCTTCGCAGTCTACCCCTTCCCATACCTCCACTAAACTGAATCTTTCGGTTTAGCAATCCCGTATCATTCAAGGAAATTAATTGTTTACCCCTTCGCATAAAGTTGTTTCTGAATGATACAAGACGCAATTATGTCTTTAAAACTTACTGTTAGATTCAACACTGTGCAGTAATTTTTTAGAACTTCTTGATTTTTGAAGTCGCAAAATGTTATGGCGAATGGTTACTATGGTATTAAACCCTTTACCAGACGTAATCTTAAAAAAAAACTCGGCCTTTTTAGTAGCTACAAGTGTGTTTGTTATCAAAAGCTACTGGTAATTCAGATATTCAGAGACTACAGAAAATACCAGGACTCGGGGAATTGAGGTAAGAAAGTAGTTCTGTATTTGTTAGCTAAACTATATAAAGGTCACAATGGCTACATACTTTATTTTTAGAAATGGACTGATAGATTCTATTGAAGTGTTTCGTTTGTGCATAAGCTCGCTCGCCTTTTGTGCTCAAGCACATCACTAGTAATAATAATAATAATAATAATAACAATAATTAATAGTAATAACAATTATCTTTTTATTAAAAATGGGCTATTTAATAACAATATTCAAAATTCTAGAAGTTGAAAGTACACTCACCACATATAATCCATGCTCACAAACAGCTGCTATTGTCTTGGGAAACCAGTTTACATGAAAATCCATTTTATTCATTCTCTTTCAACAACTTGCACATTCTTTTTAAATAGCAGCTATAGCTCAACATCTCTGCACTTCAATTCCTCATACTCTAACATTAATTGAAAATACTCAGAATATTTAGTGAATTATTTGGTCATTCCATATAAATAACAATTGTTATAGTTGGGTGAGTGAAGCAAGACCCTCATTAATGAGTCTCAACTGAGATTTTAGTCTATATATATGACAAAATTCAAAGAAATTAATGTGTGTCCAACCCCCAAGGCTACTTTAAAACATTAACAATAGTGTGGGCGCAAGAAGTTTTGGAGAAGAAACTTCAAAATAATGTCAGAAATTTAAAAAAATGGCAAAGAGCTATGGAGATGAGGAGAGACGTTCGCGGTTAGGTTTTCAAACTTAGTGGAGTCATCATCTATTTTATTAGTGGCGGTAGTAAGTAAATGCGCCGTTTGTCATGGCTATACGCCTTACGTAATAGATTTGTCCTAACTTGAAAATCCACTGTCACGAAGAGAATACAATGTAATGTTTTATTTACAAGAGCTCAGGTACAATAGAGCATTTTAAACTGGACGTACTTTGGAAGGGTTGTTTTAACAGAATTCTTTGGTTTAGCGATCCTTACGCATATCATCCAAGGAATTTTTTTTAACTGTTTACCCCTTTAATAATAATCCATTGTTGAATAATCAAGTCACGAATGCAAGTCTTGCATTGGTTTGTACAGTGTATTAGTGTGTATGTGTGTGTAAAAAGTGTTGTATGTTGCTAGAGAAAAGCACAAATAAACTAAAGTTATTATTATTAGCGGTTCACTTTCAAGTTTAAACTTCAATTAGATGAGCTTGCTCGCCATTTGTGCTGAAGCACATCACTAGTGGATTATGTATGACATTGTGAATTACTGACTACAAAAAAATATGCTGATGGAAGGTTGCCACCAATAGTAGCAGGCTGTTATTTAAGATTGCTGAGAGTTTGCCACACACACACACACACACACACACACACACACACACACACACACACATGGTTCTCCTAATAGATTAGGCCACATTTGGACTTTTACAGCAGCAAGAAGTGTATGGAGCACAAAATGCCTAGTTTGAATATATAGCAAGAGGACTGAACATAATATTAAAGAAATGAAAGTAACCATGTGTTTGGCTATTCTGCACTTATATAATTAATTATAATATGCAAAAATGATTTTCTCTTATTAAAAAAAAAAATCACTAATGAAGGCATCAAAATGTTTGAATTATTATTACGGAAGTTGAATAAATATTATTTTGTAGCAATAATAATAATTAGCAAATGTCCTGCCACACAGTGGCGCTTGATGACTAACTCTTGCGACTGCAGCAGCACATGGTCTTTTTAAATTCATTCCTAAACCCTTTACCACTTGCTTTATTTATATCATTGTTTTCCTCTCTTTCTCTCTTTCTTCTTGAACCCTTTCTTCTCTTCGGCTCTTTCCTCTTGAGTCATATATTCCCTTTCCTCAGCTTACCTCTTTGTGTAACTGTTGCCTTCTTATTTGAATGCTCAAGGCAAGCTCACATTTTGGCAAACTCTTCATTCATGTACAACTGTTATTGTTAGTACTGAGGATACTTTACCGACCCATGTTGCCAATGCTTTACCGACCCATGTTGCCAATGCTTTACCGACCCATGTTGCCAATGCTTTACCAATCACATTCAGATAATAAATTATTAGTGAAGTACACATCGTTGTCGTCATTACCAAGCCAATCATATTGTTATATAGATAATAAAAAAAAATAATAATCCAATTAACACTGGTATATTTAGGGTGTGACCATGCTTGGGGCATGTTGATTGGTGTGAGTTGTTCTATAATATCATGAAAGTGTAAACTTGTTGCTTACAATTAGTGGGCTGAGTATTAATCCATAGAGTTTATGATGATCATGGCTTCTTTTTTTTTGTAGTCAGCTACCTAAAAAATTGTGCTTCTGAGGGCATATGAGATGAATATACTAGTTTCGGTGTGAACATGTCAGAAACAATAAGGAATAGAGAAATATTAGAAATAATGTAAAATTAGAAAAAGAAAAAAATAAGCATGAAAATTGAGTATGGTGTTTTTTGTTTGTTTGTTTATCTAGTATGGTAGCCAACACGCCTTTTATTTTTGGTAAACTATGACTAAAGAGTCATATGTGTAAACCACTCAAATAAACCAAAATGGACTAAGTTTTGTGATACTTAAAGGTATTACCTCTGGTACCTCCCACAATAATTTAATAATTAGTCCATTGAGGCTAGGGTTACTTGTATGCATAGGTGTCTAATGATGTATATTGAAACAGGTATTTGTTCCCACTGAATCCTCACATGCCCGGATAGTGTTCGCTGGTTCAGCCATAGGAAGCTCACTATTAATACTAATAGTTGGCATTCTCTTTGGAATTTGGTGTGGTACTACTTACACATGGCTGATAGAGAAGAAGAGGAAGATTGCTCCCTTTGAGTGTGAAAGGAGAAGGTACTGTTGCATGGAATTCTGACACACAAGAAATCTTTCTCTAATCCAAAGATTGTTTGAATAAGCATTATAACTAGCTATACTGAAGAATTTTGTTATGTGTTAATTTTTGAATGTGATACTAAGAAAAAAAAAAGAAAAAAAGATTGTGATTCTTTTTATCTTGTTGAATAAATACAAAGAAAAATTACTGAATACGCATTGTGCACAGTAAAATATAATGCTATTATTCAATGATCCGTGGTCTATCTATTGAGATGTTTAACATCCTGAGAAATTGTGTCTTTAGCTATTAGTAAACATAGCTACCTGCACACTTTTGATCTAATTTCAATATAATAGCCATTACTGGCGGAAGGTTTTTCGGTATAGAGGCTCCAAGGGCATATGTTTTTGTGGTTTAAAAGTGTTCACGTGAGAACCTTGTTAGACCCAAAATTATGGGGGGAGAGGCTGCAGCCCCCCCCCCCCCCTTCACAGCTGAAATTTTATTTTGTTTGATATCAATGACTGGCTAATTATAATATCCTAAAAATTTACTTTATTCATTTCTTCATAATTTTCTCCTCTGAGTAATTGCACAGTTAATGACTTCGAGCAATCTCTCATGGACCTTGCTGTATGACATCAGATTTTGTTGAACTAGCTGTATACATGAATTTTACAAATTTCTAAATTAAGATTGTTATTTTCTTTGACACTTTCTCTCTTCAAAACAAGCAGCAACAACAGGTCTAGAGGAAATTCAATTATTATCGCACCATGCAAAAAATATTTAGAATATTTGAACTATGCACAGTCTGATAGGAGTGTGGTCTTATTTCAACTGCATAAGGCATTATCAAGTGAGGTTGGAGGTCTGCTAAATCAAAACATTTGACCTATTTGACTTCCAGGAAAAGGAAGTAACCCCATTTGACGTAATCCTACACTTTCTACGCCGGATTAAAATGTATTTGTGTTTTGTTGCTGATTTTTGTGAAATGGTTCTCTCAAATTTAGTATAAAAGGCATGTAACTTCACTGAAGTTACAAATACTGGTGGAAACATACTATAACTACCTGCAACTATCTTAATGATGAAGCTCTTCACAAACCTATGCTTGATAACTTTGTTTGCCATAATGGAAGTATCCATTCAAGCTCCTCTTCCAAGGAAAATGCCTTCAAGAGAAGAATTTGTACATCCTGGCTGCTCTGAAGATCAAGTATCCAAATGTGAAGCTCAATCCTCTACAAACTGTACTTCTCTGAAAGACGCCATCCTGAAGACCTATGATTACCAATATGGCGTTCGTCTTTCGAGTGATATTCCTTATCACATCTTCAGTGCCTTTGATCTCCTTTATTCTGGTCTCATCCCAGATGAGCTGCAAACTAATCCACGAGATGCTGTCCTCAAAACTACCAGATGGAGAGACCTAGCACATGACAGGTGCCACAGCTTGCTCGGTCAAATCAAGCTAAGTACAAAGGACACTAACGAATGTCGCTGGAGATACACGTGCAAGTACAACCCACACTACTTCCCCAGCTTCACCGTGGAAGCTGAACTAGACACCTCCTTGTCTGTGGAACACAGATGCTCAAAGATTCGCCTTGATGAGAACATCAAGTTTGTAAGGACCACGTGTAAAGCCAACCCAGAACAAGACCACTGGTGCACATGTGATGTGGGATCTATCACTACAGGATTCAAGCATGTATCATAATAAATTTAACTTTACAATATTCATTTCTGATAAATATATACCTGAGAAAACAAATTTTATATACATTAATTAAAACGGTATCTGTTATTATCATCAGACTGCATTCAATCACATCAAAGTGCTCAACAAAAGATGGACACTCTACATGTAGCCAGAGAGCATATCTTTTCTATAATTAAACCCTCATTTCATGCTCTTGAAACTAAACTTTACTTACAAAAATTGCATTATTAAGATTATTTACAGCATAAAAATCAACAGAGTCCTGCAAGTGAATAGACGAAGGCAAGGATAAAGACTAATAGTGGACAATTCTTCAACTTGATTCTGCTGGAGGAAGTAGTGTTAAAGCAAGAGAAGCTTTGCATTGGGTCTTATCCAATGTAGTTACAAGGAGTGGTGAAGATAATTGCTGGAGAGAAATGAATTATAGCTAGTCAATGTTTACTAATAATAACTATTTGGGGAGTTTTGAGACTACTAATCAGTTCCAGAAAAGAACACTTAAACTATTAGTGCTGGGCTAGTACTCCTTTCTTAGGCTTCTATTGTTCTTAATTAGAAACAGAAGTATCAGAAATGTAATGTCATTATGGAATTAATCTACAAAACAGAAGACCAGAGCACAGAAGTGATTCCTTGGGATTTTCACCCATTAGCCACCTTTGTACTTGTCAAATATACTTATTCTTCAACACTGAAATTTGGAATGCCTACATAGACTCATTGTGCAATTGCTCTTACCAAAAGTAGACTTCACGTGGTGTTGTCATACTGAAAGTAATGCTAGGTAAGGAGGCAAGAATTCATGTTTAGCAATAACTGGCACTGAAAGTAATAATATGTAGTAATATGCCAAATACAATGATTCCCAAAATTAGGAGCTTTTAGTCGATAATTAAATGAGATTAAGCCTGTAACTAACCCCTAGTTAGGCTAGGGTGCTGGAGCAGTTAATAAGTATAGAAAATTTCATTAGCTACTATATTACAAGTAAACATAATGGGTATTCTATCATTATAATAAATATTTTTACTAAATGGTGGCCTTCACTTCTATTTAAGCAATTATCATTGGTATTATGACAATACCAAGTGATGTTTCGGATTCTAGATACTGAAGTCAAATAGTTAGAAATAGATTTAAACTCAACTAATTAATAACCGACTTTTTAACATGACAGATCAGCACTTCACTTTGATGAATTTGTTAAGAAACTGGCTACTGCAATACATTAGTAGTAATACTATGGATCAGAACTAAATGGAAATGACCTTTCACTGCATGCAATTAATAATATATTTCATTATGAAATCTCTGACGCTAGCTAATTAGCTAATTGTTTCCTACACTGGCATCCCTTAGTGCTTCAATGTGGCTCAAGATAAGGAAGATAAAAACAACAACCTGCTTCGTCCAGTGCTGACAAGGAATCTCGTGGTACACACGTAGGCATATGCAACTATCTCTTTAGGCACAGAAGGAAATGAATTTTAGTTTGTGGTCAGGGTAGGAAATGTAAGTTTGATGACATCATCAATCTGCACTGTTTACGTGTTGGTACCCAAGGCAGGCACCAGGATGACCAAGAAGCCTTTGGTATGACATTCCTGGAATATTCACTGGAAGTGGGCCACACACTCTTTTTAGTGAAGCTGATAATTGCTGGAAGCAGTTAACACACATTAGCTAATTTCAGTTATAAGTTGCATTTAGGTAGATAGCCATCACAAATAATAAATTACAGCTATACTATCATAACAAGATGAAAGATTAAATATAAACTTAAAGCTTGCATGTTAGGCATCATATTGAAAAAGTTTTATTTGAATATCCTCATTGTTTCTAGCTCCACGTTAGCTTTTGCTCTGGGCAACATTTTCCTGTGTAAAATGTTACTATTAAATTAGAGACTTTCCAAAAGAAAATGGATAAAAACCTACTGTTATTTGTATTGAAGTAGGCTTCATGTATATAGCTACTATCTAAATTTGTATCTCTATTTTATATCACTAGAGAAAGAAGCCATATGGCTAATAATGTCTGGATGAATTTAATTGGCTTAAAAGAGTTTCACTTTAGTATCTGCCATAGGATCAATTACCTAACTATCTCTCCTTTTTGAGTTGTTTTTTTTTTTTAATTAGAAACGTGCAGCTAACAGTAGTCATTTAGCTATCTCAAATTACAATTATTATAGTGGAAGCAAGTTAAGCTAATCTTAATGGTACTCAAAGAATGTAGCTAACTAGCAAAGGATTTCTGATGCAAACTTATCCAGGAGTTATCTATTCTTGTTTTTGTTGTTGTTTTGGCCAAACAGTTTGGAGTTCATATTGAAGGATCACAGATCTTCATAATACACAACGTGTGATCATTTCCCCCCTCATTTAAATTTTTTTGTGTGTTTTCAATTTACTATCTCAGGGTTACTTAATAATCTATCACTAGCTATATAGAAGTATTACATTATTCCAATTAATGCTATCTGTATAATAAAGGATAGCCTGGACTCACTTTAAAGCCAGTAAGTAGATATTCACATTAACAGAGTAAAGACAGAGCTCTATATAATGTCCTGAGGGCTAACTTGATTACAACTGAGAGTCTACATACAGAGTGGAGGGAGAATTATATTGATGGTATCCTGTAGGTAGCTAATGCTTCCTGTTTTTTAATTAGTATATCTTGAGTTTATGATTATGGTCATCTAAGTAGCTAGCTATGTGACGAAGAATTAATTAATTTCACTCATACTAATAATACTTATTTCCTAACGAGGCAAAAATTAATGAGGAAAAATCGCCAGCAATATTTGAAGAATTTTTGTGGCTATTTGGCCAAATTGTTTGGAAGTTTGTGTAATGTATGTACATACATAAAATGTAAATTATGCTAAAAAAAATTTCTGTGATAACATAACAAGAGCATTAGGGTATTTGTTATCTTACTATTAGCTATTAGCTACTAAGTATTGTTTTTATATTCCTTGTCATTCAGTTAAATCAAGAATTGTAGATAAGTTTGAGTATAATGGTAACCTTCAACCCAGGAGATCACTAATGTAGATATCAATAATGTTTGACCCAGATGACAACATTCTCTTAGACTGTTGCTCATAAGGATTCCTAATTTATATTCAAATTTTGTTTCCTATAATTCTATGTTTCTAAGTTCTCAATTTGGTGCCTAAAATACTTTTTTTGAAATTTGCTCCAATTTTTGATCATGTGGTCAGTGATTGGTAAAATGTCTCTTATTCAGAGAGGACCAACTGACCAATGATAACCTGCACAGCCTGCCCAAAATAACACTGATAAAAAAAAACGCTATGTTTTTCCTTCTAATCTGAAAAATATATTTAGTTCAGACTTGTAGTGGCAAAGACTGTTTGGAATGCTAAATATAGATGGTTGGAATGCTGAATATAGATGGTTGGAATGCTAAATATAGATGGTTGGTTGTTATTCAGTTACTATACTATTTGCAGAAGCTAGAGAGCTGCTGTCACATTGTGTATATATTGGATACAAGTGGGTTCAATATAGTTATAATTTATAGGATGACATAGCTAACGTCTACTGTGGAATAAAATTACAACGGGCAACCTGAAAGAATATCCCATTTAATTTAGAATGGTAAAGATGGCCACCATATGCTTTTGCGTAACAATCACAACTAGAAAGTTCAATTATTTGTTCAGTTAATGTAGAATCATTTCTGTTCATCAACGAATAGTGTCTCATTTTTCATGTTCTATTTAAACAGCTCAACATAGATTTGGTTTAGTCAGTAAATATCTCTAATTATTATTTAATTAAATTTTAAATAAAAAAATGGTAATATATGCTTCAGATTTTTATCAGCTTTAATGACATCTAATTTCAAAGGCAGTGTTTTGAATAAATAGCTAAGTGATTATGGTGGAGGAGTAGTATTGTCTATTTATGACCTGTGTTTGTATCCTGTAGTGATGGGACCTACATCACATGTGCACCAGTGGTCTTCCTGTGGGTTGGCTTTACACGTGGTCCTTACAAACTTGATGTTCTCTTCAAGGCGAATCTTTCTGCATCTGTGTTCCACAGACAAGGAGGTGTCTAGTTCAGCTTCCACGGTGAAGCTGGGGAAGTAGTGTGGGTTGTACTTGCATGTGTACCTCCAGCGACATTCGTTAGTGTCCTTTGTACTTAGCTTGATTTGACCGAGCAAGCTGTGGCACCTGTCATGTGCTAGGTCTCTCCATCTGGTAGTTTTGAGGACAGCATCTCGTGGATTAGTTTGCAGCTCATCTGGGATGAGACCAGAATAAAGAAGGTCAAAGGCACTGAAGATGTGATAAGGAATATCACTGGGGAGACGAACGCCATATTGGTAATCGTAGGTATTCAAGATGGCGTCTTTCAGAGAAGTACAGTTTGTATAAGATTGAGCTTCGCATTTGGATACTTGATCTTCAGAGCAGCCTGAGTCCACATAGTCTTCAGTTTGTTGCTTTTGCACATGAAGAGGGGCTTGAAATGATAGCTGTACAGTTGCAAATGGAATAAAAAAGTAGAGTTTTATAGATACCATCATTGCGTAGTGCTATGATGGGAGAGGCATTTGGGATACTTTTTTAGCCCATTTGTATGCTTTTTATACTCAAGTTCAACCATTTCACACTAGCTTTATGCAGTACAGAAGAATTTTGTGCATATGGGGTACAACTCGACTACTTATCTGTGCATTTCCTTTTTTAAGCTAAAGAATCTGTTTCCCATCTGTCTCCCTCCTTAACAGAGAACAGCAGCAAACACATGAATGGGCTTCATACAATACAATTCAATAAGGAATTTCTTATAACATGTAGCATAATGGAAGTCCAAGTTGAATTTTGTTGAACCAACAACATCATTAATGAGGTTAACAATGATGAGGGAAGAGACATTTTCAAAGTACAGTACATAAAATGGCAGACCAACCATAACATCGACTGTATTATTTAAAATGCAAGATCCACTGCACTTTACCTACATAGTGTATAAAAAAAGTGGAACTTATAAAGTTTTACATGTTGGCCATACACTGACGGTTAATCGAATCCATTACCAGATGTGAGAATTTAGGGACTTCTTCAAAGAGTGTTTATTTGGAATATATTCAATCGATGAGCTCCAGACAAGAGTGAGGAATTTATTGAAGTGCTAGTATATACCAAAATGTCTTCGGATGGTAAACATCTTCCACACTTTAAGGAATGTCTTTCCAATCTAAGTCTCTTTGCTAATATGCAAAATGAACATTCTATTTTTGTAAGTAGCTAGTACTTACAAGGCAAAAGAGAAGTAGATATTTCTTGCTAGTCTTAGAATGAATGAGGAATTGTTTGCAGAATCTAACGAAGTAATAATACCAGAGAGTTCTGTTTAAAGACACAGATAGAGCATAGAATTCTTCACGAAATTGTGGTAAAATACATTATCAAATTGTTATGCTAAATAGTTGCCAACTACAGGACTATTTATAGCTAGAAACAGGTAACCAGAAGCCATAATTGTATTGGAATTTACTGTTGTTACTTTACCATATTCATCAGCGTATCAAATTAAATGGCCCAACATTTCAGCTCTGAGTTTTATTCAGTTATGATTAAGGTATGAAAGTAACTGTATGATAACAATAATAATAATAATAATAACAATTATAATAATAATAATAATAATAACAATAGTGATAATAACAACAGCAACAACAACAACAATAATAATAATAATAATAATAATAATAATAATAATTTTTGTGCTACTAAGCTAATGAATATACAAGTCAGGCAAATTGTCATTGTTAATTTACTTTCTCTAAATATTCTTCTCTCTTCACTTTACATTTTTGAATTCGATTTGTTTTTTTTTGTTGCTGCTGCTTTTTTTTATATGCAACACACTCCATTCAAATAGAAGATATTAGAATTGATTATTATAGATATCTTAGCTCACATGATGCTGGCATTCAAGCTATGTCAGTCAACTAATCATGAATCTGACTTCAAAAAAATTATATATAATATATCATTAGCACAATAGCTAGTACATTTACACAATAAAGCCTAACTAGCTAGCACAAGCAATAGCAATGAAGATATTTGACAAGATTTGATTGATAAATGAAGTAATCAATACAACAAAACAATCTGAATCTGACAGGGAATTGACATGATATAATACTTGTAAAAAATACAGCACAGGGCCTATTCCTAGAACAAAGGAAGAGAGAAACAAAGGGAGACTATGCAGGGCTTCCTTACAAAACAAAAGAATGGCTACAGGAAATAAAGCAGGAAATGACCAAGTAATCGGATGAATAGTTCAGGCATGCATAAGTGTACAGTAAATTGTGTGTGTGTGTGTGTGTGTGTGTGTGTGTGTGTGTGTGTGTGTGTGTGTGTGTTTCCTGATAGAAGTGAGGTGGACAGCCTAATACAATAACAAATCTCAATCTATGGAATGGTCTAATTATTGCCTTTTGTTCTGAGGATGTCTGCTATCAATACATGACTAAATAATACCACAAAACTATTATCTAGCTATTCTACTAACAAAACATGACTATGATGGTGTTAGGAGTAATTAGGAAAGGATCATTGGTGAGGAGGTTCATTAGTGTAGGAATGAGTTATATGTTTCACTGATACAAACTTATTTTTATATTGATCTTCCAAACAGCGTGTGCATTTACTCTGCATTTGTGTCTTAATAACAATAATACAAATTCAGTACAACTCCCAGTCCCCCTTCCCTTGCCTAAAAAATGGAATTTTTTTATGCCAGACAGAATCCAGGCTAGCAATGGCTAATTCGATTCATTCCAAAATCCAAATTACATTTACAAACTATTTGGAGAATTATAATTCTATAGCTAAAGCAGTCAACAGCCAATTGGCTTTCCATAATGTAGCTAGTAATATAAAAATGAGGCATTGTTTTGAAATACCACAGCAGTATTTATAATCTGATTGATCACAACGATCTATCGATGCCCTTGCTGTTGCTGTTTTCCCTAGGTAGTAGCTATTGCGGCAGAATTCCTTGACATTAGCAACAGAAAGAAACATGTGAATAATGGCAGAATCAGAGTGGGGTGAAAATATAAGGAATTATGAGACAAACAATAGAGCCACAAAGGAAAGGGGAGCAACTACTCGTAGTAGTAGGGAAGAAGTAAAAAGTGTGTGTATAGCATTTAGTCTATGAGGGGTGTGGTTGCGACTGACATTACAAATGCATCACTTAGGCAATTTTTCTGATTGGCTGGACACTAGCTACATTATATTATGTAGAAGTGATACCATATCTCTAAAAATGTCGTCGAGATGTCACTCATTTACAATTAGCATTATTATACTGTATAAATTTTGAAAATCTGCACATCAGTATCAGCTTCTATTGCTTAATAAATTGTGGAAAAAATAGTGATCATTGAGTACTATGTGTAGAACATGGTACAGATTGCATTATCATCTGTCCAGTTTAGCTTGTTTGTAATATGAGCACAAGTCTTCCTTGCACACATGCCATAGACATATAAAAAATCTGCATTACAATTAGCTAATTAATGAAGAGGCAACTATGAACAGTTTTAAATTGAAACGCCCTTAAATTGATTGCAATTAAATTGATACACTCCCCCTGGCACTATTATGTACACGTCAAGGGGATTTTGCATGCTGACATCACGTTAGTTCCGGCCACGCCCATCGATGGTATCACTGCACCACCAGTCCCGATTGAAAATGTATTAGTTTTGTTTACCGCTTAGCCTATTTTTTTTTTGCTGTAGCACCAGTTCTGTGTTGTTGCATAGAGCTACTAAATTACAGGAATAGCTACATTATGAAATTTCCCATGTGTTGGTATCAAATTTATGAATTTTTTTGGCGATTGTGGAGCCAGCGAGTGTACCACTAGTTCTTCTCTGAACCCAATGCCAGGTGGTGCCTCCTCTGTGCTGCTGTGGATTTTCTTGGAAGTGACCCGGATTGTGGTTAGTCTCGCATAGCCAGACCTTTTACCAACCGTAACCACTAACGCGAAGGGTCTTTTTTTTATTTCTTTTTTTTTTTTACATTTTAGTGCCTTGCACTAGGCATAACCAGCTAGCCATAAGGCTTAAATGCTCACACATAACACAATGAACAAGGCACAAGCACACACCTGCAAAAAATTAATAACAGTTAATTTTTTGCTACACGAGACTAGATTGTGGTGAAAGTTGCTGGTTTCTCCAGTAGTATTGGTGAGTCCCAGGAGAGAGAGAGAAGTTTGACTAAGGGCTTGAGAGGTGGCTATACATGCTGTGTCCCTGGGTGTTACAAGAACACTAAAAAGAACAAAGAAGTGAAGTCATCATGTTAACTTCCCCCTTTACCCGCTACCCGTAGTGGGTAAAGGACGATAAAGCCAATATCAAGATGTTGAATTTGGAGTTGAGTCCTGCAATCACATAAGCTATCATAACATGCTTGAGCAAAAAAAAAAAAATGAAAGGAAAAAATGGTAGGTCTACTGTAAAGTCATGCAGCAAGCACCGATTAGAGGACTGTTGGCTATGGTTTTGTTCGCGCGCTAAAGAAATTTCATGCATTTGATTACGCCCCGGTTGGTAGAAGGTCTACTCCACGCGTAGAGAAAAATACTAGCAGTTGGCAGTTTGGAGTTTGCTGCTCGTAGGATAACTAACGGCTAACAGCGGCAGAGCTGGCGATTAACGCAGCGGCTACGTATAGCAGGCTAAAGGGAATGGAAAAAGGCGTTTGTATGCAAAATGAAGATTGTAGGAAACCTCTGGAAAGAACTCAAAGCCTGCTATTGCTGTAGGAGAAAATGCAGCTGGAAGAAAGTCAAGTCCAACCTTCCTGAAGGACATCTGATGAAGTTGTATGCCATTGCTTTCATAAACCTGGTGAGGCCAAAGAGATAGATTCGTGGCATGCACAATCTGTTTGTAAGAGATTACAACATAGCACCAGAAGCTTATTTAGTATGTCCTAATACACCAATATGCAGTTGGAATTCTGACATGCAGTAGGATCAAATAATATTCTTGTTCCATTGCACACTCCTTCCATCACATAAACAAACTTGAGTGCTTGCACACCAAAAAATTGAGTGACATGGCCGAGCCTTGGAACCCATTGCATAGACACTCAATAGCTTACAATAGATTCCAATACTGAGTTAGGATTTGGTGCAGCAATGTATTAGTCCAGACTAGCAATGGATATGGTCTAGGAAACTCACAAAGGGTAACCACATGAAAATAAGTTCTGTGTAAAAGTGATGGAATGTAGCAGGAAAGCATGTCTGTCAGGTGTGGACATATCAGTTGTTTTTGTTCTGAGTTATATTGTACTATAAAGTGATGTGTTTGAGCACAAATGGCAAGTGAGCCTAAAACTACACTATTGTTAAATTATTGATTTTAACTTCTAACACTCAAGCTACTTAAAAAAGAGTTGAGTTTTTAAATTACGTATATATATATATATATACGGTAAAGGGGTTTCAATGCCATGGTAACCACTCCCCTAAAGGGGTTTCAATGCCATAGTAACCACTCCCCTGAGGGGTTTCAGTGCCGTAGTAACCACTTCCCGCAACTGTTTGAATTAAAAACAAAAGCAAAAAAAACAAGTAACAATATTTACACGTTTTATGGTATTCTTTAGCTACGTAGTAATAGTTGTGACGCACATTCTTTCATACAACTGAACATACCTACACAAGACTTACCTTCATGGTTACTCTAGTGGACAATGAATTTTCAAGTAAATACTGTTGCGTAGGCCTTATAACTGTGACAAATAGCGTATTAACTTACCACCGCCAATAACTCGAATAGAAATGGAACTCTGGTAAGTTTTTTTAGTTTTAACTGCACCGCAAAAGAATTCAAAGCGGTAAACAATTCAATTTCTAGAATGATATGGGTAATGATCGATAAATTAGAGGATTCTGTTTAGTGGAGTTTGGGACGGGGTTGAACAATGAGCTAACACAAAAATACATGAGGGTCAAAGTACAAAATGACATACGTACGTCCACACATAGTATATGAACAAATATCCCCGATTCTCAATTTGACACCACTATATAGTGTCTTGCTCACCAATTAATTTTAATTTTCACTGATGTTTGATCGGCCTCACCCTACACTCGCTAAGATAAGTTTCCACTGAGAATTGCATCTACTGATCTCGACCATTTCTATGGACCAGCTATCATTTTGGCCATTGCTGCTTCAGCTGCTAATGGAGACTAACTTTTGAACAGAAGTGTAATGAAATAACTCTGGATTGTCATGTGATGTGTAATGCACACAAAGTCGGCATAAATAATCAGTTTCAGCCTTCAGCATGCGAACACTGTGGGTGGGAGGGAATTGGGGGCGGGAGGGGGAAGGGGGTGGAGTTTTAATTCTCAGAGTAGCATTTAAGTTTCCTCAAGTAATTCACACTCTTCAATTAAATGTTGTGTTTAACAGATTTCATTATTGGCGAGCGAGCGTAACGAGCGAGACACTTACAGGGGTAACACAATTGAAAATCGGGGATGTTTGTTTATCAGTATATGGACGTACGTAAGGCATTTTTGTACTTTGACCCTCGCGTTTTTGTGTTAGTTCGGTGGTCGACCCCGTCCCAAACTTCACTAAACAGAATCCTCCGGTTTAGCGACCATTACCCGCATCATACTAGAAATTGAATTGTTTACGGCTTTGAATTGTTTTGCAGGTGCAGTTAAAACTAAAAAACTTATGGGAGCTCCATTTCTATTCGAGTTAGTGGCGGTGGTAAGTTAATACGCTATTTGTCACAGTTATAAGCCCTACTCAACAGCATTTACTTGAAAATTCATCGTCCACTAGACGAACCATGAAGGTAAGTCTTGCGTAGGTATGTTTAGTTGTGTGAAAGTATTGTGCGTTACAACTACTATTAAGAATATCACAAAGAAAACTTTAAATAACGTGATTTGATTTTGTTGCTTCTTTTCCAATTTAAACAGTTGCGGGAGCGGTTACTATGGCGTTGAATCCCCTTTACCGCATACGTAATTTAAAAACTCGACTTATTTTAGTAGCTTGAGTGTTAGTTGTTAAAATCAATCATTTAACAATAGTGTAGTTTAAGGCTCGCTCGCCATTTGTGCTCAAGCACACCACTAGTTTTAATGCATTTCTATTAATAAATATAAAGTGTTGGATACAAAATTCTTTCAATTAGTGCCAGTTTGAATATTCAGTCAATTGTTCTAAATTTTTCCCCTTATTTTCGTTATTGTAGTTTGCCCAGTCTTTTAACGTCACCATGCTGTTCCCATTTCTTCCTTTCATGATAGAATTCCTTGTTCCTGGCATCAGTCACACTGCAGTCGGTAAGAAACCGGGAGAGGAGAGGAATAAACTGGTGGGAGGGATAGGCTGGGAGGAGGGGAGGGGTAGGCTGAGAGGAGAGGGATAGGGGAGGGGTAT
>WLWD01003276.1_pt1 | contig 63770 bp, 63 predicted proteins | sample 6712731 | NCBI WGS metagenome assembly WLWD01 (sample SAMN12718690, study PRJNA576275) | sponge metagenome | isolation source: marine sponge | host: Mycale hentscheli | place: New Zealand: South Island, Marlborough, Capsize Point | collected 2014-11-01
AGTAATGAGAATCTAATTATTGCACACCACAACTATGGAATTAGGATGTGGCTATGTCTCGTATCCAAAACATACATCACCAGCTCATGTAGTCCGGCGTAGCCAGACCCTGTACCGAACCGCTATGCTGGGAATGGGTTTGGGGACATGGCCATACCAAATTTGTTCTGCCGCACATATATTACGGTGGTCAATTACCGTTAGCAAATTACCGTTAGCAAATTACCGGAATAGAAATTCCTGTGCACATCAGCCACCCTTTCCAAAGCTAGGTTTAGCAATCATAGCCAATTTGTGGTAGAAATTCAGGTATAAAGGAGGTGGGACACTCACTACTTCCTCATTCCTCCAGAACAAATTTGGTATGGCCATGTCTCCAGACCCTCCCCGCACTTTGAATGCTACGTGGGTCTGGCTATGCCAGACTACTACAGCTCATCAGATTATATTTAGGCTACTAACACTTAAAAATTACCTTCCAGTCCTTTGGTTTAAGAAATGTTATTCTCCAGCTGTATAGCAGCACTGTTTGCAAATAAACGCAACTGTTCGCACCCTGCTCACCGAGCTGCTCACACAGCAATTCAGCATGGTTAGAACATAGAAGATGAGCATATTGGGTCCATGCATCCTGAAATACTCCACAAACAATAGCCCAGTCTTGTGCTTCGCCTTATCGAGCTTCCTATACATCGGGAAGTTCAGTGCCAACTAAGTGGAAGAGGTCGAATGGACACTCAGAGTAAGGAACAATAACATTTCTTGCAGATTAAACGTGAGCTTTAATGCTAGCCAGGCCAGACCCTTTACCGAACGCTCGTTTGCGTTAGGTAAAGGAGAACTCTGGCTAAAGGGCTACGGTTGTAAAAGGTGGTATTGTTCGTGACGATGCCAAACCAGTTAACCTTTGTTAGGTAAAGTGTCTTTCAACTTACCTATTTTACTGAAAAGGTTGTTGGAATGAAATACACTCAATTTATTTATTTATTATTATTATTATTTATTATTATCTCGCCTCTCTCCAAAGGTCACAGATTATTATTATTATTATTATTATTAGCTATTATTATTAGCTACAACTACTATTATTTTATTTATTCATTTATTTATTTATTTATTTTTTTTTTTTTAATCAGTTTATATTAATTTACTATTTTATCTAATTAATGAATAAATATGATGAATAAGTTACTACTATTATTATATTTTATGATTAGTTTATTTGTATAATAAATTTAGCTATTTGCTAAATATAAATTAAGAAATAAAGAATGAATAAAATGAAATAAAAATAATTTTATGAAAGATAAATAACTAATTAGTAATTGAATAAATAATTGAGACCGTGGGTGCTGTGAGTAAAAAGTCTATGGCTTGTTGAAGGATGTGGGACACCGGCATAGTGGTGCAGACAGGAGACTCACGGGCTAGAGACTATCCTTTCCAGCATCTCTAAGTGGCTGTGCAGCAGGAAACTGTGCCTCTGTCTTGGGAACAATCACCACCTAATCCTTAGTATTTATTTATTGAATAAATAAATAAAAATAAGTTAAAATACATGAGCATAGAAATCAAATGAATAAAAATAAATAAATATTTAAATGAATAAATAAAACAAATAAATGAATAAATAAATAAAATAAATACATAAATACAAGCATAGACAAATAAATAAATAAATAAATAAATATTTAAATGAATACATAAATAAGAGGAACGAGTGAATGAATGAAGAATAAAGATAGACCCACTAAAATTTGATGCTTTGTGTATCAAATATTTAAGGCATAGCTAGTGTTATACTACTGATATATGCACATTTTTGTGTGGTGTATACCACTGGAATAAATGTAATGTTAAAACAGGAGGATTACTGAGTAATACACGAGTGTGTATACGTGTATACTAGAAGTATCAACACTCAAGTATAAGAATGCTATAACTTTGTAATATACATGATGTATTTGCGTGCTATAATTCAAGTATACACACCTGATTATAACAATGCTATAACTTTGTAATACACATGATGTATTTGCGTGCTATAAGTCAAGTATACACACCTGATTATAACAATGCTATAACTTTGTAATACACATGATGTATTTGCGTGCTATAAGTCAAGTATACACACCTGATTATAACAATGCTATTTCAGATGATATACCCATGTGGTAAGTATGAGTATACTACATGAATACATATTGTTAGATAATAAAAGGATTTAATTTAGAATACATATCATTTACATATGTGTATTACCACTGAAAATACACATGTGAGTATAAACTCATTATTCTAGTAATACACTTCCAATCACATCAGTATTTCTCTTACTTTTTGAATGGTGGACCCCTTCAAAGAGAAACTCTGAGAGTATTCTCTTAAAGGAGAGAAAGTCTTTGATTTCCTCTGGGGCAAACCCAAAGGACATTAAAGGTAAAAGCAACAAGCTTCTTTTAAATGGATCTGTCTATGGATCAGTCCAGGGCTCCTCTTTTTCACTCAATGTCCAGAATTCAATTCAAGTTTCCTCTGATTCGCATGTTGACGTGGATCCAGTAGATAGCACACGCTGTGGCCAAGGAGAGAGAGTGAACAAAGGCGCCGGTTATGGCCTGGAAGTGCCCAGTATCTACCGCGTGTTCGGCCCACCTGTTTATGTCTGCCGAATGAGAGAACTATTTAATAGAGGGACATTTGTAATGAATGTAAAATTAGTCTTAGCATTCATTTAGTATTATGTCTTTTATTAAATTGAAAGGCACACAAGTCATAAATTAGTTAGGCGTGGCAAGCTAAAATTGAAAGGCTCTAGGCAAAAAATGGAGGCATCAAGTTGGGTGTGGCTAACTGGCCGTCCCAAGAAGTAAATTTTGTACAAGACATTACATTTGGGGCACACAACTTGGCCGTTGTCCGGAGTAGAGAGTCAACCGTTACTTAGAGTCAACCGTTACTTGGAGTCAAAATATCCATTACATACATGCAGAAAATACTCCGTTCCCAACGGTCTGACCGTTGTTGAGAGTCCCGCTCCTCGGAGTCCCGATATTGATATTAAAATAAAACTAAAAAATGAACATAACACTGCCCAATCAGTATAACCATTTTGAACTGTTTACATCTAGCTAACAATTTAATCAAAAGCAGATTCTTGAAGCATAGCTTCTCAAATTGCTTCTTTTTTTTTTTGGCTAAAAAGAAGCCTAACAATCAATGTGACACCTCGCATTAGCTGCATGCAAGTTTAAACTCTTGCCAAATGCCATCCAGTTTCCCAGATGAGCATTATTTCTTTTATCATGTATTATGAATTGCTTCTTTTAAACACCAGCTACGTTGGATGTTTGTATATAATGGTTGGAACTCTTCTGCTTTTTTTGCTGAATTGTCATTTGAGTTTGTTTCCATTAATAAATTGCTTTCTGTATAAATAGTTATGGAAGTATTCATTGACAGTGATGGACAAGAGAATACATGGGATATTAACTGTTTCCACTTCAACAGAGACCATCTTTAGTTACTTGCTCATGATATCCTAAGAAGTGTATAGTTTTCTTCAAGCTATTTCAAGTAGCTACCTCAGTCAATCAATTCATTAATTTTATGTCACTAGTGTAATATCGTGGGACGCGGGGTTCGACAAGTTAGCAGAGAGATTTAAAAGAGAGTATTGTAATTCATATCACACTCCATATAATGCACAGCACATAAGACAATGACACACAAAAACAAGAGGGGGCCCGCGCATGCGGGTAAATGATAATGACGTCACAAGAATAGGAAATGAATAAATGAAATAATGAATAGTTAATACGTTCGATACACTACACTCCCTTCCACTTAGCAATACAGTAGTCAGTCTAAACTTGAATTTCCCAAACAGGTCGTAGATAGTCCGGAGGGTTCCGATTCCGGGTTGGATAGGATCGAGTCCTAGGTGTGTGAACTGAAGAAGTTCCGGAAGGTTCTGATACAGCAGTAGAGCGCGGTGGAGAAGTGGGAACCGCAACTGCTGATGAAGGCACTCTGACAGGTGCAGCTGCTTCGGGAGTTGGTGCTTCCGAGGACCTGACTTCTTCCTGAGCAGTCACCGGTGCTGGCTCAGCACGAGATCCAGAGGATACTGGTGTGTGTTGACCGGCGGGTAACATAACCTCGGGACCAACAGCAGACTGTGGTGTAGACTCCGCAGGTAACATCTCAGCTGGACTCAGTTCCTTGAGTAGGTCAACATGACGTCTCCATAGGTCTCGGTCGTTAGTCTCTACTAGGTAGGACAGAGGACCTAGCCGTTCCACGACGACCGCAGGTATCCACTTTGGACCTGGTCGTAGATTCTTAGCCATGACACTTTGACCTAAGAAAAACTGTCGACATCTTGCATGCAGATCATGACCAGACTTCTGCTGAGATTGTTTGGCAAGAACACGTGCTTCCTGGTCAGGTTGCAATAGATCAAATCGTGTGCGTAGATCACGTTGTAAAAACAAGGAACTTGGAGTCTTTCCTGTAGTTGAGTGAACTGACTGACGATAAGTAAACAGAAAATCATAGAGACGATGTGACAGTGACCTCTGGGTGTTCCGTGTAGCTTTAAGACTCTGTTTGAGTGACTGAACAAACCGTTCAGCGAGACCATTTGTGGAAGGATGGTAAGGAGCACTACGAATATGCTTCACTCCATTCTGTTTCAAAAAGGTAGCAAACTCATTGGAAACAAACTGTGGACCATTGTCCGAGACTATCTGTTCCGGTAGACCATATGCAGCAAACATCACACGCAGCACTTCGATAGTCTTGAATACAGTAGTACTTGACATAATAAAAACTTCAGGCCACTTAGAATGCGAATCCACTGCCACCAAAAACATAGCTCCTTGAAAAGGACCAGCGAAATCAATATGAACTCGCTTCCATGGCTTCGTAGGCCACAGCCAAGGATGTAGTGGAGCAACTTGTGGAGTATTCTTGACAGCTTGGCACTCTACACAAGCTTTTGCCAAACTTTCGATGTCCCTGTCTAGATTTGGCCACCAGAAATAACTACGTGATACAGACTTCATTTTGGTGATGCCAGGATGATCCCGATGCAATTCATTCAGTAACTTCTGTCGCAGCTTGGAAGGAATGATCACCCTTGTACCCCACAATACACATCCTGCTTCCACTGTTAGCTCCTCCCTCCTTGTACGAAAAGGTTGAAGCTCATCATTGACCTCACTAGGCCAACCGTTCAGTGTGGAGGCATACACTTGACTGAGAATAGAATCAGTACGAGTAGCTTTCGCTAGATCCGTAGAAGTAACTGGTAAACTCTCAATCTGTTTTACGTTGAAACATGAGGGGTCGGGTGCAGAATCACTAGCACAAACAACATTGAGTGGTAATCGAGACAATCCGTCAGCATTTGAGTGTTGCTGAGTTGGACGAAACTCAATAGTGTAGGAATATGCTGATAATCGAACTGCCCATCGTTGAAGACGTGCAGCTGTCATAGATGGAATGCCCTTGTTCGGACCCAGGATGGTTGTGAGCGGTTTATGATCCGTCACTAAAGTGAAATGGCGACCATATAGGTACGTATGGAACTTGTTTATGCCAAAGATAAGCGATAAAGCCTCCTTTTCTATTTGGGCGTAGTTACGCTCACTTGGTAGTAAAGTCCTGGATGCAAAAGCAATGGGCCTTTCACTTCCATCAGACATCACATGGGAAATCACAGCTCCTACTCCATAGGCTGATGCATCTCCTGCCAAACGAATAGGTAAGGAGGGGTCATAATGGACTAACACACTTGGAGACATCAGCTTCTCCTTTGCCTTTTTGAATGCTTGGTCGCACTCAGATGACCATGACCATGGTGTGTCCTGACACAACAATTTATTCAGAGGATGTAAGAGTGACGACAGATTTGGTATGAAACGACCATAATAATTTAACAATCCCAAAAACGACCTCAATTCCTGCACATTCTTCGGAGCCGGGGCTTGTTGTATTGCTTGCAACTTGCCCTCAGTAGGGTGTATACCCTCAGCATCAATTCGGTGCCCTAGGTACTGAACCTGGTCACGCATGAAAGAACACTTGGCTTTATTTGCTCGAATGCCATGCTCCTGCAGACGCTGCAAAACTTGTTCCAAGTTGTGAAAATGCTCCGACTCTGTAGTTCCCGTAATCAAAATGTCATCTATGTAACATATCACTCTCGGCACTCCCCGTAACACTGTGTCCATAACTTTCTGAAAAATTGCCGGCGCAGATGCTACTCCAAACGGCAATCTGGTATACTGGTATAGTCCTCGATGAGTATTAATGGTCAAATAATTTCTAGCTGAATCCTCGAGAACTAACTGATTATAAGCATGAGAGAGATCGAGGGTAGTAAACTGCTTACCACCTGCTAACGTAGCGAATAGATCCTCAGGTCTGGGTAATGGATATTGATCTACATCTAATGAAGGGTTGATGGTAACTTTATAGTCCCCACAGATTCTCACACGTCCATCTTTTTTTAGGCACAACCACAATTGGTGCTGCCCAATTGGAATGAACCACTCTCTCAAGGACACCACTATTCTCCAATCGATTTAACTCCTCTTCAACACTTGCTTTCAAGGCATATGGTACGGATCTGGGACGATGGAACTTCGGCCTGGCCTCAGGCATCACAGCCAAATCCACTTTGTATGGGTTGATGGTTCCCAGTTCATCCTTGAAAATTTCCTGATATTTCTCCAGCAGCCCGTTGAGAGACCTCTGGGGTGGCAACACAGCCTTTATAGATCCCCAGTCCAACTTGATGTGATGGAACCAATTTCTCCCTAATAAGGAAGGTCCACTTCCTCTGACAATGACCAGAGGTAGCTCCAGTGAGGGTTGTTGCTGGTATGTAACAGACACCGTTGCTTCACCCAGAACCTCCATCGGCTCACCCGTATAAGTCTTAAGAGCCACAGTAGACGGATGAATCTCCTGTCCTGGAAATAGCGTATCAAAATTTTGCTCTCCCATAATTGATACGGTTGCACCTGTGTCAAGCTCCATGTTGACTTGCTTCCCACAAAGTCCTACTTCCAGAGTGATAGGCTTAGTTGTTGAAGCATCCGACAGTGCAAACAAAGAAAATTCCTCGGGAGTGTCTGAGGAATCCGCTTCCACCCACCTAGTACCAGTAGGTTGTCGTGGTGAAGACTTCTTCTTCCTATGGCTTGATCCATGTGAAGTGGAAGGCGGGGCACATTTGGTATAGCCAGAGCGACCAGATTTGCACACTGGTGCAATATGCCCATGTTTACCACACTTGTGGCATGTTGCCTCACGAAACGTACAATCTTTCTCGTGGTGATCACGACCACAGCGATAGCACTTCTTCTTAGCCTTGCCAGGAAGATGAAGAACTTCCAGTGTAGCACTAGAGTTACTAGGCGCATGAAATTCCTTTGCATTTTTCTCAGCAGTTTCCATGCCCTGGGCAATTTCCATAGCTCGGGCCAAGGTGAGACCAACTTCAGCCAAGAGTCTCTTCTGAATGAGTTCATTTCTCACTCCACAGACTAGTCTATCTCGAAGAGCCTGATCCAGAAAAGTGTCAAACTCACAGCGAATGGTAAGTCAACGTAGGTCTGCTAAGAATTCAGCAATGGTTTCAGTGCTGGACTGGTTGCGCTTGTAAAAACGAAATCTCTCCGCAATTACTAGAGGTTTGGGGTCATAATGAGCCTTTAACCTTGTGACCAAGTCATCAAACGTCTGGTCCTGTGGACGGGTAGTCTGGCGTCGCCGACCCCTTACCTTCCTTTTTGATTAATGGGCGGAGGAAGGAAGGGGTCTGGTGTCTCTAGTACCAACGACTTGTGCACGTCGTTGTCTGATGACATCATAGCGGTAGACCCGCGCGAACATTAAATTAGTGCGTTTGTATGAAGTCTGCTATGACGTCTGCAATATGTCTAGCGTGTGGTGGAGTGGCTGCTGTTGGATCGAGGAGAATAATTAAAACACAAAGCTGTGATGGGGTGAGTATTCTGTGGAAAGAAGAAATTGAAAGAGAGTTAGAGAAGAAAGGAGAAGCGCTTGATCTGGATAATCTGATTAGCAGTCAACAAGAAGCCTATATGTGTAGGAAATGTTTCTATGCTTATGAAAAACTACTAGAAGCAAAGAAGGTAATCAATTGTTAATGTTTTCATGCAGTTGTTAATTCATTATCATTTTATAGATGCTAGCTTCAAAAATGCAAGTTGCGGTATGTGTAATCCTTGCAAATATTGGTGCTACACCTAGAACACAGTTATCCCAAGACGTACAGATACCATCTTCAACTTTTGAGTGTAGCACAAATCTACAACGGAAGAGGCCTTGCACTAGCCAACCAGCTACAAGTTTACCACAAGCTAAACGAAGGCTGGTTCCTCCAAATACATCATCCCCTATTCAGCAAGGTTAACTAATTAGGTGGTATTGAATTTCCAAATCATACAACTTGAATTACAGCTCTAAGATGTGATAAACTATTGTGCTTGATTTGGTAATTATTTTGTAAGAAATGGCATATTACTACTGAAAAATTACCTCAGATGTTTGTTGTGACCCGTACTTCTAGAGTTGTTATTGTTTTTTTTTATTAATCGACTCATCAACTTTCAACCATTCTTCCAGTATTTCTATATTTTGTTCAGATAAGGGTACATATGTATAACCCACTGTTCAATCAAAATCTGAATTAATATAGCTACCTGCTTGCTTGGTAGCCAGTGATATTCAAATTTCACAACTTTCCAATCAGGTTGGAATATTCGGTTCAATTTGCCAATGATTTTATGTTTACTTTTACTCTGTCACAAAATAATAACTATATACAGACCCTACTTAGAACCTTTCTCCTAGTTTGATTTTGCACACTTAATAAATGACTTTTTTTCATACAGCTGTGGCTGCATCCTCATCTGTAGTACCTGTTGCCACATTTTCTACATCTGCTGTACTGGTTGCCACATCTTCCTGCACATCCACTGTATCTGTTGCCATGCCTTCTACATCTATTGTTCCTGTTACCACATTTTTTACCTCCACTGTACCTGTTGCCACATCTTTCACATCCACTGTACCTGTTGCAATGTCTTCCTGCATACCTGTTGCCACGTCTTCCACACCTACTGTACCTGTTGTCATGTCTTCTGGTGTTCCTACATATTCTATTTCACCTACAAGCAATGTTACTACTGATAGTAGTTCTCCAAATGTTTCAGTCAGTAAATTATTTCACTTAATTTTAATGATATCAATAAAAACAATTGTCATTGCAGATAAATGTACAATATAGTCATGGAATACGCAAGTATGCCTTAACACCAAGCAGGAAGTATGTGGGTAAAGCTATAGCCCGGCGTAGCAGAAACGCTCTTGTTACCAATTCCCTAAAGGACCCCATCACCAAAAGATATATCATCAGACATGTGGGAATGTTGATAAGAAAAGAGCTCACCAGTATGTGTTCGGATAGGGCACAGTCAGTGCTGAAAAGCCATTCTACGACTACTTTAAAGGAATTTACTTGGAGCACACTTATGACCGAATTGTCCAGTCATGCTCCAATCTTGGTCTCCATTTTAAAGTCTTGTACTGAGACTTGCACGCTGAGACAAAATAGAAATGCAGTGATTGGAGTGTGCTGTGCAGTTTTACTTAAATTTCGCTACTCCAAGATGTGCCTATTTCAGAAAATTGTTTCGTTAATTCTTTACGCTGGAAATGTTGCAAAACAAGTAAGCTTTGTGTGTGTGTGTTTTAATAGCTGTTATTGCTCTTCATGAAATAGGTTTATGAACGCCTACAGAAAGTAGGCTTGTGCATGTCACATGTTGCTACTAATCGGCTCTTAACCAAGCTTGGAGCTGACCATGACAGTTTGGCAAAAGAATGGAGAAATCAATTGGTATCATGTCTTAAAGATAATGATTTCAAGGTAAGTCTTTAAACATATTCCAATTGTTTACATCTATTTATACATTATTATGAAAAGAGCTCAAGTAGCGCATTAAGAGAGAGAGAAGTACTGGACTGTGGAGATTATCCTTCAGACCCCTCATCTGACTCCATCTCAAGTAGCAGCCCTCGTGAAAGCAATAGTATTCAATCTCCACAATTCTCTCCAATTACCTCTGAAAGTGCCTATTCTGGAAATGACATTGAGATTGACAATAACCTGTTAGATCCACAGATGGAGGTTGATTCCACAGGTATGGGGGAAAAAATTAAGGCATATGTGTGCATAATAACTACCAAGCTAATTGATATGCAGGTACGGAAACAGAATGTACTACTGCTGCAAATATGGACTGTGTGTCTTCAGGTGTGGTCTGTTGTAGCTTGCATAATAAATGAGAATTATTAATCTTTTTTAACCATTATAGATTCACCTTGTGCATCCAATTCTGCTCCACTTAAGTTGTTGGGCTATAAACTTGTTGGAGACAACATTGATAAAGGAGTAAAACCTCGATATATGAGAGTTGAGAAGCATCGTGGACAATCTCTGCACTATTTCCACTTCTGTGCTATCCAGAACAGGATAGACTTCAGTGACTTTCCAGACATTTTCCCAGCAACTTGCTTGAACAGTCCTAAGCGAAGAGCACTACATTTGCTGCCATCAGTAGAGGATGATAATGATCTTCGCGCAAACATGGCTGTTCTTGTGTCAAGGATTATAGTTGATAATATACCTTTTTTCCATCATACATTTGATGGAATAGTTACAAGGCATATAAAGCATAAATATTATTCTGAGATGTGCCAAACGTCAGTTGTGGTTAGTATGCAAAAGTGTAGCATTATTTAATTATTATTAATGTAAGTGTACTATAATTAGGTACCCCTGGGAGTTTTGCTGAAAAATGAAAATAAAAGAGATGACATGGTGGAGATAATGTCTCATCTCCATCAGTATGTTCCTTCCATTGAGTACAAGAAAACAGTACAAATGATGACCACTGAGGAGACAGTAGAAGTTCCTCAAGCTTCTATAACAAAGATTCTTTTAGGAGGAGATCAGCTTACAGCTGCTAGAGCTAGGGGAGCAAGAAGAGCAAGGGCCAATTCATTATCACCACTTACCAGATTAGAAGGAATTGAACCGACTGCTGCTGATTTTCATGTGCTTCTCAATTTACTGGACGTAAGTTAACTTGCTTTTAAAATGTAATGAATATTTAAGATGTGAAAATATTATTATGATTCACAGATTGCTTGGAAGTATTTTTATTCCACTAGTTCAGCTGCAGAGTTTGGCACTATGTACCAGCTTCGCAATACAATTGGACGGAGCAATGTTTCCACTGACCCTATTCATCACTTTAATGAATGTGATGATTTCTTCACAATGGTGGTAACCTGCTATGTTTTAGTGGCAACGACGAAATCTCTGAACATGCAGACATTAGATGACAATCCAACACTATCAGATATTGACATTCCAGCTGCTGACCTCTGGATGGAATCTGCTGAGAGACGCAAAGAAGTCCTTCTATCTATATGTTTAGATGTGGTGGACCAGTTTGCCTCATTCAAATTTAATGAATCACCATCGTCATCCAGTGATAAGGCTAGTTACACATAACATAGTAATCACTGTATGTCAAAATTTAAGCATATAATTGTATTTTTTAACTGCTTAGGTACATGATTATGGTAAAAAATTGCTTGAATTTGGGTGTTTTTATCTCGAATTACATGATGCCATCAGGGAAGGTGACGGTCACCGGGTTTTACGGTGTTGGAAGTATTTGCTACCAGTTTTCAAGAGCTCTGGTCGCAGAAATTATTCGGTTGAGGTCTTGAACATGTTACGTCAGTATCACTATGACCTCACACCTCGACAGGCTCAAGAACTCATATGGTCTAGATTTGTGAGTACCAAGTCTGCTCCAGGACATAACATTCCTGAAGATCTTCACCAAGAGCACCTCAACCGTGTCATTAAGGAATCCATTAAAGGTCTGAGAGCTAACAAAACTGAAGTTGCTGTGACACGAGTGGGAAAGGCATTGGGAACATTGTATCCTGTTCTCGACAATTTTGATAGTGACAATTCTGTCAGGAAACCATCAGGGTCTCACAAAGTGCCCAGCTGGACAAAAGACCGCGATGTCATCATTGATTGTCTTATCCAATCCAATATTTTTTCTGTTGTCCCCAATCGCTGCCATCCAACTTTTAAAAATCCTAAGGACGTTTTGCATTCCACTGGCAAAGATGACCTTATTGATTGGATACAAAAACATTTAAGAGATAATCAGTAGTATAGTTGGTTCTGACTTTTACCTTTTGTGTAGTACAATTCTAATTAGTTTTAATACTATTACAATTTCAATTGTGCAGACCAATTTTAAATCTTACAAAATATTCTAAAATTGTACACAATTGCTTGTGCAAGAGTGTTTGAAATGATTCGATAGCTATATTTTGCAGAGCTACATAACTTTCTGTTATATATATATATATATGGGAGGGTTTGTACTGGTCTCTCAGAGCTAGCCTGCTTCTCTGCTCCACATTATTCCCCAACTGCCCCACAACAGAGCTAGTGTAAAGTTAATTCACTAGAATCACTTCCTGGGATAACAGATGAAACCAAAACTAATTAAAGCATAGCTGTTAATTGCCTGGAGGGCTTGGATGGGAAATATTTTATCCCTCAAAAAGTGTTAAAGGGCCTATTGAGCCAGCTAGAGCCCTCTAAAGAAGTGTTAATGGTTACAGCTTGCTACATCTCCACAAAGGGTACCGTACAACTGTGACACAAATTAAAAACTGAATGCACTTGTTTGTAACTAGCTTGTATACTCTTGGAACAGACAGGAAGACTGTTCCAAGAGTTTTCAAGTTAGCTAGATGTAGCTAACATTTTTTTAACTCAGCTTTTTGGCTTTGGCTCCCTCCCCCCTCCCTCCCGCCCCTCATTGGCCTTTAGGTGACGCGATAATATTATAATTTTTTACATTCTAAACACTTACAAGACTTGCAACAAACATCACAACATAAACACAGAGGTCCATCAAAATTATGAATATATCCATCAAAATTTCTAAAGAGGGTGTCTCTTCTACACAGACTCTTATTAGAAACATAATCTTGCATATTACTTTCCAAACGTCTTCCTGCATTCCCCTTCTTCACTAAAACAGCAATGCTGTGAAGTCCATCTCGTCCAGCTCGCCCTGTTTCCTGTACATAGGACTCGATGTCAGTTGGACAGCCATAGTGCATAACCTTACGAATGTTTGGGCAATCGATGCCCATACCAAAAGCTACTGTAGCTACTACTAGTCGTAAAGGTGATTCCCGGCAAAACAAATCAATGATTTCATCCTTCACAGCTGATTCTGTACATCCCATGTACATGTCCACAAGACGAAACCTAGGTAAGTCTGGTGCACCAGGTGGAGTGGTAAATCCACTGCCTAGATATCTTCGAAAATAAAGATATAAACTTGCACAATCGTCATATGTTTGACAATAAATAATTATTCGAGGAGATTTTGCCCCTTCCTCTCTGATCTTCAGAGCAACTTCATCAAGCGTCTTTTCAATAGATATAAATTCTTCAACGGTGTAAGTAATATTCAGTTTTGAAGGAGACCTAGCTACCACAAGTTCATTCCTCAAGCCGATTAATCTTGACACATCAGTTCTTAGTTTTGCCGTAGCCGTAGCTGTCATGGCCATAATATTAACATGAGGAGGTAGCAGGCTTCTTACTTCTCCAATCCTCAAAAGCAGTTTCCTAAAGGTGCTACCCCTATGCCATATATCTTGAGTTCATATTTAGCAATCATGAGAGTGTATTTAATATCTTACCATTTTGTGACAGTGTGAGCTTCATCTATTACAAATGCACGCAGCTTATTGGAGTACACCTCACTGCTAAGAAGCTGTCGCCATCTCTTGCTTTGTATGAGTATTTCTGGAGTAAAATATACCAATTGATAGAGTCCCTTTTCCACATCCTCCTTAATGCTGTTGTCATCTTGCTCTCCAGTAATGTAGCAAGCTTTCATTCCAGCTTTAGAAAGAGCTGCCACCTAGTCGTTGAGTTTATAATAATATTACAGCTATTCACATTAGCTAGTAAACTACACTTTTACTCACTTGATCTTTCATAATAGCTGTAAGTGGTGCTACAACAACTACAATTGAAGGGCCACCAGATGGAGCAAGCATATCAAACAAGGCTGGTAAACACTGAAAACAAGCACTTTTTCCGAAGCCAGTTGGGAGAACGACGAATACATCTTGCTGCAGAAGTCCTTCAACAATTTGTTTCTGCTCTGGCTTAACCATAGAAAAACCTAGCCCCTGGAAGGCTTCACTCAATGCTTCAGACAAACGCTGCGATAGATCACCCATAGCTGCTGAACAAGGAACGCGAAGTTAGAAACTCGCAGGCTTTACCGGTAATCAAGAATGCAATTAACTGAAATACTACAATTTGATTGGTCACGCAACTATAGTGGCGTGCACAAGTCGTTGGTACTAGAGACACCAGACCCCTTCCTTCCTCCGCCCATTAATCAAAAAGGAAGGTAAGGGGTCGGCGACGCCAGACTAGTGGACGGGTTGGTGCCAGAAGACTTCGTAGCACCCCGTACACTTTAGGTCCTATGCCATACAGCAACGCAGATACCTTCTCCGCCGCTACAGTGTTTGCGTCGAAGTAGAGCTCCAGCCTCTCCAGATACGTCGTAATAGTTTCCACTTGCGGGTCAAACTCCTGAATGTTCCCCAGCACTCGTGGTGCAGCCATTCCTATCCCGTCTGCTCGTCGCCAGTTGTAATATCGTGGGACGCGGGGTTCGACAAGTTAGCAGAGAGATTTAAAAGAGAGTATTGTAATTCATATCACACTCCATATAATGCACAGCACATAAGACAATGACACACAAAAACAAGAGGGGGCCCGCGCATGCGGGTAAATGATAATGACGTCACAAGAATAGGAAATGAATAAATGAAATAATGAATAGTTAATACGTTCGATACACTACAACTAGCACCTCAGGCAAGAAGCAAAATTATGCAAGTCAAGGAGCAATACTATGCAAGCATATACCCAATGAAAAATTTTTTAAGACATTTACTCAGCAACAAAATATCAGTTCTCTGGATTATGAAGTTGTATTGTTTAAATATTAGTTATTTCATACTTTAGATACATCAAATTTGTTATTAGCTACCACAAATATTGAACTTTAATTTAAAATTCAATTTGCAAAAGCAACTGCAGGCAAGCCTTTGAAACTACTTTCAGGCATGAATTAATGTGGTATCAATTATTGAGGTATGGTCTCCCCATTCTTCATGTAGTAGTGCCCCTTCTGGTAGTCTACAAATCCTCTGAACACCAAAATTTATGTTTCTGATTTTTTTTCTTTAGAGCTCTCCTCTTTCTCTTCTTAGGGAAAGGTGCAATGTATCCTTTCTAGACATTGAAATAGGTGCAATCTCATCTTCTTTATCATAAAATATCTTTCACAAGGATCTTCAATAGCACAAGCGCAGTCACATTAACTATGGCATAGAACCCACAACCATATTCACCAGCCTGAATTTGTGTTTCCATAAAGTTTAAATAAATTTTAAGAAATTTGCTGTGTAGCAAGGAAGCTACTTTGACTTTTTACATGCTCTCCTACATAATGATACATGCTATTGTATGTAGCACTAGCTGTTGAAGGCGGACATTCAATAGTGGATACAGTTAGCCAGTGTCCATTCCGATTATTTATAATTTAAACAAATTCAACTGACTCCACATAAAACCACTCCACAAATTACATCTGAAATACTGTAATTTCTAAGCACTGATTCTTACGGAGCTGCTGATGAGATCATTATTTAGCCAACCAAAGAGTAGACTTACATTGGTTGTGTTTTTTCATGTTATTTGTACTCTCCTATATGCATAGTACCCAAAGTGAGAAGCTTGTATCAGAGAGCTAAGAGGGTAACTAAAGTGAGTGAAAATTGAAGGAAGAAGAATGTAACCATTAGGGCAGGCTCTATAGAGTTACATTCTAGAGATCACACAGATACTGAGCAAGAGAAAGGTTTGATTCGTTCTATTCCATATATAGCAGGATTGAGTGAGAGTATTCAGAGAGTGTGTAGAGACTTATTTAAGTCAGGTAAAACACTAAGATCACATCTCGCTATAGTCAAAAATACTATACTACCACTGAGTCATCCATTGTGTAGTATACCTTGCAGTTGTGGTAAAGTATATATGACTTGAGCAGAGAGTGAAAGAATATCAGGATGCTTGTAAGAGAGGTGATGAGAAGGTTTCAGTCATTGCTGAACATGCTTGGCAGCAACATCACCCCATTGAATGGGAAGATGTAACAGATGTAGACAGAGCCAGTAAGAATCGTGAGTTATATGTCAAGGAAGCTCTACATATATAGATGACACCTGACAACAAGTTTAACAGAGATATGGGTTTAGAGCTTCCAGGATGCTAGCTGTCCATGCTGTGTGCAAATCACCCTCTAGGATAATTAAAATAAACAGTAAGCGTACCCTCCAGGAATCTTGCTGCTCACATTGTGTTAGAGTTCGACATCAGTTGACCCCTGAAGAGGACTTTGGCAAGGAGTTGAATGTTGGGTTAAGTTTTAATTAACACTATTGGCTGTTAGAACGAGAAAATTTGTTATTAGCTAACAGATTGTTTGTTCTTTTGGTTTGAGATTATATTGTAAAAGGTAGGTAATGTTTAGTAGCACAGAGGGTTCACACCTTTTGTGCTTCATTCTAATGTTGTATTGTTCTAAAACTAAAACTAGAATTAATTTTAATTACACCTAAAACATTTCAGTAAACTAACCAGAAAACTAAATTTCAGATAGGATGATAATAACTTACAGTAAAACTAAAATAATTATTTAATCAAAACTAAAAATACAGCTAACCATTTAACCAAAACTAGAACTAAAATGGAAGTTAGTAAATTTGAAAAACTTAAACTAAAGCTAGAATTTAAATTAGTACATTGGAAAAACCAAAATTAAAATTGTAGTCTTTGCTAGTGAAAAACTAAAACTAAAATTAATCTTGAAATATTTTTTGTCAAAAAACAAACAAACTATAACTAAAACTGAAATGTAAATGTCACCAGCTTTAGCAGTTGCTTGGCTGGTATATGAAGTTTGTATCTGGGCAGGTGACATCCCAAACAAGTGGATGACCAGACTTCCATGGCACCAAGGTCATCCCATCAGGTCTCTTCCCATTGGTTCTCAGTAGACCAGGTAGCTCCGGTCTTGAAGGAGTTCCAGCTGCTGTCAGGGATTGGTGGATGATGTCATTGATGGCTGCATGTCTTCACATGTCGACCTTCACTTGATTTACAGCTGAGACCATGCAATCCTCGTGAAGGCACCTCAGCATCACAATGTCGACAAAAGTGTGGGGCACAGATAGTGATGCCAAGACGCAGTCTGACGGCCATTCTCAGTGAACTGTAATCCAATCTTAGGCCTAGTGATGAAACAGGAAAAGCATGCAGCCAAGCTCCGGATCTTGTCCTTGCAGCTAGCAGCCTGGCTCTCTCTATATCATCTGAGGCTTCATTCAACAGGGACTCAGCCACCTTGATTGCCTTAATATTGTCCCAATTCCTTCCTTCTCAGCACTTGCTCCAACGAGACTATCATTGTCATGACCTTGGGACCAGACTTGTATGGCAGTGTCGTAGGAGGGGACTGGTAGAGATTAGTGGGTGGAGGTAGGATGGCATCTACTAGGTCGGCAGTGGCAGCGGAGGAAGACAAGTACGCTGAAGGAGCCAGTACTACAACACCCCGCACTCCAAGGCCGCCGAATCTGACGGGCAGTGTTGCTTGAGCCCGGGCCTTGACATCCAGGGTAAGAGGGGTGTTGGTGAGTTCACTCATGATGGAGCATAGAGTAAGTCATACTCTTCCAGCTTTCCTGATAGAAAGCAAGGTGCTGTGCATAACAGATAGTGGAGCCAGTCTTCTCCCTGAGGCTGGCATCTATGGAATTCACTGCCCAGATATGTTTGCCACTTCATATAGGGGCCAAACAACTGCTAAAGCTGGTGATGTAGCAGCTAGAGCAGAGGAACGAAAGCTGGGAAAATATCAATATAGCACCCCAACCAAAACAACATTACTTTTACCCCCCTCCCAGAGTTGGAAATCGAAATACCGTGGCTTAGCTAATTGACAGTGGGTATCATAAGGCCATTTGTCAAGGCCTCTCAGAAGGTAATGGAGTGATCTCCTGGTGGGTGTGATTTATGAAAGCAGTGTTTTACCACATATTATAGCTGATAGCTATAGGCCATTGTCCAAATTCAGTTGCTAAATAAGCATTAAATAATAGCTAAAATAATGGGAACGCGAGCTAAAGAAATTCTTTATATTTTTTATGACTTTGAAGCAAAGGACAAAAGTGGAATTTCCTGTCCTGACATAGCTATATAATTTAGGAAATTTCAGATCTTCACCACCTTTTCTGTACAGGATAGAGCTAAAGGTCTTAACATGCAGGGCATATATTTATCTATCCTGTACTGGGAAGGTGTAGTGAAATATGAAATTTTGTAACATACTTCTAGCTATAGGAAATTTTACTTTTCGCTCTGTGGTGGTTGAGTAGTCATATTTCCATTCACTATCTGCTATAAGACAATTTACCAACTTCTGCACAGGTGCATTAGCTATAACTATAGTCCAGTATAAACTTTAAGCATGTTAACTAAGATTGAATCATTTATCAAATCACATTTGAGTTGAATGAAATAAGAAAATTATGATCTACTAGAATTGTTGCAGTTTTACAAATCAGCTGAAGTTAAAATAAATATGCTATGCCTTGAGATTCAGTCTATTGATAAGACCGCTCTATGGACCGTTTTCTTGTAGGTGATATATTGGCTTCTTGGGAAGAATCCTTCTTTCCTTCTGCACCACTTGAACTTAGCACCGTCTTGCGCTTGACTGGTGAGCCTAATGACTTCTTCTTGCCAGGTGGACTGTATTCTCCAGAAGTCTTTCTGTTCCCAGACAGCCATTTGTGTTTGAGGCACTGCTGTGCAGCCATTCTTCTTCTTGGGTTCTTGACTAGAGTTCCGGTGCACACAAAGTCCTTGCACTCACTGGAGAAGTTGGAGAGTTCTTTGCTGCTGAGGTCCTGCACAGCAAATGATGTGATGGCCGTAACTGTAGCTTTCTCGGAACTTCGTAAGAAAGGAGAACGTCCTGTCACCCTGGAGAAATAAAGTAAACAAATAAAACAATAGTACTACTACTATTACTACTTTTTTTAAACAAGAGTGAAGTTAAAACCAGCAAAAGTGACTGAGGAGTTATGAGATGATTTGTGACTCTGTAGACACCAGGTCTACAGAGAGATGCGGTGATTCACCCGGGTGTCCAACGCTTGATCTGGCACCTCTAAGACACTGGATGGCAGATCTTAGTAAGGAGAATGCTAGCCTGCAACGTAGCCAGGACATGGTGGTGGTGGTGCTGCTACTACTACTACTACTACTACTACTAAATAATAATAATTAATAATAATACTAACAATACTCAGTAATTACAACCATTATTTCATACAGGTAGGGGAAACAGGAATCAAATAAAACTATGAACAAATTCAAGCTTCGGATGATTTGAGTGAAGTTGGAGTTGTTACAATACAAAATAAAAAGCGTACTTCTAGCCCCGCCTCTTTTCCTAGCCACGCCTCTTTTACTATCACTCACATGTAACATGCTAGCACTCCTGCACTCCAAATATCGGCAGCCGTGGTGATGGGTTGTAAGATCACGACCTCAGGAGCCTGAAACTCCACCCCACAATGTGCGAGGTTGGTGAGCTGGTTACCCGACTCGATGAAGCGAGCCAGTCCAAATCCACCCAATTTCAAGTCACCATAACCAGCAGTGAGCATGATGTTGTCAGGCTAAACAAAGAATACAACACACACCATAAATAAATCATTACATCATTACAGGGTTCGTTCAGTTAGGAATCAATTTAAGAGGGGGCGGGATTGAGCTTGCGCTACCTCAAGGGGGTCACAACTTCATACAGAACTAAGATGAGAAAGGAGATGTTCATACAGAACTAAGATAAGAAAGGAGATGTTCATACAGAACTAAGATGAGAAAGGAGATGTTCATACAGAACTAAGATGAGAAAGGAGATGTTCATACAGAACTAAGATGAGAAAGGAGATGTTCATACAGAACTAAGATGAGAAAGGAGATGTTCATACAGAACTAAGATGAGAAAGGAGATGTTCATATAGAACTAAGATGAGAAAGGAGATGTTCATACAGAACTAAGATGAGAAAGGAGATGTTCATACAGAACTAAGATGAGAAAGGAGATGTTCATACAGAACTAAGATGAGAAAGGAGATGTTCATACAGAACTAAGATGAGAAAGGAGATGTTCATACAGAACTAAGATGAGAAAGGAGATGGGCTTCAATTACCAAGACAATAATTAGAGCAACAATAAACTTATGATTTAAGCTATTGCATTCATTTGCTTTTTGCCTATGAAATGAAATTTGAAGAATATTTCAAGGGGGGATAAAATGACTTCAAGGGGGGGGGGGGGGGGGTGAGCAGCTCCTATGGCCCCCCTTAAAATGAACTCATTGATTACGCGGTGGTAAATAATAATAACTCATATACGCTAATGAATTGTACATATATGGGGAGATTAAGAGCAGTGTAAGCATTTTCATGAGCTACAGGCAAGTGAAGATACCAGTGTGAGAGTGAAATGTCATTCCCATATTGTCAGACATAAGCTACAGGCAAGTGAAGATACAAGTGTGAGAGTGAAATGTCATTCCCATATTGTCAGACATGAGCTACAGGCAAGTGAAGATACCAGCGTGAGAGTGAAATGTCATTCCCATATTGTCAGACATGAGCTACAGGCAAGTGAAGATACAAGTGTGAGAGTGAAATGTCATTCCCATATTGTCACACATGAGCTACAGGCAAGTGAAGATACCAGTGTGAGAGTGAAATGTCATTCCCATATTGTCAGACATGAGCTACAGGCAAGTGAAGATACCAGTGTGAGAGTGAAATGTCATTCCCATATTGTCAGACATGAGCTACAGGCAAGTGAAGATGCAAGTGTGAGAGTGAGATCTCATTCTCATATTGTCAGACATGAGCTACAGGCAAGTGAAGGTACAAGTGTAAGAGTGAAATTGTCATTCCCATATTGTCAGACATGAGCTACAGGCAAGTGAAGATACAAGTGTGAGAGTGAAATGTCATTCCCATATTGTCAGACATGAGCTACAGGCAAGTGAAGATACCAGTGTGAGAGTGAAATGTCATTCCCATATTGTCAGACATGAGCTAAAGGCAAGTGAAGATACCAGTGTGAGAGTGAAATGTCATTCCCATATTGTCAGACGAGTGTAATAAATTGTTTATAATTGGATATTTCTCTATGTTCTGGTGTAACTCCATCATACTTCTAAAAATTCAGTCAGTTAGAACTGGAGTGAAAGTATTGAACACTCGTGTGATGTGGACATACTCAAAGAAAATATCCAATGCACAGTATAATAAATATATATATATATATATATATATTATATATACTACTATTATACTCATGTATTAATATTTATGTATTAATATAAGTATTAATATTTATGTATTAATATAAGTATTAATATTTATGTATTAATATAAGTATTAATATTTATGTATTAATATAAGTATTAATATTTATGTATTAATATCAGTATTAATAAATGAGTAATTACAACCAGTAGCCTATTACCACTATAGTATAGTTGTTTGTGACTCACAGTGAGGTTGACGTGGATGATCTTCGCCTCATGAAGATACTGAAGTCCTTCTAGAATTTTACGAAGTAGTCGTGTAGTTGTGTACTCAGTGAGACTTCCGTGAGAGTCTACATACTCCGCCAAAGTGCCCCCAGCAAGACTACAAAAAAAAAAAAAAAAAAAAAAAAAAAAAAAAAAAAAAAAAAAAAAAAAAAAAAAAAAGAAAATGAAAAAAAAGAAAATGAAAAAAAAGGTAATTTCTAAACATTCAATAATAGCATTACAACATTAATGTTATTTACAACTGCATCATTGTCACCATGACATGACACCTAGTAGACTATCAGAGAATACCGGGTGAGATCGAACTTTGTTGGATTTGCAACGAACACACATGGCATATAATTTCTGTTAAAAAAAAAAAAAAAAAAAAAAAAGCACCAAGACACGCCCTACAACTGCTGAATGTAACACACAAACCACACAAACCACACAAGATCCCTCAGATCCCAAACTGAACTAGATTTTAATTTGTAAGCTGCTATTTGTTGACTTACTGCTCCATGACTAGGATGACTTTGGTCTTGTTGTCAAACGAATCTTCCAAACGGACAATCCGAGGATGCACCAGTTCTCGAAGCAGGTCTGTTTCTTGCCACACCTTACCGCGTAGCACTGGACTGCCTTCGACCTGCACTAACTTAGCCACGTACTCATAATCAGTTGTCCTCTCTCTGCACTTCAGCACTTGAGAGTAGCTACCACTACAGAGCACAGTTACAAGTCACAATGCGGTAAGGTAAAGATAAACACATATGCACTTTCATACAAACTCTATTTGGTTTGTTAACTGTTGAATTATCACGTAGGCTGCACTGTGTGCTAATATAGCACTTATATAACTAATTAGGTGAGTCCCCTTTAATTAATTTAATAAAACAATTCATGCAAAGCACTAGCTAATGAGTCATAGCCATTTTTTGAGTTGTGGACATTTTTGAGTTGCAAACAATGTCCAGCCCGAGGATGGCCACATAAGAGAGAGAGAGAACTGACTGTGTCCTATTTCCACTCACCGGTATATTTCTTCTCCGAGATTATACTCAAGTTCAAACGGAGAAAGCTTCATCCTCACTTGGTCGTAGGACGGACTATCTGAATCGTAAGCCTGGTCCAAGTCGATAGTGACAGGTTCAGATGGATCGGAACACGCCCCCATTCCCACCGCGTTGATAGCCGACACTCTGAAGATGTAGGCAATACCTGGTAAGAGATCATCAACCACGTGAGCGGCTCCTTCCAGGTCAGTGGCCACCACCTCCCACGAGTCTTGCTCCAGTCTGCTCCTCTCCAGGTGGTATTTGGAGATGTTTGCATGGCCATCGGTTGCTGGGGGCAACCATGAAATGAGGGCGGAGTTGTAGCTGCCCAGGATGATAGTGTTGACATCAGTTGGGGCTCCAGGAACAGCTAACCATCAAATAAAGTACACATTTATAAACATGAACCTTTAATTGATATCTTCTTTCAATGCTCATAGTTATCCATCTGGTAAGGCTAACCCACAATATAATTAACTGAACAAAGAGCTAGAGATACAGCTGCTCCTAATGCTATCAATAAAATCAAATAAATAATAATACTAATGAAAAAAAACTAATCAATTTAAATAAAAAAATAAATTTAAAATAAATAAATAAAATTTAAAATATATAAATTTAAAATAAACAAAAAATAAATAAATAAATAAATAAAACAGACAAATAAAAAAATATTAACCCTGCAAAATCTCGAGTGTTTCACTCGCTTGCTTGCTAAATGACTAAAAAAACTGAAGAGTAGTTGAATGCATAAAGAGTTCCATCTCTAACCCTCCACATAATCCAATGACATTCATGCTCACACACACAACCAAGTCTTCACTCTCCGTGTAACGTACCCAATACGGTTAGCTTGCAGGAGGCGGAGACTGTGCCCAGGTTGTTGATAGCCGTGCAGATGTACACGCCCTCATCGTCATAGCGCAGATTGCTGATGGTGAGAGAGGTGGAGCCTCCGCTGAGTTCCACCACACGACGCCGTAGCGACATGGTGACCTCTCCCTGACCTTCGTGCTCCCAAGTGACAGAGGGAATGGGTGAACCACTCACTTGGAACTCCATCGTCACTGAAGACCCTTCTTTACCCTTCACCTCTGTCACACCTTCAAATAGCTGAGGAGGAGCTGAAGCAGAGAGAGAGAGAAGCCATTAATGAAAGTAAACCTTGTGAATAGACCAGTATACAGTAATTTCATTTAAAGTAGAAAATCAGATTCTATTGAAAACTATTAATTTATGTCTCAGTTAGTAAGAGGTACATACAGTATGCATGTGTGTGTGTGTGTATGTGTGTGTATGTGTGTGTGTGTGTATGTGTGTGTGTGTATATGTGTGTGTGTGTGTGTATGTCTCAACCATCGTGAAGTTTCATCTACCTTCATTCTTGGCTTGTTCTTCAAAGTCTGGAGGGGTGGGGCTAAAGCAGGTCATGGAGCGCGGGCCATATACTGTAGTGTCATCAACCGCAACACTAGAAGTCTACAGTACATAAAACAACAACAACAACAACAACAACAACAACAACTATAAATAAAGTTCATAAATTACAACATTGCATTAGAAGCATCATAAATTTAATAGCACGTTTATTCTCTGTGAACACTCACATGCCACCTCCGTCTGGCTAGGAAGGTCTTCAGTTGGGAGATATCTAGTCTAGCCATGGGCCAAGGGGAGTGGCTCCTCCCACCAGCCCCGCCCAGCATCTTGATCCAAGAATGCTTCAGTGCATCAGAAGCTCCCAGTCGATACCTAAGGAATGAGGGATGAAGACCAGTAATAACACAGCGACTGCACGTACACATCCACTTCCCATGACACCACTCACAGGGAACTTCATCTTGGAAATAAAACAGAATTTTACTTAAATTCTCTCTCTCTCTCTCTCCACACTTACTCAGGAGATTTCTGCAGTAAAGCTGAAATGAAGTCTTTGGCATCCTGCGAGATACTCTCAAACTGCTCCTTGTAGAAACTGTAGCGAGCGTCTATAATTCTCTCCACTACTGCCTGGATATTGTCAGCAAAGAATGGAGACAAACCACTCAGCCTAAGCACACACACACACACACACACACACACACACACACACACACACACACACACACAGAGAGAGAATAAATACAATTCATATCACTTTAATTATGACCCTGATGTACTTTAACAACCAGCAATAAACTGGTATTTTACCTCCCCTAGAGTCTTATATAAAAGACCTTAATGTTTTGATACTGTCATGTGACTAGGTCATGTGACTAGGTCATGTGATAACTTACAAGACATATGTGAAGACGCCCACACTCCACATGTCTGCTTCAAATGTTGGCATTTCTTGACCTACGACTTCCGGTGCGCAGAACTCCACGGATGACATATAGAGTGGCGTCTGTTCGCTGGAGGACATGTCCCTCGCCGTCCCAAAGTCAATCAGCTTCACACGCCCGTAGGCCAGCAAGATATTCTCAGGCTAATCAGAGAAAGCGGAAAAGATGGTCAAGTATGAGCACATCAATTCTTCGTAGGAGTAAAGATAAGACAGGAACAAAGATGTGGATTAGGAAAAGTGGGTGTGGCTGACTTGTGTGTTAACTCACTCTGATGTCCAGGTGGGCTATCTTGATCCTGTGAAGAGTGTCCACTGCCTGCAGCAGCTGCGACAGGTAACCCACGGCAACCGCTTCTGTCAAATTGTTGTCTGAGACGACTGATTCTAGAATCTCTCCACTCGGCACTCTGCAACCACAACACAAACACACAAACAAACAAACAAACAAACAAACAAACATGGGTTAGCTATATAGTACTGATAGAGGATGAAGTATAAGTGTTCAACATTACCAGAGTGCAGAGTGCAGAGTGCAGAGTGCAGGAAGAAATAGAGCTGTCTTTTTGGTAGGTCATTTCAATGCTTTGCTTAATATCAATACTAATAAGTTATGTATATCCTCATAAAACAGACATCTACGATTGCCTTGAATATGTACACACCTTACCATATCTCACTTCAATTATAATTAATTAGAAGTGTATATAAAGTCAACTAGTGCACTTCACAACGCTAAATGCACGTCATGTTCTAGTATATAACCACCCGTGTGTATCTACTTTATGAAAGAGATGACTTGACAACTCACAGTTCAGTGACTATAATGAGGTTTCTCCCTCGCTCAAAGGCATCCTGGTACTCTAAGATATGTGGACATTTCCCTCGCACCTTCTGAAGAATCTCCACCTCCTTCCTGATAGCGGCCTTCTTCCTGCTCCTCAGACGCACGAACTTGGCAGCGTATTGCTGGCCGCTCTGCCTATGCTGGCAACCGTGAACTATACCAAACCTCCCCCTACAGAAACACACGCACGCACACACACACAATCATCCGTCAGGCTATATTCTGTGTTATAAAATGCCTCCATTGCTAGTGTATTACACTGGTGTTCTTCTAAGCTTACACTCACTACAACTTCATCATAAGTGCAACTTTCAACTATTGCATAGCAAGACAAGTGGAATCTATCAAACTACATCTCATGAGTCCAGAAAGAAAGGCTATCTGTAAAGTTAGTTTACAAATACACTATTTCCATTGGTCAATTCTTTGTGTTGAGGACGAAATATCAGTAACACTGCAATATAGGTATTAATACCCCTGCACACACACACACACACATCATACACCAGCGCACGCATACTCACACACACACATACACACACATTCAGAGGTAGCAAGCTAATAACTTGGCATGCTTGTGACTAGAGCACACCTCCATAGCAGTGTGTGGGTGGATACAAGGCATACTTTGCTGGTAAAGGGTCAGTGACTGTATGACCTTAGCAAGTGGAACATCTGGTAAAACAAATCTCAAATTAGATCCAACTAAATACAAAAGAAAGTAATGAATTATTTATCATGGTGCCATCTTCTGGTGTTTTAGGTGTGTAATAAGGGCGGGGCTTGAAGTGCGCGTGTCACACGGTGCACGAGTTAACTTTTATGATGAACAACACATCGCTTGTGTGAGGACACAAGCTATTCAAGGTGCACGAGTTCTTTGAGGAAATTCACTACATACATACATGTATATAACCCACACACACCCACACACACACACACACACACACACACACACACATTTCATAGCTTGTTTACAAAAAGCTTCAAAGTAGGAACACTTTGAAGTATTTGAACCTTGGATTTCATCCACCATTGACTCCAAACTAACTCGCATACACAAGTGTACAATTCCTCAAATAGCAGCTAGCCATACAAATGGCAGCAGTAACAACACTCACTCTCACCTCCCCAGTTCCTCCGGCATGATATCGTAGGCGGAACTCACTGACCCTTTCCGAATATAAGGCAGCTTCATGTCCTCCACGATGTGGTCATCGTCATGGAGATCTGGGAGAGCACATGAAAATCAAATGACATGGTCTAACGACCATATTGACAAAACTGTCAGATATTTTCTCTGTGTACTAGAGTAACGTGAGCCTAAGGGAACATACTTAGACCGTTTAGCACGGAATGCAAACTCGTTAATCTACCAACATAGGAAATCGCTACGATGACCGTAAACGGTAAAGAGAGAAATGCTCACCTTTGACCTCCTCGCTCACTGATGTATTCGCAGAATGTTTCCTGAAGCTCGGTGAACCTACCAAAAGGCCACGCCCCTTGGTAACCACCGGGTCCGACACCTCGCTGGGAAAACTGAAGCCGTACTCGTTCACCGCAGACACGCGGAACTGGTAAGAGGTGGACGGGTTGAGGGTCTTCACCACAAAGCAGTTCCTGGGTTGCTGTACAATGGGCTGCCATTGTGTGAAGCCTTCTTGGAGCATCTCTATCTGATAGGAAAGGATCGGAACACTCCCGTCCATGTCAGGAACCCCCCACTTCAGCTTGACAGATGTACTGGTCACCTTGGAAACCAGAGGCTTTTCGTTTCCTTGGCTGGCCTACTAACAGACACTTGCTTATTAGTATCCACCCATTGAGTGTCAGTTGAGACAATAATTACAATATTAGTTCTCTATTTATACAGCCTATTATGCTTAATTAGATTAAAAATCAACTATTTCTTAAGAAATACAACAGAACATGTCAGGACTTCACCAACCAACTGCTTATATTAGTGAATTATACTGCAGTATCCAGTGACCACACCTATACTAGTGACGTATACAGCCAATGACTACACTCCACTAGCGTAAAAGCCACACCCCACTAGTGATAAATAGTCACACCCACCATGTAGACTGAGTGCCATGGTCGTGGAGTCGCTGCCCATGGTGTTGGTGATGTAGCAGGCATAGCGACCCTCGTCGTCGTATTCCAGCTGCTTCACTTCCAGGACGCTGGAGGTGGGGCAAGACGTCACTTTACGCCTCTCGTCGGACGTCAGGATCTCGTGGTCGCGCTTCCAGATTACTGAAGGAGCGGGATACCCGTTGAAGGCACAGCTGATGGTTGCCGTGACACCGATGGAGAGGTCAAGGTCCGTAGGATGCATGGTGAATTTTGGAGTGCCTAGAAGAAAATGTAAAAAGTATACTAGTATTGCAGCTGCTCATTCTAGCCTAGCCTTGCAGGACTGCATTTACAGGAGAGAAGGTGGGAGGAGAAAACAAAGGGACATTCACCCTGCTAGAAAGAGCCTCTCCCTCTCCTATTTTAAATCCTTCAATAGTGTTTTTGACCTCTTTAAGATGAATTGAGTAGAGTATGTACATTTCAAAGTACTCACTCAGGCTAGGGCCTCTCTTACATAACATGTCTGTCATTACTCTTCATATACATAAGAAAGGGTATTTGCCCCACCTAGGCTTTTTCTGTATGCAACCTTCATTGGAATAGTAAACACTAGCTATTGACTAGTGTTACTGTATTAATCAAATCACATTTATATTTCCTGACTTACTTTCCATCTGGAGTCCTTTGATGGAGTCCTTCTTGCGCACGTAAGATGCCGGAATGCAACCTTCCAGTCGATGGTCATCCAGTGTTCGCACGCGCAGCAGAGGGGCGTCGGCTAGCATGTCTCGGACCAGTTCCACCACCTCCCCAGGTTCAAGGGTCAAGTCATCTTCTCCTTCCAGGACAATGCACTCCATCACAACAAACTCAGTCCCCACCCTCATCTGTGTCAACAACAACAAACTCAGTCCCCGCCCTCATCTGTGTAAACAACAACAAGCTCAGTCCCCGCCCACATGTGTCAACAACAACAATAGTACCCACAACAAGTGCTTACTGAAATTATTATTCTCTCAATAGTGAAATTACTATCCAAATATCACAATGGAAAAAAAAGTAGTTAATAAACATTCTCAATTCTCTGGTGTCTAGATGTAAGTATTGTAAATCAGTATTCAGTAGCGGCATCTACGTACAGCTAATCTCCAGGTAGCCCCACCCATAGACGATGAGCGTGCCACCATAAATACCCCAACACGTCCTCCCAACTTGACTCTCTCCATTTAGATTCAAATCAGAACTCAAGAAGGAAAGGAAGTAATTCATATTAACAAGATCTGGATAATTCCCAGAAGTCTAGCTCCGTACCACCACCATCCTCTGGCTCAACAGGTTGGATTAATCCCTGCACCGGACCCAACTTCTCAGAACTACACACGTCGTTTCCCACATGGCGGCCTTCCTCCTCAGCCACTAATCAACCTCTCACCGCCCCACTGTCTGTGTTTATGACCCGGCCTCTCTGTGCGTGTGTGCGTACAGCTGGCAAACCGTAAACTAATGAAACATTAATCAATCTGCCGCACTCACAACACACGGCAAAGTTCATAGTCTGTAATTAAGATAAGCAATCTCCAGACAAAACTTAACAAACAAGAACTTCAAACCAAAACAAGCATTTCCCTCAAGGCAAGTATTTTGTTACAATTGTTGGTGTCTTTTGTATTCGTTTGTTCATTGTTGTTTAACCACATCCAACACTTTACCAATTTATGTAACACTAAAGACCATTAGATGTATTCTCTCTACTTCACAGGGTTTTTAAACAATACAGAATGAAAAATATTTGGTCACTAAAAAGCCTGTGAAGGAGAGAACACATAATGAGTAAAAGAAAGCTGAGAAAGAAATCATGAAACTTAGACTACATTCAGATCAACCATTACAAGTCTCTACTACACACTACATCACGGGGACACACACCCTCACCATTTCTTCTGATCCCGGAGAAACCATCCTCATCCCCGAAGAAGAACTCGGCCTCTTCAGTCTCCTCCTGGACGATCCCTCTCTCTCTCGCTTGATGGCCGCCTTACCTCGAGAGAAGCTATTGGTACGAGAGAACTCCACGGGCTCAGAGGCACAGCGAGATCGCGAGGCCTTTCGAGCTGCCAAGTCTTTCTTGGCCTTCTGGATGAGCCCGCTAGAGTGGTTGAGCCAGGAGTCTCTTAGGGAGGTCTTGGCTGCTCTTAGGAGGAACTTGGTCCCCGTCACCATGTCGTACACGATCAGGTTACGACGATCGATGTCCATGTCGTGGACCATGGAGACATCGTGCAGCTGCAAACACACAGACGTTAGGAATAGTGGAAGTGCGTACCACCCAGCCATTGCTAAGCTAGCCCCTCCTCCCAAGCTAGCACCGTCCACAGTAGCCCCTCCCTCTCAAGCTAGTCCCATCCACAGTAGCCCCTCCCTCTCAAGCTAGCACCGTCCACAGTAGCCCCTCCTTCCCAAGCTAGCACTGTCCACAATAGCCCCTCCTTCCCAAGCTAGCCCCTCCCCTCTGGATCTGCTCCCTCTCTCACCATCAACCTCTCCTTGATGGCATAAATCTCTTTCTCTTCCTTCCTCCTCCTCTTGGTTATTAGAAGAGCGCGCTCAAACAAGAAGACACGCCTCTCCTTCAAAGTCTGCCGGTAGCTCTCCTGACAGAGAAACATGTCCTGCAGAACTAGAGATCCGAACTTGTCCAGCCTCAGAGGCCCCTCGATGAGGCTGAGGTGGATGGCGTTGTTAGCCTGGGTGGAGATCCTTCTGGTCACCTCCACTCCACTGTCGATGTTGCTGGCTGGGAGACCAGCACGCGTGCTAGTCAAGACACAACAACAACAACAACAACAACAACATTATAAAGCAGTCTGCTGTTGAGGGATCAGAATATGCCAGTAAATATGTACATACATGCATAATGAACAGATTTTTGAGACCTTGTCTCCTGGTGATTGCGGCAGCTACCATTCTCTAACTATAGTAGCACGGCTCACGGGAAAAGAATCACGCAAATATTGAAACAATTTGAATAATTTCAATAATTTCACTCAAGAGTATCGCACACATAGTATGTTCTAATTACCTGTACTTCTGGAAATCCCCCAGTAGCAGCCCATACTTGGTGATCCTCTGGACTGGGAGGATGAGGTAGTCGGGCAAGTTCTGGCGATCTCTCACTGCCGAGCTGCGCTCTTCAAAGAAGGCGGAGAAGTCGTGGTAGATCTGGTCTGAGGCGGCTTTGTTCTGGCAGTACGCAACATACAGACAAAGCTCCGCCTCGTGGTTCACGAACACGTCTCCGAGTTTCGTGGGGTCTTTCTCGCAGTCTAGCAACTCAGGGAGCAGCTTGCTGCAATAGAAATGGGATATCCATGAAGACTTGCTATGAACTAGTCTAGTCTAGGAATCGGGTAATATTCTATTCTAGCACTTGAATGAGTTGAGTATGTTGCTCTTTAGCAAGAATATAAATACCCTAGGTACGTAAACCCCCAAATAATTAAACAATTAAAAAATAAAATAAAATAAATAAATAATTGATCAATCAATCAGTAAAAAGTTTATATCATTTAAGACTCCATTTTTTCCTACCATGTTTTTACACCAGGGAGATATGCTGACATAATGTAATTCAGTTAAATTCAGTTTTTATCCAATTGATGAATATCATCTATGTTTAAAATATTCAAAACTATATTCCTAATAATTCCATCATCTGAAAGTTACTTAGTGACAGGTCTACATAGCATGTGACGGGACTGCATATGTGTCCCTCCCACGGGACCTACTGGAACTGTACCTCTTATGGAACATGTAGATGTCCTCCAGGTTGCCAAACAACGTGTTCCTCAGAGCCCGCAGTGCCCTGGGGGCGGAGTCCCCGTTAGCCTTAGGGTCGTAGTTCTAATGACATAGAATGAGATAATGATAATACAGCCGCATGAGGCGGAGCTAAAGGAAGCTTACAGTCAGACAGAATTGGAGCTTCTGGACATAGTCAGCCTCTGTCTTGGAGAGTTCAGATAAAACAAATCTACAGAACAAGAAGAAGGTAAGAATAACTCATGAAATAAGTGAGATTCTTTCCAGCTGTCCATATTGTTACTATAGCAACATTCTCAAAGATTACCGAATTATGTTCCAAAATCTAAACCCCACCTCTTATCTACCCTTTATACTCTGTAGGCTAGCCCCTCCCACCTGACACACCTCCTTCTCTCCTCGGCATCTGCTCTATGCTCTTCATTATCGTACACTTCCACAGCTTCAGGAGACATCACCACCGGCGACGAGCTGCTCCGCCCAGACATCTCCGTGGAAACGTCGCTCTCATCGGATGTGGAGAGAGAGTAATGAGGTAAAGTGGGAGATCGAACTCTGCCGATATCTCGGTAAGGGGCCAGGTATGCCGCGGGCACCCAGCCCTCGTTGTTGGGGCGTGTCGCCGGACGCACAAGGCACCAGTCATTCCTGGAGTGGTCCAGCACTTCAACCACCTCCCCCTCACTCACACTCAGCATGCTCGACTCTGTGGCCTCGTAATCTGCTAGTACCACCCACTGGGTGTGGTCAGATGGTGACTATGACAACAAAAAATGAGAGAAATAATAACTTTTGAGTGAGTACATCTGCAGTTTTAAAAAAATGTTTGAAGACATTTTCAACTTCAGGGGGTTCTCTTAAGGGGTTAAATATAGCTACTTGCGAGAAAATACTTTCTATATTTATTTCCTGAAATATTACATTACACAGTTCACTGGCTATGAGCAGGACTGTGTAATTGCATTCACTTTCACTTGAACTTCTCTTCCTGGTCCACAGTTGTATTGCACACTAACAAAAATACCTTAAATTAACCTCAGCTGCAGGTTAGGTTAAGAACAGCCAGATGTTGTGCATTCTCTTTGCTTGTTATAACTAAATACGATTATTGTACCACCCAATCTGAGACTTAATCCTCACTCTCTGTTCTGTTGGATCAGGTGTGCGGATGCACTGCACTCAATAAAACAAAACAATAGACAATAGAAGTTATGCTATAAATTTACACATAAATAGCCAATGAATTCTCAGACTCACTCTGAACACACACACACACACACACACACACACACACACACACACACACAAGACTGGCTTTACTGAAGATCCTATAACAGAATATCACAACCAGTGGCACCACTAACTCCAATGACATCAACTAGAAGAGGTCATTATATGTCATGTCCACTCACTGGATTCACAAGCTCTAAAAGAACCCCCACTGCATAGCTACAGTACTCTAGCCACAGCATAGCTCTAGCTAGCTACCCTGGCCACAGCACAGCTCTAGCTAGCTACCCCGGCCACAGCACAGCTCTAGCTAGCTACCCCGGCCACAGCCTAGCTCTAGCTAGCTACCCCGGCCACAGCCTAGCTCTAGCTAGCTACCCCGGCCACAGCACAGCTCTAGCCAGCTACCCTGGCCACAGCCTAGCTCTAGCCAGCTACCCCGGCCACAGCACAGCTCTAGCTAGCTACCCCGGCCACAGCACAGCTCTAGCTAGCTACCCCGGCCACAGCCTAGCTCTAGCTAGCTACCCTGGCCACAGCCTAGCTCTAGCTAGCTACCCTAGCTCTAGCTAGCTACCCTGGCCACAGCCTAGCTCTAGCTAGCTACCCCGGCCACAGCACAGCTCTAGCTAGCTACCCCCGGCCACAGCATAGCTCTAGCTAGCTACCCCGGCCACAGCATAGCTCTAGCTAGCTACCCTGGCCACAGCCTAGCTCTAGCTAGCCACCCCGGCCACAGCCTAGCTCTAGCTAGCTACCCTAGCTCTAGCTAGCTACCCTGGCCACAGCATAGCTCTAGCTAGCTACCCTGGCCACAGCCTAGCTCTAGCTAGCTACCCCGGCCACAGCCCAGCTCTAGCTGGCTACCCTGGCCACAGCACAGCTCTAGCTAGCTACCCTGGCCACAGCCTAGCTCTAGCTAGCTACCCTGGCCACAGCCTAGCTCTAGCTGGCTACCCTGGCCACAGCCTAGCTCTAGCTAGCTACCCTGGCCACAGCCTAGCTCTAGCTGGCTACCCTGGCCACAGCCTAGCTCTAGCTGGCTACCCTGGCCACAGCCTAGCTCTAGCTAGCTACCCCGGCCACAGCATAGCTCTAGCTAGCTACCCCGGCCACAGCATAGCTCTAGCTAGCTACCCTGGCCACAGCATAGCTCTAGCTAGAACTCCCAAATCATCCCTTACCTTGTACTTGCTAAACAGTGTCAGCCTCATCAAACCACACGTGCTATTAAAACTGCTCAACACTCCATTCATACATACGTATCTACGTAGCAACTGGTAACTAGCTTTCTTTCCTCTTCTTCCTCCAGCTACTCTAGCCTGAGAATTACTTCTGCTTGTCCACTGCAAGCAAATTGCCAGTCTGACCTTACAAGGAAGACGGGCACTTTATAAAGCTCGTTGAGCCTCAGAGTGATCCAGTTACCACTTCCATTCCGATACCTCTGTTCAACCTACCGTAACCTCGTTAAAGCAGGGGCAACTCCACGAGGGCCCTCTCAAAGCAGGTGGAATGCCAAGCTGGTAATTGGAGCTAATTAACCGTGCAAAACTAACCATCGCTCGTCCACGCAGCAGAGCAGGCGTACAAACACTCGCGAGGGAGCTGATAGGCCGTGGGGGAGAACAGAACAAGGAAAGGTGTGCTTTAATAGTTGACCTTATTAATTGTCATTAAACATGGAGGAAAAAACACATTTACAAGCTGTAAAAAAAATACGCTGATAGATTCATTTGAATAAACCACTTGTACACGACCTGAACTGAAATATGAGGCATTTTATCTCCTCCAGCTTTTTATACTAAAAAACTACATATGGAGACTGTCTTCATGGACTGGCTGAATGACCAGAGAGAGGTCTTTAAATGTGCCCGATGCTGATACTCAAGATCAATGTTTGACAACACTTACTTCTTTCTTCCTTAATATATAACACACACCATTCTTATTCATCATATAACCCCATTACCAACACTGTACAACTCGTGAAGGGCCATTATGTGTATGTATGTATGTATGTATGGTACTTGCTGTCAGCCATTAGTGAAGCATTGTATGTATACATTAATTCCAGCTGGCAAAAGAAAACCAGAATAAAGCCATGCATAGAAAGTTGATACAACTGGGCATGCCCAGAGGCTATTGGGTATATCCTTGGCAACACTTAAAAAGGTTTGTATTTTATTATTTTTATAGCGTTCGACCGAAATTAGGCTAGTCTAGATGATGCAGGTGTTAGCACAGTAAGATAGAACTTTGTCAGTGTTAACTGCTTCAGGTCCAACCTATAAATAGATTTCTATATATAGACACCTTATCTACGTAAACAGGGTGCTCATGCTCAGATGAGCAACTATCAGATGAAGGTAAAATCAGACAGCGGGAATCCAATCATTGCCTCATTAAATAGCCTAGAGCCATCTTCATAACTTCACTAAATTATAGTAAAATTTACTACTGTGATAGGATTTATTCAAAGAGCTACAAATGTTTAAGTTCAAAATGAACCAAGACCACAACAACAAACAAACAAACAAACAAACAAAAAGATAGCCACTAACTCATAATCAATTAAATGAAATTAAATGAGGTAACAACAGATTGAAATGAAGAGCTCTCTTCTCTCTCTCTATACCACTCACTCACCACAATGACTTGAGGAGCTGTTCTGGCTGTCAATCCTTTTCCCACATCATTGGTGCTCACAGAAGTGTCCAACATGTCTTCTTGGATATCTGAGAGAGCAGAGTGAAGTGAGTACATACACTGACGCCTACTGCCAACCTTAAAGTAAGCCATCTTTACCAAATAGCAGCTACTAACAAACACCATGAAACTATAGACTGGGCCACGACGGAAGAACAGAAATACCGCAAAACAAACTGAAAAATGGCATCACAAAACAGCAGATTCGATATAAATGTCTCTAGGTCATAAAACACTTCGAAATTCTAATTCTTGGTGAACGCTTCTTTACAAGGTAACAGACTAGAATCTTCTATAGTCTAAATCATCTGACATATCTCAGCACTTCAAACAGCCGATAGCTTCAAATAGCAACTCAAGTATTCATCAACTGGCTTAGCTGGATGGAGACAGGAAGAAGGCTCAGCCTAGCAGCGACCTTGACCAGAAGGCATACATGGACTAGCTCCAATGCTCTCAGAGGGTCAGAGGTCCTGAGGCTTCGCTATGACAACCATCCCAGGAAACACATGGTGCTAAAGGATGGCGCTAACGCAGTGCCAAGCCATCCATAGTGACAATCAAAGCTTCAGAGGTGTGACTTCAACTAGAGCTCAATTAACACTGAGTGCTATGGGGCTACAATGAAAATAAGAGGTGTATCGGCTAACTCCATTTTATTTTGGCCTTGGACTATGTAGAAGGGGGAAAAAAAATTGTAAAATGATGTAATAAAATTATACAAGGATTGCTTCAAGTTATCGTCCCTTACTAAGTAATAGGTAAAACCCAATCAATTCACTGACATTTATATTATAATTGTCAGGTATACATACACATACATACATACATATATACACATACACACACACACAAACAAACCCCTCAACCTCCTCTGCCTCATTCCATTCACCTTCATCTGCCTGTAGCAGCTCGGCCCTGACCCAACCCTCCTTGGGCCCCTCCTCTGCCACGCCTCCAGACTCCTCCTCCTCCGGTATGGTAGTAACTAACCACCAGTCTGCGCGTCTTGAGTCCACCACTCTGACAGGCTGGTCCTGAATTAGAGACAGCTGCTCTGGGCACTCCGCTTGGATCTCCACCACTGCTCGATACGGCACTTGGATGCTGAACATCTGCACATGCCCACAATGGAAAGATGATATGTCCCCGGGTAATTAGGTGTTTCAATAATACTGATGATTCGCGATTGAGTGTGTGAGCTTCAAGTTATGGAGTATCTCAGAGAAACAGTTGCTACCAATTACATCAATTAACCGCTTCACATTCTCACTGAGTCAGAGAATTCACCAAAAAAAGGATAATTCTTACATTAAATAACAGTACCGGAGAGTTACAGGATTTTTAGGCCTTTATAGGGAGGTATTCGGTCCCTCTGAAAATGGCTCTTCTCTCTGTGAATACAATTGAGATCTTCATGATGGCATTTGCTACAAAATTTTTATCTATTAGATTGAAATGAGAAACCCCCCCCCCCCCCCCCCCCCCCACCCCCCCCTACCCCCCCCCCCCCCGCTGAGATTTCAAAAATGTTGATCTGACCCTTCTCAAGTTAGATTAATAAAAATATTCTGATTTTACCTCCAGCATAAGCAAGTCAGTTGATGTTTGATGTTAAAAACAAAACAAAAAAACAACAACAACAACAACAACAAAAAACACCCAACATTTTCTTTTGATGGTCTATCCACCGCTCACCTCATCCAACTGGTTCTTGGTAGGCTCTGGTATGTTGCCGTCGGCGTCAGCTAGGAATGGAGCCAAGTAGAGCTCCATTCTGTTCAGTTGCATCTCTGACGCAGTCGGCCCTCTACCAAAAACAAACAAACAAAAACCAAACACGTTTATTAGCTGAAAATGCAGTAATGGAGACAGAGGAAGTCAGTCCAATCAGGACAACCACTCACTACCAGCTTGAATCACTGAATACATACACATGTGCACATCAAGCACGCCATGGAGCCAGCCATCTTGCTGCCGCATCTGTCTGGCTTACAATGCTTCGCACTACATGGACTTTAGCGGCAGAAATAATGCAGACAAGAATACTAGAAATGTCTCTTCTAATGATTGGTTGTGAGTCACAAACACTCAGACTAACTCCTTCACGGATTCAAATGAACTATTTACCAGTGCCACGTCAGAAATAAGAACTCCGGCACATGCTTAATGAACTTGAATTAGCTTTCATAGAGACATAATGCTCTAATCATTTCTTAGAATGGCCACCAATACATCACCCTGACCACAGTTCACCATTCTCTCCCACAATCACCATTTTCTTTATCCTCAACCCTCAAGAGGTATCGCGAGTTCTTACTTCAATATTAAATCAGTCAGTTCTCCGGTCTCGTCCTCAAATGGATCGGGGGGAGGTGACGAATTGCCCTCAGGGGTAGGAGAGCCAGGACCGTCCAGTATCCTGCGCTCCAGGTAATTAGCCGGCACCCAACCATGCTCCTCGTTCTGCGATGACATCACTAACCACCAGTCAGTACGAGAGCTATCCAGTACCTGAGGTGGGAAGAGAAAGGGGAGGGGCTGAAAGACATAGTAGAGAAAGGGGAAAGGGGAGGGGCTGAAAGCATAGCTACAGAGCCTACAGGCACATGAGGTTGATCTAGAAAAATCACTATCAAGTTTTAAACTTCCGCATTCTCCTTAATATTGTCCACGATCTTTCTTCTATCAGAGGGTAATTATTAGTATAAGTCTTCAGCTAGACTCTAAACTTAACTGAAGTGCTTGATTTGAAATAGGATGACCAGTTAGCTGATTTTAATGTCGGACTTAATGAGGACGAAGAAGAAGGCGTGGCAGATGACGAGTGACTGAGACGCTGTAGCTCAGACAGGTATGCAGTGTTTCTTTGATTTGTAGTGTTCAATTTGCATGTAATATTTATTTAGCAACCAAGACAGAGACAGAGGCCTGCACACTGCTCAACTAGACAGAGGCCTGCACACTGCTCAGCTAGACAGAGGCCTGCACACTGCTCAGCTAGACAGAGGCCTGCACACTGCTCAACTAGACAGAGGCCTGCACACTGCTCAACTAGACAGAGGCCTGCACACTGCTCAACTAGACAGAGGCCTGCACACTGCTCAGCTAGACAGAGGCCTGCACACTGCTCAACTAGACAGAGGCCTGCACACTGCTCAGCTAGACAGAGGCCTGCACACTGCTCAACTAGACAGAGGCCTGCACACTGCTCAGCTAGACAGAGGCCTGCACACTGCTCAGCTAGACAGAGGCCTGCACACTGCTCAGCTAGACAGAGGCCTGCACACTGCTCAGCTAGACAGAGGCCTGCACACTGCTCAGCTAGACAGATGCCTGCACACTGCTCAACTAGACAGAGGCCTGCACACTGCTCAACTAGACAGAGGCCTGCACACTGCTCAGCTAGACAGAGGCCTGCACACTGCTCAGCTAGACAGAGGCCTGCACACTGCTCAGCTAGACAGAGGCCTGCACGCTGCTCAACTAGACAGAGGCCTGCACGCTGCTCAACTAGACAGAGGCCTGCACGCTGCTCAACTAGACAGAGGCCTGCACGCTGCTCAACTAGACAGAGGCCTGCACGCTGCTCAACTAGACAGAGGCCTGCACGCTGCTCAACTAGACAGAGGCCTGCACGCTGCTCAGCTAGACAGAGGCCTGCACGCTGCTCAACTAGACAGAGGCCTGCACGCTGCTCAACTAGACAGAGGCCTGCACGCTGCTCACTCTACAAGGCCTCTGCACAACGCTTTCTCACTAGACGAGCCTGCACCGCCCCCTGCTCTCAGCTAGACAAGGCCTGCACGCTGCCAACTAGACAGAGGCTGCACGCTGCTCACTAGACAGAGGCCTGCACGCTGCTCAACTAGACAAGGCCTGCACCCTGCTCAACTAACAGCAGGCCCTGCACTGCTCCGCTATACATAGGCCTGCACGCTGCTCAACTAGACAGAGGCCTGCACACTGCTCAACTAGACAGAGGCCTGCACACTGCTCAGCTAGACAGAGGCCTGCACGCTGCTCAACTAGACAGAGGCCTGCACACTGCTCAACTAGACAGAGGCCTGCACACTGCTCAACTAGACAGAGGCCTGCACGCTGCTCAACTAGACAGAGGCCTGCACGCTGCTCAACTAGACAGAGGCCTGCACGCTGCTCAACTAGACAGAGGCCTGCACGCTGCTCAACTAGACGAGGACTTATGCACACTGCTCAACTAGACAGAGGCCTGCACACTGCTCAACTAGACAGAGGCCTGCACACTGCTCAACTAGACAGAGGCCTGCACGCTGCTCAACTAGACAGAGGCCTGCACGCTGCTCAACTAGACAGAGGCCTGCACACTGCTCAACTAGACAGAGGCCTGCACGCTGCTCAACTAACAGAGGCCTGCACGCTGCTCAACTAGACAGAGGCCTGCACACTGCTCAACTAGACAGAGACCTGCACACTGCTCAGTTTGAAGCAGTTCAAACTAACCGTCCATTAGTGATATAATATCTCCTATCACTTCCTTTTCTTTTCTACCTTCTTAAAAATTAAGTGACAGAGAGGATTCAATAATGTCAACTGAGAAATATAATTATAATGAACTACACACATTAAAAACACCACCTTCAAAACACACACACATACACACACACACACACACACACACACACACACACAGCACTCTCACCTGCACACATTGACCAGCTCTTAGAGAAACATTTGATTCCTCTGTTCCTTTGAAGTCCGCTATAGCTACGAATACTTCCACAGGGTCAAAGTCCTCCATGGAGTTATTCGGAGAGGCCTAAACAAAATCAATTTCAAACAATTATTTCAGAGCAGATATGAAGTTTCATAGACCACACCCACTGATGACGGCTCACGGCCTGTCCCTCATCATCAGACTACCTTGCCACGCCCCCTCACCTTAACAGTGGCTCGCTGCAGCTGACTGAGCTCCCCTCGCGGCCGCTTCATGTGGGCGGCCAGTTGGGTGGGGTCTATCTTTATCTTGGGAATGTTTGGCTGAGACAGCGTGTGCGTAGGAATCTGAGGAAGAACGACAAGAACAGGAAAACATCAGTAAATAGAAAAATAATGAAGTCTTTAACAATACATCAATCAGTCAGTCAATAAATCAATCAGTCAGTCAATCAATGAATGAATCAATCAATGAATGAATCAATCAGTCAATCAATCAATCAGTCTATCTATCAATGAATCTATCAATCAGTCAATGAATCAAATCAATCAATAAATCAATCATTCAGTCAATCAATGAATCAATCAATCAATCAATAAATCAATAAATCAATCAGTCAATCAATGAATGAATGAATGAATGAATCAATGAATCAATCAATCTGTCAGCCAATCAATCAGTCAATCAAGTAACCAATCAATTGATCAATTTACATAATTAAACAATAAAAAGATAATAAAGAATAACAATTGTTTGTAAGCAGATGCACTACTTTATCTTATGCTTACAACTGTATCTACCCACACACACACACACGCACCCACACACACACACTCCATCACCCACCCACCATCAAGGGGTTGTATCCCAGGAATGAAATGGAGGACTGATTGTTGGGAGGTCCCTTGGGACTAAACGACGACGGCAAAGACTGCAGAGAACTTGACAGAGGCTCGGCTCCTTGCAGGGAAAGATGGTGGAGCAACGGAGGACGCTCTGACGGCTGAGACGACGCGGGACTTGGGAGGGGCAAGCTGCCGGGGGCATCTTGACTAATCTCTACGGGTGACGATGTCTTGATGGGCGTGTCATCCACCACATCCCCTTCGGTCTCAGAGCTAACTCCGTCTGAGTAACTGGTCTCGCTGGTATTGCTCTGAGTTGTGGAGGAGAAGGTCGTCTGATAGTTCGGCTGGCTACTGTTCATGGACGTCAGCTCCGTCAGACTCGTCTGACTCGGAGTGAGCAATTCCAAATCCGGGGGCGGTAGAGAGGGCGTGGCTTGGAGCTGCGGGGTGACACTCTGACCTGTGGTGACCTCTGATACTTTATTCTCATTTTCCGACTCTGCAACTATCGGCTCATCGTGACTAAGTTCACTTGAAGTGGGAACTTCTGGGGACGAAAGTTCCCCTCCGTCCATAGAGTCTCTTGTCATGGCCACACCCACTTCCTCTTCAATAGTGGGGCCACTCCCACTGCTGTCATCGTCCGGAGGCACTTCCTGTCCGGTCTCTGCCTCAAACTGCTCCACAGGAGGAGGAGGTACAGGTGGTGCCACAGGGGAACCACTCACCAGCTCTGTCTCCTTGGCAACTAAGCAACAACAACAACAACAACAACAACAAAGACATATTAGCATTAACATAATTGGACAGACAGTTTTTAGTTTCCATGGTTGCTATAATTCTGGTCAACTGCATAATAAATGACTTCTAAAGTTCACAGGAACTTACGAATTGAAATTTAAATCATAACTTCAGAAATCATTAGTTTAGCAATTATTTGGTTCTTAAACAGCTAGTGATTTATAAAGTCCTATATACATACAGGTAGCAAATGAATCCATACTGTAGCTTGCCAGTAACTAGTCCAACCAGAAACAATGCACACACAAAATGCTGTGCATCTAACAGCAGCTGCTTTTATAAGAGAACGTGTACTAATAGATGTTAAATATTTCAGGATTAGTCCTTCAAACAAACTATACTGTATGTACCTGGAAAAAAATATCTAAACTTCGGTGTTGGGGTGTTATAATTATAATTCTGAGAATACCCTACCATGTCCTCCTCATCCACTCACCATTAGTCACTCGCTCCAGACAGGACGGGATGACAAAGCCTTCCATCTGCTCTTCACCTTTGAACCTGGGAAGAGTGAGCACCAGCCATGCCCCTTTCTCGCTGTCGTCTAGTAGTTCCACCGTTTGTCCAGGCTCCAGTGAGAGAAATCCGTCACCCTCCACTGAGCATGCTCGAACCACCGCCCACAAGTCATCATCTTCTCGCTACAACATAAAAAAAATACAAATATGATCCAGTCATTCTCGGCTACAATAATTATAAAACAAGAGCAATTTTCCTGTTTTAACAGCCAATATTTAAAACTTAGTGCGACATTTCAACTTCTTGCCGAAGTCCTCTTCTAGACCAGAGGACCAAACACAGGAAGTTCTAATTATACATTATATTGGCTGCTTAAAAACACTATTAAAACACTCCTATTATTACATTAATTAAAACACTCCTACTATTACATTAATTAAAACACTCCTATTATTACATTAATTATGAAATTCATTATTAACAACAGAAGACACTAATAAACCAAAAATGGCACCAATCTGAAGTTAAAACAACAGAGGAACAGGAAGTATTCAACACCCACTACCTCTCTCTCTCTCTCCTGGTACACTCACTAACTCAGCACCCACTGGTCGTACAATACAGTGTGCTCACTGGAGCATGGCCAGGCAGGAAAGTGGGGGGGATGCCTGAAGAAAGAGCGGGACAAGCACCATCTGCAATACTCGCAGACAGACAGACAACTACCGGCCAACGATGATGATGATGATGCAAATCTTTATTAAGAGAGTTAAACTAGTAATTCGTGCACAATGGACTGTGGAGGGGCGGGCATTATTCGGAAGTAAATCATTATCGCTCGTCTTCATACTTGTGTGGGTCAGTAATGAAATTTTCCGAATTGAATGATACGCCCCGTTGGATAAAACACCCGAGGGCATTCAGGAATGTTAAGTTAATTAATTTAATAAAGCTCAACGAGATGAACGGATTACACAAGTGAACATCTCATTCATACAAAATATATACATACTCCATGTGAAATGATGAAGAGGGAGAGAGGGAGATGTGTAGCAGAGACCCAAAGCTTTGTCAAAATAAAGTTGACCATTTTTGACCAGGAGGATAGAACTCCCAAAAACAACAACAACAACAACAACAACAACAACAACAACAACAAAAGCATTCCTCTAGGGATGTTTCCTCTCAAATAAATAGCATTAATACCCAGAGGTCTGTGATACACACTAATTCCCACACACACTCCAGCATTAGCTAACAGTTAAAGTGTATCAGTTAAGTTGCTAGTTGAATAAACTTTGTTGCTTCTCTTGCTGGTCAGCTACCATCTCCTGAAGGAGTAACTTACTTGTGCCGGTATGAAGTGTCCATTAGACATGGATGCCAGTCGTATGTCCATATGGGATGGCAGACTGGCAGAGGAGGCGGCGGTGTTGCCTGACTCTGTGCTGATGATGGAGGACCTGATCATAGCTCTGGATACATACCACATTATGCATAATATACAGCTACATGTACATGTATGCATATAACTTGTTGTGCTCACTTGTTGACAAACAAACAACACAGTATACAAAATGAAAACAACAACTACCGAATGCCATTAGTGAAGTAAATTGTAAACAATTTTACTGCCAAAAAGATTTTGAAATATTGATCTGTGCTGCAAACTTGATAATTCTACTGAATTAAGAATATTTTAAAAGAAATTATTTATATTTTATACCATTCATGAACAACAACAACTCCTCCAGCAGAACACAAAACAACAACAACAACTCCACCAGCAGAACACAAAACAACAACAACAACAACAACAACAGAACCCAAAATAACAACAACAACTCCACCAGCAGAACACAAAACAACAACAACAACAACAACAACAGAAGCCAAAATAACAACAACAACAACTCCACCAGCAGAACCCAAAATAACAACAACAACAACTCCACCAGCAGAACACAAAACAACAACAACAGAACCCAAAATAACAACAACAACTCCACCAGCAGAACACAAAACAACAACAACAACAACAACAACAGAAGCCAAAATAACAACAACAACAACTCCACCAGCAGAACCCAAAATAACAACAACAACAACTCCACCAGCAGAACACAAAACAACAACAACAACAACAACAACAGAAGCCAAAATAACAACAACAACAACTCCACCAGCAGAACACAAAACAACAACAACAACAACAACAACAGAAGCCAAAATAACAACAACAACAACTCCACCAGCAGAACACAAAACAACAACAACAACAACAACAACAGAACCCAAAATAACAACAACAACAACTCCACCAGCAGAACACAAAACAACAACAACAACAACAACAACAACAGAAGCCAAAATAACAACAACAACAACTCCACCAGCAGAACACAAAACAACAACAACAACAACAACAGAAGCCAAAATAACAACAACTACAACTCCACCAGCAGAACACAAAACAACAACAACAACAACAACAGAAGCCAAAATAACAACAACTACAACTCCACCAGCAGAACCCCAGTGAGTGTATCTTCTACTGACTAGAAAAGCCTCTGTAACTCACTCTCTCTTGGCCAAGCTAGTCGGCAAGTTTCCCAGACCTTCTTCCTCCAGCTCTGCGGAGTCCTTTGATCCTTGCTCTCTCCTCTTGCGTCGGCGGACGGACAATTTACGCCTGATGGAAGTGGACCTCCTCAGCCACACCTCCTCTTTCTGAGGCTTGATGGGCGTGGTGATAGGAACAACCACTCCTTGGAAGAAGGGAGGGGCTGGAAGTTCGTCCTCCCGCACCAAAATTTCTAAAATAAATGTGTTTATTTTCATTCACAACTAGTGAATATTTCGCACGTGTGATGATCACCTACCTCGTGATGTCTCTCTCTTCTGCAACACAGGCCACAGCTCCTGCAGCCACACTGCCTTCACTAGCAGAGGTTCTCTGAGAGCCTGCATCAAACACAATAACTTATGAACAGCAAGATGGAGACTAAAGACTGACTTTATTAACTTACACCACCAGAAAGACTGGAGCTGTCTAGTGCTGACAATAATGTGCAGTATGTATAATATACAACTATATCGTTCAGTGGTACATATCACCATCAACAACGCTGGGATCGCTCGCTATTTGTAGCCACTCCCCCTACCTCCTCCCTCCCTCTCCCCAGTGACACACCCACCTGCAGCACTAGGAGGTTGTCGGTAGACAGTCGACCAGCACAAAGGGCAAACTTCTCGTTGTCTGACTTGTACGTCTCCAACAGATGCAGCTCAGAAGTCTAGACATAGAAATATCACACATGAGTGTACAGGGTTTCATACAGACATGGGAGCCCGGGGATTTTCCCCCTCCGCCCCCTAAATTATGTTTCCCCCCTAAAGATTTTCCCCCCCAACTGAATGCTTCAGAAAAATTAATGATTACTATAAATAGCCTTACAGATAAGTTACACTTCTTCCAAATCAACATTTCTCTAGTTTTGGTCCTTCAATACCAATTCTTATTAAAGCATAGAAGCTGTAGTGTTTGTACAGTGACAGAGAGACATAGTTTGTCAAGTTTTCATCGGAAATCTGTTCCACAGTCTCACGGTCATGACTTGAACATATTATGTAGATGAACTGTTTTTTACGACTCGGCAAAATCCCCCCCCCCCCCTCTTAGCGAAAAATCCTGTATGAGTCCGTGGTGTATTAGCAAGATTCAACTTTTCCCCTCTTAGCGAAAAATCCTGTATGAGTCCGTGGTGTATTAGCAAGATTCAACTTTTCAATTCTTATCCATACATTAATGTAATACACACAGGTGTATATGCTCCAGTAGAACAACAGCCAATGGAATTTCTCAGTACAGTTAACTCCTCCAGTATGATTTAAAAATAAAATTAATAACAATAATAGCAGTTTTTTCCCTATGTTTTATCAGCCTATATAAATATGTATATAATATATATATATACATGTATATGTAATTGGCCAATATGACAGAATCATTCAGCCAATCTTCATTAAACACAAGCACACTAAAACTTCAAATACTGACAGAGAAATCTCAAGGACTAATTGAACGAGATTTAAATGCTAATAATGTTTAGACAGTAGTTTCTATATTTGGTTAAGTGAGTCCTGCCTATTGTCATAACAACGTGTACTGTCTTCATCTGTGTACAGTCTTGAAATGACCTGTCTCTGTTGCATCCCTTTTCCGGCCCAACTCAGATGCTTAGCCAAATACAGCCTTCGTGATGAAATCACTATTCTCTCTAGCACGCCTCATGACAGTGACACTACTCCATACTCACACCCAGTGCCACCCTGTGCCACCATGATGGTAACACAATCTATACTTACATCCAGTGCCTCGATGAACTCCAGGTAGTGCTCCTTCTTCTTCCCTCGTCCCTTCTCCTTGCGTTTCTTTGCCACCACCACCATGCTGGGATGAAGCATGACGCACATCTCCTGGGGCTTCTTCTTCTTGGACCGGGTGCTGTACACAGAGAACTGGTTTCTGCATATCATGTCTCCATTAAAGACAATCTGGTGGGGGCATCCCCTCAAACGAGACAAAACTGTGGCATTGTCTACTCTGCGAAGGATATCAACTGTCGTCTTCACCGTCTCCTGGGTACATATTAAAGTTATTAACACTTCTGATGCAAATATTACCACATTTGGCACTAATATTAACACATTTGACTCTAACACAACTGATACTAATACTATCACTACCAATTATGCCACTAACACCAATATATCAACATGGAATTTAACACTTAATACCACTGACAGTAATATAACACATTGACTCCAATATCAACACCACTAACACTGATATTAACACAACTAACACTGATATTAACACCACTAACACTAATATTAACACAACTAACACTAATATAACACCACTAACACTAATATTACCACCACTAACACTGATATTAACACCACTGATGCTAACCTTAACCAAGTCAACACCGTGAAGGTACTGTTTCTGAACGCAGTAAGTGAGGTCCCGGAACATCTCCAGGTAGTGCACCAGCCGGACCCTGGGACTACACAGATGTCCTATCAGGCTCATGGAGTCCCCCAACTGTCGTTGGTAGTCTGACAGAAATGTCCCACCATACTCCCTCAGGATCTTCAGTCCCTGTTCCATGTTAGTGAGGAATGGAATGTAGACATGAAAGCCTTGTTCGTTTGCCTTGAAGACATTACAAATGCCTTCAAGGGATCCTTCCACCAAATTCAAGTCATCACTGAAAGATCTGAACCACAAGAAGAATACATCACATGATATGATAGGAATGGGAATGAAACTGTGAGCAAAGGAATGAGGTAATGAATGAATGGATGAGTGGGTGAATGAATAAAGAATACATGATTGATTGATTGATTGAATGAATAAAAGTATGAATGAATGAATGAATGAATGAATGGATGAGTGGAGATGAAATAATAGATCAGATCATGAATGAATCAAACCATCAAAGAATGGAATATTCAATGAATGAACTTACACAGTGTGTATAAACAACTCACTTTTGGAAGTCATACAGATCCAGTATGTTACTGAGTACCCTGGTGTGGGCTCCTTGAAGGAAGCTGGGTAGATTAGGAGAGGAGGCTAAGAGAGGATAGTACTTCTCCACCAGGACCTCCAGCGACCTCATGTATGCTCCTTCTGTCGCTATAATCTCCTGCAAAACCAGAGTCAAGCTTTTGAGAGGGCGTGGCTCCATCGATGGGAGATCAACAAGATCCTCTCCCTCCATCTTGTCGTCTTCGTTCCATTCCAATGTCTGGTCTTCAAGCCATTCCAAATCGGAGTCATCTAGGTGGCTGGAACCGGACTCTGACGGACAGCTGGTGTCAGACAGAGAATCGGAATCTTCCATCTCACTAAAACTGGTTCCACTCTCGTCCAAGATTTGGTAGTATCCAGGAGTGGGCGGGCGAGGAGGAGGAGTCTGCTGAGGAGATGGCGTGAGCACAGATGGACTGGGTAGGCGTGGTCTAGGGGGGCTTTCTGGATAAAGTTCCCGAGAATCTTCAGTGTTGCTTGGCTCCGACTGTGCTGATTGGATCTCCTCAGGGTCTTGATCCGTCACCATATTCCCAGTTTCAATCGTAGATGAAAGCGCTTTACTCATTGAACTGTCAGAGTGGCGATCTAGTGAGTTCGTAAGGTCATCGTCATGGTTTCTCAAGCCACGCCTCTGACTCATTCCGCTGGCGGACCGATCCGAGAGACTGAGGCTCAGAGACAAGTCTTCAATGGTCTCAGGTGACAGGACAGGTTCACAGGAATCTCTTTCCCTGTCTCGCCGAGACAACGAACCGGTGGAGCATTCGCTTGACTTGGTGGTGGGCTGGTCTTTCTTCTTCTTCCTCATGCTGTCTCTGTTACTGGAACTGGAACTGTCCTCAGTTTTGGATTGGGAATCAAACATTTCTCGAAGGCTCGATACTTTACCAGTTAATACTCCCCAGCCGCGACCTCTAGCCTTAGAAGCCGGAGTGGCAGTAGTGGGTGGGGCAGGCTTGGACGTCTGTGTAGCCGAGTTCTGAGAGACGGGAGACCTGTCTTCCGGAGATGCAACTCCAGCTTCAGGTCGAGGTTGTTCCTCAGAGACTTGCTCCTTGGCCGTTTGTTCAGAAGCTACATCTTGTTTGGCCTCAGGGGGACTGTTGCTATGCGTCAGTGTGATCACCTGGTGCTTGGGAGGAGGGGTGTGGTCCTTTATCACAGTCCTAATCACTGTGGGGGCAGTATGGAGGCATGTCCTGGGTGTGTCCTCAACCGGAGGTGGCGGTGGTGACACCATGATTACAGGAGTCGGTGAAACTACATCTCTCACACACTCTTCCACCGACACCCTCTCCACGACGTGCACCTTGTTGTGGCTGTCTCTCCCAGATGAGGAATGTGCCGGAGAGCGTCTGGGTAAGCTGGATGTCCTCGGAGACCAAGCAGCTGGCTGTTCAGACATCTTCTCTGTCAGCTCCATCAGTTCACTCGACTCAAAGAGCATCTTGATGTCTTCAATCTTTCGTATCCTCTCCTCTTTGGACAGGCCACGCCTCCTTAACGACGGCGAATCGTCCTCACTGGACATCGATGTGTTATGAAGAACACTGTTGCTAGGAGACTGGTCTAGAACGACTTCGTCCACCGTCTTGGAGCGGCCGCGCGATACGATAGGAGCGGCGATTGTGTACGATATGCCAGGATTAGGGGGAGGAGCTTCCTCCACTACCTTGCTCTTCTGATTCAGAACTGCTATTTGGTCTTTCACGCCCACGGAAGAGACACTCCCTCTGGCAGCCAGCGAACTCTCGGTGTGCCTACGATTCAAGGAGCCGTCCTTCTTCTCCACCTTAGCCTTCACTTTGCTGTGGTCCTCCTCAAAAACAGAATCACTTTCCGAAGCCTTTGGCAACCGATTGGCATTCTTGCTCGTTGACGGTGCCGACTGAGGCATGACACGCCTCTCAAAGTGCGTCTTGTACTGGTCAAATATCTTCTGCAAGTTCTCCGTGGTTTCCCTAATGGCGAGCTCACTGGCAGAGAAGTCGTCCTCCAATCTGCTGTTCCTACTCCTGCGGCCCCACGACCCGGATTTAGACGAGGGGGAGTGGACAGCCGCAGGAGAGTGTGGTGCTCGCGCGAGGGTTGTGATGAGGGTGTGGCCATGGTGGGCGAGGTTTGTGAGGTGCGATGATATTGAGGCAATTTTGAGTCTCCCAGGAAGGTCCGTGCCGGAGTAGTTACGACACATTTCAATCGCTTCTTCCATGTCTCGTTTCAACTACAAACAACAACAACAACAAACAACAACAACAACAATAACAACAACAAAATGGATAATTTTAAAATTGTCACAAGCAAAAGTGAAAGGTGTGCTCTATTAATACAACTCTCATTCCTTCTTGTTCTTTTAACTTCCTCTCTTAAATCTAGATGTTTCCATGCCAGGAAGTGTTTGTAAAGCCATCTACATGTATAACCAGACTTTCAACCATTGAAGGTGAATTCACAGAGAGAGAGAGAGGGGAGAAAGGAAACTTGAAGGTTTTCTACTCTCACTTTTCGTTCCATCCTTCCGTAATAATTTCCGCTCACCTTAATGGCTGTGTGGTAGAACTCCACAGTGCCCTCTAGTAAAGTTTTACGCTCCCTGAACCTAGATTGGAAATTGCCGTTCAAAGTTCGTAGATTGGACGTGATCTCGCGGATGGTGGAGGAGTGGGTGTGGTCATCTTGAAGCAGCTGCTCACTGCGGGACAAGAGCATCTTCACCTCGGATGCAGTGCGCTGCAGAGAGAATCAACAAATACATGACCAGCTCGTGCAAGGTTTAGCAATATGGGTAAGGAGTGGTCAGTAACATAAACACTTCTTTCATATATTAACTAAGATTCAGTCATTCTTGGCTGAAATGATAATTCCAAATATTTGCAGTTTTTTCTTTTACACCAATTAAAAAACTTTAACAAAGAAGAAGTTGAAATGCCGAATTGATTTTTTAATAAATAAATGTAAATTGGCTGTAAAAAGAGAAAACCCTGCAATTATGGTTTTAATTAAGGTTATAAAACTGTGACTAACTTCATGTCTATGCCTTCAGACAACCACAACATTACAACAACAACAACAACAACAACAACAACAACAACAACAACAACAACAACTAAAGCACTTGTATTTCCTGGATGAGATAGAGTGCCTTACTTCAGCTCTGGTCTGGAACTCCTGGTGCTCTGCCAGCAAATCTTCAGCTGTCTCCAGAGAAGTCCCTGTGTCAGTGTGTTGCTGGAGGAACATCTCTGCAGACTCACTCAGCCACGCACACGCCTACACACACACACACACACACACACACACACACACACATGCACACAAACACACAAAAACATACACACACACACACAACAGTGTCTAATCACCCAATTGTAAAGTAAAACTAATGCATATACATGTACAGAATTGGAATAACTGACACAATATTAATTCTGCAGTCCTCCACTATGCACAAGTAAACAAGGAAATATAAATAAATAAATTTAAGTAAAATCAATTAATACATCGTAACAAGAAAAGTTGCCACTTGGAATCTCCAGAACTATGTGCACTAATTGCTAACCGCGAGACGTACAGACAGACAGTACCTGGTCACTGGCCTGCTTGAATGACTGCCAGTCCAACAGTTCTGTCAATTCCTTGTGACGTTGTTCCCAGCGTTCGAGGATATCCGGGCCACGCCCTTCTAGATCTCCAAGGTCGACGGCAACAGACGTGCAAGCTCCGCCCACTGCCAGTTTAGGACCGCCACGAAAGCATAATAACTCGGAAGTCGATGTGAGGAAGTTCTCTCCTAAAACACAAACCACAGAAAGTAAAAATAGGTAAGGTAAAGAATTAGAGCAAACACATTTTAATGTCGAGACCAACCATATCTTCAGCTGCAATGATACTTGTGTGTGTGTGTGTGTGTGCGTGTTTGTGTGCATCAGTTAAGGCAGCCTATGGTCACTTGATTCAGTAATTCCCCTACTGGGAGACTGTGTATGTATACAAGTGAAATAACACATTTTAATCATTTAACACAAAAGCAGTTGAAACAACTGTCCTGAAGACAACCCCTTACCAAGTTCCTTGGCAATCTTGTAGTCCCTACCAGCTTCAGTGGCCAAAGGCTGCCCACATTCCAGCTGCTTTTGCGCTGTTGCCACGGTGATATCAGAAGACACATCCTCGCACACGAGGTCCTCCAGACTCTGAAGCTGATCGTCCAACTAAGTATATAAACACACACACATATACATACAGACATACATACACACATACATACATACATACACACAGTCCATCAAGGACGCCAACAAACGGCAAACACGATGGTTTGTGGAACACCACTAGGACTAGCTCCACACAGTAAGAAAGCCAACTCATCAGTGCGTGAACCCATACGAGGTGATGTCAGTTGAATCAGCTCGTGGGAAGAATATCATCTCTTATGTAACACACCCACATTCCAAGAGGCGTGGTAAATCATGTGTGAAATTGCTAAAGGTCCATTACTAGTGATGAGATGGTTTAGAGAGCAGTAAATATATATATGGTGTGCACAAAGTGGAAAGGTCAGAGAATTAAGCTATGGGATACATCAAGATCTTGTCAATCTCAACGGGGAACTCGGAATGCATTTAAAAAACTATCAGCTCCCTCGCCATTTCTTTTCTGCTGATCATTTCTAATCCGTTCAACAGATTAGTAAGTGTTGTCTTTCTCGTGAATGTTTTGGCTACTCCTGTCAGTTACATTGAGAGGTGATGTGATAAACGCTAGAAGCTGGCACACAGAGTTCCATGGCCTAGGGTCCTAGAGTTCCATGGCCTAGGGTCCTATTAGCTAACTACATGTTCAAAATTAAATAATTTTTTCATTGAATACGGTTACATTTTTATAAATAACATTATTGATTCGACAATTCCACTATTTGGAAAAACAAACTTCAACATTGTACCTTAGGAGTCAATTTATAAAATATTACTTACATCTTTATAGAGTAAACAGAATCTGGCAAACATGTCTAGCAACGTGCAGCACTGCGCCAAGATATCCTTGATCTTCTTAACGCGATCTGACACCACTTGACACAGCTGATCGATGGTTGACGATAATGTGGGAGCTTTAGGTGATAGCTGAGTCAGCAAGTCTATAACACGTTCCACCTTGTGGCAGGTAGGCTCCACCTTCTTCAGGAAGTCTTCATACTCGGACTTTAGGGACGACGCCTTTTCTGCTGTATCGTGGAAGTTGGAATGGGACATGATGAAGGATTCGTATTCTGATTCCAGCCAACCTAGATACTGGAATAGAAGAATGAGAATGGATTACTGTGGATACTTGCAAAGTAAGATAAGAAGCATATTAATGAAGAGTTAAAATACCAGATAAAGAGGAAATACGTACAATGATTCAATTTTAAATTTAAAAGTTGAATGAACATCAAGATACGACTGAGTCACTCATTTTCTACTATCACAACAGTAACAACAACAACTACAACAACAACAACAACAATTACACTAACAGCAATAATTAGAGTAACAGCAACAACAACAATTACACTAACAGCAATAATTAGAGTAACAGCAACAACAACAATTACACTAACAGCAATAATTAGAGTAACAGCAACAACAACAACAATTACACTAACAGCAATAATTAGAGTAACAGCAACAACAACAACAATTACACTAACAGCAACAACAACAACAACAATTACACTAACAGCAACTAGAGTAACAGCAACAACAACAACAACAATTACAGTAACAGCAACTAGAGTAACAGCAACAACATACTAACATCAATAGAACTGATTGGACAATAATCAGCTAAGAACAAATTACTTTGAATACTTACATACTTAAAGCAAATTCAATCAAGGGGTGAGAAAGATGACATCTTCAAGAACTAACTTACAAAACTATGACAGTAAGCTAATCTCTCTTAGCTGACTAGACATTCTCCATTCACAAAGAAAGCCATTCTAAACTCACTGCTGCTAGCTAACAAAGAGAGCAGAGCAATGGCTAAATATGAACTCCCCACCAGTCAGCCGAGCGTGCCAGTCTACCGGCCGATACATCAGAACGTGGGAAACCCGGAGTCGTCTAACTATAATGGTAGTGTAGACGATGCTCAACGATTGTTCATTAATGACATACCAACATGGAGATTACCGGGCAACCACACACACAAACACATCGTGGAGCTGCAATGGCTTCTGAAAGTGGCGAAGGCTAGATATGTGGTAGGAAACAGGAGCAATGGAGAACAACACAATAACAATGGACGATGTAGAGATGTTCACACGCAAGCTATTGGATTGGATGATCACTTTTAGATCTACTAGAAGTTAAATTCTGTATCATGAAATTAATAAGGGACTTGGAGCTACAGAATGAATGTATGTAGATTCAGAGATACAGAATGAATGTATGTAGATTCAGAGATACAGAATGAATGTATGTAGATTCAGAGATACAGAATGAATGTATGTAGATTCAGAGATACAGAATGAATGTATGTAGATTCAGAGATACAGAATGAATGTATGTAGATTCAGAGATACAGAATGAATGTATGAACATTCTGAGAGTTTGAGAGTACATACTCATAAGTGATGATATTGTCACTCCACACAAACTCACAAACTATCCTAAACTATGTGCATGTGTGCACATGTAACCATGCAGTGGTTTACAATACTTCTTGGTCACATAATGAAATAACCACGAATGCTACAAGTGGCATCCCCTCCTTTAATCTACATAGTACATATATCCCATAATCTTAATAGGCTATCCCTTGAGTGAAATGACTCTCACCTTACTGCAATGATTGCCACACCTTACCTAAAAGGCACAAACTACACTTGACTTAAAATACTAAGACCACCCCTTACCTCATAAGACCACCCCTTACTTCATAAGACCACCCCTTACCTCATACGACCACCCCTTACCTCATAAGACCACCCCTTACCTCATAAGACCACCCCTTACCTCATAAGACCACCCCTTACCTCATAAGACCACCTCTTACCTCATACGACCACCCCTTACCTCATAAGCCTCTTCCTCTAGCTCACTGAACTTGTCGGAGTTCCTCCTGCTCAAGCCGGGACTCCCTGGACTCACTTTCTTCACTTTACCGTTCACTGCTACAGACTTCGGTGATGGCGACTGAACCGTTTTCATGCCAGCACTAGAATCTCCCGATGCCGATGATGCAGAATTAGACGACAAAGGACCCTTTTCCAAACTCGAATGACTACCACCAGGTGTGACATTCACGTGTACGCCACTCCCACTTTCCAGCTTGCCATGCTCAGCGTCTACCCCGAAGCTCTTCCACGCCTCCTCCCAAAGCTTGTCTATCTCGATTTTCTCGTCAAGCAGGTTTTTGAGCTGTGTGCGTATTCGTATGACGGGTTCGCCGGGGTCCACGGGAGGATGGCTAAATATTTCCACCAGTGCTCTTCCATCCTTTACCAGTTTCCCGAACAGATCGTCCAGTTCTTCCTTCGTGGTGAGCAGCTCGTTGAGGTAGGGGACTCCCCCGCCGTCCTGAACAGCCCGCGGGGAGAGAGCCGATTTCAAATAAGAAGTGCAGCTGCTAATCTGGAATCACCAAGGAGAAATGTTATAATACGTACTAAACAGAGACAATGTTTGCTAATGTACATACTCAAACTTAAGATATTGTGTTGAAGTAATCACCTCAGCTTAAATTTATTAATTTTATTATGTATGTATTTATTTATTTATTTATTTGTGACCGTCTACAGGAAAACCAGGCACAACGCGGCACCCTTCGAAAAAATTTTTTTTTGCACTTACAGAGTTGTCGGTGTCCAGATATTGAGCTCTCCAAGTTTTATCGTCGTAGCTTAAGTCGTTCCCACTATAATAGACCTAACCGTTCCCTTCCGTCGGCTTGGAACAATACATTTAAAAAAAATCAATCGATCTTTTCTCGATATTTACGCACGCCGCATTGTGCCCGGTTTTCCTGTAGACGGTCACATTTATTTATTTAAAGCTTTACAGCCAGTAGACAAGTGAGGTGGTGGTGATAACAGAAAAGAATGGCGCAGTGAGGTGGCTGAGAGTCAGGCTCTAAGAGCTAGAGCTGCCAAAAAGATATAAAAAAAGATGTAAAAAATAATTAAAGAGAGGAGATAAAGGTGGAGGAACAACATTTAGCACATGGACACAATGAATTAAGGTGGGGCCGAAGGGAGTTTTTGCCCAAAGCCCTCACGCCCCTCCCCCTAGAAACACTTGAGCAACTAACACTTCATTACGCAACATGAAATCGTCCATATGTTGTTTGATGTTGTTTTTTTTTAGTAAAGCAAGAGTCTCTACGTGTCTTTAATTTACTCTCTCTGCCTCTCATAAATCGAAGGAAGTTATCATTTCCCTCTTAGATTCGTTGCTGCATGAAGTCCTGCACACACAAACATACCTGAACGCACACACAAACATACCTGTTCCAGAGTTGTATAAAATGAGAGTGCTAGGTCCAACACAGATCCTCTGTTCTCTACTCTTTGAAGAAACTTCTGCCATACGGTCTTCAAACTACTCGTCTTTCTCATCAAGTCTGACTTGAACCCTGTGATTTGACCTTCAACCTCCACAGCAGTCCCATCCAGTGCCGTCACCTGGTTGCTCAGAGACTCCGCCTCCTCGCGGAAGGCTTCAAACTCAACCACCTGCCTCTGAACAGAATCTCTGTCATTCCCCACTGTTGAAAATACCGGAAGTTTCTTCAAGCCTGTCTTCTGAAGCCACAGTAGCACGTGCTCTATCTTATGCTCAAAACCGCAATAAGTTACGAACTCCTTCAAGAGCGCCTCCTGCTGCGGCAATATCTGCATCACCTCCTCACTCCTCCGCTCCATCTCCGCCACTTTCCCCAGCAGGAAACCCTGAGATTCCTGCACACGCTCATTCAGGGCTGCGAATTCTGGTTCCTGTAACACGGGCCTGGCTAATCTCCCGGCAAGTGAGCGCCCAGTGTCGATGCACTCCTGGGTCTGCTGGAAGATGTCACTCCGATGTTCTGAGATGCTCTTGAGGATCTCTTCCACGAGTTCTGGAGTCTTGGGGAGCTCGTTGAGAGGACGCACCCACTCCGCGAACTTCATCATCACCTGAGGGGTCAATAGCAAGAGAAACGTGAAATACAAATTTATGTGCAAGTCTCTACTCTGATATATTAACTAGCATACTCAATTGTATTACATGAACAAAAAAAAATCGCGATAATTCTTTTAAACACATACACTACACAATTATGCTTGCTAGAAAATCATTTCTAGGAAGAACAATCACCAGCTTTGACTCAATCCAATGTCATGGGAACAAATTACAATAACAGCAACAACAACAACAACAACAACAACAACAACAACAGCTAATCTGGAGCATTTCAAACAGAATGAAGAATGTTGGACTAATTTTGCACGCCACGGTCAGTATACATTAATGATGACCCCTTACCATATAGCAAGGATACAGAACTAGTGCACCATATATCTAGAAAGGAAACTGTTTTTCATTAATTAATTATTTCAAATAAAAAACCCTTTACCATTCTATAGATACTCAACAGAAGCAACGCACTCTGACCTTTTCATTCAGGCTATGGAAATGCCTTGCCATCTTCAATCTCTCTCCAACTCCTGTTGCCGCTAGCGATAGTTTCTTCCAAGATGCTGCATGCTCATTGAGGAGGGTGGAGCTTGGCTCGACGCTGATCTGGAAGGAACGTCTACTCTTCTCAGCAGCCGATATAAGACCACACCCATATTTGTACGATTTCTAAATAAAAAAATGTGTACGTATGTATAAAACTGCCTATTCAATTTTACACCTCTTCCCACCATTTTCCCAGTAAATCTATCAACAACTTTTTTTCCTACCATTTTCCCGGGTAAAACTGACCTGAGCAGTCTCTATAAACTTGCAGTGTTCTCCGATGAGTTTGTCTATGGCAGACATAGACACGCCCACATCTCCGTGGGTAGAAGACAATTGTGATCTCATATACTCCAGCCATCTTGTCTCCTAAAAAATACCATGATTGAAGATTCCAATAGTAAAGTTATTCAAAAATATGCCATTATTTGTTAAGACCAGTAATTTATTAAAGCAATACTGATTTGTTTTGTTAATTCTTATGCTATACAACTCTCTTCAGGCCAACTAACTTTACCACCCGAACTAGAAGCTGAGGAAAAAGACTCCAAAGGGAGTGTTTATAATTTAGACGACCCTTTACCACACACCTGCCTGGCATCCTTCTCACAGGCATCAATCTGCTTCATCTGCTCGCTCTGTACCTTACGAGCTTCCGCCAACTGACCCAACCTCCTCCGGTGATTCTCCACCTCCTCCATCACCCGCTTAGCGTGAGCGATTCCCATAGAGTAATCCGGCACCTGGAAAACCCCGCCTCTACCGCCACTTCCCATCTCATCAGTGTTCCCGTTCGGCCTCATCGTCTGGATTAGCAGTTCAAGTAGCAGTCGAGCTTCGTCCACAATGACGTCCCCAATCTGCTGCAGCTGTTGAACCAGGTCGTCACGTGGCTCTGTCACTTCCTGCCCCGCCCTCTCCTGCTTGATAACGGAGGCGACGACCTCGCACTGCTCCTTCCACTGCCCCAGGCTGGTGTGGAATTGCTGGGACAGCTCCAAGATACGGCGGCGAGTGGCCATTTTGTTCTCGAACCTGGTGAACTTGGCGCTCAGCTTGGACACCTGCTTTTGAATGTTCTCAGCGGCAAAATGATGTTCCCCGGAGTAGCGATCGGCACTGCGTCTTAGCTGAGTCAGCAGATTGTATTGCAGCTGCATTTACACAAAGTATTAATATCATAATAAACAAGCAAACAAATTATATTAAAACTTCCACGTAGTCATGGAGACTTGAACCAACTTTAATCATTATAAATATGTACTCGAAATAATTTACCAATTCCGCATCTCAAAAGTGGTAGTATTGGGTAAGGGTCATCAATATTGGAGCTCTAATCAACAGGAATGTTTTACTATAGGTGGCTATTATAGTATGTGGGTCTTCCCTTGTTTCTATTATCAGGTTCATCGATGGCCATATAAGTAAAAGGAAGGAGTAGACATGTCCGGTAAAGGGTAAGCTATAGTAAACGGGTGTGTGGGTTGAGAAAGGGCACATAGTAAGGATAAGTTGCTAAGACATTGAAAGAACTCGTCCCTGAGGTGAATCATAGCAGGCCTAAGATCAATCAGCTACCTCCAGCAAGCGATTCTATTGAGTCCACGGGAAGAAATGTATACATCCACACACGTACGTGTGTAAGCTCCAGTTTCCCTGTAGCTGCTGCACTCTTTGTTCTAAATAACACAAATTCTTGAATAAACGTATTTTTCTTTTATCTGTGGGCGCATGCTAAAGATCTAGTTTACGTGTTCAAGACAAATTGAATTAGAACTGAAATGTGGAGTGAGGAATTTCTCTTTAGTTCTGTATGTATGTGTGTATGTATGTATGATGTATGTATGAAATATTTGTCCTTGAGCTATATGTTCTGGTCATATAAACCACGTGATTTCACAAACAAACAACCCCCTCCTTAATTAAACAAGTGGGATGGGTGGTCACGCCCACCTGGCAGAGCAAGGATGCCTGTGCACTAAGCAGGCACTGTGAGCCATGCAAGCAAAGCTCCTGGAGCCGGGCTAGGAACTCACAGGGCACACACACACACACACACACACTCACACACACAAACGAACAACGACAGCACAGGCTTGACAGCACAGGCTTCAACATACATCCTAAGGAGATACATTTGTAAAGTTAATTCAATTAGTATGTAACCGTGCTATTCAGTATTAATAGCACGAGTAAAACAATTGAAATAGCACGAGGTGAAGCTGAGTGCTATTTCAATTGCTTTACGAGTGCTATTGATCCCTAATAGCACAGGTTACCCGTGCTATCACTCGCTAATAGTAGGCCAATTAAAAAAATCATGTGCATTGGAGCTACACTGTATCATTCACTCAGTATCACCGTATTTCTTCCTCTGGAACTTCGATTTTAACCAACACTCCACTAATCTGTTAAAAAGAATTTGTATAATATATGACATAGTCTCCAACTAGGAACTACTCAAACTGTACGTTTCCAAGGCTAGAGATGCACACATGCGCACTTACCCGTACTATTTCACTTAGTTACACGCTATTTCACTTAGTTACACGTTATTTCACTGTCCCTGTGCAATTTCAATTGAACTGCGATTTTCCCCATACATTTTTGAATGGGCAATTTACGCGTCGTACAATTATCAAAGAAAGTGAGATGTAAAACACTGGCTGACAAGTGATGTAGAAATATGCATGTGGGCGTGGCAAGGAAGTTATGGCAGCATTATGGGATATTAGAACCAGAGACGTAGGATAGCTAGTCCGTGTGTGTGTGTATGTTTATACATGCATGAATAGGAAAATAAACAAACACACAAACCTGACAATACCAACATTGGTGAGTGATTACTATCAGGCCTGAACAAACTCAACTCATTGGATTTACATACAGGACTTTTTGCTGGGGGGAATTTGGGGGAGTTTAAAAGCGCTGAACTGTTCCTTTTGAATCTTATACTTGAATAAACTTCAATAACAATGAGCACAATTTACTAATTTCTAGTGTCAAAGAAAAGGCCTCACAGAATGCCACCACATAATAAATTATAATGGATGATAACTGATGAGGACAATGAAGTTGTGAAATAACATATCAAGATACTCACGAGATACTTACAAGAGCCAGTCAATAAACACTCCACAATGTATACAACATATGCTTCAAATAGAATCAGCTCATCGTGATCTCGCGTAACACCCAGGGACTAATAAGATGCCCATTTGAACGAGGCCCTCCCAGCGGAAGAGTGGTCAGTCCAGTCAGTGGATCAACGAGTATCTCGCAACTGATGGGAACTTTGTGACCGGCTAATGGAAGGACGTGCCCAGTGAGTGCGGTAGGCACTCCAAGTGATACACTATTATTTAATTTATTGAGACTGAACAAAAGACTGTCAGTGAGTGAATGAGGCCAAGTCTACACATACCTGCCGACAGCTGAGACAATTCACTAGAGTGGGTTCTCTTAACGATATTCATGAGTATCTGTCTTTGAGTTTACCAATCTTCAACCAGCTGACCGTCCTGCCCAACACCTTCTTTATTGACCTAAACTCTACTCTGTGTATGTCCTTCCTCCTCCAGCTCCTTTGTGAGACTCCACGGTGACAAATCCTCCAGCCCTGCCACTGACTGAAGTCTCACAATACCTGATCAATCAAAGTTACCCCAGCCCCTCCCCCTCCCTCAGACTCACCCCAGCCCCTCCCCCTTTCCCCAGACTCACCCTAGCCTTTCCTTCTGCCTTCTCATGGCACTCCATGAGGGTCTGAACAGTGTCCATAGAAGTGCCGATGTCAGTCTGCCCCACCACCATATCTTCACCCCTCGTCTTCAACCAACTCCTCACTTTCTGCACAGACTTGTCAAAGTTCTTGAGTTGTAGAGTTTGTTCGAGGGCGGCCTTCCTTCTCTTCCACATGTCCTCCAGGTCTGTCTGCCTGTGGTTGACCTTGTCCAACAGTCGTCTCACTGTGTTCACAGCGTTGATCTTGTCTGGAGTCATGGCGGTGCCAGTTGCTGCTTCACCGCTCTCCTGTGTGGGAATCAGTTATAAATAATGAATCCAGTAATTTAAAATATATATTACGGGATGAAATTAAACACAATAGGAATTGCTATGCGATTTAACTGAGGCAAGTTAAAACAGAAAAATAATACTTTTATAATGTTTCTACGGATAAATGAACCAGAAGAGATGACTGGTGGGAGCGATGGCGTCTGATTGAAGAGAAAATATTATAAAGTTATAATAATAGCAAATTTTTCTCGTTCCAACAGCCAATATAACTTAACCCAAGTTTAGGGTTAAGTTTAACTAACAATATTGGCTATTAGAACGAGAAAAATGTGCTATTATTATAATTATTTCAGCCGAGAATGACTGAATCATTCATAAAGTTATGTTATAAATATTAAAAAAAAACACAACCTTAATCAAACACACATCTGACTGTAACAATTATGTGGTAGCGGGGGAAAATGATTAATTAAAAATGAATCAGTCCTACTCGCTGTGCACGGAGAATATTATAATAAATATATAATATTTTCAGGAAACTAAGTATACTCTCTGACCTGTAATACTAGATTGCACAATGGCAGACACATTTCTGACTTACCCGCTCCAGATTGACGAGCAGCTCGCTGCCTTTGCGCAGCGCATCCTGTGGAGCTCGTCTGAGCATGTCCTGGAGTGGGAGGTGCTGCTTGAGCTGGTCTTCGGTGGACTCCGCCTCCACACCTCCGTCTTGCTCCATGCGGATCTGATGCTCCAGGTGAGTGGTGTGCTCCATCAAGGAACTCACCAATGACACAAAGTGCTCCAGATTCTATAAAAAGAAAATCAATTTTGCAGTCAATGTTACTTTGTAAAGAAGTTTGCAACACACAACTAAGGACGCAACACCTGGGGGGCCAGCTATTAGCCACAGCTGGTACAACTTTCATAAATTGTGACAGAGAGACTTTAAATCTTTCAGGGAGGGTCACGACAATGTCCACCTTGAGGGCAGTGATACTCTACATAATGTCCCTATGATTGCCATAGGAATGGTCGCTATGTTATGAATTACTTAAGTGCTGTGCGTCCATCATTACTACACCATATTCAGGGACGCTCCGGCCCAAAGTAGCGCCCTCTAGACGCTACAGCTAAGTTCAGGCATACACTGTAACGTGCAAATATTAACTCTAATGCAATAAAGATGGAAGAGAAATGCAAGTTGGCTGACACACATAGTTAGTAATTTACCTCTGAGCTATCCTTCTGACCAGACTTGAGCTATCCTTCTGACCAGACTTGTGCTGGAAATGGGTGTGGCCTAACCCACTAGCCCGCTATCTGAATGGAAAGGGTTGGAACATACCAGCCACTGGCAGGAAATACTGTCAGTTAATTAAACCAGCTGATCAGCAACCCAGCCAGAAATGGGCTAACTTTATAATGGCAGAGTAATCGAATTGCAGAAGCTCTACAACTTGTGATAGTGTCACAGTCTACATACAGTACCATAGAAACTAAAGCTATCCTTAAATGTAAACAATCTCTATGCCAGGGAGGGCTGGTCAGTAAATATGAACATTTGGGAGGAGGGGAAAAGTCACAAAGAAAGACATGTGGAGGTATTATAAAAACGAGCACTCGAATGTACTCCAACACATTACTGTAATGGTTGGCT